>Ga0187847_10000304_pt1 | contig 58401 bp, 34 predicted proteins | sample June2016WEW_4_10_FD_132458 | JGI IMG/M metagenome (GOLD analysis project Ga0187847, IMG submission 132458) | Peatland microbial communities from SPRUCE experiment site at the Marcell Experimental Forest, Minnesota, USA - June2016WEW_4_10 | ecosystem: Environmental > Terrestrial > Soil >...
ACGCTTCAAAGGCGTGCCATCGTAAAACACGCCCCACTCCGACAAACAGATCCCATACCGCGCTACTGGGCAGATAGACACTGCGGTTCTTCCACAATCGCTATGAGCGACACACTCCTAGAGGCCTGGTTTTATTCTGCCCTTGACAATTTGGAACTAGAGGTTTGCCTCTCTCAGTATTTCTCGTGGTTGGTTTATGTTGCTTATTTTCAATCTCCTGCCAGGAGCTAGCGGAAACGACGAATCCTCAGAGTGTGCCGGCCCGACCGATATAGACCCGTCACATAAACGGTCGCGCGACCCTTCGTGGAAAAGATAAGCTGGCGGATTCGCAGCAGCGGCGTGACGGTTGGGATATTCAATAGTCTGGCAGTTCGAAGATCGGCATGGGTCGCATCAATCTCCTCGTCGGCGTAGGCAATTTCAACTCCGCATTCATGTTTCAGCGCCGCGAACAGCGAAGTCCTGTCCAGCGGCGCCTCCATCATAGCCTGATACTCTTCGGCCGACAGGTAGCAAATTTCCAGAGCCACGGGCTCATCGCCAGCGGACCGGACACGTTCAATTTTGATCAGACGGCTGGTGGGCGACAAGCCGAGCCGAGCCGCGATCTCATGTTCCCGGTTCACGATGCCTGAGAATACAATCCGGGAACGTGTCACCAATCCCAGGTTCGCCATTTCCTCCGTATAACTGTGCAGCTTGTTGAAATGGACCTGAGGTGGCGCGACAAAGGTTCCAGCTCCATGCCTTCGTTCGACGATGCCTTCCTGCGACAGGCCCGCGAGCGCGTGGCGTGCGGTCATCAGGCTGACGTTGTGAATTCTTGCAAGCACTCTTTCCGAGTCGACGACGTCGCCCGGTTTTAATTCACCGGAGTCGATTCGCTGCCGGATCGCGCTTTGAATCCTCTTGTACGCCGGCTCTTCCTTGCAATTTGGCATTGTCATGGACGCGTCATTCTTAACTCCACCGGCGCCGTTCTCGCGACTGTCCCAGGTGATCTCCAATAAAGATACCTCAATCGGACGGATTGTCGTGGAAAAATCGCTATAGAGCTTTAAAATACAAGCAAACTTACCTCTTCTTATCGATACCCCCGCAGAGTGCTACAGGCACCGAACCTTCGCTAAATAGATCTGAAACTGGGTGCTCGTGCATGATAGTTATAATTTGCACACCAAATGCGACCAACAGGTCATTGATTCTACAAAGACCTGCTATATTTTCCACAGCCAACAATCTTACTAATCCGATCCTTTCGCTTTTCTGCTTGACATATAAAAACTCAACTGCTATATAGTACATCACAGACATGCTATAGCTATTCCGAAACGCACGGAATCAACCTGAACCAGTATTCAAGGAGATCTCAGTGATGCGAATGAATCGAATATTGCTGTTTGCGGTTGGCGTCGCCTGTACCGTCATCATGATGTTGGGGGCATCGTCAACTCTGTGGGCGCAGCAGGCTGCTGGCTCAATCACCGGTACCGTGGTGGATCCTTCCGGGTCCGCAGTTGCCAACGCGACCGTAACCGTGCGTGATGTGGATCGCGGCACGACCTGGACCACCAAGACAACCGATGCCGGCCTTTACGAATTCCCGCAGATTCCCGTTGGCAATGTTCAAGTGAGAGTGGAAGCGGCCGGATTCCCCTCGGAGTCGCGCAATAGTTTCACCCTGGTTCTCAATCAGATTGCCCGCGTGGATTTTCACCTGAAGCTGGGCAAGGTGAATGAGTCGATCGTCGTGAACGACATTCCACCTCTGCTGCAGACAGGCTCTACGGAAATCGGAACCCTGATTGACGCCAACGCTGCTGTGACGCTCCCGCTGGCTACCCGCGACATCAACCAGTTGACGCTGTTGGCGCCGGGCGTTCTGACCACCAACATCTTCTCCTTCCAGTTGCCCGAGACCACCTTCGGAACAGGTCGCCCGATGGTCAATGGCGCCCGCGAGCAGGATAACAACTTCACGTTGGACGGCATGGACGTCAACCAGCCCGACAACAATGACGTCGCCTATACGCTTAGCCCTGACGCGGTGCAGGAATTCAACATCATCACCAGTAATGCAGCGGCCGATTACGGCAGCTATGCGGGCGGCGTAATCGTCGAGTCGACCAAGTCCGGCACCAATAAGTTCCACGGAGATCTCTTCGAGTATCTCCGCAATGATGCTTTCAATGCCAACACCTGGCAAAACAAAGCCATCGGCTACCTCGTGGACGGGACTGGCCATTTACTCAACGGCGCTACCAGTCCTTCCCAGGATTACGACCCACGGGCAACCCTACGCTGGAATGAGTTCGGCGGCACGGTCGGTGGGCCGATCATCAAGAACAAGCTCTTCTTCTTCGCAGATGAGGAAACTTCGATCTACAATCAACCCGCAACCACGCAGAACAACCAACTGATCCCAACCGCGTTTCTTACTGGCGACCTGAGCTCTCTCTGTACAGCTCCAACCGTGGGTGGAACATTCAACGGCAACGGCATCTGCTCCGTGGCCTCCGGCCAGTTGTACAGCCCGTATGCCAACGGTGTTTCGGGCGCTCCGGCTGCCTTCGGATCCCGCCCCGCGATCCCAAACAACAAGGTGCCTATGAGCAGCACCGTGGCATCCAAGCTGATTGCTCTGCCTGCGTTTACACAACAGTTTGAGACCTCGGCCTACAAGCAAAGCGGTTTCACCCACGACTACCAGGGCGATATGAAGATCGACTGGCAGCCCTCCGCTAATGACCACATCATGGGCCGTTATTCCCAGATGTACACCCTCATCAATCAGAGTTTCGGCACCGATGTTCTGACTCCGAATTCGGAGCGCGAATATCCGCTCAAGAATTTTGTCGTCGACTACGTCCGCACGTTCACTCCAGCGCTGGTCAATGACTTCCGCGTGGGTACGCAAATATTCCCAGCAAACGATCAGATCTATAGCAACGCCTCCGGCGGCGACATCCCGTCCGAGATTGGATTCCAGGGCGACCCTGTGAGTATTCTTCCCCAAATGAGCTTCGGCTATGGGCCACTTGGCGGCACCGATGCCGTGGAAATCTTCCACGACACAACATATGAAGCAGAGGATTCGCTGACCTGGACGCATGGGCGGCACTCCTTGCATGCCGGCTTCGAACTCTACCACTACGACATGAACGACGAGTACGCAGGCAACAATGGCGCAGCCGGCCAGATCACCTTCAACGGCCAATACACATCCGTCACTAAAGGCGGCGTCGGAAGCGCGTTTGCGGACTTCCTGCTGGGCCTCCCGTCAGAGGTCGATGTAGCATCGCCTTTCCATCTTCACCTGACCAACAGCCTTTACGCAGCTTTTGCGCAGGACAACTACCAAGTGAAGCACAACCTGACTTTGAACCTGGGCCTTCGCTATGAAGTGGTCACGCCACGCAGCGATAGGACCAAGGACAATAACGTCAACTTCGATAAAATCACAGGCGCGCCGGAGATCGGCACCAACTACAACACCTACACTGGAATTGGCAACTTCCAACCTCGTATTGGTTTCGCATGGCAACCCGAGTGGGCGCCGAATACTGTGATTCGTGGGGCTTACGACATTTCCTCCTACATGGAAGGCAATGGCATTGGCAACATGGCCGACCTCAATCCTCCCAACACCATCTCAGTTTCTCAGAAGAACAACAGTGGTGCCTATTTGCAGTTGCCTGAAACTACCTTGGACCAGGGCTACACACCGTATGGGGCCGCCTGTACCGCTGCGCAACTATTGGCCTACGCACCCGCTTGCCTGCAAGGCAAGCAAACTCACGCCACCGATCCGAACCTACGGCCGGCCATGAACCAGCAATGGAATTTGACCGTGCAGCACCAATTCAAGAACAACCTCACCACCTCTCTCGGCTATGTGGGCAACAAGGACGACCACATGTCGGACATTTACATCTACAACCAGGGGCAACTCACCTCAGCCAATACGGTCGTTCCAGGACCATATCTGCAGAACCTCATTGCCGCAGGTGTGGGTCAGGCCCGTTTCAATGCTTCGGACGGCATCTCCCGCTTCGAGGCGCTGGAGGCAACCGTTTCGCAAAAGAACTTCCATGGTCTGGATGTACAGGCTAATTTCACCTGGGAGAAGTGCATGGCCGACTCTCTGGGCTACTTTGGTTCCTATGGCGATGAAGAAGTCGCCGGGGCATCGGAATCGCAAAGTGAGCAGACCTATCAATTCTTCCAGAATGAATACAACCCCAAGGGCGACTATGGCCTGTGCGCAACAGATGCTGCCGCATCCTTCAATGCGTATGGGATCTATAAACTTCCCTTCGGCAAGGGCAAGCAGTTTGCCGGCAATGCGCCCAAGGCGCTCGATGAAGTCATTGGCGGCTGGGATATCGCGGTCGACACCACCCTTCGCTCCGGCTTTGCCATTACTCCCTTTACCGGCAACTACTTCAACGACCAAGATCCGAATACCGCCAGCTCGTTGACCGGCGGCTGGCAAGATCGTCCCTCTTGCTTGGCTGGACAATCCTCTAACCATCACATGCAATTCGCTCAGATCGGCCCAGGCTCGATTGGCATGTTGAATCTAAACCCATCATTTGTTACTGAGCCGGCCAACTTCGCCTTTGGAAACTGCCAGAGCGGCGCGCTGCGCGGTCCACACCTCAAAACGGCCGATATGAACCTCGACAAGAAGTTCCCAATCACCGAAAAGGTGAACGTGTTGTTCATGGCTCAATTCATGAACCTCACCAACACACCGGTCTTCAGTGTTCCGGCAGGGTACGGCGCGTATAGCTCTTGTCAGGCGTGCAACGGCGTTCAAGTCACTGGGTACTCACCCCAAATCCCAGGAGCCTCCGTTGGAACCTATGGTCTGCTGGACGGAACAAACCCTGGCCGCGAGGTCGAATTCTCGCTCAAGGTGAACTTCTAGGGTTCAATTGCTGACCTCTGGAGGCCGGGTGACGGTCTCCAGAGGCAGACCTTCGCTTTTGCCTTAGCCCCTCGGCTGGTAGGCTGAAGTCTGTTATGAACGCAATCAAAAGCGACACAAACAAATAGCTCCATGAGCCTCTTCTGGAGAGCCTTCCGGCATAGTCCGCTAAGGCTAGAAGGCAGATCCCGAGGCAGCGCCTGTTCTGTGCTCTGATTGTTTTGCGGTTTTTCAACTTGATTGCGGATTGCGGGCGCGAATTTTATGAAAAACTTTCTTTTCGAACTGTGCGCCGATAGCGTGGAGGCCGCACAAGCAGCCGAGTCCGGGGGCGCTGATCGAATTGAACTGTGCTCCGAATTGGCGATCGGCGGCATTACACCCAGCCTTGACCTCATCAGAGCAACAATCCGGACGCTTTCGATTCCTGTTCATGTGCTGATTCGTCCGCGTGGTGGAAACTTTGTTTTCTCCTTAGATGAATTTGACCAGATGAGGCAGCAGATTGAGCAGGCAAGGCAGGCCGGAGCCGCAGGAGTCGCAGTTGGCGCCCTGCTTCCGGATGGACGCGTGGATGTGGAACGAACCCGAGAACTGGTAACTTTGAGCCGTCCGATGAAGGTAACCTTCCACCGGGCCTTCGACGAGACGACTGATTTAATACAGGCGCTGGAAGCGGTAATACTTACTGGCGCCGATTGCCTGCTCACATCAGGTGGTGCGACGGATGTGTTGGCGGGTGCGGAGTCGATTGCGCACCTGTGCAGGCAAGCTGGTGAACGACTGCAGATTATGGCCGGCGGCGGATTGCGACTCTCCAACCTGGCGGAGGTTGTGCGGAGAACTGGAGTTTCGTACCTGCACGGGTCACTGAGGCGCAAACCCATCGAAGGCGGCCAGAACGAAGGGCTTAGCGTCAGCGGGTTGATGGCCGCCAACAGTTCATACATCCTCGAGGCCGATGTGCGCGAGTCGGTCAGGCTGTTGCGCCACGAAGTTGCTATGCGGGAGTCCCAGGCGCGACCGGCGCTTTGACTAGACTTTACTCTGACCGGCTATGGAATTTCCCGGCTTGCCTTACCCGGATAGAGACGGATACGAACCAGATGAGCCGATAATGTCCACAGTCTCACAGTTCCACAAAAAATATGAGGGGAGGGGGGTGCCGCAGGAGCCTGAGTTTTACGGTTTCTTGCAACCACTCTCGACGTTCGACCGCTGTTCGCCATCTTTGCCCTCTCGGAACTCCTTCTCACATTGTGCGTCAATGAAAGGTAATTCTCTGCAAGGACTTGCCGCCCAGGCGGACCGCCTTCGGGGACTTGCCGTCCGGGCGGACCGCCTTCGGCGCGGAGTCTAACCGTTTCGGCGGCAGCCGTTTTCTTGTACAGCGATTGTGAAACGACCTTCTTGAGCTTCAAACGCGGATGATGCGCGTACCCTGGCGTTCAAACTGGACTAAAGTTTCTGACGTTACTCCGGTATCTGTAATCAGAATGTGAATCTCATTGCCCGGACAGATGAACGCCGGACTAACTTTGCCCAGTTTGCTCGAATCGGCGACCACAATCACCTGTTTGGACTGCTTGATCATTTTGCGATAGACGAGCGCTTCGTCGGTTTCGAGCGTGGTCGCCCCGCGTTCGGCATCCAGGCCAGTAACACTCAGAAAGACTTTGTCCATATAAACATCGTCGAGAAAAGCGATCGCGGAGTTGCCGGTGAGTGAAAACGACCACGCCCATGGAACCACGCCGCCAGTCAGATAGGTGCGGATGCCGGGCTGGTTGCACAGCTCCATCCCGATATTGATCGCGTTGGTGATGATCTGAAGCTTTTGGCGGTGGCGCAGGCTGCGGCCGATGTGCGTTGTGGTGGTACCCGCGCTGAGGCCTACTGTCTCATCGGGTTGAACGAGCTCGGCGGCGGCCAGACCAATACGGCGCTTTTCCTCGGCAAAACGTTGCTCGCGCGCCAGGAAAGAGCTGTCATAGCGAAAAGGCTCATAGAGCAAGGGTTCGACCAGTGTCGCGCCGCCGTGCGTACGGCGAATCAGGCCTCGATTTTCCAGTCGAGCGAGGTCGCGCCGGATGCTGGGAGCAGAAGAACCGACGGCTGCAAGCAACTCTTCGATTGTTGCGGTTCCTGCTCGAAGCAAGATTTTGATGATCTGCTCAGAACGGCGATTCAAGGACACTGCCATCGCACCGATTTTATCCTTTTGCCCTCCGGGAATGAGCATTTTTTGCAATTGCTTGAATTTTGTTTGAATATTGGTCAATATATTGATCTAATTAATGGAATATGATCATTATTGGGGAAGTTAATCCTCATAATGCGGTAGTACCAGGGACGTGATATGCAGACTTTTGCCCATGAGATGTTGCGTGAGATTTACGAGCAGCCGGAGGCTATTGGCCGCACCATGGCTCTTTATTTGTTGGACAAAGGACTGAAGGCGGATGTGGCAGGGATGCTGGCGGAGTGGCCGATTCCGGAGGGCGAGGTATTGATCGCGGCCTCCGGCTCCAGCCGGCATAGCGGATTGGCCGCCGAGATTCTTTTGGAAGACCTGTGCGGACTGGCCGTGGACGTGGAGTATGCCAGTGAATATAGTTCTCGCGGCAGCAATCATTGCCAGGACTTGCGTCATCCCAGTGTTCTGGTGCTCTCCCAATCGGGCGAGACCTCCGATACGCTTGCGGCCTTGCGCGTGGCACGCCTGCGCGGACAAAAGACGTTGGCTATCACCAACGCCGCCGGCTCCTCAATGGAGCGCGAGGCCAACGTTTCAATGCCGCTGGCTGCGGGTGTGGAACGAGCCATCCCAGCGACGAAGAGCTTTACTTGCCAACTGGTGGTGCTCTACATTTTGGCGCTCTATGAGGGCGCGCGTTTGGGCCGGATGGATGCTGACTTAGTGGCCAGACACATTGCGGAGCTGCGAGCATTGCCTAAGAATATTGAAGCGCAGCTTGACGGCTGGCGTGAGCAGATGGCCCGCTTTGCGCATAAGTACAAGTCCGCGACCACCTTCCTCTATTTGGGCCGGGGAATCCACTATGCCATTGGGCGCGAGGGCGCGTTGAAGATGAAGGAAGCGTCCTATGTTCATGCGGAGGGTTACCCGACGGGTGAGCTGAAACATGGGCCAAATGCGCTGGTGAGCGATAGCGTGCCGCTGGTAGTGCTGGCCACGGTGGACCGCAGTTTGGATGGCTCAGTGCTGCGCTACGAGAAGACGCTACAACTTCTGCGCGAGATGAAAGCGCAAGGGGCCAAGGTGATCGCCGTCGTTAACGCGGGCGATGAACTGGTGCCGGAACTGGTAAGCGATTGGGTATCGGTGCAACCGGCCCCGGAGTACTTGCTACCGATTCCCGAGGTGATTCCGCTGCAACTATTCGCCTACTTCATGGCCCTGGAACACGGCATCGATGTGGACCGCCCTAGGAACCTTTCCAAGGCCGTGGTGGAGCAGGCGACGGCAATCTAAGTGCGGTCAAAGATGCCTGCTTTCCAGAGGTAACTCGACGATAACTCGTGTTATCGTGCCTCCCGTGCTTCGAAGTGGGCTTCGATCTCCTCCAATGTCTTTCCTTTGGTTTCGGGCACCAGGAAGGCGGCGACCAGGAAATAGACCACCGTGAAGCCGGCGAAGAGGAAGAACATTGATGAATAGCCGTGCTTGCTGACGAAGGGCAGAAAGATGCTGGCCAGCGTGGTCGATACCAGTTGATTGATGACCAGGGCAATACTCATGCCATTGGATCGGATACGAGTCGGCATCAGCTCCGACAGGGCGAGCCACACGCACACGCCGGGGCCTATCGCAAAAAATGCCATGAAAGCATAGAGGCCCAAGGCTACCCGCCATCCGTGACCGGCGTCCGGAACCCGGCCGATCAGGGCCTTCTCTATCGTCAACGGTGCGGAGCGGGCTGCATCCAGATCGGCAAATGGATTCTTGAAGAACGCTTCGACCTTGTTGGCAGGAACACAGCTTGTGCGTGTGATTTGAATGGGAGCGGCAGCGGGATCGTCAGAGCGTAAATAGCTGGTGGAGGCCGTGAAACCCCCATAGGAATAGATGATGGCCAAGGATGCGTGATCGCCGCGGATATCGCTTCCTGAATAGCCCGCACCAATAAGAAGCTTAGTTGCTTCTGTCGGATCGAAGTGCAAGGCAAACTCTTGATTGGGGCCGACCATGGTTTGGATCATGCTGCGGCAATCCAGGTTCAGCTTTTCCGTTTTCAGAAACATCCACCCAACGGCGGTCAGCGAGACGATGATGCCGCTGGTACCGAGAATCAGTAGAAACTTGCGGCCTTTGCGATCGACGAGCGTCATGCCCACCATGGTCATGAAGAAGTTCACGACCGTAAAGATCACATAGCCCCAGTGCGCATCGAGATCGGAAAGTCCGCTTTGCAGCAGAATGCCCGTGTTATAGCCGATGATGGAATTGATGCCTGTTGCGGTGTTACAGAAGAGGATGATACAGGCCAGCAGAAACGGGATCACATACTTTCGGCGCAGCAGAGAATCCTGTAGCTTGCCGCCGATTTTCTGATTCGACGCCTTAGTAGTGTGTGCCGTCTCTCTCATCTCGGCTAACTCAAGGTCAGCTTGCTGCGGAGTCCGAGAGCGAAGCAGGGCTGAATGCGCGCGTTCTTCTTTTCCGTGCCGGAACAGCCATCGTGGCGACTCGGTGACTAACAAGCTGCCTAGCACAAACAAAACACCTGGAGGAAGCGATACCCAGAAGATTCTCCGCCATGCATGATCTTTGAAACTAAAAAGCGCTGCGGAATTGCCGGTTGCGGCCACCGCTGCAACGCGATAACTGTAAAACATTCCAACCAAAGCAGCCGCGACGATGCCGAGCGTGAGCAGCCATTGAAACACTCCTGTCCCTTTGCCGCGATTCGACGCCGCGAGACACTCGGCCAGATAGAGTGGAACGACGATGCCGATGAATCCGCCGCTCATGCCCTGGAGCAGACGCCCGAAAAACAGCGGCGCGTAGCCGTGCGAGAGAGCGATGACCGGAATACTGATGACAAACGTGAGGCCGCTGAGAATCATCAACGGCTTGCGGCCCATCCAATCGGCGAGCACGCCCGCAAAGAGCGTGGAGAAGACGCTACCCAGCAGGACAGCGGCCACGATGATCGACAACTGCGAAGGGGTCAGGCCGGAAGTAGCTTCTAAATAAGGATATGCGCCACCGATGATGCCTACGTCGATCCCGTAGAGCAAGCCGCCTAGACCAGCGACCAGCAGCAGAAAGAGGTTATAGCCGCGCTGCCCAGATGAATCGGCAGGTGCGATTAAATTCATGGAAGGGATAGAGTTTGTCGTCACGATGGTGAGCCTCTCGTCCAAATTCTGCTTCGCCCGAGCCTTGAGAAACAGCGGGTCATCAGGCAGGAAAATCCGTCACGTATTGATTCTCGCTTGTCATCTTAGGAGCAGGACACAATTAGTCTACACTGAGCGAATAGAAATGAATCGATCAATTATGTGATCTTAATCGCCCGTGACGGAATAGCTCGTCAGGCGCTTTCGGGGCATATTCAGGGGTAGCCGGCTGGGAAAGTGATGGGCTATAGGTTGCCGGTTTTTACCGAATGTGAAGTTATAAGTCACCGGTTTTTGGGCAAAGTGAAGCTATAGGTTGCCGGTTTTGGAGAAAGTGGAGATAGGACGCGATCCAGGTTTGGGTCAGTGGAGATATAGACCTCTCCGGAAATTGGCCGAATGGACGTACAGACGTCAGTTGGGAATTTCAAATCGCTGGGAATGACGGTGCCTTGGCCGGCTGGGGGAGTTTATTTTTGCGGTTACTCCTGTCTGTGGTGGTTGGGCTTTGCTGGGAGTGGCTGCCCGGTTCGATCTGACGATCTCGATGAGTGCGACCGGCTTTGCAGGTTGGGATTCCTAGGTGGACACATCGAGGAACGCTGGGCAACATTTCGGCATTGACGCCAACTCTTCGTTGGAAAATCCTTGCTGCTGAATGCGACCGAGCTTGTCAAAGATTTTGGGCCAGTAGTTTGGGGCCGCCTAGGTCTCTGGCCGTATGAATTCGTACCAAATGCGGGTCTGGAGACCCGCACGACAGCCGGTCAGGAGACCGGCGCTACAGATGCAAAATTATGCGGTCAGAAAACTAGTTCAAGTCGACGCGACCACTGTGAAGAGCCCGAGCGAAACAAGCAGGACACCTCTACTCGTGTTTTGTTCTTATGCGGAACACCAGCCCTGTGGAGCATTTGAGATTGTTCTGGACATTGGTGTTGGCGTTGGGCAGTTGGGTGCGGAGCAAGTCGAGTTCGATTAAGCGCAGGGAGAGGTGTTTGGACAAAGCACGGTTTACGCCGCCCCCAAGTTCGAGCGCCAGCGAGTTAGCGCTGGAGTTCACGCCTTGGGCCGAGGGGAAGGTGCTATTCATGCCAATGGCTTCGCCAGCGAGGACTTGACCGAAGACGTCGAAGCGGTTGTGCGTCCATGCGTAGCGGGGACCGAAAGAGATGGCAACCAAATCGAGTCCCACGGTGGAGGTGTTCATGCTGCCGGTGTGCAGGCCGGTTATGTCGGCGGCTGCGCCCAGATTGCGCCAGAACTGGCCATACACCTCGGCGCTGCCACCCTGCATCGTGAAGCCGTTGCCGGTAGTCACGTTGGCCAGCATGGGGGTATAGGTCAGAGAGACATCGACGAGTGGCGCGGTATATCCCGCACTGCCCCCTGTCTGTGCCCATGCCTCAAGCCCGGGCATCAGGCACACGGCCACGAGCAGGCTCCATCCGCACTTCGAGATACGCATGTTGCTCTCCTTGCTACTCCACGTTGAGGGTAATATTGGTCGAGTGCGCGAGCGCGCCTGTGGTTACGGTGATGGTTAAGCTGTCACTCTGAGGTGTCTGGGCGAAGAAGCCATTGCCGCTGTTGCAGCCGCTCAAGCCGGTGATAGCGGCTGCACCGGCGATGAGGATCAGCAACAGCGAGGCGATGCTGGCTATTCGCTTGCCGGCGCGGCGCAGGCGGATGGCGAACGGCAACAGGAACGCTTCCCAAAGAACCGGCGGCACTTTGCGATGAGGGCTGCCATTAGCCTTCGCGGTTTGCGCCGGGACTACGAAGCTTAGCGCGACGTCGCTCAATTGCGTGTTGGCAGGCAACTGCCACGATGTGGCGCTCAACCGTGTCCACGCCGCGGAGTTCAGCGTGGCCGTGGCTCCGGCGGGCAAGCCGCTCACGGAGAGGATGGCCGCCGCCGGAAACGCTGTGCCAGTGGTGGGCGTGATCGAGACGGAGAAGGTTGCCGGGCTGCCTGGAACCACCTGCTGCGTGGTCCCGCCGCTAGAACTCGCTGATTTGGCGCTAAGCGCGAAGTCAAGAATGGACTCCGAAACCGCGGCGCTGGTGATGCCCACGAAGTTGGTGTCGCCGTTGTAGACGGCAGTGATGAAGTGCGATCCCACGGCCAGGCTGAAGGTGGTAAAGGTAGCGGTGCCCGCGGAAAGATTGCTTACGCCGAGCAGATTCGCGCCGTCCATGAAGGCAACAGTGCCCGTGGGCACGCCCAGCGAGGATGAGACTGTCGCCGTGAAGGTAACCCCGTCCTGCAGCATGGCATTCGCGCAGCCGCTGACAGCCAGGACCGTTGGCGCGATCTTGCTTACGGTTCCGCTTTCCGTCAACGCGGCGGAGATGCCCCCATCGGCAGATATGTGCATGATGCCGGCTCGCAGGCCGACCGAGGTCGGGGTGAAGTTGACGGTGATGGTGCAGGAGGCCTGCGCTGCCAACGTCGACGGGCAGGCGGTCGAGAACGGGAACTCCGCAACATTGGTCTCGTTGATCGTCAAGTGAGTCAGCGCGGCGCTTGAGCCGGTGTTGGTCAAAGTTACTGTCTGGACGGTGCCGGATGTGGCTGCTGAAGTGACCGAGAAGCTGAGGGAAGGAATGGATAGCCCGATCCCCGGCGGAATCGACGTGGCCGTCAATGCGATTACGCCGAGATCGGAACCGCTGATACCGGTGCTTGCGCTCTCCAGCTTTGCCGCGGCGCCTTGTGCGATGTGCCGCAAGCTCGAGCTAGTGCCATTGCTGGTCCCGGCCGAGACATCGATGGTGCCCGTAATCGCGCCCGTGGTAGCAGGCGTGATGGTGATGTTCAGCGTGCAGTTGGCGCCGTTGGCCAGTGTGCCGCCACAGTTATCGGTTTCGTTGTACTCGCCGCTGGCGGTGATCGCCAGGTTGCTGAGCGTCTCCCCAGTGTCGTTGGTCAGCGTGGCCCGCAACGGCGCGCTCGTGAATCCGTTGGTCTGTATGCCGAAGTTGAGCACCGACGGCGTCAGAAGCAGGCCCGAGGGGCTGCCGTCGCCTTCAAGCGAGACCATCTGTGTGCCGCCCCCCGCGTTGTCCGTGAGGGTTAGTGTGCCGGTACGATGGCCAACCGCCGTGGGCACAAACGTCACGGTCAGCGTGCAAGCCGATCCCAGTGGGATAGTTGAGCCGCAGCTGTCGCTCTCGGTGAAATCGCCCTGCATTGCGAAGCCGCCCAGTTGCAGCGGTAGGTTGCCGGTGTTGGTCACCGTCACGCTTAGCGAGGTTCCAGCGGTTTGCGCTGCCAACTGCGCCGTCGTCGCCGGCAGGCTGCCGAACGCCAGACGAGTCGGCGCTACGCTGACGCCGGCCTGCTGGCCCATGCCGCTCAACGCAATCATGTGCAAGCCGTCGGCATTGTCGTAGAACTGGATTGCGCCCGTGCGTGTGCCCATGGTGCTGGGCGTCATAGTCACGTTGATGACGCAGTAGCCATTCGCGGGCACGGTTTTCGAAGCGCAATTGTCTGTCTCCGTAAAGTCGCCTGTACCGCTCACCACCCCGATCTGCAAGGGAGCCGTCCCCGTGTTCCACACCGTTACAGTTTGCGCGTCGCTCGGGGTTGCCACCGGCAGACTGCCAAAGGAAAGTGTTGAAGGCGTTGTTGAGATACCTGGCAACGTGCCTTGGCCGCTCACCGCCAGCAGCGTCTCCACCAGGCCCGATGTATCGCTGACCACCAGCGAACCGTAAATGGGTCCGGTCGAGTTGGGCGCGAACACCACGCTGATCGAGCAGGTAGCGTTCGGCTGCAAGATCGCCGGGCACTGATCGGACTCGATGAAGTTGCTCGATACTGTGATGGGGTTCAAGGTCAGCGCCATGGTGCCCGTGTTCTTGAGCACAATCGTCTGCGCCGGGCTGGACGTGTTCACCATCTGTGCGCCGAAGATCGTAAACGTGGGCGACATGGCGAGCCCTGGGCTGATGCCCTGGCCTTGCGCCGTGAACACCTGCGCGCCAGCGCTGTCGGTCACCGTCACGCTGCCGTTCTGCGCGCCCGTTGCGGCCGGTGTGAAGATCACGTTGATGCTGCAGCTCGTCCCCGCCGCAACCGTCTCCAAGCAGTTCGTTGTGTCGGTGAAGTTTGCGGTGGGCGTCACGGAATTAATCGTCAACGCACCGCTTCCAGTGTTGGTGAAAATCACGGTCTGCGCACGCGACGAAGTGTTCACCAGCTGGCCGCCAAAGACCAGCTGCGCGGTGCTCAGCGATGCTCCTGGTACGAGGCCGCTGCCGTTGAGCGCTACGGTCTGCGCACCCAGACTGTCGGAGACGCTCAGCGTGCCTGCGTCCGCTCCGGCCACCGTCGGCATGAAGGTGACTCCGATGGTGCAGCTCGCGCCTGGCGCCAGCGTTGCCGTGCAGTTGTTCGTCTGGCTGTAGTCGCCGAGAGCCGATACCGTGATCCCGTTCAGTTGCGCGGTGCCCGAGTTGGTCAGCGTAGCGTTCAGAACGAAGCTTGTGGAGCCAACCAGTGTATCTGAAAGTGTGAGCACGCTGGGGCTCAATGTCGCGCCTGCCTGCGTGCCGATGCCACTCAGGTTCACCACCTGCGTCTGGTTGCCGCCGCTCACGTTATCTGTGAACGTCACGGTGCCGGTGCGGCTGCCCAAGGCCGTGGGGTTGAAGGCCGCCGTCAGACTGCAGTTGCTACCCGCCGGCACGCGCGTACAGCTACCGGTAACTGTGAAGTCGCCTGTGGCCGCGATATTCGAGATCGTCAGATCAGCGCTGCCCGTGTTTTGAATCGTGATGGTCTGCCCGGAGCTGGCGGTCGAAACCACCTGGCTGCCGAAGTTCACCACCGAGGGTGTCACCTGAAGCCCCGGAGCTGTTCCGATCCCGGTGAGCGGCAAAGTCAGCACACTGCTGGATTGTGCGATGGCAGCGGTTAGAGACGCGCTGCGCACACCTGAAGTGCTTGGCGCGAATGTTACGTTGACGCTACAGCTCTTGTTCGCTGCAATCACCGGGCAGTCGCTGGCCGCAGCATAGTCTCCGCTGGCCGTGATGCCAGTAACGGTGACCGGAAGCCCGTAGGGATTGCTCAGAATCAGTGTCTGCGCAGCACTGGTTGTTCCCGCCGGCTGACTGCCGAAATCCAGTCCCGTCAGGTTCGTGCTGAGACTGGGAGCCGAGACCGTAACACTTTGCGCAATCGAAGTGCTGGCGACAAAATTCGAGTCGCCGCTATAAACCGCCGTCAAGCTCTGTGCGCCAATGGACAGCGTGTTGAGCGTCAGTGTGGCCAAGCCTCCGCTGAGTGTGACGCCCGCGCTGTTCAATTGCGTCGAGCCGTCGTAAAAGAGCACCGACCCCGTGGGGGTTCCAGTAGTTGTGGATGCGACGGTCGCTGTCAGTGTCACCGTGGCGCCATAAGCAACCGTTGACGCGCTCGGCGCGAGCGTAATCTGGGTCGCTGCTTTGGCGATCGTGACTGTGCCTGATCCCGCGCCCAAAGTAACGGTGTAATCACCTGCCGAAGCGCCGCTCAGCGCTACTGAAATTGGATAACTTCCTGGAGCCGAGCCGCTGTTGGCCGCCGTTGTATAGACTGCGGCCACTTTCTCCGCATCCTGCGCCAATACGCCGCTCAAGGTGCCGGTAAGCGTTGGAATATTTTGTCCGTAGCTTAAATTCACCCCATTGGCCGCCGCCGTTATCGCCAAAGGCGTGACGTTCAACACGTAGACCCCGCTCACGAGCTCGCCGTTGTTTTGGTCGCCCCCATACGAGGCTGTCAGATAGTGCATACCCGCATTCAGCGTGCTGGTGTTCAGTGTTGCCTGATTTGCGGTCAGCGCAGTGCTGTTCAGGAGCGTCGGCGATCCGCCCAGCCCATCGTAAAACGCAATCGATCCAGTGGCGATTTTGCTGCCGTTCGAGAAGGTCGCCGTCACCGTGCCTGTGCCATATGCGGTCGAAGTAATGCCGGTGATTCCGAGCGTCTCGGTCGAATTGGAGGACGAGCCGGCCGTCGTATCGATACCGTTCCCCGTCACGATACGTACTGCCTGATTTTCCGTGTCGGCTACCGTCAGCGAGTTTCCAAGGAGCGCTACGGCCTGCGGCGTATCAAGCTCCGCATTGGTCGGACTGCCGGTATCGCCGGAGAATCCTTCCTCACCGGTTCCCGCAATCGTGGCGATCTGACCGGAGGCAATGGCGCGAATACGATTGTTGTCGCTATCGGCCACGTAGACAGTGCCGAAGCTATCGACCGCGATGCCGGTGGGAAGCGCCAATGCCGCAGTGGACGCAACGCCGTCGGAGGTGAAGTTTTTTACTCCCGTGCCCGCAATCGTGCTGATGACACCCGTGGCATAGGCCACCATCCGCACGCGCTGGTTATATGTATCCGCAATGTAGATGTTGAAGGCGGAATCCACCGCAACTCCGAACGGCGAATCGATCCCTGCGGCTGTGGCTTGGCCACCGTCCCCCGAAAATGACTGCACGCCATTGCCGGCTACGGTCGAGATGGTCGTGCCGGCGATCTTGCGGATGCGGTAATTATTGGTATCCGCGATGTATATGCCGCCCGCAGAGTCTACTGCAACCGCTGTGGGCAGGCAGAGCGCAGCCGCCGTTGCGGGCTCACCGTCGCCGGAGTACCCACATGTTCCTGTTCCTGCAATGGTGGTGATGACGCCGCCTGTCACCTCGCGAATGCGGTGATTCCCGGAGTCGGCAATGTAGAGATTCCCCGCTGAATCGAGAGCGATTCCCTCGGGCGAATCGAGCAGTGCGCTTGTGGCAGGACCGCCGTCGCCACCGCAGCCCTGCTCTCCGGTGCCAGCCACTACCGTCGTAATTCCGGCCAGATTCACTTCGCGAATCACGAAGTTGTCGGTATCCGCGATGTAGAGGTTCCCTGCGGCATCGTAGGCCACGCCGACGGGCCGGTCGAGGCTAACGCCGGTTGCTTCCACGCCATTGAACTGATTGTTGCTCAAGAGAACGTTGGCGCGTGGCGTGCCCAGCTTCGCCAGCGCTGCGCGCTGCGCCGCGTTTTGCGCATAGGCACAGCAGGCCGGCAAGTAGAGGAGCAGGCCTATGCGCAGTAGCCCGATTGCGGCGGCCCGGCGCAGGCCTTTACTTTTGCGTTCGATTCCTGACGCCCCGTTCAGATCCATGACCAACTTCTTTCTCATTTCTTAGTGGCATACGCTACAGCGGACTCACTCCGATCGTCACGATCAAAATCGATGTCTCCTCCACGGAGAGCCCGTTGTTCACTCGTGGTGCATAGAGTCCGGCACTTGTTACTCGCACTGCATCTGAACCGTAATCGCATTAAACGGATTGTCATTTGTCTCGACAAACCCAATGGAGAGCGTGTCTCCCGCGCTGATGCTGAGAGTATGAGTGGTGTCGCTGCATGACGACTTGTTGCCGTCTGTTGCGACTGAACAGTGCATCGAGGTAGCGAGTTGATTTTGGTAGACGGTTATCGTGGTTGTGTCTGAAACGGAGGTTTGGAAGTTATTCACAGCAACATTGAGCGCGCTCAGTGTGCAAGCCACGGGTGACGCCATCTGCTGCACTGAGAGTAATGTGTTGCTGTGAATATCCGAGGTGAACCCGACTGGCGGCACATACAAAGTCGTACCTTGCTCCTCCCCAGGATTCTGGAAGCCCGCTATAAAGGTAAATCCGGTGCTGGAGCCGCCGCTGGGCGTGGACCATGTGCCATCGCCGCGAAGGTAAGTCGAACTGGACGCTGTTCCCGAGGCGTCTAGATTGGCAACGCCGACGGTCGAATTCGCGATATTGCTACCCGTAATCGTGCCGCTGGCGATTTGAGTTGAGGTTAATGTGCTGTTGGCGATCATGCTTGCGGTCACCTTGCCCGTACCGATTGTGGTAACGCCGCTGCTAGCGATGGTCACGTCGCCAGTCATCGCCTGCGGAGCGGCCGGGGCGAAGGGGCTCGAACTGCCGGTCAGATAGATCTGGCCTCCCGCCGTGCCATTGGCGAATCCGGCACCCGTTGCGCCTTGCGGGATCGTGAAGTTAAAGGTCGCCGCGCTCGATGTCCCCGAGTTGGCAACCGACGCCGATGATCCCGCCGCACCCGTCGCCACGGTTCCAATGGCGATAGTCGCCGCACTCCCCTGAGAGCCCGCGGCACCGGCCGAGCCAGTAGCTCCCGTTGCGCCGGCATCGCCTTTCTTCGCCAGCAATGCCCAGTATGTGCCCGATGTTCCCGACCCCACATCCGTTGCCGGATCTTGAGCCGTGCTGGCGGCTATCGCAATATAGCTGTTGCCGTTTTCAGAGACAGCATCGCCGATCGCGTATGTTAAGCCGCTGCTCCAGGCGTTTCTAAAAGTAACTGGCGGCCCCTGAGGCCCCGTTGTGCCTTGAGACCCCGTAGCACCCGCAGACCCGATGGCGCCAGTCGCACCGGTCGCACCTTGTGGTCCTTGTTGCCCTACCGCGCCCGTAGCTCCCGTTGCGCCTGGGTCGCCCTTTTTCGCAAGCAAAGCCCAGTACGTACCCGATGTTCCCGACCCTACATCCGTCGCCGGATCCTGAGCCGTGCTGGCGGCTATCGCAATATAGCTGTTGCCGTTTTCAGAGACAGCATCGCCGATCGCGTATGTTAAGCCGCTGCTCCAGGCGTTTCTAAAAGTAACTGGCGGTCCCTGAAGGCCCGTTGCACCCGCAGGACCGGCAGCTCCCGCTGCACCTACCGGGCCCTGTGGCCCTACTCCGCCAGCCGCACCGGTCAAACCTTGTTGCCCTTGCGGTCCCGCAGCGCCGGTTGCTCCGGTTAGACCTTGTAGCCCCTGTGGCCCTACTGCACCGACCGCGCCCGCGGTTCCCTGTGGACCCTGCGGACCTTGTATACCTTGGGGACCCTGATTAACCAGGGTGATGTCCAGCTTGGCCGTATGCGATGTCTCGCCATTCTCCTTGGAATCAAAAAGAATGCTGGCAGCGGCGGTGCTAAGCGCGATGCCGTAGTTGCTCGACGGCGTCGTCACCCAGCTTTGCACGAGTGAGGTCACGTCCACGGCCACGAACTGCTGCGCCACGGTGGGGATAAACGTGGCCGTCGCCGATCCCAGCGAGGGGATCGTGCTATAGGTCACGGCTAACTCGCTCCACGTGCCTGTGACCGGCTTCAGACTGATCGCACCGGAGTTGTCGATCCGGTTGACATAGAGCCACAGCGTCGCCTTACTGACCTGACTTGCCGTGGTTCCTGACGGCACCGAGGACAGGTCGAAGACAATCAACGCTGTAGAAGTGGAACTAACGTGCAGATTGGACTGATAGCCAAAATTGGTCTGAGGATACGAACTGCTCACATATGTATCGTTCGACACCACAGCTTCAGTCGCATAGGCCGCGCTCACCGCCATCGTCGCAAGGGCCATCACAATCCACTTCATCCACAATCGTTGGTTCATCGTTTCTATCTCCTGGGTTGACTGCGAGTCCGCTATGACGCCGAATTGCCTTGCGGCATGCACAAGACACAACGCCGGCAGTTTAGAAAAAATTCAGACTATTCCCCTTTGTGCTGACACGCGGAGCCGGTTGCAACCAATAGCTCCAAGAAAGCTGTTCAGCTTCTTTATCGGTCCTTGCCGGCTTTGCGTTAGTGCTCTTGCGTGTGCTTCGCTAGAAATGCCGAACGGCAGCTGAATCGGACAATTGAAGCATCCATGCAGAGTCGCGTGTTTCAATATGAAAATTAGAGCGCGTCAATTTATCCGCTTGCTTGCCTTCTCTTAACATAGTGTGAACACGGTGTAGATTGGCTGTGTCCGGCGCAGTCTTGCGTTGCCCGCCAGAGAGATTTGGCCGGAATGGGTTGTTCGAGTTGTCGGAGGGAATTGAAGGAATGCGAGTGCATCGATCATTGCGGATATGACTGAAATGGTCGCCGGCACTTGGTACGACGCGGTTAGAGCCTGCGGTGTCTCTGTCCATGACGCCGAAGCGATCCGTTCAGCATTTGTTTATTCCGGCTTCTCGCGTCCGTAGGAAGAAGATGTTTGGAACTAACGTCCATGGAAACTCCCCGGCTTCCTGCCGAATTCAGAACAGCGACCGTTGAAGGGGCTCGGCGTTGCGCTTGGGCCGACGCTGATCGTCGAAGACGGTTCTTCCGCCGACCGCGGGCGATATTTGCCATTCATGCTTTAGTGCGGCATCGAAGTCGGCGAGCGGATCATGTGCTTGCTCCACGCTTCGGGTCAGGCGATCTAGCCGTTCAAAGCCATGGAGTTTTTCTAAGTGGCCGAGGCGGGCGGATTCCAGCGAACGTCGTAACACGGCCAACGATTCGTCGTAGGTCTTCAGGGGAACAGGGAAAGGGTGTCCGTCCTTACCGCCATGCGCGAAAGAAAAACGCGCGGGATCTGTGAACCGACTCGCTGCACCGTGGACTACCTCGGCGATCAGCGCAAGCGACTGTAATGTTCGCGGCCCGAGACCTTCGAGTAAGAGTAATGAAGCGAAATCGCGAAGCTCCTGTTCATGCGCGACTGCCAGCACTGCTCCAAGACGCTTCAGATCTATGTTTTTCGCACGAACATCGTGATGCGCGGGCATGGTCAGCTTACGCGCGTCACTGAGCGACGATTGGATGGGTTCCTTTGCGATAGCGAGCAGCGCCTGCTGGGCTCTTGCTGCGCGGGCATCGACGAGATTGAGAATCTCGCCCTGCGGCTTACCTACGATTGCGTTGTGCGGATCGGAAACGAAGTCGCGCACGTTTGCAGAGTGCCAATGATACCGACGTGCTGAGCGGTCCTGAGAGTTCATGCCCTGCTGGACCACGGCCCACTCGCCTGATTTCGTGATGACGAATGAATGCAGATAGAGTTGGAAACCGTCCGCGACAGCATTGTTGTCTATCCGAGCGGTAAGCCTGCTGGTTCGCGCGAGAGCTTCTCCGTCAAGACCGGTCTTCATACCGAAGGATCGAAGTTCATCCGGCGTACGAATCGAGTGCCTGCCGCGTCCGCCGCACACCATTAAACCCAATTCACCAAAACGCGGGTTGAGCCCGCGCTTCAACGCTCCCATCACCGAGGTCGTAATTCCAGACGAATGCCAATCCATCCCCATGACCGCACCGAAGGCCTGGAACCAGAAGGGATCGCTTAGGCGAGTGAGGAACTCACTCGCACCGTATTCCAGAAGAATGTGTTCGGAGATGGCGGTGCCCAGTTCGCTCATGCGGTTGGCTAACCACGGAGGGACGTGGCCGCCATGGAGCGGAAGGTCGGCTGTTCCAGAGCGCCTCACGTCTTTGTCCCTCCGCCTAATCCTCCCTTATTTTCGCTCTATCTTTGCTTACAATCAACCCCATGGCCGGAGAGCTGTTGGAGCCTCAAGCCGCAGCACTGCGCAAGATCGTCCACGTCGATATTTTTTGTTCACAGGTTTGACTACGATTGCGGCGACCTGTTCCGAGAAGTCTGTTTGGAGTTAGCATGGACAAGTGCAAGTCCCATCAAATGGAGAGCGACCGGGAATGGACGATCAAGCCAGACACACTCCGGGCATGAATAAAATTTGGCCGAATGCGCGCTCTGCATTGGACGGCATCGTGCGGGATGGGATGTTGTTGGCAATCGGCGGCTTTGGCTTGTGCGGCATTCCCGAGGCGCTGATTCTCGCATTACGCGACACCGGCGTGCGCAATCTGACCATTGCCAGCAACAACGCTGGCGTGGATGGTTGGGGACTTGGGCTCCTCTTGGAGGGGCGTCAGGTGAAGAAAATGATCTCGAGTTATGTAGGCGAAAACATCGAATTTGAAAGACAGTATCTGGCTGGTGAACTGGAGGTGGAATTCTGTCCTCAAGGCACGCTCGCCGAACGTATGAGGGCTGGAGGCGCAGGAATTCCCGGCTTCTACACCCGGACCGGCGTCGGAACCGTGGTGGCCGAAGGCAAAGAGCAGAAGGAGTTTGACGGAATAAATTATCTTCTGGAACGCGGCATTCAAGCAGATGTTTCCTTAGTGAAGGCATGGAAGGCCGATCTCGACGGGAATCTCATCTACCGACGCACCGCGCGAAACTTCAATCCTAACGCAGCCTCTTGCGGCAAATTCACCGTTGCCGAAGCGGAGATCGTTGTCGAGCCGGGGGAACTCGATCCAGACGAGATTCACACGCCGGGGATCTACGTTCATCGGCTCGTGCACCATCCTCATCCTGAAAAGAGAATTGAGAAGAGAACCGCTCGAATGGAGTAAGTCTGTGGCATGGAGTCGTCATCAGATGGCCGTGCGCGCCGCCAGAGAATTGCAGGATGGCTTCTATGTCAATCTGGGCATAGGCATCCCAACGCTCGTGGCCAACTACATTCCCGCCGGAATGACTGTGATCCTGCAGTCGGAAAACGGCCTGCTGGGAATGGGCCCCTATCCGCGCGAAGCAGAGGTTGACCCTGACCTTATCAACGCCGGGAAGGAGACGGTGACCTTCATTCCGGGCGCGTCTACGTTTTCCAGCGCTGACTCCTTCGCCATGATTCGCGGCGGACATATAGATCTGGCGATTCTCGGCGCCATGCAGGTCTCCGAGCATGGCGATCTGGCCAACTGGATGATTCCGGGCAAACGAGTTAAGGGAATGGGCGGCGCCATGGACATTGTTTCCGGCGTTCGACGCGTGCTTGTGTTGATGGAGCACACAGCGGCGGATGGCAGCCCCAAGTTGTTGCGCAGTTGTTCTCTACCGCTGACTGGAGCTGGCGTCGTGAATCGCGTGATTACCGATCTTTGCGTGCTTGATGTTACGCCATCGGGCTTTGAAGCGATCGAACTGGCTGATGGCGTTACACGAAGCAATGTAGAGAAGAAAACCGCGGCTCCAGTGCGTTTCAGCGAAGCGGCGGTTCCATTGTTATAAGGACCGCCGACCCTGCCAAACGGGCTTACGCTTTTCCAGAAACGCCGCAATCCCCTCGCGAAAATCGGCCGTTTCCCTAGCCAGAACGCTTGCCTCCAGAGCTTCTCTGATCGCGGCGTCAAGCCACGCTCTGTTCTGCGCGGCCATCAAGCGCTTCGTGGCTGCAAGGGCCTGCGGACTGTTGGCCATGAGGACCTGCGCCAGTTCTTCAACATTGCGCGCCAGATCTTCAGGGGGCACTACAGAATGCACCAGCCCCAAACGAAGCGCCTCCTCTGCATCGAAGAGGCGGCCTGTCAACAGCAGATCGCGGCTCTTCTTATCCCCGATTTGCAGCGCTAGAAAGGCCGAGACCAGCGCAGGCAAAAAGCCGATCCGCACTTCGGTGAACCCGAACTTTGCCGCAGGCGTGGCCAGAGTGAAATCGCAAATCATCGCCAAACCTGTTCCGCCTGCGATTGCCGCACCATGTACCGCCGCAATGGTCGGAATCGGCAACTCATACAAATCGCGGAAAAGCCTGGCTACCCGCTCCATATCGACGCGAGACTCGGCACTGGATTGGCCTTGCGCCGCCTGCAAGGCCGACAAGTCCATACCCGAGCAAAAAGCCTCGCCGGCTCCTGTGAACACAAGGACGCGGCATCCGGTTGCGGCGGTCTCACCCATTGCGGCAATCAACTCCATCTGCATCTCCGGAGTCATCGCGTTGCGGCGTTCGGGACGATTCAACGTGATCGTTCGCACGAGGCCATCGTCCGCAACCACAATCGTTCTGTAGTTCAACCTGTCCTCCAACCTTGCGGTGTGGCTTTAAGTGTCAATCATCTAAATCTCAGTTAATGCACGGAAGTTCCAGCGCCTGCAACAATCTCCGAACCCGCGCGAATCAATTTGTCCAGAGGCTTCAACATGGGAAGCTGTGCGCCGCACTCCGTCAAAACCGCGACCAATATCTCCGTGGGGATATTCCCGACCAGGTCATCCTGTGCAAATGGACAGCCGCCAAAACCGCCAATGGCGGCATCGAATCGCCTGCAACCTGCCTCGAATGCCGCCCGAATGCGCGTTGCCGATTCGTCCCTTCGTGAATGAAGATGCACTCCAAACTCAATTTCGCGATGCGCGGCAAGCACTGCCGCCACCGTCTCCGCAACCAGATCAGGCGGCGCCAATCCCACCGTGTCTGCAAGCGATATCTGCCGCACGCCGGAATCGATCAGCAGATTGCACGCATCCAGCACGTCGCGGGTGCTCCATGCGTCGCCGTAAGGGTTGCCGAAGGCCATGGAGAGATAGGCCACCATGTCCAGCCCTGAATCGCGAACCAGGACGGCGACCTGCCTCAACTGAAGCAGCGCCTCCTCCGGTGTTTGATGTTGATTGCGCAGCAGAAACTGGGGTGAAATCGAGTAGGGAAAACCCAGCGTCCGCACGGCACCGGTGCCAACTGCACGTTCCGCTCCTTTGCGATTCACGACGATCCCGATGATTTCTATTTGTTGAGGAGGTATAAGGTATTCGAGCACGCGATCGGAATCCGCCATCTGTGGAACGGCAGTGGGAGAAACAAAACTAACAGCGTCGATATGCGTAAAGCCGGCATCGATCAGTTCGCGCAGATAGGCGGCCTTCGCTGCCGGTGAAATCAGCCCCGGAAGCCCTTGCCAGGAATCCCTGGGGCACTCCACGATCTTGACCGCATCGCTCATCTTACAATCCGCGTTCACCTGCTTGCCCACTACTCGCCATCACCCACGCGAAGGCGTAACCTTTAGAATTTCTCTGGCGATCACCATGCGTTGAATCTCGCTTGTGCCTTCTCCAATGGTGCAAAGCTTCACGTCGCGGTAGAACTTCTCTGCGGGATAATCCTTGATGAAGCCGTAACCGCCGAACAACTGCACCGCCTCGCCGCAAATTCGCACAGCCACTTCGCTTGCAAAGAGCTTGGCCATGGATGACTCGCGCGTGACTTTGCGGCCAGCATCCTTGAGCACCGCGGCGCGTTGGGTAAGCAGGCGTGCAGCTTCCAGTTCTGTAGCCATATCCGCCAGCTTCCATTGGATGCCCTGAAACTCGGCGATCGCTTTGCCGAACTGTTTCCGCTCCTTCACATACTTCAATGCTGCGTCGAGCGCACCGCGTGCAATTCCGAGGGATAGCGCCGCAATTGAGATTCTGCCACCATCCAGCACGCGCATCGCATCGATGAATCCTTCTCCCTCCGCTCCGAGCAGGTTTTCCTCGGGGACCTCGCAGTCCTCAAAGATCAGCTCGCTGGTATCGCTGGCTCGCAGCCCCAGTTTGTTTTCTTTCTTGCCCGGCCGGAATCCCTTGGTTCCCTTCTCAACCACAAAGGCCGAGAGTCCATGCGTCCCCTTGCTCTTATTGGTTACCGCAATCACCACCGCGACATCGGCGTAATGCCCATTCGTGATGAATGTCTTGTTTCCGTTCAACACATAGTGATCGCCCTTTTTCACCGCGGTGGTGCGGGCGCTGCTCGCGTCCGATCCCGAGTCTGGTTCGGTAAGCCCCCAGGCGGCTAGCCATTCGCCTCCCGCCAGTCGCGGCACATATTTTCTTTTTTGCGCCTCATTCCCCGCAAGAAAGATATGATTCGTTCCCAGCGAGTTATGCGCTGCCACCGTGATTCCCAGCGAACCATCAGCCGCGGAAAGTTCTTCAATCGCCAATAGGTAATCAACATAACCCAGCCCTGCGCCGCCGTACTCCTGAGGAAAGATGATTCCCAATAGGCCCATCGCGCCCAGCTTCTTTATCGCCTCCAAAGGGAATTCGCTCGCTTCGTCCCAGGCCATCGCATTGGGCGCGATTTCACGCGCCGCGAAGCTCCGGATCTCTCGTCTGAGCTGCTCCTGCTCTTCCGTGAGTACAAACGGATATAACTTCTCCGACGGCTCCAGGTCAAGCTTCATATTCGGGCTCCTTCCCGGGATCATTGCTGTACCCCGGTTCTCCTGTTGCTTGGTATGATGCCGTCGTTCCCACGCGGATACAGTAAATCCAACTCAATCAGGTCTGCAAGACTCCCGGATTGAACTTCGGGATCTCGGGATTCAAAGCACAGGCTTCCAGCGCGGCAATCAATATCTCTCTCGTTCGGGCCGGATCGATGATTGCGTCGATCCAGAGCCGTGCCGCACCATAACGCGGATCGGCCTGTGCTTCGTAGTCCGCGCGGATCTCATTGTGGAGAGCCGTTCTCTCCGTCTCCGATAGTGTCTTTCCTTGCCGTTCCATCTGTATCGCGCGGACCTCGGCCAACGTACTCGCCGCCGCGGCCCCGCTCATCACAGCATAGCGCGCTGTCGGCCACGCAAACAGAAACCGTGGATCGTAGGCCTTCCCGCACATTGCGTAGTGCCCTGCCCCAAAACTCCCGCCCACGATCACAGTGATCTTTGGCACCACGCTGGTACTTACTGCAGACACCATCTTCGCGCCAGCGCGAATGATCCCCGACCACTCCGCATCTTTGCCCACCATGAACCCATTTACATCGTGCAGAAATACCAGCGGAATCAGGCTTTGATTGCAATCCATGATGAAGCGCGCCGCTTTTTGCGCGCTTTCGGTGTAAATTACGCCGCCCACTTCGATTCGGGTCATGCCTGCGGCAGAGCCCATAGCGACTGTTTGTCTCTGGTTGGTTTTCTGATTGGCGACGATGCCTACCGCACGGCCGCCGATCCACGCGTATCCGCAGAGTAACGTCCGGCCATATTCCGCCTTATACTCGTCAAATTCACTGCGGTCTACGATACGGGCGATCACTTCCCGCATGTCATATACGTTGCTTGCGCCCGGTTCGGGATTGAGCAATCCATATATATCCTCTGCGTCGAATTTTGGCGCATCTCGCGCCTCATCGAACTCCCGGCGGCGAAAAATTTCCTTTGCTGCCTGACGCTCACCCCACTTCGCCACCAATGACCGCAATCGCGCCAGACACAGGGGATCGTTCGGTTCCTTGAAGTCCACCGTTCCTGAAATCTCTGCATGCATGAACGCCCCGCCCAACTCCTCCGCTCCCGTTTTTTGTCCAATCGCGGCCTTCACGAGCGACGGCCCTGCAAGAAACAGCCCCGACCCCTCGGTCATCAGAACCGTATCTGTCATTACCGGAAGGTAGGCGCCGCCCGCAACGCACATGCCCATAATTGCCGTGATCTGCGGAATTCCCAGCGAACTCATCACTGCATTGTTGCGGAAGACCCGTCCAAAATCGTCGGTGTCGGGAAATACGTCCTCTTGCAGGGGTAGGAAAACACCGGCAGAGTCCACAAGATACACGGTGGGAATGCGATTCTCCAGCGCAATAGTCTGAGCGCGCAGCACCTTCTTTGCGGTCATCGGGAAGAAGGCGCCAGCCTTCACCGTTGCGTCGTTGGCGATGATCATACACAGGCGTCCGCTCACCCTTCCCAGCCCTGTAACTACGCCAGCACACGGCGCGCCACCATATTCCCTGTACATCCCGTGCGCCGTCCACAGTCCCAGTTCCAATAACTCTGTTTCTTCGTCCAGGAGGAGTTTCAGGCGCTCCCTTACGGTCAACCGTCCTTTGGCGTGCTGCGCCTCCGCGGCCTTTGGTCCGCCGCCCAGTCGGATCGTTCCCTCCTCTTCTCGGAGAGCCGCCATCGATATTAGAAGCGCCTCGCGGTTCGATTTCATCCGCTCGACTTGTGTATCCAGCGCCGACACCAATTGGTTTGTAAATTCAAGATCCTTTGACATCTTCTCTTCCCCACGATTCAGATGCTAACAAGAACTGAAAAGACGGCGACCCGAAGCGATTATATTGACTTACTATCGGATTCTTTCCACTTCAACGGCCGTTGCTTCTCCGCCTCCAACGCTGAGCGCTGACTAATCCGCCGCGATCGGCCTCATAAGCGCCATCGAAACACGTTCCCGCAGGTTTAATAATTCTTTCGCTGATTATGTAGGTATATTCGACAACGGCTGCGTTTTGGGGTACCGATCCTCGATGCGTCCTTCACTCGCAATTAACGATTGACAACCTGCTGCAACACCCTCCTGCAATGCGGGCACACCGGATCAAGCCGAGTGAATAACCGCCTATCAAGAATCCTCAATGAGGTAAAGTCAGCGATAGACATACCGCATCAGGTTCACGCGCTTAGGCGCTCTCCCGTGTTGCTGTCGAACGCCATGCTCCCGCATCGATCGCATACATACGAACCTCGATCGCTTTGGGCCCCCACATGATGTTGTGCGTATAGCTAAAACCCGCGCGCTCGAGCAGCTTCTGCGAGTTGTCGTGCCCTAATCCATGTCCGGCGACAATCACCGTTAGCCCCATCGTATCGAATCCATACGCGAGCACCGCGCGCAAAGACTCCTCTCCCAGCCGCAGCCCCCAAGCAGATCGCATAAGGTTGACGCCCACCTCTATCGTCTTTGGATCCATCTGCCACGGCCGCAAGCCGGCACACCCTACGAACTCACCCGTGTCACGCAAAAACATCGGCCAGTATTGTATGCCGAGGTCGTTCTCACGCTCGCGTTCTATGTCGAGGCGGTCACGCGCTTGTTCTCTGGTCATAGCGCCGCCGAAGTAGTGAGTCACTTCCGGATCGCACCACAACGCTTCGGCAAGCGCAGTATCCTTGTCAGTCCAGCTTCGAAATGTCAAACGAAGAGAAGAAGGAGGAGGCACGCGCAAGAATCTCCGACACTTTGAACAAATGTATCGTATTTGGAGGGTTACCACCTAGAAGTCGGCATCGCAACTGGAATCTGGTTGCCTATCGTTGATGAGGATCGAGTCTTCTGCGGCGTTCTTCGGGACGAATTTGATATTCGTCATTTAGGCCCGTTAAATACGTCTAATAGAGTGTCTGATGCTTTTGTAGCCGTGAATACGCGAGACTTACAATGTTGGCAAGGATGTTCGCTGAACTGGCATCGCAAGATTCAACGCAAGGGAAACGAAAAGATGCCGAGAATAATATCTTCCGCGGCGGCGACTGGCGGCAAGTGTTACACCTTCGCAAGCAACGTTGGTGCCGGATTTCTCGTGCAAATGCTAGCCAGTCCTTCCCTCTTGAAGTCGCACTTGGGTTCATCTCTGAGATTCATTTCAAAACGAAAGAATCGGGGAGAAGTCTCGACGATCTTCACCTACTCCTTGAGAACAGAAACGGTAGCTCCCGTTGGTTAGTTTCGACCAAGAGCAATCGGCGGCTTTTGGGAAAAGGGTTCAACGGAACCTTGGTAGCCGATCTGGGAGCAGATTGGAATGGGCAAGGAGGTGCCAGCTTCGACCCTAACCCCGACATGCTTGGACTAGTCAGGGTTAGCGTAGGGGAGCGATGCGAGAATGTGGCGACACCCCTTTGCTCGGCCATATATTCAAATTCCTGAGCGGCGTCGAGCTGAACTGGAAACCCACGTCCGTACTAAACAGGATGGTGCGACCCTCGGAGAGTTGCCTCTGAACCCGCGTGAGGGTGCAGCGCGGGGCTGCACCCTCACGCGGGTTCGGAGTTTAGAAGACTATCTTCCCTGCAAACTGTATAAGGCGTGGGTTGTTCATCTGACCTTGACCGGAAATCACGCCGAAGTTGGCGGACCCAGTCGTGTTGGACGGAGGAATAAACTGCACACGGTTGAAGGTGTTGAACAGCTCGGTCCGAAATTCGAACCCGAGCTTCTGATCGGGACCGAAGGTCGTGTGCTTAAATACGGCAAAATCCCAGTTGTCGATGCCGGAAGCTTGCAGGCTGTCAACACGCGGCTCGTTTCCCCAGGTATACGGTGCCGGGGCGGTGAAGCATGCTGGGTTGATCCAACCGGCATTGCCAGCCAGACCGCTTAGTACGCGAGCAGCACCGGACCCAGAGGTTGCCTTCTTGCAGCCGGCAACGACATTGGGGCGCAAACCACCGCCATAGTAGTTGGCTCCATTGCCTCCCGAGCTAATGTTAATGGGAAAACCGTTTTGGAACGTTGTCACGCCGTCAACTCCCCAGCCCCCAACAACCTTGTTGGCCAAGGGCGAAAGACCGCTGGCGAATTTTTGGTTCTTGCCAAAGGGGAGGTCGAGCACATAGCTGACAATGAGGTGCTGCGGAACATTCTGCGAAGAAAGAGATTTCTCGGCGCGAAGATTGTTCCAGTCCTGAACTCCACCTTTTCCCCCGGGTTCAAGCCAGGAAGTGATGGTGTCTGTATTGCTGAGCAGCTTAGCCCAAGTGTAGGCGGCCAACAGAGTGCCGCCACCATTGAAGCGTTTCTGCAACGTGGCTTGCAGTGAGTTATAGGTACTGGCGAAGTTTCCCGCTCCAGCATACTGAAGGCCGTTGTACTGAGGGAAGGGACGCAACAGTTGGCCGGCAGTGGTTGTCGTCGCCGACATCGCGCTGCCGGGAGCGGCGATGGGATGGGCTGTGGTACCGGCGAACGGGTTCGGTACCGACTGGGCTATGGAGGCTGAAGCGATGGCCAAGGCCTGCTGATTCGGGTTGCCTGCGAAGGTTGGTAACGCGGCTTCGTATTGCGCGTTTGCCTGGGCGAGGTAGTTATCTCCAATCTGATCGATCTGTTGGTTGTACACAGGAAGGTGCGTTCCTTTGTTCGCCGCGTATGCGATATCGGTGAACCATCCTCCCCAGAGAGTTCGCTGGATATCGAGGTTCCACTGCTGCATATACCCGTAGTTATAATTCGGATTTTCGAATGTGGGACTGGTCGCGCCCTCCTCGTCAACCGCAACCAGCGGTAAACCGGTCTTGCTATCTATGCTTGCACCGGGAGGCTCTACAAAGTTGATCCACGGAGTGGTAATCGTGTTGGTGGGAAGGGAGGGGTTTCCATTATTCCCCGTGTACTCAGTTTGAATGGAGTTCGCAGGGTCGTTGAGAGGATTAGTCGCCCAACTGGCATCGAGAGGAATCCAGAACAACCCATAGCCGCCGCGTACCACTGTTTTTTGATCGAGACTATAAGCGAACCCAATGCGGGGTGCAACTCCTACCGTGTTTTCATTCAGGTTGTAGCGGCTGGTGTGTCCAGGAGTGTCAACCAGTCCAACCGCACCTAGCACCGCTGAGGTGGGCCCGCCCGGTGTGCCGACTGCGGCTGAGACTAGCGGATCGACCACGGTCGGATCGAAGTACGATTGCCGGTTGTGCCGCTCCGACCACGGGCTCTGGTACTCATATCGCAAGCCGAGGTCGAGAGTAAGTTTGGCGCTCGCATGGAAGGTGTCGTTGACGAAACCCGCAAGCAGCTTCTGTTTTCCAGCCACCAGATTGGGAATCACAGCAGTGCCATAGAAGTGGTTGCCGACCTGTTCGGGATTTGTCGCCCATCCCAACAGGTAATCCGCAAAGCCGAAGCCTGGATTTCCGGTGTAAGTGCCGTCAAACCCGAGATAGCCGCTGATGATGTTGCTCTGGGCGTAGTCGTCCAAGGTGATTTCGTACTGAAATCCTGCCTGGATGGTATGGCGTCCCCGCACCAAGGTGATGGTGGGTGAGAACCAGTATTGACTGTCATGGTCGACGATATAGCTTTGCCCCTGGGTGGCCATAACGTTGTCGGACTCACCGATGACACCTATCGTCGGCGGCGTTCTTTCAGAGGATGGCAACTCGGTATTGAACGCAGAGTTCCAACCGATGGTTGTGAAGTCGAAACCCGAGTTCTTTGGAGTCCGCAGGTAGTTGAAGCGAGTGGCCGATACGTCCAGGTTGCCGATGAGATTCGGGGTGAAGAGGTAGTTATAGCCAAGAGCAACACCCTTCGAGGTCATCGTCTCCGTGCAACGATCGAGGCAAAGACCGGTACCCAGCGGGTCCTCAGGCTGGTTCAAATTGTTCCATTGGCTGAAGCGGCCGAACAGATGCTGCTTGTCGTTGATCTTCTGATCGACGCGCACGATGTTCTGGTTCTGATTGCCGCCGAGCGAGTAACTTGACGTGAAATTGTTCAACTGAAGAGCTTGGTTTGTCGCGGCTGGCCACAGGTTGATCAACGCTGCTGCCGTCTTATTGATGCGGGCTGCTGGAATGGTGCCGTTGGCAAACGGAGCAGCGGTGCCGAGAGGCGCGCCGGTAGTGGAATTGACGGCGCAACCGCCAACTCCCAGGCCATCCGAGTTGGGAGTTGTTTGAAGCACGCCACCGCATGGGTCGATGATCCCCGTGAGCTTGTTGGCTGTAAGAAGGTCCGTGAGATTCACATCTTGCCCGCCTTTGATTTCCGATACCACATTGGCCGTAGGAACTGTAGATATCCATGGTGATGACGAGCGCAACCGGAAGCCCTCGTAGCTATAGAAGAAGAAGGTCCTGTCCCTAAAGATTCGTCCTCCTGCATTGCCGCCAAACTGATTTTGAATCCAGGGCGCCCTGGCTAATCCCTCGTTATTCGAGAAAAAGTCATTGGCATTGAGGATCTTGTTGCGGATGTACTCATAGGCCTCGCCGTGGAAGTTATTGCTGCCGCTCTTGGTGCTCAGGTTGAGAACGCCACCTGCCACCTTGCCCCACTCCGGGCCGATGTTATTCGTCTGAACTTTAAATTCTCCAACCGAATCCTGCGTGGGTATCAAGACGGGTAGGTTGATGTATCCGATGTTGAGCGGTTGTCCATCGAGGTATTCGGCGCTTTGATTGGCGAATGCGCCGCCGATCTGGAAGTTGCCCCAAGCAAACGGATTTTGTCCGGTGGCCGTTGCGCCAGCCTGCCCCTGCATGACCACTGAGGGGGCAACCTCGACGAGACTAAAGACGTTGCGCCCATTGAGGGGAAGCTCATCGGCGTTGCGTTCTTCCACCACCTGGCCCAGCGAGGACGTCTCCGCCTGCAGCAGCGGAACATCCGATGTGACGGTGACGGTTTCGGATTTTGCTTCTCCAACCGCAAGAGGAACGTCCAGCCGGGTCGTCTGTTGGACTTGAATGATGATGTTCTCCCGGATGACACGCTTGAATCCGGTCTTTTCAACGGCGAGACGATACTGGCCGGGGTTGAGGTTCACAAAGGTGTAGAGCCCGGTGTCGCCTGTTGTCTGCGTTTGCTTTTCTGCTGTGCCGGTATTGGTGAGTGTAACGGTTACGCCTACTACCGCAGCGCCGGATGCGTCTACAACCGTCCCGGTCAGGGAGCCGTAGGTCGACTGTGCTCTCAGAGCTGGGGAGCACGACAACAGCAGAATTGCGCTGATAAGGCCGCACACAAGTGCCCGACCTGATATTGCGCTTCTCAATTTTGACATGGTGCCTCCGAAATGTGGTCCTACTGTCGAGTGCGAGCAATAGAGCGCACACTCCACGTAGAGGATTACGGTGACACGGTGATAACTGTACCAACTAGGCACTGAAAAAGCGGTATTTATTTTCGAGATGCGGATTGGAAGAGCGCATATTCGCGCTTGGCGTCGTCAACGCGGCCGGAAAGAGTATATAGATGCATCAGACGATAATGTACAAGCTTGTCGGGGTTGACGTCATGTTCTGCCGCGACCAGAATCCGGATAGCTTCTTCCCGCTTTCCCAATTTCTCATCCGCTTCGGCCAGGTTCAAACTCGCCCATTGGGGAGGATGTTCCGCTCGCATGCGGGGCTCAAGAAAATCGCGTGCGACGGCATACTGCTCCATCTGGATCATGCACCTGCTTAGATGAGCCGCCGCTCGCTCATCTTTGGGATAAGAGGCAAGCTGCTGACGGAATGCCTCTGCCGCAGCTTCCCATTCTTCCTGCTTCTCACGCAGCAAGCCAAGACTGTAACGAAGATCGGACAAGTCAGGATGTTCGCGCATAAGTTGCTCATATTCGGCGGCCGCCTCGTCGCCGTGCCCCTGGTCTGCCAGAACATCCGCATGGAATTGTTCCAGGAAAGGAGACGCAGGAAACTGTTCGTCGCATAACTCAATCTGACGCATGCCCTCTTCAGCGCTCAAAACAGACAAGAGATATAGCAGCGCTGAGTCTTCTGGATGCTGCCGCCATCGCTCCACGGCATCAGTCCAACTGAGGTCGGGTTGAAAGTACGGAGAAAGCTTCGCAGCTTCGGGAAATGCGTTCCGCGCTCCAGAAGACCCGGAACTTGAGGCCACCCTTAGAGCTGCAATAAAAGTCTCCGAGCCGGGCGCTTTGCTCAGCTTCCCAACAAAAAACTGCCCGCTGCGGATATAGGACTTTGCCAACTGAATCAGGGCGAGATCAGCCGGGTAATCCTTACTGCTCAGGATCGTCCGGTAGACAATCGCGGATTCAACCGGCTCGTCGATATCCAGATAGCAGGGCGCGACGGCAGAGATCACGCGGATATTCTTTAACTCTTCCTTGAAGATTCTCGCAAGCATGGGTCTAAGGTCATCAAGGTCGCCCATCTTGCATTTCTCCTCGGCCAATAACGCATAAGTCTCCGGAACATACCCTTGCTTCAGGGCCAACGAGTAATAGTGAATGGCATCAGCGGACCGCCCCTGCATTTGCAGGCTTAGGGCGAGATCGGTAAGTACTGCAGCCGATGAGGGCGCCTGGACGAGGGCCTTGCGATATAACTTCTCGGCAACCTCGTATTGTTTGGCTTCCATTGCTTGGCGGGCGGCTTGCAGCGTCGCCGGCGGCTGGACCTGCGCGAGAGTTACAATCGACCCAATCTGAAGCGCAACGGCCAGTAGTCGGCAACAAAACGATGGTAACTGCAAATGATGCATTCGTGTCACGGAAAATCTCACCCGGTTCATTGCGTCATGCTTTCTGGAATCGTGCATCAAGGGTTCCCTTCAAAACGCCGGCGTGAAGGAACATTCTTAGCTTCCTCCGAGAGGCACGCGATGTCAAACAGGATTTATGTGCACGCGTCACAACCAATCAAGGCATATCGCTTCTATGGCGTATGATAACCTTCGTTCGATGAATCGCGGTTCGGTGTTTGCCGGCATTGAGGGATAAATGAAACAGTCACGACGAGCGTTTCTCTGGAGTGCCATGAATGCAACGGCGGCGGCATTTGGACAAGGTGTCGTTGCGCACAAAGGCATAGCTCAGCCGCGAGGAAAACGATCAGGCTTACCGTACAACGCCCATTTTGTGGAAGTGGCGCACCGAGCTGGAGTGGATCACACGGTTCTTTATGGTTCCCCCAGTCCCAAAGACTATATCATCGAGTCGATTGGATGCGGGTGCGCATTTCTGGACTACGACAACGACGGATGGTTAGATATATTGGTGCTTGGCGGAAGCACGCTCACTGGTCCTGCTCCAGGAATCACCAATAGACTCTATCGCAACAATCGGGACGGCACGTTTCACGACGTCACGCTGGAAGCCGGCCTGACAAAAACCGGCTGGGCATGCGGCGTATGCGTAGGGGACTATAACAATGATGGTTTCGATGATCTGTTTCTGACTTATTGGGGACAGAATGTTCTCTATCGAAATAACGGGAATGGAACTTTTACCGATGTAACTCGCGAGGCCGGCTTGATGGGCTCCGCAACACGCTGGGGAACCGGTTGTACCTTCCTGGACTACGACCTGAATGGGCACCTGGACCTCTTTGTATCTAACTATGTCGGCTTCGATTACGGAAAGACGCCGCGCCCTGGAGAAAAGTCATTCTGTTTCTATGAGGGCATGCCCGTCAATTGCGGGCCGCGGGGACTTCCGTTCGGTGGACATAGCCTTTATCGCAACAATGGCAACGGGACGTTCACTGATGTGAGCGATGCTGCGGGAATTTCCAATGCGCGCAGCAATTATGGCTTAACCGCGGTTGCCGCAGATTTCGACGACGATGGATGGCCGGACATTTATGTTGCCTGCGATTCAAGTCCCAGTCTCCTGTTCATGAACAACCATGACGGGACATTTCGCGAAGAAGGCGGCGTGCGAGGCGTGGGGTATAGCGAAGATGGACAGGAACAGGCAGGCATGGGGCTAGCAGTCGGCGACTGTGACGGCCGCGGCCATCTGAACATCTTCAAGACTAACTTTGCCGGAGATTTGCCAATTCTTTACCGCAATCTCGGGAAAGCTGTCTTTGAAGATGCGACGCGCGCCAGTGGCCTGGCCGTCGACAATCGGTTCGTTTGCTGGGGGACCGGATTCGAAGATTTCGACAACGACGGATGGCCGGACATTACCGTGGCCACAGGCCATATCTACCCAGATTTCGAAAGACGCTTTCCGGACTCTCCTTACAAGGGTCCGCTATTGCTTTATCGCAACTTGGGGCACGGCCATTTCGAGGAGTTGTTCGATGAGGCCGGAACCGCAATTCTGGAGCCGCATTCGAGCAGGGGCGTGGCCTACGGCGACTTCGATAACGATGGCGATATAGATATGCTGGTCGTAAATTTAGGTGAGCCGCCCTCGCTGTTCCGAAACGACGTGTCGGGGAAGAATCATTGGATCAAAATTCGGCCAGAAGGTACAGTCTCTAATCGCAGCGCAATCGGCACGCGGATTGAAGTGACGGCCAATGGGATGAAACAAATGAAAGAACAGCAAAGCCAGTCCAGTTTTGTTTCTTGCAACGACTTTCGTCTTCATTTCGGATTGGGCAGCGCGATGGCGGTCGATGTCTCGGTGCGCTGGCCCGGCGGACAGCATCAGTCCTTCACCGCGCTTAAGGTTGATCAACTCTACACCATCAAGGAAGGTGTCGGCATTGTTCCCAATCGCGGATGGAAGTGACTACTGCTAGGGATGGTTAGCCTCTTTCCTTAGCAGTGCGTAAAGTAGAGGTTTGCCAGTCGGCTTCTGGCTGCCTCCGTGTGGCTCAACGGTCACAAAAACAGCATCGATCTCGGCCAATTGCTTTGGATCGTCGGCGCGGAGAACCCATCGACGGTTCGACTCGCTATCCATGTACAAGATGCCAAGATTCATGGCGTGGGACGCGTCGTTCGTCTCCGCATCCCGCTGCCCCCAGACCTGGAAGACGTTCGCATTCTTGACCCCAGGTTGACGATCGAGGTCGAAGGCATAAAAGACGAGCGACTTGCTCTGCGTGTAAAACACCCTACCGAACGGCTTGCGGGTGTGACTTACGCTATCCACATCGAAGACATCGGCTATATAGAGTTTCCGCGCCCCCATTAGCTCGCGAATATCCCGATCCGAATTCAGATACTGCTCATCGTCCTTGAGGCGATTTTCCTGTTCCCGGTTGCTTGCCTGCAGATCTGTCAATTCCGATTCTACCGATGCCGTATGAAGAAGAGAGCGGTTATGATCTGCACGAAGAGTGGAGTATTCAGCCTGAAGAACTTCGTATGCTTTTTCATTTTCAGCTAGTCGATTGGCCAACCGATCGCGTTCCTCAGTCAACTCCTTAAGATTCGTTTCCGTCTGCCCTTTTGCGATTCCCAGTTCATTCATCCGCTCGTCGGCTACGATCGACGCCGCGCGCAATTGGGCGATCTCATTTTGCTGAGTGGATATCTGTTTCTCTAGATTGGAAATCTCCGTATTTTGAGCGGCCAACGAACCATTCGGAGCCGGTTTTTCCGCCACAACGCTTCGAGTCGCTAGAGGCAATTCAGTTGACCGTCGAGGTGTAACGGTGTTCCTTCGTTCCCCCATTTTATATGAGCCGAATGTCAACGCGACCAGTGCGCATGCTGCCAGAGACGCAATTGCGAGTCCTCTTCCACGAATCGCCGCCGGCAGGTTCCACTGCTGGCGCGACCTGCCCGTCTTGATGGAAAAAACCCGATGTGGACGCGGACTGCGAATCGATGCAAATAGATTCTCACGAGCTGCGCTGCTATCCCATCTCTGCTCCTCTTCTGTTTCTGTCGACTCGCCCTCGGCAGCAAGAAAGGCCATGCCTTCTCGCCCGATGGCGCGATACTCTTCGCATATCTGCCGGCACGAATCGCACTTCGTCAAATGTCGATCCAGGTCCAGTCGCTCCCGTGTACTTAGAGAATTGAGCTGGGCCAGAGCACAAAGTTCCTTGAAATTGTCATGGTCGTCCAATGTTTCAGATTCTCCCATTGTGATGATTCCGTATCCTTTCAGCTATCGCACTCTTGCGTAGCCGTTCGAGACCTCGATAAAAATGATGGCGCACATTGCCGAGCGGTTCATGAAGACGTTCGCTGATCTCACGCAGATCGAGATCTTCAAAATAAAACAACTGGAGCGTTTGGCGCTGGATCTCCGTCAAATCGTCGAAGGCAAGCTGCAACCTGTCGAAGTCAACTTTGGCTCCAATTTCGCGTTCCAAATCCGCGTTTCCAGTCAGTGTATCGTCGAGGACGTCATAGGCTATATCCGGACGCAGGTAGAACCCCCGACGCGACAGATGCGCCTTGCGGTCTCTAGCCCGGCTATAGGCCACTTGTACGATCCAGACTTTCGCGCTTCCCCGTGATGGCTCGAAGGTGAACGCCTTTCGAAACACATAGAGGAAGCACTCCTGGACGATCTCCTCTGCTTCACCGGAGTCGTGCAAAATACGCAGGGCGATCCGGTAAACCAGTCTGGAGTGGCGGCTGAACAGTAGGTCCAAAGCGTCCGGATCTTCGTTCCGCAAGAGAGATATGAGCTTTTCATCGCTCAGATCGGGAGCCTCGACGGGCTGCAAAATGGTGCTCAAAGTGTTCTGCAGTGCGTGCTGCATGTCAATTCCTTCAGGTCTTCGCACCGGGGAGAGGTCGAATTGTCCGGACAGAGATATTCCTCTGAGCGGATTTACATCACTGGCCAAGGGAGCACCTACATGAAACACACGAACTATACCCGAATCACGGCACAATGATCCAGAACTTTATGCCAGCGGGAAACAAAAAATAAATTCAAAAACTATGGTACACATCCACCATACCTCTCGTATCTATTGGGGGTGAGTTTGTTAGACAGAGTTAATTAACTGTCCTCAAGCCACTTACGTGAGGTAAATTCAATAGACGCTGTAATTCCTCGAGGTGGAGTGTTGCCAAATCGCGCCTCATTGTGGATCAAGACGCTGCTCGGCACATCTCTTACGGCGCTCCTGCTGTCGATACTTCCTCTCCGGACATTACAGGGGCAATCCACTACCGCATCACTCACTGGGAGAGTCACCGATTCCCACAGGGCGGTTATCGGCGCGGCCACCGTCCGAGTCATCAATACCAGCACAAACATTCACTATCGTGGCCTCACAAATGAGGCTGGCATCTACTATGTCTCCGACTTACCTCCCGGGAGGTATCGCATCGAGGTCGAGAAGCTTGGATTTATTGCTGTCATCGAGTCCGGTATTATCCTTCATGTACAGGATGCTCTCGAAGTGAATTTCGAGATGGAACTCGGCTCTGTATCGGAGAGCGTGACGGTGGAAGGCAGCGCGATGCAACTTGATACCGAGTCTTCCAGCGTTGGCACAGTAATCGAACGTCGCGAGGCCAGCGAACTACCCCTCAATGGACGCAATGTATTCAATCTGATTGCCCTCGCTCCATCCGTCATTCCACAAGGGAGCGCCACGGGAACGCCAGTGGGCGTCAACCCATTTGGGTGGGGGAATTATCAGGTAAGTGGGGCATTCGGTAACCAGAGTGTGGAGTATCTCGACGGACAGCCTCTCAATATCACTTATATCAATCTGCCTATCTTGATTCCCACGCAGAATTCAATTCAGGAATTCAAGGTTCATACGGGCAATCTGCCTGCGGAATGGGGTCGGTTTGCAGGGGGCGTCACAAACCTGAGTACAAAAGGAGGCACGCAGTTCATTCGCGGCGAGGTTTACGAATACCTGCGCAATCGAGTTTTCAATGCCAACGATTTTTTTCTAAATCAGGCGGGTAAATCGCGACCGCCATGGGTGCAAAACCAATTTGGCGCCGAAGCGGGCGGTCCACTGAATCTCCACGACTGCTGTCAGAGCAATCGAACGTTCTGGTTCACCAGCTGGGAGGGATTCAGGCTCCGCACCGGAAGTCCGTTTACAGCCACGGTCCCAACCGCAGCAGAGCGTGGCGGCGACTTTTCCGCCATCAGTACTGCCATTATGGACCCATGCGCAGGCAGCTTGCTGAATGCCCAGGGAGCATGTCCTAACAGTACTTCCATACCGGCTGCATTCCAGAACAGCCTTATTCCACAGAGTCGTATTAATCCTACCTCTAATGCTCTCCTCTATCTTTGGCCGCTTCCCAACGCACCGGGAACCATTGCGCCGTCAGGAACCTTCAACAACTTCAATACCATCGCGAACACAGGTGGAAATCAGAACCAGGTTGTTGAACGAATCGATCAAGATCTCACCAGCAAGCAAAAACTCTTTGCCCGCTTTAGTTACTGGAACGTACTTGATCTGCCCATCGACCCGCTGCAAAACGGGCTGTGCGAGGATAGATGTCTGGAGCATTATGCGACCAATGCATTGGCCGCAGGATACAACTACAACATCAATTCCATGACAATCTTTGACCTCAATGCAGGCGTGAGCTATTTTTCTTATCTTCGTACACCAAAAAATGCGGGTTTTGATCTGACTTCGATCGGCTGGCCGTCTGGCTACAACTCGGTAATACCCTCCTTCATGCGCACGCCCCCAACCCCTTGCGTGGCAAGCTACGCCGATAACATCATGTGTTCCCAGGGTCAGAGCTTCATTCAGGATCGCAACACTCAATACAATCTATCTCCAAGTCTGACGCTGGTGCGCGGCCACCACCTGTATCACTTTGGCTTTCAACTCGAAGTGAGCTACGATAACGCAGCGCAGACAAATGTAGCGAGCGGAGCTTTCGACTTTTGCGGAGTTGGCGAACCATGTTTCACCGGCGTTCCCATGGCCGATTTTCTCTTGGGGTACGCAGACAACTTCAGCAATATAAACAACCATTACTCGGCGCAGGCCGTGGTTCCTGCATTTACGGCGGGCAAACAGGTGTATCGCGCGTTCTACTTCAATGACACCTGGCGAGTCACCAAAGCGGTTTCGATAAATCTAGGGCTTCGCTATGAACTGCAAGGGCCATGGTCGGAGCGTTTCAATCGCCTTACCTATTTCGACCCAGACGCAGTCAGCTATATAAATCAGTTTATGACTTCCGGGTATCCGCCTGTGATGGGCGACGTGTATCTGGTCTCGCCATCGGGACGAAACAATTTACCTCTCGCCAAAGACAAAGCTGCGCCACGGCTCGGCATCGCCTACAGCCTGTCGCCCACCACGGTTATGCGCAGCGGATATGGAATTTTCTGGATCCCCGACTATGTGTCGTACGCGTTGAATCCCAGTAACGATATGGTGAATGCGGCGAGCTCGACCTACACTGGAACAGTCGATGGTATCCACCCTTATGACACGATTTCTCTTCCTTTCCCGAATGGCATTTCGCCCCCTCCCGGCAGGTCTCTAGGCACCGAAGGCACGCAACAGTTTCTTACCCAGGTGGTGCAATCGATCACTGAAGTGGATCGCGCAGACCACCCAACCGGCTATGTTCAGCAATGGAACCTTAGCTTGGAGCAGCAACTGCCTGGTAAGTTTTCTTTTGTCGCGGCCTATGTGGGATCGAGGGGAACTCACTTAGCTCAATATTCCCAGCAGATCAATCAGTTGCCGGACAATCTGCTTTCCCAAGCGGCGGCTGAGTTTGCGCAGGGAGGGCGACCGGCAGTCGCGCTGCTGCGCTCAACACCCAATCCATTTTGGGTAGATGGGCAAGCGCTGGCACTTGCCGCTCCAACCACCACCGCAGGCCAACTGCTTAGGCCTTACCCCCAATACACCAGCGTCGAGCTCGCCGGCCAGGGATCGTTCGACAGTATCTATCATTCATTTCAACTTACCACCCAGAAGCGCTTTCTAAGTGGAGGATCTCTTCTGGCAGCCTATACAAATGCCAAACTAATCAGCAATACCGATACACTTACAGCCTGGCTTGAAAACAGCGTGGGAATGATCCAGGACAATAATAACCTCCGAGGGGAGCGCTCATTATCGTCGCAAGATGTGCCTCAGCGTCTAGCGGTAAGTTATGCGTTGGATCTTCCGTTCGGGCAGAATAAACATTACCTGGCCCATATTCCCAACGCTTGGAACAGAATATTGGGAGACTGGGGCATGGATGGCGTAACTACATTTCAGCGAGGGTTTCCGCTGGTGTTCAGCAGCGGCCAAGTGAACGACGTGACCCTATTCGGAGCTGGCTCTCGTCCAAACCTGCTGTCATCTTGCGAAAAATCCTCTCCATTGAGTGGAGCAAACCGGCGCCACGGGTGGTTCAATACAGCCTGCTTTGCCGCACCGCCCGACTTTACATTTGGGACGGAGCCGCGAGTCGATCCAACATTGCGTTCCGACGGCGTGGACAATTTCGACCTGGCTACTTTCAAGAGAGTGTTCTTAGGCCAAGATGACCGAACCGGCTTTGAGCTTAGGGTGGAGTTTTTTAACCTGTTCAACCGGGTACAATTCGCACCACCCGACACTGCCTGCTGTACGAGCAACAACGCCAACTTTGGCGTCGTAACCAGCACCGATCCCGGAACCAATCCGCGCTTGGTACAGTTTGCATCCAGATTCTTCTTTTAGAGTCTGTATTGACTTCACGCAAGCAGCCTGAAGAGGTGAAGGGCTTGGAAACCCCTGTCAGGACTTCGCGGCGAGTCAGCTTGTCTGGGACCATACTACGCGAATCTATTATTTGGGAACTGATGGGAACGGAATTGCAAAAGTCAGACCGCAAGAATCACATTCCTCCACGACCGAATCTCCGGGCGGTGGAGAGGTCATGATGAATCGGGTCTCCGGCCTTGCGTGATACGAGCACTCCTCTCCCCATCACCCTTCTCAGACAACTGAGACGACGAAGTGAGTGAAAACCGTGTATTGACCAACTTCATCAGGTTTTCGGACCATGATTTTCTGGTTACGGGACAATCAGTGACAAATCGCCGAGGCGCTTGGCGAGTCCCGAGAGCGGCGAGAGTTGCGGTTGCGCGGATTGTGGTAGACCGGAAGCAGACGGACTGCCGGAGGTGTTGTGCAGGTTAAGATTTGGGTTCGGTGGCCTTCAGAAATTCGATGAGGTAGTTTTTCCAGACGGCGGCCACGGTGTGGGTGCCGTGTCCGCGAGTGGCGTCAGAGATGGGGATCATAATGAAGCGTGCGTTGGGCATGCGTTTGACCATCTTTTCGGCAATGCCAAGCTCGGGAGGGTTGATGAAGTCGTCGGCGGAGTTAATCCAAAGCACAGGCGTGGTGATTTGGTCCAGATGAGGGCTGGGGTCGTAGTTGCGGCTGGCGTTCACATAGTAGATCAGGTCGTTGGCGTCGGTGGTGGCAAGGGCGCGGGTCAGGGCGTGGTCGACGTATGCTTCCGCAAGCTCGCGTGTGGGGGCGATTTTCTGCATCTGGAGGGGGCTGGAGCCCATGATGAAAATCATTTCATTGGCAGCGCGGAGGCCCTGAATAGGCTCGGTTTTGTATTCGCCGTTTAGCCATGCGGGATCCTGTTTGATGGCCTGAATGGCCATGTAGCGCATCATGCGGTTGCGGCCGGCGATCTGGACCGGTAAGCAGGCGAAGGGCGCGAGAGCGTCGGCAAAGCCGGGGTAGGTTTCACCCCAGACGAAGGATTGCATGCAGCCCATGGAGGTGCCGAGGATGAGACGCAGATGGTCGATCTTCATCTGGTCGAGCATCATGCGCTGGCTGCGCACCATGTCGTCGTAGTCGTATGCGGGGAAGTGAGCGTGGAGGCCGTCAGAAGGTTTGGAGCTTTGGCCGTGGCCTATGTCGTCGGGGAGGATGAGGAAATACTTTGTGATGTCGAGGGGTTGACCGGGGCCAAAGAGGACAGTCGAGAAGACTGGATTCATGAGGGAGTGGGCGCTGCCGCCGGTGCCATGGAGAAGCAGGACGGCGTTGTCGACGTGGCCGGCGGCGTTGCGGTGCGGCACTCCGAGGGTGAGGTAGTGGAGCGTGAGTTGGGGGAGAGTTTCACCGGTGCCGAAGCGGAAGTTGGGGAGGACGACGATTCCGTCTGCGGTGGACCAAGTGACTGCCGGCGGTTGCGGCGCGGAGGGCGGATTTACTGCTGGCATGGACATGGTCTGGCTTTGGGCTACGGCGCTGAAGAACAATGCGACCGCAATGAAAAAACTAGCTTTGTGTGGGTGCATCCGGGAACTCCTAAGCGTTTCGATTCGAGCATAGCTTTTTGTACTCAATTTTCAAAGTGGATGCATCCATGGACGGCGCGAGCCACGGCATTCCCTTGAGTAGGAATCTTGAGTCGCTGAGGTCCGCCGTGCTCCAGATGCCCGCACATTTGCGGATGGTCTCAAGGATGCATCGGTAATCACGGTAGCAGTCGTTTGCACCGATAAGGATATCAGCCGTGTACCGGGATAGCTCCGGTGGCAAAAATTACGTTGCACTGGGTGGCAGCGAGTCGTTGCATCCGGCATTTATCTATGCAAACACTTCAGCGTCTGGGAAATGGGGAGCCGATTTTGAGGGTATTCACTCCGGACCAGATTCTGATATTGCATCAGTACCTTCTTGGAGAAGACTCTCACTACCGGCCCCTTCGATTAAACGCACCTGCTATTCGGTGGAGTCATCCGATACGGTTTCGAGTTCGGCGATGTACTCAACTACCGCGTCGCTCCAGCCATCGATATGCGTCCACTCACCGTAACCCAAACCGTTGCGGGCGCTGGCCACGTTGATCGCGTAGCCTTTGCCCTTTGGGGCGGGAACGCGGTCGTGAGACTGCTCGTCAGTGATGACTACAATTCGGCCGTAACCTGCGCGGCAGCCAAAAAGCGGAAGGGCAGAACCCTATCCGTCTTTAGGCTTGCAAGCGCACCCAGCACCAACTCTTCGCTGACGCCAGCCGTGTGCAGGTTGCGCAGGTTCCGCAAGAGCGCCAGCGCGCCCAGCTTGCGGTCAATAAGCAGACGCTCCCACACTGCGCGCTTGTCAACCACCTCACCACGACTGGCTGCCGAGAGTGCGACTTCCCAAGCGTCTGGCGCAGCCAGTTCATTCTCCGCGAGCCTATTCCACAGCGCAGCCTAAGCCGCATCCCGTTTGTATTCGTTGCTGGCTCGAATCAAGAGTGACGGGGTAAGTGGCCGCCGATTCGGGAGCCACGAAACTCATCGAACTGGCGAAAGACGGAGGAGCGACGGAACCGTAGCTTGGAAGTTGCCGACAATCCTTTTGATTCGCGTTTTATCGAATTGATCGTCGAGCAATATCGATCATCGCACAGATCTATCTGCCTGAGAGATGCGGTTGTCGGGAGCGCAGCCGGGGAGCCGCGCTCCAGTCCACCTCTCCACCGATGCTATTGGACAATCAGCGTCAGAGTCTGCTGAATGGTGGAGTTCGACGTAGCCGCCACTATGGTCAGCGTGTACGTTCCGGCCGATGTTACCGGCGGGCTAGAGGTGGATTGACTACTCCCTCCACAACCAGAGACTGAGAGAAACAGACAAATCACTCCAAAGAATAGACTCTCCTTTCGAACGCCTTTACGAATCCGCAGGAAAAGGGGGATGAACAAAAGCGCCGTGATGCCGAGGCCAGCCAGACGTGCACCGGAGTCGTGCGCCACAGCGGCTGATCTAGAGCCTCCGGTAGTTACGGTGACGGTAAAGTTACTCGAGCCACCTGCCGAGAGGTTGATCGAGGTGGGATTGATTGAGCATGAAGCGTACTGTGGAGCGCCGCTGCAGCTGAGCGACACGCTGCCGTCGAATCCTGCCGCTCCGATGAGTGACAGATTGTAGGTTGCCGTGCCTCCGCTGGAAACCGTGGCCGATGTAGAGCCGCCGCTTGCGGCAACAATCGAGAGCGGCGGCAAGCCTGTACCGGACAAACTAACCGTCTGCGGAGAATTGGGTGCGTTGTCAGTGATCGTCAGAGCTCCGGTGAGAGCGGCAGAGGATTCCGGGGTGAAGGTGATCGAGATCTGGCAGCTCGCACCTATGGCGAGACTTGATCCGCAGGTAGTCGTCTCGGAAAAGTTTCCAGTGGCCACGATCGAAGTAATCGTCAGAGGGGCGGTTCCCGAATTCGTGAGCGTGACGTTCTGCCCATGGCTGGAAACGCCTTGAGGAACGCCGCCAAAGCTGAGAGTACTTCCAGATAGCGAGGCTGCAGGAACGGCCGCATTGATGGTGAACGTTTGCGCAGAGGATACGCCGCCTCCGGGTGTGGGACTGTTGACGGTGACTTGCGCGGTTCCTGCCGAAGCGATGTCTGAAGCCGGAACTGCGGCTGTAAGCTGGGTGGCGCTTACGAAGGTTGTGGAGAGCGCGTTGCCATTCCAGTCGACCAGCGAGGCAGATACGAAGCTGCTGCCGCTGACGGTGAGCGTAAACGCCGGGGCCCCACCAGTTGCAAATGTTGGCGAAATCGAAGTCACTTGAGGAGCGGGGTTCAAAGCTTGTGGCGACACAACGCTTGATTCGACCAGGTACAGCTCCTGGTCGGTCTGTCCTGCGCCTGCGGCAATGAATGCCAGCCCGTTTGAGCCCCAGCGTACCAGGTCGCCGGCGATGGGATAGTCGATCTCTGGAAAGGCGAGCGTTCCATTCAGCGCGTACGACGTCACATCATAAGCGGAAACCACCATCGCATCCGAAGAGTTTATCGACTGGTAATCTTCATCGCCGAGTAAGTAGATTTCGCCCAATGATGCGTCGAGGTTCAGGTTGCGCATATTGGGATAAGAAGTGTCGTTAAAAGTAGAAACCGGAAACGTGCCAATCTCGGTTTGCGTGGCTGGATTCCAAATCTGGCCGGCGCTGGTGTAAAGCAATGTGCCGTCAGACACAACCTGCGAACCTGTGGTGTTGTTGACGATGCCCGTATTGCCGGAGGGACGCGAATATTGAAGCCCGGAACTCGTGAGGTTCGCGATCTGGAAGAAATCTCCTCCGAAGCTGAAAGGCAAGCCATAAACGGTTAGCGGATTCCCAGCCAGCGTAATGCTGCCAAAATCGGGATCGGCGTAGCAGCAGGGCAATCCATAGGGAACATAGTTCACGAGACCCGAGTCGTTGAAGAGCGAGAGCCAATCACCCTGCGAAAGCAGCACCTCTGTTGGGTTGCCGGGGACAGTTTCGAGGTCGGTGGCAGCCAGATTGGAGCAGGTAGAACAATAGATGTTCGGTGTATACGGGAAGGTGGCTTCAACCGCGTTTGTAGACAGGTTGATGCGCTGGACGGTGTAATCACCTTGGTTCGCCACGTAAAGATACGACCCGTTACTCGATGCCGCAAGAAGCCCTGGATTGTTTCCAACTGGGATGGGAGTTTCCATTGTGCCGGTTGCTGGATCGATGGGAATCACAGTGTTTGGATTGCCCGTGGCGGAAGCGGGTATGGCCGCATAAATCATGCCGGTGGCCGGAACCGAGGCGAGCGCGGCGGGATCGATCACCAGCGTTTGATAAGGAGTTACTTTTACCGAACTACTGGCTCCGCCGCCCGGGTTGGGGTTAATGATAGCAAGCTGCTGCTCGCCGATGCTGGTTAAGGATGAAGCAGCAAGCGTGACGTTGAGAGTCCCGTTATTCAAGAATGTTGTTGCCTGCGCCACTCCGTTCAGCTGCGCTATGGATTGAGGATAGAAATTGCTTCCGGTGACCTGTAGCGTCGCCGGGCCATTGTTGATCTGCACCGTTCCCGCACCGATCGAACTGATCATCGGCACCGCATAAGAGCTGTCGCCGACTCCGGTGAGCGCGACTGTAAGCTGCGGGGTTGCCGGATCGTTGGAGGCGATCACAAGCGATCCGTTCTGCGTGCCCGCGCCCGCCGGCGCAAAAGCAAGCTCGATCCCGCAAAGCCCATGAGAGGGCACCGCGAACTGCGTGCACCCGTTGTTGACGATCGAGAAGCTAGACCCCGACAATGTGACGCCGCTGACGGTGAGCGCGGCCTGCCCTTGATTTTGAACGAATAGCGCATTGTCGACTGCCGGTGTGCCCACCACTAAGTGTCCAAATGAAAGCGGATTGGTCCCTACCGCAATCTTCGGCGCAATGCCTTGCCCGCTGAACGACACGGTCTGTGGGATGGTGACAGCATTATCGGAGAGCGCTACTGTTCCTGCTGTAGCAGCACTGTTTACCGGTGTAAACGTAAGAGTGACCGGACAGGCGGTCCCTGGCGCCATGCTGCCGCAGCTTTGCGTCGCAACCACGGTCGGATCGGAGGAGGTGATCGATGAAATGTTCAGAGCAGCGTTTCCGCAGTTTGTTACATGGAAGGTTTGGGTAGATGGTGTATTGGCGCCGACGTTGCCAAAGTAAATAGCGAAAGTGTCGAGGCACACGGCGGGCGCCGGAGTGGCGATGTTGAATTTGGCTACAAAGCTGTGCGCAGGCGAGGACAGCGGACTGGTCGGCGGCGGAAGCTGCGGCTCGAAACTTCCCGGAGTCGTGGGAAAATTCGCTGCATACGTTGTGCCCGTGACAATCAGGTTGTTTGAGCTGTCAACTGCCAGGCCGGCAAAGTTGGAACCGGAGTAGCCCTCGCCTATCGCGCTCAAGAAACTGCCGAATTCGACCGTACTCAGGTCGGGGCTCATCTCAGCTAGGATCAGTTCCCAGATTGTGCCGGCGGTTTCGATCTCCGTCACGAATGGATCGACCATCGGAAAGTCGGCCGAGCTGGTGGTTCCTCCCACAAAGACATTGGAATTGTTATCCAGTGCTATCGAAGTAAATGCACTCGACTCGTAGGTTTGGTTCGTTCCGGGGCCATCAAGATAAGTAGCGGCAAGCACGGTCGTCGCCTGCGGGTCCAGTTCCGCGATATAGCCCGAAGAAATGCCTTCGAACTCTCCCGCCGATGGAGTTTTCTGATACGCATTGGCGCTGACTGGAAGATTGGTCTCGCCCGTCGAACCTGCAATCCACAGGTCTCCCTTCGGATCCACGGTAAGTGCGCGGCTGCCATCGGTGCCGGGCAAATAGCTTGCGAAATTGATGGCGGACGCGGTGGGATTCAGCTGCAGCACAAAGCCCGCGCTAGGGTTCTCGACATTCACATGCGCATTGGGGAACGTTGGGCCAACTACGCCGGCAGTTGTGGGCAGGCCCAGGCCGGTCGTGCCCGCAATCGTCGCGTCGCCCGAAGCATCCACAGCGATGCCGGACGGGATGAAATCATTCGTGTACGGCTGGATCAGATCGCTCGGGTTTGCGTCGTTTCCCGGGATGACCGTTGAATAAAGCAGTTTCCCGGTCGGGTCTACCTTCAGCACAAAAGCTTCGTTATATGGATAGCCGGTAACCGATGTCGCGAGTGTGCCGGCCGTAATCTGAAAATTGCTGTTATCCGTCGTGCCGGCCAAATAGACATTCCCTGCGCCATCCACGGCGAGATCGCCGCCGACACCGTAGGCATAAAATCCTTCCTCGCCACCTATAATCCCCGAGTAATTCAGTTTGGATCCATCCGCTGACAGCGACGCCAGGAAGTAACATTCATCATTGATCTGGCAGGATGGAGATACTATGGCGCCGGCCTGGGGGAAGTTGGAGGAGGAAGCGAGGCCGGCGAGGATGGCATTGCCTGTAGCATCGACTGCGATAGCTCCGCCGGTTGCGGTGGGCGCGCCAAGTGCCTGACCCGATCCGCCCAGGTAGGTGGAATAGATGAGAGTCTTGCCGGTTGGGTCGAACTTGGAGACGAAGACGCTTTGGTTATTGCTGCCCAAAGACGGTTGAAGGGGGTTGGCGGTGGGGAAGTCAGTTGAACTTGTAGAGCCTATCACCAGAATATTGCCGCTGGCATCGGTCGTCACCGCGGCAGCTTGATCGGTTCCCGTGCCTGCCAAATAGGTGGAAAAGACATATACCGGGTCAATGACAAGCAAACGGCTGCGGTCATAACTACCGATGTCAAAATGGATCGTTCCATCTTTTCCAACCTGGAACTTTGCTTCTACGGGTTCACGTCCATGTACCGAAACCTGATAAGCAACCGGCTTGCGAAGAATCAGAGAGCCACTAGCGGCACGAATTTCGAGATCCCCGTTCGGCGACATGCTTGCCGCTGTGGGTCCATCCAGACGAAAGACGATCTTCGATGGATCCGCGCCTGGATCCACGTGAAAATCGTGCTCCAGTTCCTGGCCATTTCCATAAAAACGCAGAGAGATTCCTGGATAGATTGCATCGTAATCGACTTCGGAATAGAGAGGGACATTTCGAATCCAGCGCGACGGATCATTTCCCAAAAAATAATTGCTATGTCCTCCTAGTAAGCCTCGTGCCCAGGGCTCGGCGCTTCCCCCTAACAGTGAAAGCCGGATGCAATTGCCGCTCGGCCTGGTGAGAATAAATTTGACTCCGTCGCGTGAGAACATTGCGCTCAGGCCATCACGGTGGAAAACATATTGGTATCGCGCGGACGCCTGGCCTTGATTGGCCTCGAACGTGATCGGAAGCGATTGAGTTGCCAGCCGCTGTGGGGCTGATATGCATGGTGCAACCGAGGCAACGAAAAAGACAAGGATATACAAATGCCTGACTAAACTCATCATAATCAGCAGAGCCCTCCGAGGAATCTACTCAATCCATAACTGCAATCGGGTGAATTGGACGATCGTGAGAATAATACACTGCCGGCGGGACATGAATCTCACAGGAAAGAATAATATAAAGGGACTTTTCCGCCTCTTTTTCTGACGGGTGTCACGAAGCACTTAGGCCTTCTGCTACAGTCACGATCCGGCGAGGTTCAATTTCATGGAGAGGTACTCTGTTCTTCGAAGGTACACCCTTTGGAATACTCGCACCGTCTTTGTCGCAGCTCTTGTTTTCAATCGCCTAAGATTCTCTGCTGCGATGCCTTTTCGGAACGATTTGTAAAAGATTTTCAAAGCTTTCGTTGTTCCAGAGGACTGCGGCATCGGCATTCCGACAGATCCCTTTCGGAATAGTGGGCTCGCGGGTGCCGCTGCCCGTTTTTTGGGGGCACAATCCGACAGGTAACGAAATGTCGCCATGGCGACTGGAATCTCGTGCTCTTCCGCCGGACTGGGGTCCGAGGAAGCTCGCGCGGCCTGTGGAGTTTCTCGGTACTGATCCAAAGGCGTAACTTTCGGATTGCCCGTGATCCGCGCGAAATCTGGCTCCCCACAGTGGACGCATTCAGAGCTCCCGCTGCCTAAATCCAGTGTCGCTCGAACCCCAGCAACTCCTGCCGCCGATGCTAAAGCTTACACTCAAATTAGATGCTCAACCGCGGCTATGCCTATACCACAATCATCAGCAGCAAATACCGTGGACAAACGCTGCTTTCCCATTTGACAAGCCTTTACCCCCACTCAACGCCAGAAGCCTGGCAACAAAATTTGAACAACGGCGAAGTCACCCTCAACGGCGTCATCGCCACCGGAGGCGAATCGGTCACTTCAGGCCAAACCCTTGTCTGGAGTCGTCCACCATGGATCGAACCAGGCGCACCCCAGCACTTCGAAGTCCTGTTTGATGATCCCCATCTGTTGGCCGTCAACAAACCCAGCGGACTGCCGACGCTCCCCGGCAGCGGCTTCATGGAAAACACCCTGCTGCGCCTGGTGCAAAAGCAAACCCCCAACGCAAACCCCGTCCACCGGTTGGGCCGAGCCACTACCGGCATCGTCCTCTTCGCCAAAACACCGCAGGCGGCCTCTCGTCTAACCGCAAACTGGAACACACCCAGAGTTCAAAAGATCTACCGGGCGCTAGCTCAAAACATTGCACAGCACGACGCCTACGAAATCCTCACACCCATCGGCCTCGTACCGCACCCGCTCATCGGTCAAGTGTGGGCCGCCAATCCAAGTGGCAAACCGTCAAAGTCATTGGCAAAGGTGATCTCACGCACCACAAGCACCACAACATTTGAGGTAAGCATAAATTCGGGTCGCCCTCATCAAATCAGAATCCATCTGGCATCCATCGGCCATCCCCTGGTAGGCGATCCTCTCTACGGCATAACTGGCCAGCCTCTTGAAAATCTTCCCGGCCTTCCAGGCGACGGAGGATATTTTCTGCACGCCCAATTTCTGAAATTCCACCACCCCATTACCGGAGAACCGATCAATCTTGAGGCAGCTTTGCCGTCCGGATTTTTCGCGGTCCCCAACAGCGGTATGATTTTAGGGCGTCGAGACCAAGGCAACCTGCCATTGTGATCCTCGACTCGACCCTAGGCGTATACCGTCAGATAAGCGCCATCGATCCGGCTGTGGATGGCGACAAGCGCATTCTTTCTCTCGATATGTTTGCCGCCGCCAAAGGTCACTACCCGGCGGCCCGCAGTTGGGGATTCGGCCTTCAGGGCTAGTTACTTCCGGGAACATAAATGAACACGCTCGGCGACGACCACGTCTGCCCCGCCGTATTCACAGCATTTACCTGGACCGTGTGGTCTCCCCAGCTCGGGGCCTGGTACGGCGGGCTGATCGAGGTGTTCAGCGTTGTGCTGGTGCTCTCCGTGTATACGATGTTCCCATCCAGCACCAACTCCATTTGCGCCAGCGTGCCGCTTATATGTGCCGTAGCCAGGATCTGGACCGGACTGGGGTATCCGCCGTTATTGCCCTGCGGGGCGCACAGGTTCACGCCCAGATAATTTTGAGGCGGCGGACCGCAGGTGCTGCCGATATCGATGAAGAAGTCATAGCGCTGCAGTCTGTCATCAATGTCCGCTGCATACAAGGTCGCGCTGTGCGACCCGGAATCCATCTGAATTAAGTTGGCAGATAACTCGCCATGGTGCCCGACTACATAGTGGGATTCCATGACTTTCGTGCCATCGACCCATAGCTCAATCTTCCGCAGCATTCCAAAGGAGCTAGCGGACGCATACACCATTGGGCCAGGCGTGGTTTGAGTCGCCGGGCTGCACAGATGGATTCCCTGCCCCGAGGCTGGAAAAGTGCAATACCAGGGATAGTCTCCAGCCGTGTCATTGAGTCCCGTGACCAATGTAGAGGTGGTGCTCCCCGGTCCGTTGTTCTGGTTAACCACAAAGTCGTACAGGACATCTGAATTGAAAATACCTTCCGCAGGTGCGGAGCTATAGGTTGATGTTGGAGTACCTGCTGTGGACTGCTGAAAATAACCCTGCTGACCATTCACGAATAAGTCGGAAAATGTCTTTTGCGGGGTACTGCCCTGAGCCGGATCGGTCTCCATCCCGAGAAGGTCGCCGGAGGAATCCAACATTGCCAAAGGTCCCACCGTTCCTCCAGTGCCCAGGTACGGGCTCCAGTAGTAGTAAGTAAACTTGCGATCGTAGTTGCCTTGAAATATTGCGAGCTGTTCCGATCCGTCCTCCATACCGAAGAGGTCCGTGGTTCCATCCGAGTTAACGTCGCCCGAGTTTAGATTCATGGTGCCGTTCACTGTCGTCACGTCCACAGCGTCAAAAGTGGTGCCCCCGCTGCCGAACAACGCTACAACGTTCGAAGAACAATACGTAGTGCCGCCGCTGCTGCAGGGCATCTCTTCCAGCACAGCCGCATCGGCATTGCCGTCCGTATCAAAATCGCCTTCCACAATCGTAGTTACAATCCAGCCCGAGGTGGGGTTGTAAATATCAGCGGGGGAGGAGAAGCCCCCCGTGCCGTCTCCCAACAAGAGGTAAACCGTCGATGGACCATCACCCGGCTGCTTGGCAGAGGCAACAATGTCGATGTTCCCGTCGTGATTGTAGTCAGCAGCCACGATGGAAGCGGTCGAAAAGGCTTCATTCGGCAAAAAAGTAAAAGTGGAGTACTTGGGTGCCTCAAACGTACCGTCCCCATTGCCAAGAAACACCGCTATCTGATTTGTCTCCGGGATGATCGCTGCAACGTCAACCTTCCCGTCGTTGTTGAAGTCGCCTACGGCAAGAGATGTCGGGGTAACCTTGGCAGTGAGAATCGGATAGGTGACCGGAGCTTTGAACGTACCGTCTCCATTGGAGATGCTGACGGTGAAGCCGCCGAGCAGCTGCTCCGTATCCTGCACAACATCTGCAATTCCGTCGTTGTTCACGTCGATGGCAAAGACGTTAGCCGGCGCAGGTCCGCCGGCACTGCTCACGATTTTGTAAAAAGGGGTTTGACCAAAACTGGCCGCGCCGGTCAGAACCTGACACATGGCCGCCACTACGAGATAGTTCCTGAGATGCGACACGGGCGACTCCTGGGTTTACATTGCAGACATGAGAATTTAGCGTGAGCGGAAGTGCGGGGCCGCACCTACATAGAAGCGGTTTTGATCCTTAGAGGTTGCCGCGAGGTCGGAAGCATCGTGCAGGCGGTTGGGCGGGCGGCCACGATCTCACGCGCCTTCATATTAAGTTGAGGTGCCCTCGGTCCCTCGCCCGCTGCGGCGGAGAAACCGGGGAAGACGAAGCATCAGAACGGCGATTGCGCATCCACTCGGGCAGTTGCCAGCCGCTCTCGCGGCGGGCAGATTAACATACATTTCTTCCTTCATCGATACAAGCCTGTTGACGCTTGTTTTCACGAATGATTTGGTTGCGACTGTCTGCATTCACTTCGCTCGAAGGCCTGGTCAGTAATGTCCCTTGTCCATGTGGAGCTCGTTAGGGCCCGGACTGATCGGTCCCGAAATGCCGGCCAGTGTTCAGGAATCCCGCGCATGCTGAAATCTCAACTGGCGATGTCAGGCCGAGGTACGTATCCAGCCGTAGTCCACAGGCCGCTTTGATATTCGGCGATGCAGCGTGAAGCGAGACGCACTGCTTCCGGCTACCTGCAAACGTCTCCACATTCATCGTTTAATCAGTAAAGCAGCGACTTAGTTCCTGGTTTTCTCTTAATGACGCAATTGACAAATCTGTCGGCGGTGTTCGCTGCCAGCGCGCAGTGCGAAATTAGGCGTAATATGTCTTCATGAAGTGTCTCGCCGCGGTCGGACTGATTGTCGTTGGGCTTGCGCTTCCGGCCTGCGCCCAGCGCTCGGCATCTCGCGGAGGTTTTTCGGGCCACTCCGGATCAGGGTTCCACGGGGGCCTCAGCGCTTCAGCTTCGAGTAGATTTGCTGGATCTTCCCATTACACCGGCAGCAGATCTCTCAGCACCTCCCGCAGCTTCCAAAGAGGGGGCGCCAGCAATTTCAGCTCTCGCCCGGCCTACACCGGGGCGTGGCGCTATCGCAGGCCATACCGGTCGCCTTCCAGAGCGGGGATTCCTTACGTGGTTGCGCCATGGACGGGATGGGCAAGCCCTTATTCTCTGGGATATCCGGATGACAACGACTCTGGCGATTCGACGGACGCACCGAGCGATGCGTCCGAGGGATACGATGGACAGCCCGCGGAGCCATGGCAGCCAGAGCCTCCTGACCACTATCAGCCCGCTTCGGATCAATCCCATCTGTTACCGGCCCAGGGCAGCGAGGATGCGGTCACGCTTGTCTTTAGAGACGGCCGCCCTTCTGAGCAGATTCATAACTACCTTCTAACTCGGACCACACTCTACGTGCTGGACCAGCATCACCGTGATATCCCAACTGACTTACTCGACATGGCTGCAACAGCCAAAGTGAATCACGACGCTGGAATTAACTTTCAACTTCCCGGCGCTCCCTAGTAATTGACACCACGCTAAAGAACCGGCGCTGGCATTACGCCAGATGTTTTTTGAAAAAATGCAGGGTTCGCTCTCGCGCCTCAAGCGGAGCTTCTTTGTTGTAGCCCCCACGCATCTCAGTTAAAGCTGTTTCCCGTCTCATACAAGTAGATTTCCACCTCGGCATGTGCGACATGAACCTTCTTCACCTCCTCCGCCGGAATATGCGTATCCTGCATGCCGAAGTGCAGCATCGTTTCGGCCATGCTGGAAGCGTTTCGATACCCGTGAGCCTACCTCTCGGTAATCCGACACCTATCCAGGTGCGGCCGCATTAACCGAGTTAAGTGAGTATAGGCCTCTATCTCCTGAAGAGAATCGAATAACAACGTTCCGCCAAAACCGCCTTCGCATCCATGCAAACTCAAGGACGGATCGCCGTGCTAGCCAGTCTTAGAAAGGCTACCGCCGCGCAATCGTATCATCTAGCTATTCGATACTCCACCGCGTCCAGCCGAAGCCCTTGGCCCTTGGACACAAATCAAATACTGCCGTAGGCTAACCGCGATGCGGCGAATTGCCAGGCCTTTCCGTTAGCGCTTCATAAAACAGTGCGAACTTTACCACGTCTTTCGGAAAACCAGATGGGGGCTCAAGTTGGCCGCAAATAGTGTCAAATGGTTGGCAAGAACAGGTTTTCTTTGGTACTTAGAGGGCAAATGAAGATGCGCCGGAGACGAGTTTGATGCTCAGATGGCGGGATTTCCGATACGAAATCAGTCGTTGCGAACCGTTAAAACACTGATGGAGCGCGTGCGTCGCGCTTTGAGTCGTGAACCGAGAAAGACGACCACGCCGGCTCCGATCAGCACCAGGGTTCCACCCAAAACTTTAGCAACTGCGAGCGGCTTATTGGTCTCCTCGCTGCCAGGAATGAGAGACAGCACAATGGTGACAGCGCAACTGAGGAGCCCAATGGATGCGAGTACGATGGCCACCGGCCGGCCACCCGGAACGCGGCGAACCTCGGGGCCAGCTGGCCGGCTTTGCAGGCGGATCATGGCGCCGAAGACGAAAAGAAAGGGCAGAAACTCAGAGATGACCGCCATGCTGACGAGCACGTTATACGCGCCACGGACTGTCGTTCCTGCCTGGCCGAGCAGCGCTACAACCATGCCTGCCAGCCCGTAGACGCCGATCGCAATCCAGGGAGTGCGATAGCGCGGATGAATCCAGCCAAATGCGGTGGGCAGATAATGATGAATGCCGGCGACGAAAGGAAGGCGAGAAGTTGATGACAGATTTGCGGCCGCCCCTCCAATAGCATTGAGAGCCACAAGCAGGGCTACGGGCGCCAGCAGCCATCCCATTCCGAGATGCGCGCTTAGTATATGAATTCCGTTGACAAAACCATCGGGCCCACTGACAGCTTGACTGGGCAGCGCCACCAGAAGAGCGATGGTTCCAGCGATATATCCGAAGGCGAGAACGCTGCCTCCGGCCAGGAGTGCCCACGGAGTGACGCGGCGAGGATTCTGAATCTCGTCGCCCATGGCCGACCCGGCCTCGATTCCCGTAAAGGCAAAAAAGACGCTGGACCAGAAGACAGCGTTGTTGAGCGTCCAATGCGGAACCAGACTCGCCGCGGTGAAGTGCGTTGCCGCACCAAAGCGCAGATACGACGCCGCGGCCAGCAGGAGAAGAACTGTGAGCGGGAGCAGGCTACCCAGCGAGCCTACGTTATTGAGCCACTTGCCCGCATCCACACCTCGAATGTTGAGCAATGTAATGATGGCGAGAGAGAAGATCGCGAAGGTGACGAAGTAGATTGGATTGGCCGCCAGGGCTTGCGCTCGATGACCGAAGGCAAACAACGCTGAAGCCGCGCCGAAGTAGAGTACGCCGGAGAAGAATGGGAGATTGCTCATCCAGTAACTCCAGGCAGCGATGAAGCCTGGAAAGTCGCCGAATGCCTCGCGCGTCCACACATAGAGGCCGCCCTCTTCGGGATGGCGTGAAGAGAGTTCCATCACACTGGCAGCGAGCGGAATAAAAAAACAGATTAGCGCTGCGATCCAGATGATAAGTATGCTGGGCCCGGCAGCCGCGGCCGTTGCGGTCCAGCGCACACTAAGAGCTACGACAACATAGAAGAGCGCCAGATCGCGAAACCTGATGCCTCGCTTGAGTGCGGGACCGGCAGTCATGTACTGCGCAGAATATCACGCGAAAGAAATCAGATCTTTGCTAAATCCTTCAGCACCGCCATCGCCGCATTGCGGCCGTTGATACCGATCACGCTGCCGCCAGGATGCGTGCATGCGCCGCAGAGATACACACCGGGCATGGGGGTACGCGCGGAGAGGCGGTCAGCCCACATATAAGGCGGCAGACATTCGCCCTGGAAGATGTGGCCACCCGTCAGCCCCACCTTCTTTTCGATGTCCGGCGGACCGAGCACCTGCGTATCGATCACCGCACTCTCAATGTTGGAACAGAATCGTCCAAGCGAGTTGAGAGTTAACTTACGCACTTCTTCGCGCCGATTATCCCAGCTTCCCCACGCAAACGTGTAGGGCACATACTGCGCAAAGACGCTCATCG
>Ga0187847_10000305_pt1 | contig 58227 bp, 53 predicted proteins | sample June2016WEW_4_10_FD_132458 | JGI IMG/M metagenome (GOLD analysis project Ga0187847, IMG submission 132458) | Peatland microbial communities from SPRUCE experiment site at the Marcell Experimental Forest, Minnesota, USA - June2016WEW_4_10 | ecosystem: Environmental > Terrestrial > Soil >...
GGCGAATCAGACCGTAGTTGCGGACCCGAGCTACGGCTCAACGGAACAGTATCCTCAACTCACCAGTCTTCCTACAAGCGCGAGTAACATAGCCTTTCAAGACTTTCGGGGCGGGCGTGCCGCGTACTACTTCAAAGATTGGTATCCGGCGAACACAAACCTCTATGCGCTTTCGACAGCGTTTGCAATCGGGTGCCTTGGGACGGTGAGCCACACTCCCTCTAATCCGCAGTCCAATTGCCTTGAGGTCAACTACAACTCACAAACGCCCGGCTGGTCATTGGGTAATAACAATCTCGGGGGCAGCTCGGCTCAAGGGTGGGCGCTTCCGAAGGTTTTGCAGATCAACAGCACATTCTACGGCGCAGGCATCGCGGAAAGTTTCTCCATTAATCAGGTCAAATTTGGTGTCGGAGACAATGCGCCATTTTATTCGTACGTTACCGGCTCAGGCGGCATAACAGCTCCGTCTGATGAGGGCACGAAGGCTATTGCGGGGAACACGTTAGAAGCGCCCAATGCGTACACGGGGACGATCACCAGCGGCGGAACTCCGGGTAGCGTGGCGCTGAAATCAAGCGGGTATTATTACTCGGGTGGTGAGGGCGTCGGGCTCTACCTCATCGACACCACGCAGCCACATGTAACGGGAAGCATCACCAACGAAGTCAACGGGTATGGCGCTTCAATCTTAACGGTGAGTACGCCGATTGCGGAATCCAATGTGTGGGGAACGCTGAACGCCAACGTCCAGACGCCGAATAACCTCACAACGCCATTTAGCACGTCCATGACTTTCAACGTGACGATAGGCGGGGGAACGACGGGAGTATTCACTACAGGCACTCTAGTTTGCATGGCCGGGAACTATCACGACAATGCCTTTCCGACCTCGGTCGGTGCTGTTGTTGGTGGAGTTCAAACCGTAACAATCCCGTTGCGCCGGTCTCACAGTGCCGGAACTTATGTGTTCCAAGGTGGGGCGTGCGGAAATACTCTTGAAGCTCCAGCTTATACAGAAAATGGTGCAGGGCAACCCCTACGGTATCTGTTTGACGTAGTAGGGTCGATCAGTACCACGCAGATTGTCGTGGGCGCTTTCAGCGGTGCTGGTCTTTCCCCCATCAATTACGCTCTATCACCTTTCATATACGAAACATTCAACCTAACGAGCGGATGCACGAACGGCGGATCGGGGACAACGGTAAGTTGCACGTACACCGGAACGGGTACGCTTTATCAGCCCATCGAATTCACGAAAGCGACCATTCTTCTGAGCGGCATGTCTGATCCGGCGCTGAACGCCGCTTGCTCCAATCTGGCCTGGAGCAGCGCGACAGCGTTCACTTGCACGATTGCCGGTCTTTCGGGTTCGCACACATCCAGCACGTCCAGTACGGCGCAGATTGCAACGTCCGCGGGCGTCGCGCTCAACATTTACAACCTATGGCCCGCCGCCGAGGTTTTGGATGTGCAGGACTACTCCACGAACCCGCCGACTGTAGACGGGACTTTCGTCCTTGAGCCGAATATAGTGCAGTTCAACGCGGGGGATACGGTGGAAGAGCCGCACCATGTAGCGGCACATTTTACCGGGGCGTCGTTCGGCGACCAAGTTTATAACCCATTTGCGCAGGAGAACATGCTCTATGCCCAATTCAGTGGCCCTGGGGCGAGCGGGGGTGGATCATCAATCGTAAATAACTCAATGGTGAGAACGTTCAATGGTGCCGCAGATACACAATACTTCGGGCTCGGGGGGTTTATGACTCCCCCTAATGGCTGGAACATAGGCGGCGCTTTTTACGACGGCATTCTGGCAGACCACGGACCCTCTCCCGGCGGATACATGATCTCGGTAATGCCCACGACGACCCAAGTCAACGATCCCAATTACAGTTTTTACGGAATTGGCGTTCAGGGAAGGGCAGGGTCTGCAATTATCTCGTTCAGCCCTTACGCAAATGCAATGTCTTTCAGTTCAAGCGGGCCTATGGCTATCAACGGGAGCGCTCTTGGATTCTCTGGCGCGGCAACGTTTAACAACAGCATTACGGCAAATGGCGCTAACACCTTCGGGGGGACCAACGCAATCACCAGCCCCACGGTGACCGGGACGGAAACGAACTCCGCAACCTCGACATATACCGGCGTGAAGAATTTCTCTGGTGCAAGCATGACGTTGCCAAGCACAACGGTCACACCAGGGAGCTATACCAATGCCAACATCACAGTGGCGGCCGACGGCCGTATTACTGCCGCAGCCAATGGTACAGGAGGAGGTGGAACGTTTCAGACCTATAAGTTAGGCAGCACTCCCTTGGCCAACACGGGGTCCACATCGTTTACCTTCCTTGGGGCGATCACGATCCCGGCCGGTGCCATGGGCGTCACCAGCCAGCTTCATATAGTTGCGCGCACTGGGGCCTGTACGTCGACTGCGAATGTACCAAGCGCAGTTTGCACTGGGGTTGCCAACACCGGAACGTGCACGATCCGGGCAAACTTCAGTTCTACTTCAGGCAGCGGCGGGAGTTCATATTTGGGTGGTTCTACCGCCACGGCTGCGCAAAAAACATCCACACTCGATGGGGTGATTGTGAATACGACTGCCAGCACACAGATCGTTGACGGCGTACTGGATTACTCGGGAGGGACAGCGGTACAGGTAACCGGCATAGGGAGCATTAACACGGCGAACGCCGCATACATCAACTTTTACATGGAAAACTCCGTAAGCACAGACACCTGCCTCATTAATTCGGCGAACGTCGAACTCATACCGTAAGGAGACTTACATAAGGCGTAGCGAAGGTCGTTGTCTTATCTTGCAAGTCAGGCGATTGAGCGTCCGATACAGGCAGCCGACCAAGGGGGCGGACGGAGTGATAGTGAGGGCCAGGGCCTGTGGTGTTAACAGGCTCTAGCTGGCCGCCCAGTGCAGCGATTCTTTCGCAATCGGTGGCGCTGCTGAAGGCGGGCGGGTGGAGATGGGGCGCGACTGAGATGGGCGATACGGTTCGGGCTACGGCGGGGGATTGGGATCTGCATCTGGAGGAGCTGGACCGTGCGGAACTGGAACGGTTTGGCGAATTGCTGGACAAGAGGCCGGCGATTCTTGGAAGCGCGACGGTAGGAATGGAACTTGCCGCGAAACTGCTGCTGGTGAGAACGCGCGAGGGAAAGCCCCATCCACTGAGGGCGAATGCCGTACAGCGGGCATTTGAGCGGAGAAGAGGCCAGCGGAATATTGTGCTGAAAGCGCGGCAGATGGGGCTGACGACGTGGGCGGCGGCGCGATTTTTCCTGAGGACCATTACCCACCCTGGAACACTGACGCTGGAGGTGGCTCATACACAGGAGGCAGCGGAGGAAATCTTTCGAATCGTGTACCGGTTTCTGGATTGGCTGCCTGAAGAACTGCGGGAGGGACCGCTGCGGACTTCGCGGGCGAATGTGCGGCAGATTGTGTTTCCGGAATTGGACGCGCAATACCGTGTTGTATCGGCCGGGGACCGGAATGCGGGGCGGGGATTGACGCTGCAGAATCTGCACTGCTCAGAACTGGCGCGTTGGCCAGGCGACGCGGCGGAAACATTGGCGGGGTTGCAGGCGTCGCTGGCGCCGGATGGAGAACTGATTTTGGAGTCGACGCCGGATGGGGTGGGAGGATGCTTCCATGAACAGTGGCAGAAGGCGGGAGAGACGGGGATGGTGCGTCATTTCTTTCCTTGGTGGATGGAGCGTCGGTACCGGGGCGTGGCTGTGGATGGAGCGAGCCTGACGGATGAAGAGCGCGATCTGATGGCGCGAAAACGTCTGGACCTGGAGCAGATTTCGTATCGGCGGCAGATTCGGGCGAGTTTTCGTGGACTGGCGCGACAGGAGTATGCCGAAGACGAGGAGAGCTGTTTCAAAGCCAGTGGGGATTCAGTGTTTGAGCTGGACGCGATTGAGGAGCGGCTGAAGGAAATGACGGAACCGGTGGAGCGGCGAGAGAACGGGGAATTGGAAGTGTGGCTGCCGCCGATCAAGGGGAGAGCGTACGTGGTGGCGGTGGACCCCGCGGGCGGCGGATGCGATGGGGACTACTCAGCCGCACAGGTGCTGGAGATGGAGACAGGCCTGCAGTGCGCGGAGTTTGCCGGGCATGTGGGCGGGCTGGAGTTGGCGAGACTGGTGACCAGACTGGCGGCGCAGTATAACGACGCGTGGCTGGTGGTGGAGCGGAACAATCACGGGAGCGGGGTGCTGGCGTTCCTGGAGACGTCGTGCATATGCAAGCGCGTCTATCGGCAAGGGGGCCAGGCGGGTTGGTTGACGACGTCGGTGAGCCGACCCGCTGTGCTGGGCCGGTTCGGTGCGGCGCTGGTGGAGACACCTGAATTGTTCCAGAGCAGGAAACTGCTGGGGGAATGCAGGAGTTTTGTGCGGCAGAAGGATGGTAGCTCAGGGGCTCGGGTGGGAACACATGACGATAGGGTGATGGCGATGGCGATCGGGCTGGGAGCGCGGGCGGAGTTGCTGAGAGCCAGAAGCTAGAAGCTTCTTTGCAGAAGATATAAGGCGATGCGCTTAGAATTCAGGAAGAATCGGAAAAGGTGAGGGAGCGTGCTTGGCGGTTCTGGCGGTGCAGCATATCCGGCGGATGCGAGGCGGTGCACAGGGCCAGTTGATGCTGGGTGCGGACGGGCACGTGTACGTGGTGAAGTTCGTGAACAATCCGCAGCATATACGGGTTCTTGCGAACGAGTTTCTGGCCTCGCGGATTGCAGCGGCAGCGGGATTGACGGTGCCTCAGGTTGAACTGGTGGAGGTCTCGAGCTGGCTGGTGGAGAACACGCCGGAGCTGGAGATCGACCTGGGCAAGACGCGGGTGAAATGCCAGGCAGGGTTGCAGTTTGGTTCGCGGTTTGTGGGTGGCTTGATGCCGGGACAGGTGGTTGACTACCTACCAGAGGAACAATTGGCCGAGGTGAAGAACCTGGACGAGTTTGCGGGGATTCTGGCGCTGGACAAGTGGACGGGAAATGCCAACGGGCGGCAGGCGGTGTTTACGCGCAAGCAAAGAGAACGGCGTTACCGTGCGGTGTTTATCGACTATGGATATTGCTTTCACGCCGGGGAATGGCGATTTGAAGATGCACCGCTGAGGGGTGTTTACTACCGAAACGATGTGTACCGGGAGATTACGGGCTGGGAATCGTTTGAGCCGTGGGTGACGCGCCTGGAGACGATGGCCGCGGATGCTGTGTGGGATGCGGCGAACGAAGTTCCTCCAGAGTGGTACGGCGGCGATCTGAGCGAGATGGAAGCGCTTGTGGAAAAGCTGCTGCAGCGTCGAAGCCGGATTCGGGAGCTGATTGAAGGGTTCGGGAAGTCGGATCGCAGGCCGTTTCCAAAATGGGGCGAGGTCCGGGGAAAGGGAGAAGAAGATTGGAGGGGGTCGAGGTGGGGGACTAGCATTGCGGGTAGGGTGATGTAGAAAGGGCGAAAGCCAGAAATGACAGGTGGAAATCAGCGGCGGGCGTGTGAGTTTCGCCTGCTCCGGTATGTGCCGGATACGGTGCGGAACGAGTACGTGCATATCGGGGTGATTCTGCGCGAGCAGGGCAGCGCGGAAGCGGCAGAGGTGCGTTTTACGCGCGACTGGCGCCGGGTGCGGTGCCTCGATCCGGAGGCGGATACGGCGTTGCTGGAGGGAATGGAGAGCGAGCTGCGAAGGCGATTCCAGGCAGAGCCGGATGGGAGCCTGATGAAGCTGCTGAATGAATCGCTCTCGCTGAACGTGCAGATGACGGAGGCTAAGGCTTACCTGGCGGAGAGCCTTCCGGCCGGAGTCGAGGAGTTGATGCGGCTGTATGTGGAGCCACCGCCGAGAGAACGCGTGCCGCGGCTGAGCGGGCGAGCGGCGATCCAGGCGCGGATGCGGACGGAGTTCGAACGAGCCGGTGTGTGGGATCTAATGAGGAAGCGGATTGCGGCTTCAGAGTACACGCGGCCGGGAGACCCGCTGCGGATCGATGCGGGATACCGGCCGACTGGGGTGAGTCATCTCGCGAATAAAAATGTGACGATGGATGCGCAGTTCATCCGCATGTTCCATGCCGTGAGTCTGGAGCCGGGTGTGGAGATGGCCAAGGTGCTGGCTTTCTCGGCGTCGGGGTTGCGCGCGGGCGTGGAGCGGGTTGAAAAGGCACAACTGGAATTGACCGCGGTGATTGAGCCGGCGGCGAGAATGGGCGCTACGGACGAAGCACCGGAACGGCTGGAGATGTATCGATTTGGTGTGGAGACGATGGAAGAACACCAGATCAGGGTGTTGACGACGTCGGACCTAGGCCGGGTGGCGGAGACGGCGCGGCTGGAGCTGAAGATCTGAGAAGCAGCTTTCAGTGTTTAGCTCCTAACTCGTAAGTACCGGCTCTGATTTTGTTTGAAAGCCGCGGCGATTTTCTTCGCCAGGGTTTGCCGATAATTAACTCGGTTTGCGGTAGCATTGAATCTGTCAGTTAGAAACAAGGGTATCTCGCTTGCATTTCACTGTCAGCATCGAAAAGCTGAGAGTTAGTAGTTAGCAGCACGAAGCTAAGATCGAACGGCGCGGCCTACACAGGCTGCGCCGTTTTCTTTTGGGCGGCAGAAAAGGGAGGGTGCATATGAGGGTAAGAGAACAGATGCGGGAGATCTGGCGGCAAGCGACCGGGAGCGGTTCGCCGCGAAGGGAAGACCTGGCGGCGGGCGCAGCGGATGCTGAGGCAGAACGCAAGACGCTGGCGATGCCCGCGATTTTGAACCCAGTGCAGTTTCCTGGACGACCCTTGCCCAAGCCAACGCCGGTGAACCTGCGCCGGTTTGCCGAGACGCCGTTGGTGCGACGGGCGATCAACGTGATCAAGGATCGTATTGCGGCGATGGACTGGCAGGTGAGAGTCCGCCGCGGGGTGGGGCCTGGGGATGTGGCTTTTACGGAACGCAAGCTGCGGGCGTTGCGCAGAATGCTGGAAGAGCCAAACGCGGTGGACAATTTTCGCACGCTGATGGAGCAGGTGATTGAGGATGCGCTGACGGGCGGCTACGGGGCGATTGAGATGGAGCCAACTGGAGACGGAGAACGGCCGGCGATGCTTTGGGCAGTGGACGGGGCTTCAATCCGCATCAACGCACGGTGGGATGGCGATCCCGATTCACCTAGGTATGCACAGGCACTGCCGGGACAATTGGAGTCGAGCGCGGTGGAGTTGCGCGATGACCAGTTGATGTACATAAGGATGAACCCGCGGAGCTTCACTCCCTTTGGTCTTGGGCCGCTGGAAGTTGCGTTTGAGACGGTGAATCAGTTTTTGAGCGCGCATCGATTCGCGGGCAAGTTAGCCGCAAACACTGTGGCGCAATACGCGCTATGGCTGAACGAGGCAACGCCGGCGCAGCACGATAGGCTGATTCGCTGGTGGCAGGACGAGATCGAGGGAACGGGGCGGGTGCCGTTGATTTCGACGGAACAGAAACCGGAGGTGTTGCGGTTTGCGCAGGGGACGGACGCGGATATGCGGCTGGCGTGGCAGGAGTTTCTGATTCGTATGGTGGCTAATGCGTTTGGACTGCCACCGCTGATGCTGGGGCTGGAAGCGGATGTGAACCAGTCGACAGCAGCAGAAATGACGGACGAAGCATTTCGCGGGGCGATTTCGCCGCTGGCGATGTTGTTGGCAGGGCACATTACGCGGGATCTCTTCGGCAAGTGCGTTGGATGGCGCGAGTTCGAGTTTGTCTTCAATGATCTGAATGCGCGGGATGAGGAGACAGAGTTGAAAGTGCAGGTGCAGTTACTGCAGGCAGGTGTGCTGACGGTAAACGAGGTGCGGGCGATGCGGGGGCTTGGGCCGCTGGGTCGGGACGGGGTGGCGCAGTTGGCGGCCTGCGAAGACAGAGAAACAGAGATCAGGGCTTAGGGGCTTAGGGACTGGGGACTCAGAGCCCTGTTCCCTCGTGGAGCGGAGAGCGCATGCGATTGGAAGCGATGGCAGTAAAGATTCCCCATGTGGAGGGGCATCCAAACCGGGTACCGTTCGAAGGGGTCCTGACGGTTGTGAATGCAGTTAGCGACAAGGCCCCCGCGGGGGCACGCGGGCATCGGGTGATCCTGACGCGGGAGGCGGCAGAGAAAGCGCTGCCTTCGCTGCTGGGGATGGCGGTGGACTATCGGCCTGGCTGGGATGGGCACGATGCGCGGCGCAAGATCGGGCTGCTTACGGAGGCGAACCTGGTGGGCAGGCGGTTAGTGGTGCGCGGGTATTTATACGCGCGGGACTTTCCAGAGGTGGCCGAGGCGATGCATGCGCAATCTGCCGAGGCGATGGGAATGAGTTACGAACTGGCGGATGCGCGGGTAGAAGATATGCGGGCCGAGATTTGGAAGTTAACCCGCGTGACCTTTACTGGAGCGGCAATCCTGCTGAGAGAAAAGGCGGCTTACAGGGGGACTAGCTTCCGGATCGCGAGTTAGAAGGTAGCGGGTCAATGAAGTAGAAGTCAGCAATGTAGCAAGTCGGCAAACAGGCTCCGGGATGCGGAGCCTGTTTTTTGTTGGCAGGTTAGCGAGTCAGTGCATTGTTCAAACGGAACTCAGGACGACAAGAGAGGAGCGGCATGGAGGATCAGGAGAAAGTGATAACAGAACGGCTTGAAACGGCGACAAGCCTGTTGGAGAGGACTCTGAACTGGCTGGAAGAGCGACAGAGCGCTTTGGCCGGCGAGGTAGAGAGGATCTCGGCGACCGTGGAGCAGAGTCGTCGCGAGGTGGAATTGACCGAGAAGTTGGCTTCGGCGGAAAAGGAGTTGGCGGAGTTGAAGGCTGCGGGTGGATCGACAGTTGCAAATCCACTGCGCAGAACTGTGCCGGCATCGACATCGGAGATGCTGGCCAAGCACGGAATCGGAGATGGTCCGATAGACGTGCGGGCTCTGGACGCCGCACTTTCAGGGCTGAGCCTAGAACAGCGCATCGCGGTAAAGACACAACTGCTGCGAGCAGGCGCGATCGCTTAGAAGCAGCTTTCGACTTCCAGCGCAAGGCTCGTTTGGGAACGCGGATAAGTTGCGGTTGGAAATCGGCCCTTGTAGAGAGTTACCAGGACCATGCTCCGCCGGGAGAGATGTAACCAAAGCCGGATTCCGGCTGCAACAGCTAGCAGTTAGAAGCTAGCAGTTAATACGGCCCCAAGGAGGGGGCGGAAAAAGCCTATGAACGCAACCTTTGCAGACATTCACGCGGCAGCGGATTACATTGGGCCGGGCGCAGTTGAAGTTCCGCTGTATCAGACCGAGATCTTCGACATTTGCCGGCGTTCTAGCCCCTTTGGGCAGCGCATCAAGCAGGTGCCGGCGACGGGGCATCCCTCGCGATTCTTTGAGGAGACGGCCATTCCCAACCCGGGTGCGGCGGGTTTTGTGAATCCGCGCAGCATTGTGCCCACAGTGGTGAGTCCGACGCGGGTGGAGCGGAGCGTGCCGCTGAAGGCAATTGTTTCGCAGATCAACTACAACCTGTTCGATATCGAATTGGGCGATCAGCAGAAGCAGTTCGCCTACCTGCAGGCGAAAGACCTTGTGGATACGGTGAGCGGGGTGATGGTGGCTCATGACGTGGCACTGTGGAACGGCAACGACACGAGCCTGAGTACGCCGACGACAACGCAGTACATGGGAGTCGTCTCGCAGATCGTGGCCGGCGGACTTACGACGACCATCGGCACGACAGCATCGATTGTGGATGGGATCAAGTCGGCGGTGGCACAGATGGTGGCCAACAACGGCTACTATGTGCGGCCTACGGCGATCTATGCCAACCCGGTGTTGCTGGATCTGATTGACAGGGAGATGAAGACTGAGTTCAACGTGGTGTTGAACACAGATAACATCACAGGCGGAATTCGTGTGAAGATGCTGTCGACGCAGGCGGGTGATCTGCCTCTGATTCCGGATTGGAGCCTGAGTTATACAGGTACACCAGGCTCGGGTTCGGCGGTCTTGCCGGCTTACATTGTGACTGAGGACCTGATCGAGTATCACTGGCTGGGCGATCCGACACCCCGCATCTTTCAATTGGGGCTGCCGAATTCGATGACCTATCAGTATGTGGCGGTGAAGTTCGGTGCTCCGGTGGTGAAGGGCGCCAACTACGCGCATTACCAGGTACTGGTGGACCGGTAGTTAGCTAGTCAGCGAGCCAGCAAGTCGGCGAGTCGGCAACACGGCAGAATCATGCTGACTTGCAATTGAGAGGGCGGACGGGAGTTATCGAGAGATACTTTCCGTTCGCCTGATTAGCGACCAGTGAAAAAGGGAAGGGTGGGGTATGGCATATCTGCAGCCCGCAGATTACCCGAATTATGGATTACCGGCTGGAACTACGGCAGACTGGATCACAGCGGCCACGGCATTGATCAACAGCTACTGCAGGCGGCCGGACCTGAACGTCATCCAGTACACGGAGCGTTTGCGGCTAACCAGTGGATCGCAGACAGCGTTGCTGAGTTATCTGCCGCTTGCGCCGCTCGGAACGGCTACGACGCCAATTGTAAGTATCGAAGGCCGGTACGCGAAGCCGCGGCGAGGAGAGGCTCTCAATGAAACTCTTTTCGAGGTTGCGTATGCATTCTCACTACCCGGACAGTGGTCGTCGATCGATCCGAATTCCGTTGACTTTGACACGAACACCGGAGAACTGACGCTGCCGTGGAATGTGCTGGGGTTGCCTTACAACGAAATAACGGTGACGTATACGGCGGGCCTGGCAACGATTGGCGACGACGTGAAGACAGCGTGCGCGCAGATTGTGCGGAATGCGCAGTCGACACCCGCACTGAACGCGAGCAAGACCAAGATTGACACGATGCAGATGCAGTATTTCTCAAGTTCGCTGGTGGACGAGACAGTACAGGCGTGGCTGCGTCCTTACATTGCGAACAGGCTGGGGTGAGGGATGAGCGATACGGTGCCGCGGAACCCAGTGGGAGCACCGCAGATGCTGGCCGATGCTTTGCTGCGAAGCATGACGGGAACGACAGCCCTTCTGCGCGTTACGGGAGTGAGCACGGACAGCAATATGTCCGAGTTAGGACTGGTCTCAACCACCTTTGCCGATGTGGTGGTGAGCCCGGTGGTGATGCGGAAGCTGCGGCCTACGTGGCAGGAGGGCGGAGAGTCGAAGTGGGAGCTGTTTGTCTCAGCGACCGGTGTGCAGCAGCAGGTAAGCGCGCTCGATCTCGCGTCAGCTCAATCTCTCTTCGCAATGACGCTGACGGTAACGGTGGGCGGACAGGACTACCTGATTGAGTCAGTTGCTTCGAACGAAGCTTTTGGCCAGGTGTATCTTTATCGGTTGCTGTTGCGGGAAGCGCGCCAGCAGGCGGTTTGAAGACAGTTATCAGTGATCAGTTATTAGTCGGCATCTGAGAAAAGTTGGAGCTAAATCTCATGCAGAATGCGAAAGACTCGTTTTATATGACGCTGCGCACGCGGCTGACCTCAATCAATCCGGAACGCACGGTTCTGCTGCGAGGTTCGGTGCGGCCTGGGATATTGGTGGAAGAAGCAGAGGCGCCGTTTAACCAGCTTCCCAACGACGTATTCGTGTTGCGATGGCTAGGCGTGGGTGTGGATATGGACCTCGCGACGGCCATGGTGGTGGAGCAGTGCGAGATACTCTATCAGACCTGCGGGACACAGAGTTTCGGGGGGTTGGACCGCGGCCGTGCACTGAGCCAGATGGACAAGGAACTGACGACGATGCTTCAACCGTTCCACACGCCGAAGCTTAACTACACGGCTATGCCACCGGCTGCGATGTTGACGCAAGTTTTCTGGGATGAGCCGGGGTTAGGTCCGATTGTGGTTCAGCGAGACCGTCTGAGCCGTTCAGCCAGTGTGACGGTTTACAGCTACCAGGAGCAGGGAGAGTAAATGGCGACAAATTGGTTTTCAGCTCCCGCACCGGTGACGCGGCGGATGCGAGGGTACTTTGCGCCGGTGAACCGGATCACGCAGACGCCAGTGCTCTTCGATCCAACGACGCAAAGAGGATTCAGCTTGGACGCTCCGCCGGCTCCGTGGATCAGCCTGGGATGGATCCAGGAGTTTACCCGCAAGGCGGCAAGCAAAAGCTCGAAGGTGCTGGCTGGGATTCCGGCTGGGACACTGGAGCAAGTGCGCGAGACGCTCGAGGCCCAGGTGAGTCTTCAATTCCTGAGCTGGACCAAGCTGACGATGGCGTTGGCTACGGGCGCGCAGCACATGAATGTCCTGGCCGCGGCGAGTGGGGTGATTGCGGCGGCAGATGGAGCACAGGCGTTGGCGGCGGTTGTTGTGCAGAGTGGGTCGACAGCTGCATCGATTGTGTTGGCGACGGCAGATGCGGCAAAGTTCGCGGCTGGACAAATGATCGCACTGGATGTCGACTACGCGGGACAGACGGGTTATGTGGGCGCGCCGGTTTCGGGCGCATATGTGCGCCAGGTGCTCACGGATGCGGACTACGTACGGCGTGTGACTTTCAACGTGGGGTTGGTTTCGCAAGTAAATGCGACTGGACTTACACTTGCCGAGCCTTTACCGGGAGGCGCTCCTGCGGCGGGCGCAAAGCTGCAGGCGGTAACCGGATTTGTTGACCGCGAAGGGGGCAGTTTTTATCAAGAGTGGTCGGCGCTGTTTGTGATGGAAGGGAGTCAGGGGGAAAGGATCTTCTTTCACTATCCGCGGCTGCAGACCATGGTCGGCGCGGAAGAGACGATGGTTCCGCTGAACACCAAGAGGCAAGGAGGCCAGTCGCGGGTGTTACTCAAAGGACAGTTTCTTGCGCTGCCGGTGACCGATCCGTTGGATGGAGAACACGTGGTGTGCTACCGAAGTTTCCAGCCAGCGCAGATGGCATCTGTATAAGTCAACCGCCAAGCAAGAAAACTACCAAGACAGCGAGTCAAGATGAAGATTACGATTCAAGGACAGGACTATACGGCGGCGCTCGATGCGGCGGGTCCGTTGACGATCGAGCGCAAGCTGAATGAGCCTTCGATCTGCCAGTTGTGGTTAAGCCTTCCGGCGAACGGTAGCTTGGTGACACCTACCCGCAACGAGTATCTGATGGTAGCCGGAGATGATGGCACGGTTTACTTCACCGGTTACATCGCAGTAAGTCCGATGCCGGAATACGCGGGGCTGGCGATCGAAGGGCCACGCTACCGGATTGCGATCCAGGCGATGAGCGATGAACTGCTGCTGGACCAGACGCTGATGCCACCCAGTAAGGGCGCGACAGGGGAGACGGTCGGTACGTTGATGACCAACCTTGTAACGCATGCGGGTTCGTCTGCACTCTCGACGCAAGGGCTCGCGCTGAACTCAACGGTAAGCAGCTTTGTGCCGGAGCCCGGTGCATCGTGGAGCAAGAGCGCTGGACAAGTGGTGAGCCAGGCGCGGGCTGCGTATCGGGCGGTGAATGGAGCACTGGCCATCTCCAGTGTGCCGGGAACGGTGCATCCCCTGAACGAGACCGACGGCAGCCTGAACCTGGCGACCCTTGGATTTACAGCCAGCGTGAAACGCGCACTTGCGAACGATGTTACAGTTTGCGGCGAGCATGAACCGGTGGCCTATGTTACTGAGTATTTCCTCGGCGATGGGGCTACAACGCAGTTCTATCTGGCGGCCGACCCGTTCTTTCCCTCGGCGTCCGCCTCTACAATCATCAGCGAACTCTTTAACGAGAGCGCAATCAATCTGCAGGTGTGGAGCAATCCTGGCGAAGGGGGTTACTTCAAGCTGGGAGCCGGCGGGTTAGTGATGAATGGGGGAAGTGGATTCGACGGCCAAACGGTGCTGAGCTGGCTTGATCAAGTGGAGATGGGTGGAACACTGCTGCTGGAGGCTGTGGGCGTGAGCCTCTCGCCAGGAAGCACCGGGATTCTGGCGGGGTTCTTTGTCGGGCTCGATATGCAGGGCTCGTGCATTGCAGGATTCCAGGCGACAGCGCAACAGGGCACAGGGGCAGTTACACTGCAACCGATGATCGCTGGAACGGCGGCGGGGACGAGTTACGCAGTGAATCCCGCTAACCAATACACGCTGCGGGTAAGAGTACATTGCGTTGAGAATCAACGAGCGTTATCTATCTATCGATCCTTTGGAGATAGTGGAGCCATCACTTACGGCGGCCAATCGAATCTAAGTCCAGGTAAGCTGCAACTGGAGATCCAGGAATTTGTGAATGGGGTGGCTGGGATGCCGGTTACGCTGTATGACGGCGCGATTGCCAGCTTGCCTACTGCGTGCACGGTGGCGGCCGCGAGCAGCATCAATCTAATTGGCACAATGCGCGCGATCCACCTGACTAATCTTGGATCGGGATGGGTGATAAGTACGCCTCCCAATGGAGGCACACATACGCGTCGAGTGGGCACGGCAGCGGAAGCGGCGGAATGCCACCTGGAACGGACGGGCAAGGTAGTGTTCTATACCGCGTCCGCGCCGGTGGTGGGCGAGCAAATTGCGGTGAGTTACCGTACTGTAGGCAGGGCGGTGGGGCGCGCGGTGAATGTGACGAGCCAGCAGACGCTGATACAGGCGGGTAGTCCCGCGGTGGCGAGCTGGATTGGCTCGGTGACGAGTCCTCCGGCCCGCAGCTCCGCAGACTGTCTGAATGCGGCGATGGCGATTGAGCAGGCTGCCGCGGGCGTGAGCGCACTGTGGAGTGGGAACTACAAGGGAAACAGAACAAGCTTTGCAACCGACGTTTGGCCGGGCGATGCATTGCTTTTGAATGCACCTTCGATCAGTTTAGATGCGCAGGTGGTGGTGCGCGCAGTCAGGGTGAGTTATCGCGCGAGTTACCCAGACCTGGTGGAGTATACGATGCAATTTGCGAACGATTGGGCTGATGATCTTGCGATCAAGACGGGCGCAACCGTGCCTGCCGATGCGTGGCTCCCTGCGCCGATCGCTCCGAGTTATCTTGCCAATTTGACGGGCCTTGCTGTGACGTCGCTGAGCGGGGGCACGGTGGCGATAAGTGCTGGCGTGACTCCGCCGACCGGAGGAGGGTTTGAGATACGTCGGCGGGATTTTGCGTTCATGCCGGGAGAAGATCCGGGCCTGGTGGTGCGGGCGACTTTGCCCAACATAACTTTTTCTCGCGAGACCGCCAACGATAGGTTTTATATCCGGATGTATGACGGTTCGACGCCGCCGAATTATTCGGAGTTTTCAACGGCATTGTTCATCAATTTGCCGCTCGGGTCATAAATGGAAGTTTGCCAGAACGGAATGAGCACATGGAGCCTGTTGGATGCGGATGATGAATGAATTCGAGGCGCAGGTACTAAGCGATTTGAGCGTGCTGAAGACGCAGATGACGAATCTGACGGGTGATGGCAATGGCGGGCGTATTGCCGAGATGGAGCGGCGCATGGACCGGCATGAGCAGAACTGGCAACGGGCCAAGGGCTTTCTTGCCGCGGTGAGCGTGGTGTTCGCGGTGATTGAAGTAGCCGTGGACGCGTGGCACCGGCATTGAAGACCGGAGTCGATGAGTTTCCGGGGAGGGCCCGTGTTCGGCTTCGGCTTGCTGCATGAAGCCTCGTATAATCGGGCCATGAGCGAAGAGCCCCTGGTAGGCGTGGTGATGGGCAGCAAGAGTGACTACGAGACGCTCTCGGCGGCCGTTGAGATTTTGCGCGCGCTTGGCATTCCATACGAAGCAAGGGTGGTGAGCGCGCATCGCACGCCGGATTTGCTATTCAAGTATGCGGAGACGGCGCGAGCGCGCGGATTGCGCGCGATTATTGCGGGAGCAGGCGGAGCGGCGCACTTGCCAGGGATGCTGGCGGCGAAGACGCTGGTCCCGGTGTTGGGCGTGCCGGTTGCAGCCACGCAGCTGAATGGGCTGGACGCGCTGCTTTCAATTGTGCAGATGCCAAAGGGGGTTCCGGTGGGGACTTTGGCAATTGGAAAAGCGGGGGCCGCCAACGCCGCGCTGCTGGCGGCGGAGCTGTTGGCCACTACGGACGTAGGGCTTTACGAACGTCTGGCAGCGTGGCGCGCGGCGCGCACCGAAGAAGTGCTTGGGCAGGAGTTGCAGGGGTGAAGTTCTCCGAACCCTCGAACTCTTTGATCGTCAAGCCGGGCGCATTGCTGGCCATTTTGGGCGGTGGCCAGTTGGGTCGCATGACGGCGATGGCTGCGCGCACCATGGGCTATCGTGTACGCGTGATGGACCCGGAGCCGGACTGCCCAGCCAGTTTTGTGGTGGACGAGACCATTGTGGGCCGCTGGGACGACGTTGCTGCAGCCCGGCAACTCGCGCAGGGCGCGGCTGCCGTGACTCTGGAGATTGAGCAGATCGGCGTGGATGCACTCTCTGAGGTTGCAAAGATTGCGCCGCTGCGCCCCGGCGTGGAAGCCATTCGCATTATCCAAGACAAGACTCTGCAAAAGACGTGGCTCGCCGATGCGGGCTTTCCGGTGGGAGCTTTTCGCGTGGTGCGCAGTGAGGCCGAACTGCACGAAGCGGTCCGGGGACTGGGCGGACGCGTGTTTTTGAAGATTGGGCGCGGTGGATACGACGGTCGCGGGCAGGTACGAATCGGCATAGACGGAGCCGCGAACGAAGAGGCGACTGCTGCAGCTTGGGAAAGCATTGGTGCACGGCCTGCCGTAGGCGAACAGGCGCTGGATCTGGACTTCGAAATCAGCGTGATGGCGGCGCGCAATCCCGCAGGCGAAGTACGCAGTTTTCCCGCCGCGCGCAATCATCATGAGAACCAGATACTGGCTTGGAGCGTGTTGCCGGCCAGTGTTCCGGCGGAGCTTGAGACAAGGGCGGAGTCGCTCGCGGCGGCGATCATTGCACGGCTTGGTCTGGAAGGTCTGCTCTGCGTGGAATTGTTCGTTACGCGGGACGGGCAATTGCTGGTAAACGAGCTTGCGCCACGTCCCCATAATAGTTATCACCAGAGCGAGCGAGGCTGCGTGACAAGCCAGTTTGAACAGGCCGTGCGCGCGGTGTGCAATCTTCCGCTGGGCGATACTTCGCTGATTACGCCGACGGCGATCGTCAACCTGTTGGGCGAGGTTTGGCTTGACGGTGAACCGAACTTCGCGGCGGCTCTCGCCGTGCCCGGTGTGCGGTTGCATCTGTATGAGAAGCACACGGTCCGCGTGGGACGAAAGATGGGGCACTTGTCCGCTACAGGCGTCACAGCGGAAGAGGCTTTGGAGAGAGTGCTTGAAGCGAAGCGGCGGATATAGTTTGGACGTTTACGAATGACCTTATTCTGTGCCCAAAAGACACTCATCGTCACATATACATAGATCAAGCGCGAGGGACAATCATTCTCACTAAGATCAGGTGAACAACTGAGCGCTCTGAGATGAACGGGCTTGAGAGAATCCGCACAGCTTCGATTGAGAACCCGTGGTGAGTGGTCCCCTGTTGATCATGAATTGCAATCAGGCAGGCATTGGAGTGAGCTTTGTGGATTCGCGGTCATGCACGAGCAATCGTCTTTCCATCAAGTACCAAGATGCAGAAGCATAAGCGACAGTCACAATGAACCCCACGACCCCTGCTGCGATCGGGTTAAGCCTTGGAGACAGGAGGGTGAGGATGCCAAGATGTACGAGGTACATTGTATAGCTGATCTGCCCGATATATGTGAGGGGCTTCCATCGTAGGGATTGCACGCAGCGCCCAGAGAGTGCCCAGAGCATAATTCCAAGACAGCAGAGAAGAGCGCACTCATAGATCCAGATGTTTCCCAGGCGAGTATTTCCATAAGTGGAAATACCAAGGTGTGACAGGAGCAGCAGTCCTCCAACTCCAAAGAGGCTCGAGACGAAACCGAGCTCCATTCCCCAACGCTCGATTTGCGGGCGCATATTACGGTAGGCCACGCTCAGCAGCGCACCTGCGGCGAGCAAATCCATCCGGAAGGGAGTGAGGGTGAAAATAAAATATGGATCCTGAAAATGCAGCACGGCCCGGAGTACGGGAGCGAATACAACGAGGAAAGCCGCGAAATATCCTAGATGCCTTTCACTGAGGAAATACACCACAAACGGCCAAACCAGATAAAACTGTTCCTCGACTGCAAGCGACCAGAGCGGAAAGAAGGCTACAGGATGAGAGATATGGAGCGGGAGGAGCAAATTCGTCAGCAGGAGGTAAAGGTACCAATGGCGAGCCCACGCCAATCCAAAAAAGAAGCTCGCAACGAGCAGCGTAAGCAGATACGGGGGCAGAATCCTGCGCGCTCGGCGGCTATAGAATTTTGCGAAGTAGCCGGCGAGCGAGTATTGCTTGGCGTTCAATAGAATGCCAGTAATCAGGAATCCAGAGAGCAGGAAAAACAGGTCCACGCCCATCCACATCAGCCTTATCTTGAAAGCATGATGCAGGAACACCGCCAGAATCGCGAAACCACGGATTCCATCAAGTTGCCGGATTCGCTGCATGTCGCCGAAACCTCTTGAATGCAGTGATGAATGATGCTGACGGGACCATCGGCCTAATGCGGAAAGGACCTCTCATTTTAACTCGCGGAAATGCGGGTTGCAGGTACCCGATGAGTTTTGTTATTGGTGTTTCATAGATCGATTACGCGAACTATCGAAACATCTAGGGTTTCTATCCGTAAGAACCCTAGTGCTCCAGTGATGATTACGGGAGATCTTCGCATTCCGAAATCCTTCCCGTGTCGATGACTTGGTTCCTCTCTTTCACCTTGACGGCAGGAATTCCTGCATAGACACCCCATGGTTCCAGATCACGTGACGCAACTGAAGCAAGACCAAGCACTGCTCCTTCCCCTACGTTGACGCCGGGCGCAACCGATGCTCGCGCACAAATCCAAGCGTAGGAACCGATCGACATGGTGAAAGCCTGAAGCGGGAATGCCGGATCGTTGAAGTCGTGCGTCGCGCCGCAAATATAGGCGCCCTGCGAGACAATGGCATGCGACCCAAGGCGCACCAGCGCGGGGTTATAAATCTCCGCATCGTCGCCGGCTGTGACCTGATTGGCGCATAGAAGATTCCACGGAGCCCAGATTTTCGACGACGGATAGAAATGGCAGTTAGGTCCCATCGTCGCTCCAAATGCTCGTAACAGCATGGCCCGCCAGGAGTGCATTGGACGCGGGGATGTTCGATAGAGCAGCAGCCAGCAGAGATTCCATATCGCCCGCCGAAACCGGTCCCGCGACGAGAAGGAGGGCCGCAGGTAAGGGTCCTTTGCCGCTTCTGCCGGGATGTGGTCTGCTGCGTTGTAGTGAATCTGCTTGGCCATTCCACATCCACTCAATCGGTCCGCTTGTTTTGCAGCAATGCGTTCAAAGTATTTGAATGCACAATCGCCGCGGCTGTGTCTGGTGCCGATTATAACGTCCGTAGATACGGCGGAAGAGGTGCAGGAGCGGGTGCTGGACTCAAACAATAGCTCTAATCGATGACAGGAAAGGACTGCGCTGGGTTTTGCGGATTGGCCCGAATTCTTAGCTCCATGCCTGCAGGGTAATGTCTCACGAAGGCATCCGCATAGTTGGGATAGATATAGGGTCTCTTAAGCACCCCTTGAAATCGCTCTGAGTCCACCTTGTATTTGTATTGGAGCACCGCATAATCTCCGCCGAAGCCGTGCTCTTCAAAGTGACAGCGGACAACCCTGCCAGTCGCAGTGGGCCATTGGCGGCTATCGACCTTGTGCCAAACGATAATCAGCCATCGCACGACGAAGCCGATGTAGATGTCGATGACGAGCCCGGCCATGGTCACATAAGTATAGCAGTGGCTTACTTAACGGGAGGTCGCTTCTGAGGCCCGCGGAGCCACTTAGTTTTCAAGATCGGCCTAGACTACTTATTCGCTCTTCTCCCATCGCTTGGGCCGGCGATTAGCTTGCAGTATCTTCTTGCGCAGGCGCAGCGACTTGGGCGTTACCTCGACCATCTCATCTTCCGCAATGAACTCGATAGCCTGTTCCAGATTGAGAGCCTTGACGGGCACCAGGCGGATGGCCTCATCGGCACTGGATGCGCGCATGTTGGTCATCTTCTTTTCGCGGACCACGTTCACATCGAGATCGTTGTCGCGTGAGTGCTCGCCGACAATCATTCCCTCGTACACCTCAACACCCGCGCCAACAAAAAGAATGCCGCGTTCCTGCAATCCGTTCAGTGAGTATGTGGTGGTAATTCCCTGGCGATCGGCGATGAGCGCGCCCGTGGGCCTCTGCGGAATTTCACCTTGATAGGGAATGTAGCCGTCGAAGAGGGCGTTCATGACGATGGTCCCGCGGGTCTCGGTGAGCATCTCGCTACGGAGGCCAATGAGTCCGCGGCTGGGAACGCGAAACTCCATGCGGACGCGGCCTGATCCGTGATTGTGCATCTTGGTCATCTCGCCTTTGCGCGGGCCCAGTTTTTCGATCACGACGCCGGTGTGCGCTTCGGGCACGTCGACGGTGAGATGTTCCACCGGCTCCATGCGCACACCGTCCACTGTCTTCGTAACAATTTCCGGCCGCCCTGCCATCAACTCGAAGCTCTCGCGGCGCATCATTTCAATCAAAATTGCAAGTTGCAACTCACCGCGGCCCAGCACCTTGAAGCTGTCCGGTGAGCCGGTATCTTCCACACGGATCGAGACGTTGGTCAGTAACTCTTTTTCGAGGCGTTCGCGCAGGTTGCGGCTGGTGACGTATTGGCCTTCGCGCCCTGCAAAGGGCGAGTTGTTCACGCTGAACTGAATCGCGATGGTTGGCTCGTCGATCACAATCAGCGGTAGCGGGTCAGGGTTCTCAACACTGGTGATGGTCTCGCCGATGGTGATGCCTTCCACGCCAGCCACGGCCACAATGTCGCCCATGGTGGTTTCCGTGGTCTCGATGCGCTTGAGGCCGCTGAAGGTGAAGAGCTTGGTGATGCGCGTCTTCTGTAGCGAGCCGTCACGCTTGGAGATCGTCACGTCGTCGCCGGCGTGCAGCGTGCCCTGGAAGACGCGGCAAATAGCGATGCGGCCGAAGTATTCAGAGTAGTCAAGATTGGTGACCAGAATCTGCAATGTGCCTTCGGCATTGCCGGTGGCCGGGGGAATGGTGGCGACGATCGATTCAAACAGCGGCTGCAGATCCACGCCTGGCTTGGCCGGATCGGTAGTCGCGGTGCCGGCCTTGGCTACCGTGTAGAGCACCGGGAAATCAAGCTGAGATTCATCCGCATCCAGGTCGATAAAAAGGTCGTAAATTTCGTTCAGAACCTCTTGTGGACGGGCATCGGGGCGATCAATCTTATTGATCACCACGATGGGCAGAAGCTTGGCCTCAAGCGCCTTGGCCAGCACATAGCGTGTCTGCGGCAGCGGGCCTTCGGCTGCGTCCACCAGCAGCATCACGCCATCCACCATCTTCAAGGCGCGTTCAACTTCGCCTCCGAAATCGGCGTGGCCCGGCGTATCGACGATGTTAATTTTGCCACCTTCAAAGACGATGGCCGTGTTCTTGGCCAGGATGGTGATGCCGCGCTCCCGCTCCAGTTCGTTCGAGTCCATCACCCGCTCGGCCACCTGCTCGTTGGCGCGGAAAGTGCCGGACTGGCGCAGCATGGCGTCTACGAGAGTTGTCTTGCCGTGGTCGACATGGGCAATGATGGCGATATTGCGTATCGTCTGGGTCACAGGGAGTTTTTCCTTTTTTGTTCAGGCCCGCCTTTTCAGCTCAGGAAGGCTATGGGGGTTGGGAGGCGCCACTGTGGCGAAATGCCACACAATGCGGCAATTTCTATTCTATCAGTGACGAAAGCCATCGGGCTCAACCCATCGGTCCGCGAGGGCGTGACGGTGCCGGCGATGGGGAGCCCAAGGCCGATTCTGGCGTTCTTAGTGTGACGGCGGGACGAATTCCGAGGGTAGCGCCGAGCCGGTCCCGAAGAAGAACTCTTCCATTTGTTCGACGAGGAATTGCTGCGCCTGCGGGGTCCAGGGCTGCAGCCGGTATTCATTCAGCAGCATTTTCTGCCGGTCGACCCACTCGGCCCAGGCTGCCTTCGATACGTTCTTATAGATCTTTTGGCCAAACTCCGAGTCGAAGGGCGGTTCGTCCAAACCCTCCATCTCCTTCTTGTTGCGCACGCAAAATACGGTATGTGCCATTCTTCAAGCTCCCAAAATTCATTGTATTGGATAGGGTGCAATCGATGGGCAAGGGTGCCGAGTTGCTGGTTGCCATTCGCGACCTTTGGCTCGGCGCTCTGGTGCGGCGGGGGTAATTCCGCCTGGGTGACGAAATGATGCTTGACATTTGTGCCTGTCCGGGTTTTCCTTATCTCGATCTAACCTCCAGCTCAATTTGCGCGTGATTGCGCCGGAAATCTCCTTTTTTGATTCCACAAGCTTGAGCGTGGAGCAGCTGTTCCGTAGTCCAGCCCGATCGAAAAGGAGTTACCGTGTCCGATCCAACCGCCTATCAGCCACCCCCGCCGCCCCCTCCACAGTTCCAGGCACCGGCGCCCGCCTCGTCTGGTCTCTCTGACGCCGCCGCCGCCGGACTCGCCTACGTCACCATCATTCCGGCGATCATCTTCCTCGTTGTGCCGCCCTACAACCAAAGCTCCAATGTGCGCTTCCACTCCTGGCAGTCCATTTTTCTGGCGATTGCCTGGTTTGCAGTGGACATTGTGCTCATCATCATTGGCCGGATGCCCTTCATCGGGCTGATCAATTTTCTTTTGTTTCCGCTGGCGGGCCTGGGGTTTTTTATCCTGTGGCTCGTGGTGATGATCAACGCGTTTAACGGCAAGCGTTTTAGCATTCCGTTCCTCGGCGACCTGGCCGCGAAGCAGGCGGGCGCGTAAGACCCAATCGTGATAGCAGCAGCTCAGCTTGATCGCAGGCGGCGCTCCGGGCCTCAGGCTCTTAGCGCCGCTTTCCTTTTTTGCCGAAGCGTTTCTTTCCCCTCGGCGCGGAGCTCCTCACATCCTTGCGCTTACTCTTTTTCGCCCTGGGCGGGTTCGCCGGCTTCTTGCCGGTCAACACCAGGCCGTCTTCCACAATTGAAAATTGCAGCCTGCGCTCCTGGGCCAGGATGCGGTCCAGAATGACTTGCACACGGTCGCCGGCGCGGAAGCGGCGCCCGGTGCGCTCGCCGATGATCTCGTGCGTATTCTCGCGCCACGTGTAGCGGTCGTCGCGCAACGTGTCAATTGGCACCAGTCCCTCGACAAACAGGTCAGTCAGTTCCACGAACAGGCCGAACTTCGCCGGATTCAGAACCAGCGCGGCAAACTCCTCGCCCACACGGTCCTGCATGAAGCGGACTTTCTTCCACTCGATCAGTTCGCGCTCGGCTTCGGCCGCGCGACGCTCGGTCTGGCTGGTCTCCTCGGCAATTTGCGCTAGCTCGGCCTCGGGAATCGGAGGCTCACCGGCAAAGACCGTCCCCGACGTGAGTGGCTGCGTCACACGCACTCCGGCTAGTCCTTCATGTGGGTGCGTCCAGGGGGAACTTTGGCGGCCATGCGCGATCTCGCCCTCGCCGCGCACGTCTTCCCTGAGCAGTGCCTTGGTAATGCGATGAACAATTAGATCCGGGTAGCGCCGGATGGGCGAGGTGAAGTGCGTGTAAGTCGGCGCGGCCAGCGCAAAATGGCCCTCGTTGATCTCGGAGTAGCGCGCCTGCCGCAGAGAACGCAGCATCAGGTAGCTCAGAATGCGCTCCTCGGGTTTGCCTTCAATGCGCGCCGCCAGTTTCTGATACATGCGCGGCGTGACTGGAATATCTTCAGGAACCTCGTACGTGCGCGGATTGCGTCCGCTCCGCTGTGCATCGCGACGGTCGCCGCGGGTCTGGATGCGCTTGACGGGCAGCGCTCCGAGACCAAGCGAGTAGCCGAATGAGGCGGCCAACTCCTCGAATTGCACCACGCGGCGCGCTTCGGGTTTTTCATGAATACGATAGATGGATGGCACGCCGAGGTCTTCAAGCCAAGTGGCCACGCACTCGTTGGCAGCGAGCATGAACTCTTCGATCAAGCGGTTGGCCCACGTGCGTTCAGACTTGGTCACCCCGCGCATCTGGCCATGCTCGTCAAACTCAATCACTGGCTCGGGGAGATCGAAGTCGATGCTGCCGCGCTCCTCTCGACGCTTGTTCATCAGCCCGGCCAGATGGCGCATGCGTTCAAAGTTGGGGACCAGCGTCGCATAGCGGGCGCGCGTCTCTACATCGCCTTCCAAAATCGCGTGTACGTCGGTATACGTCATGCGCGCGGCGGAGCGAATGACACCTTCGACGATTTCGTAGCTCTCAATGCGGCCGTCAGCATCGAGTTGCATGATGCAGCTCAGGACCAGGCGGTCTTCACCGGGGCGCAGGCTGCAGATGTCGGTGGAGAGCTCCTGCGGCAGCATGGGGATGGCGCGGTCAGGGAAGTAAACGCTGGTTCCGCGCAGGCGCGCTTCCAAGTCGAGGTCGGTTCCCGCACGCACGTATTCGGATACGTCGGCGATGTGCACTTGCAGCTCGTAGCCGCCACCGGAGCGTTCAGTTGCCAGCACGGAATCGTCAAAATCCTTGGCGGTTTCGCCGTCGATGGTGACGATGGGCAGCGAACGGAAATCGCGGCGGCTGGCGACTTCTTCTAGATCAAGGTGCGCTACGCTACGTGCCTCGGCCAGCACCTTATCTGGAAAGACCCGCGGCAACTGGTGCTTGCGGATCATCATTTCGACGTCCACGCCGAAGTCATCAGGGTCGCCGAGGATTTCAATCACGCGGCCAATGGGAGGCCGTGTGGGAGTGGGCCAACTGGTGATCTCCACATCCACCACCAGACCTTCCAAATTGTCGTGCACTTCGCTTGGCGTCGCCTCGCTGCCGAGGACGCGGTGCGGTGTGGCGGCTTCGCCGGCTGCGGGCAACTCCTGGCCTTCTGGAATCAGGATGTGCTGCGTCATGCGCTCGTCGAAAGGAACGACGGTATGCCCTTGCTGACGGTCTGAGCGAGCGTAATGAAAGATGCCCACCACCGTGGCATTGTGGCGCTCCAGCACGCGGACAATGCGGCCCATGCGCCGGCCATCGGCCTTGGGCGGTTCCACTTCCACAAGCACCTGGTCACCCTGCATGGCGCCATTGATCTCATTCGGAGGAATGAATATGTCTTCCTGCCCTGAAGCCTGGCGCGTATTGGGCCGGACGAAGCCATAGCCGTCGCGATGGAGATCGAGCCGCCCGGCGGAAAGGTTCTCGCGCGTGCCGCCCACGTTGGAAAGCTTCTTGGGAATGCTCCAGTGTTCGCGATCCAGCTTGGCCAGCTCGCCACGCGCGGTGAGGCGCGCTAGTTGCTCCAGCAGCAGACGACGCTGCATGCCGCCGCCAAGCGAGAGTTCGCGGACCAGTTGCTTGTATCCGGCTTTTTGACCAGGGGAGCGGGCAATCCGCGCCACCAGTTCACGATCTGTCATAGGTCAAGAGTAGGACATCAGCGGGTACAACCGATACTCGGCTACTTAAGAGTACTTGCGAGTTGCTTCTTCTTAGGCTTCCGAGCGACTTTCATTGGCCCATAGACAGTAATTGCGATTTGCGCACCGACTTCGGCGGCGGCACGAATTGCTTCGGAGTTGACCGCGGACCAGTAATAGGTTTCTCGTTTCGGGGCTTCAATGCCAATGTCGAAGCTGCGCGATTTGGCGGCATCCCAGATTGCCCGTTCCTGTGGCGAAAGCTTTTGAATCAGCTTGCAATATCGAAGGATCCCCTGTTCGGGTGTCTTGGGTTGCAACCCAGCCAAACAAAGATACGCTTTGTTCTTGCGGAATTCCCTTCCCAGGTAATGCACCATGACTTTATTACCGAGCGCGGCAACAAGTGGCTCCAAATCTGACTTCGAGAATATCTCGAGATCCACGTTGAGAAAGCAGCTCCTATCCAAATTGCTCATGCCCATAAACGCTACCATCTCAAGTCTGAGTTGTCCTTCGGTCCCAACTTCGGCTCCAAGGCGGCAAGCGCGCCACCACGCCCGATGGCGCTGAAACTGTTGTCACAGTAGGCAACCGGCGCCAGTTGTGAAAACCGGAACTGGCCGATTTGCGGTGCGCGGTCTTAGAATAGCGGGTGAACAGCTTTTTGGCGGACCGGCAAGGAACAGCACAGTATCGATGGCCGCCGAAGGGATCGCCGCAGGCTAGCAGTCCGGCGATCCGCAACCTAAGATTTCGGGCCCGCGGCAGTGGCCCCTGCCTTGGCAGCCCCCGTCCCCGCTGGGACAGAAAAGGAAATTGCATTGAGCGCAATGTGGAAACCCGCCCAGACGCCAACAGTAACCCCCACCCCAACCCCCACACCGGAGCCGATTCGCCCCATGTCAAACGCAGCGCCTGCACCAGAGCCCGTTCGTTCCGCGCCAGCTTCCGCTGGTGAGCAAGCCACCATCGGCAAAGGCCTTTACATCAAGGGTGAAATCACCGGTTCCGAGTCGTTGTTTGTCGACGGCAAGGTGGAAGGCAGTATCAACCTCGCCGGAAACCGCGTTACCGTGGGCCGCAATGGCCAGGTGGCAGCCAACATCACTGCCCGCGAAATCGTGGTGCTGGGCAAGGTTCGCGGCAACGTCACCGCGACCGACAGGGTGGACATCCGTGCCGAGGGTTCGCTCAGCGGCGATGTGGCTGCAGCCCGCATCAGCATTGAAGATGGCGCCTTCTTCAAGGGCGGCATCGACATTCGCAAGCCGGACGCGAAGCCAACGGCCGTACCGACGCCGGCCCCGGTCGAGGCAGCCAAGGCTTAATCTCAAGAACTCGCGGCACGCGCCAGCACAAAGCCCCGCAATCGCAGGGGCTTTTGTGTCTTCTCGCGGGCAAATAATGACATGATGAGCCAACCGCCGTTGTGGATTCCGCCAAGAGTGCGGCTTCGGCCATAGGCTCTATCTGAACCCAAGCCGCTTCATCGCAACCCTGGGCAGAGCCGATCCGGCCCTTTCTAGCGTCCATTTGGCAATTGCCACCCAAACCGCCATCCCGGCCAACAGCGCGGCTGCGTCGGCCCAGCGAATGTGTGTCGGCAGGTTCGCACCCGGCAAACGGCCAAACAGGGAACCGAGTCCCCAAACAACCACCCAGACTCCAGCGCCGCTCGTCACCGCGGCCAGCAGGCAGCGGCCAAGCTCGGCATAGTCCAGGCTGGCCAGCGAAACCATGCGCCGCTGGTGGAGCAACACGGCGATGGTCACGGTTTGAACCGTAATCCCCAGGTCGGAAGCGATGGCCAACCCCATAGCCCCGTGCCAGTGGTAAAAGGCGCCATAAATGGGCCACGAAACCAAGGTGATCACAGTTCCCGCCACCATGGGGACTAGTGTGTTTCCCGCCGCATAGAACGCGCGCGCATAAATGGATTGCGCCGACCACAGAAATATGGAAATGGAGAAGACCGCGAAATACGCGGCGCACTCCCGCGAGTCGGTGGATGAGAACCGGCCTCCGAGAAACAACAACTCCACCAGCGGAGCGGCTATGGCAACCGCGCCCGAAGCCGCCAGCAGCCCCAGTGCTGCCACGCGCGATACAGAGTCCGCCACTTGAATGGCAAAATCGTAGCGGAGTTCCTTGCTCCAAAGGCTGGCGAAGAAGGGCATGGATGCCGCACCTGCGGCCTGCGCCAGCACAGACATGGGCGCCGTGAAGAGCTGCTTGGCATAGCTCATCAGCGATACCGCGCCGCTGGTGGCCGAAGCGAAGTGGGCAATGATCCAGCTATCGGCGGTGACCAGCGAGACGCCGATAATAAGCGGCAGAGACAAGCGCACCCATTCACGAAACCCCTCGTCGTGCCAGTCGAGAATGGGCTGGAAATGCGTGCCAGCCCGCCGGGCAAAATAGTAATTCAAAAGGAATGGACCGAAGAAAGCTCCTCCCACCGTGCCGATGGCCAGCGCCGGGACGCCGATCTTCCACTCCAACAGCACGCCGCCCACGATGGTGCCGAACCCATAAATAAGCGGAGCGACAGCCTGCACGCTGAACTGCTTGCGCACCATTAGCACCGCGCCAAAAACACCACCTGCAAAGAAACACAACTGCGCCGGCAGCAGAATGCGCGTGAGCGTCACACAAAGCGCAGCCTTCTTGGCGTCAAAGCCGTTGAACCACCAGTGAATGTAATACGGAGCCAGAATCTCGGCGATGACGATGGCTGCGCCCAACACCAGGCACATGGTGGTGATGATGACGGACAGAGACCGCTCCCCCTCCGCGTCACGCCCTGTTTCGCGATAGCGGGTGAGGATGGTGACAAATGTGATGGACGCTGCGCCGCCCACCAGGAAGTAAGAGATCATGTCCGGGAGCACAAAGGCGCCGTTGAGCGCGTCCGCGGCAATGCCGCTGCCGAAGAGCCAGACGATGTACTTCACCCGAACCAGCCCGATAATCCGCGACAGGAAGGTTGAGACCATCAGCAGGACAGTCGCAGTAAATGCCGTGTGTGCGTGTCCAGGGCGCAGCATCCTCAGCGCGCGTGCCCAAGGCGAACGTGGGAGTGGAGATGGCTGAGTTGAGGGTGAACCTGACACTGCACTTGATTTTACCGGGATGGCACCCCTCGGCATCCCTCAACTTCTGGGGTCCGAGCGATGCACCGAAAGAACCGGTGCGCAATCGCTGTGTTCCCGAGTATTCTGTCCCCATGTCGCATTGCATGCAGCTTTGTTCCGGTATTGGATTTATGTTGTTGCTTGGGGCAGGTGTGGCTGCCCAGACCATTCATGGGCGTGACGGAATCACCCTGCCACCTCCACCTGCTGCCGAAGCCATACCCGTCTCCGACGACTACTCGGGGACAAAGATTGTCGACAGCTATCGATGGCTTGAAGACGCCAAGAGCACCGAAACGCGCGCGTTTATTGATGCCCAGAATGCCTACACGGCGCGTTACATGAAGCAGGTGCGCATACGGCCCGACGCGGTGGACGATCTTGATGCGCTGGAAAACGTTTCGGTGACCGGCGCTCCCACGGAACGCGCGGGCAGTTATTTTTTCGAGAAGCGGCTGGCCGGCGAGCAGCAGTTCTCCATTTATGTGCGCCACGGCTGGACGGGCAAAGATCAGCGCCTGATCGACCCCGCCACGCTCAGCCGCGACCCGAACAGCTCTGTCTCAATGCAGGACGTTTCCCGGGACGGGACGTTGATAGCATATGCGATGAAGTCCGGTGGAGCGGATGAGAGCAGCATCCGCGTCTTCAATGTCAAGACGGGCAAGACTCTGGAAGACGAGCTGCCCGAGGCGCGCTATTTCGGCATCAACTTTGCGCCAGACGGGGCCAGCTTCTACTACGCACGCAATAACAAACAAGGAACGTTGCTGTACCAGCACGTGCTGGGGACTCGCAATTCCAGGGACAAGCTCATCTTTGGCCGCGAGTTTCGCGGTGAAGAACTAGCGGGCGCCGATCTCTTTTCAGGCGTGGTGACCGATGACGGCCGCTATCTGGTCATCGAGATCGATCGCGGCGTACCCGCCAAGCGAGTGGATATTGTCTACCGCGACCTGACCAAGCCGGACTCCCCCTTTGACGTGCTGGTGTGGGGCCTTGACTCGCGATTTGAAACGGTCTACGCCAAGGGCGTCTGGTATGTGAAGACCGACTACAAATCGCCCAAGGGAAGAATTCTGAAAGCCGACCCCGGAATCATGCCCGATGTGTGGAAGACAGTTGTGCCCGAGGGTCCGGATGTGATCTCCGACTGGTCCATTGTGGGCGGAAAGCTCTATGTGAACCGATTGAAGGATGTGAAGACCGAGACCACTGTCTACACGCTCGATGGAAAGCCAGCCGGCGAGATCGACCACGACGGAATCGGCTCGGGTTCGAGTGTCTACGGGCGGACGACGGATCGCTATGGATACTTCAGCTTTCAGTCGTTCATCTTGCCGCCCACCATCTACCGTCTGGATACCACAACCGGCAAGCACGAAGTGTTTTTTCAGCCGAAGATTCCCTTCGATTCAAGCCAGTATGAGCTGAAGCAGGTGTTCTTCAAATCGAAGGATGGCACGCAGGTGCCGATGTTCATCGCCGGCAAGAAAGGTCTAAAGCAGGATGGTGCTGAGCGCCTGTTGATGACCGGATACGGCGGATTCGATGTGAGCAACACTCCTTATTGGAGCGCGGAAATCGCGTGGTGGCTCGAACAGGGTGGCTGGTTCGCGTTGCCCAACCTGCGCGGCGGTGGTGAGTACGGCGAAACCTGGCATGAACAGGGAATGTTCGAGAAGAAGCAAAACGTCTTCGACGACTGGTTTGCGGCGGCGGAGTATCTCATCGACAAAAAGTACACTTCGCCGCCGCACTTCGCCATTTCCGGCAGGTCGAATGGAGGACTTCTGATGGGCGCCTCCATCACTCAGCACCCTGAGCTGTTCTCGGCAGTCTGGTGTGGCTATCCTCTGCTGGACATGTTGCGCTATCAGAATTTTCTGGTGGGGCGCTACTGGGTCACCGAGTACGGTTCGTCGGAGAATGAGAAGCAGTTTCCCTACCTGCTGAAGTACTCGCCCTACCAGAACGTGAAACCCGGCACGGCCTATCCCGCGGTGATGTTCTTCACCGGAGACAGCGATCAGCGCGTGGATCCGCTGCATGCGCGCAAGATGACTGCCCTGTTGCAGTCGGCTTCGTCCAGCGGCAGGCCTATCTTGTTGCACTATAGCCTGGCGGGCGGCCATTCATCCGGAGTCAGCGTGGACCAGCAAGTCCAGGACGACGCCGACCAGCTCACGTTCCTGTGGACTGAAACCGGCCAGCCATCCGGCCACAAATAGAAACGGGCCGTATGCTAACCCGCTCCGGAGTCACTCGTGGCCTTCTGCGATTGAACGCTCAGTTCTTTCTGCGGGTCCTGTTGCCCAATCTGGGAAACACCCAAAGTACCTCCTGATCGGGAACAAAGTCCGGCAGTAGGGTGCAAAGTCTCTCACATGCGAGCCCTGTCCTTGCGATATGCTTCAGGTCATGCAGCAAGAACTACAACGCTCGCCCGACGCGGTCGCGTCCACTTTCGCGGGACTGCTGGCTGCGTTTGCCGCGCCCGCCTCATCCTCTGCGGATCGCAAACCTTTGCGGGACGATGACGACCTCGAAGACGATTTTGCCACACTCAGCTACGAACGCGCTCTGCGCACCCATGCGCGCTACCACCCGCTGGAACCGTGCGAAGATTCGCTGACTCAATCTACCAATCAGAAGCCGATCAATATTGCTGGGGTATTTCCATCGGCGGTGAAACGGGATCAGGGAATCGCAACTCCACCGCATGCTGAGCCCAAAGGATCAGTGGTTACTCCAGAGGCTCTTCAGGTTCAGCATTCGGCGCTTGATCGGAACCTCAAGTCGTCCAGCATCACCATCAGGATGAGCCACGAAGAGTGTGCGCAACTGCGCAAGCGCGCTGCGGATGCCGGGCTCACCGTCTCAGCCTATTTGCGCTCCTGCACGTTTGAGGCGGAGTCGCTGCGGGCTCAGGTGAAGGATGCTCTGGCTCAGCTGCGTGCGGGTGAATCCGGCGAGAAGACGCCGCCCAACGCGCCGCCTTTTGTGCCTGTAAAGCACTCCTGGCTGCGTTGGCCTCGGCGCGCTTGAGTTTTTCTTCAGATCCTAGATGGGATGTGGAGTGGTGTTGTGAGCGTCGGTGACGTTGTCGGGAATGTCGGTAAATGATTTGCCCGCTGAGTAGGCGGACTTTTGAAACTTGGAGCCGACCTTGCGGATCGCATCCTGTGCACCATCTTTCCAGGTAACGAGAGCTTCGCCGTTCATGTAGACCCAGTGGCCGTGCACGTCGCCAATCGACCGCTTCGCTTCTCCGTTCTCCAGGAGCGTGATGTAGAAATTGTTTCCTTCACCGTCTCCACATTCCCATTTGCCCAGGTAACGGCCTCGGGACGGTGAATTCGCAGAGCCCGCGGAGTTGGCTACTTCCGTCACGTTGGGAAACTCTACCCGTTCAATATCGGAGAGGTTGAAGCTCTGCTTGTGGCCGTCCTTGAACACAATCACGATCGTGCCGGGAGCGTTTCTTGATGTGGGCGGCGCGCCGGCAAAACCTGCCGGTGCGACGAGGCAAAGCAACGTAGACAAGGCGGCAACGCTGACGATCGAACGCATGCGATTCTCCTCTTGCAATCACCGGCGCGAAACTAATCCACGCTGGACCGCGCCACTCTAGTCTACGCAGTCGACAAGCGAATGGTTCCGGGGAATCGGTTTGTATTGGGGAATTGAAGCAGACCTCTGGCGCAAAGACTTAAGACGAACCCTTTGCCGCGTTCTTCGCAGCATTCAAATAGGGTTCCAAAGGGATGGACCAAACATTGGAATATCCGCCGAACCAGCCCCAACTGTCCAGTCGTTTGAAATCCTCCTGCGCTTGTTCGGGTGTGCGGGGAAAGTCAAAATGAAATGCCCTATCGCTGCTGAAGTAGATAGTGTGGCGATCCGGGCTCAGGTGCGGTTCATCATCAGTGCTGAAGGCAGGCTTGTCATCGCCAGCGTAGCGAATCGGCACCACTGGTCCCCATCCATCTCCCTGCTTGGCAACAATAAAGAGATGATCGAGTGTGTTGCCGGGCAAGCGTCCCGCGCTTACAAACACCAGGAACGATTCGTCAGGTGCAATTTCCGGATCGACGTCCAGGGTCGTGCCGTCGCTGAACGGCAGGGGTTGCGCCTGCTGGTATGCCCCGTCTTTGTATTGAGAGAAGTACAGGCGCTTGGCGCCCTTTTCGTCGATAGAGACGAAGTACAGATCGCCGTTCGCGGCAACGCTCGGTTTCCAAATCGAGTGGCCAATGTTGACCGTATCCGGCAGCCGTTCCGGTTTGCTCCAGCCAGAACCGACTCGATCGACGCGCCAAAGATTGGCCACTTTGTGGATGTCTTTGAGATCAGCGCCGGGTGCAGGTGCAGTGACCGGGCGCTTGGAGGTGAACACAATATACGACCCATCGGGAGACATTCCCATGGACGCGTCATACCACTGGCCGGAGAAGGGAGCAAGGACCGGTTTTGACCAGTTGCCATTCACCTTGTGTGACTCAAGAATGGCGCCCCAGCTACCGTTGCTGCGGGTAAAAAAGATGGTGTTGCCGTCTGGCGAAAACGTCGGCGAGCCATCGTTGGCCGGCCCCGAGACCACTCCGGGGGCAAAAATCTGCGGTGTCACTGGCTCCTGCACCCCAGCCTGATCTCCGCGCAGCGGGCTGGCGTGGGCTACGGGGCTTTGAAGGGCGGCAATCAGCAGGCAGTTCATCGCCAGCAAGGTCGGTTTCCTTGAGATCATGAGGCTCCTATTCAGTTTCCTGGGAATGGGGAGGATTCTACGCGGGATTTAGACGAGGCGACTTGAGCTTGGAAAGCCAGTTTTTGTGGATAACCCCGCCTCGTTTGCTTAGCCGGAGTCTAGTCCACCTCCAGCACCAGGCACTTCAGGTATTCAGTTTCCGGCAAGTTGAGCACCACCGGATGGTCGGGCGCTGCGCCTTTCCGCGCGAGTAGACGAACGCGTCGGCCGGAATCTGCGGCTGCAGAAGCGACAGTGGCCTCGAGATCAGCCAGGCTCACATGATGTGAGCAGGAGCAGGTAACCAGCAGGCCGCCTGGGCGCAGCATCTTCAGGGCGCGCAGGTTCAACTCCTTGTAACCGCGCAGAGCACCCTCAACCGCCCGCTGAGTTTTTGCGAAGGCAGGTGGATCGAGAACGATGCTGTCGAACTTCTCCCCGGCGTCGGACCAGTCGCGCAGAACTTGAAAAGCGTCGCCTTCCACCCAATCGACTTCGGCCCCAATTTGATCGCGATTGGCTTCAAGATTGCGCTCGGCAACTTCAAGAGACGCTCTTGAGCTGTCAATGCCCGTCACGCGCTTGCAGACCCGCGCCAGGTGCAGTGCGAACCCGCCCTGATAGGTACAGACATCGAGTGCGCGGCCAGCCGGCGTCAACAGCCAGGCATATTGCTGGGCGGCGGTGTAGTTGGCAGACTGGTCCAGGAACGCGCCGGTCTTCTGGCCGGAGTTCGCGTCAAAATGGAACACCAGTCCGTTGAGGCGAAACTGCGCGCTGGTGAGGGGGGCGGCAGGGTCTGCTGCCCAGAGCGGAGCTGGATCGGGTGCGGGCAGGCCTTCAAGCTCGCGGATTCTCGGATCGGGTCGCTCCAGAATCGCCGTTGGCTTCAGAAGCTCGCGCAGGACACGTACGCAAACCTCAACCACGCCGGGTGTGTACAGCCCCCTGGCCAACCTCTGCACGATAATCAGCGGCCCGTACTTGTCGATAATCAGGCCGGGGATGTCGTCGGCCTCGCTGAAGCAGAGACGGCAAGAGTCGGTCTTCGAATCTTTGGCCTTCAGCCGAGGTAGCCGCCGGGTAATCGATGCGCGCAGGCGGGTAGCCAGCAGTTCCAGCCAGCCAGCCTCCTCGATCGCCTCACGGGAGATCATTCGCAGCGCAATCTGTGAAGACGGGCTATAGAGAGCCGTGCCCAGCAACAGGCCGCGCGAGTCGGCCACCGGCAGAAGCGTGGGTGGGTTATCCGAACCCGTTTCCGGAAGCTCGATCGACTCAATGTCCGAGGCGTAGACCCACAGATAGCCATTGCGGAGCCGGTCAGCGGCACGGCGATTGATCAGGGCCCCTAGACTGTTTTCCTGACTGCGGGCAGTGTTTTTCGGTCCAGTTCGGTCGGGGCGGGTCCGGTCAGGGCCGGAAGGTTCGGGCAACACCTTCCGTTTGGGTTCGCGGCCTTCCGGACTCTTGGCCGGGGGCGAGCTCTGGCGATTTCGCTCAAAAGGCGCCCGGGGCTGGTGAGCCCTGGGCGCCTCTTGGACTTTTTCAGGTCGTGGGTTCCGAGGTTTCATCCCATGCTCCCTTTGACCGGGAGCGAAGGGCAGCCGGTCCCTACTTTGCCTGAATCGATTCCAGGTAGTGGCTCAAATTACTGACTCTGAGCAGTCTATCCTGGGGGTTAGACAGGTTCATCTTACCAAGGATCGGACCCCATACGGGCATCTCGACCGTACCGTGCGAAGGCGTATCTGAGCCATCCTGCAGTACTGTAACGATGTGAGTGTCAGGGAATTTCCCATGGTTGGATTTGGTCATCAAGGTCAAGTCGGGCGGAGGCGTCCTGAGAGCGGAAGCAACAGGGCCCCGGCCCCGGCCGTCCACACCATGACATGGCGCGCAATAGTTGACATACATCTGCTTGCCGTTGGAGGCCTGGGTCTTATCGACCGGAATGGTGACCTTGGTGGTAGATTGATCTGCATAGCACATGCCCGCCGCAACTAATACGGTCATGGCTGTAACTAAGAGGTGTTTCAACATAAGTTCCTCGGTTCTGGACCTCTAGTCCGAATGGGACTCTACTCCTTCTCTAGAGTGCTTGCGATGTGACGGCTAGCACACTCGATGGAGCGTTAAAACACCGGCAAACCGACAAAGGAAAAGCCGCTATCCATAACCGTAAGCTCTATATTTATCAATACCTAAGCCTGGTAACCTCAGACCGCGCGATCGGTTATATTTTCCGGGTTCGCGAAGTTCAATCTTATAAACCAAGGTTTGATTCAACATAAAGCTTCATATCTTAGGTTCCTGGATATGGTTTGTTTCATAACTACTGTTAGTTGGTTACTATTTTCACGTCAACAGTTAAGAAATATCGAGCAATTCGACTTACGAAATGAACTTCAGTCACTAAGCCGCTAGCTAAGTCAGAAACTACCTAACTGTTTCGAGCCCCAAGGCGCGCTTGTGTTCACAATAAAACGGCTCTTCATGCGAGCCGAACACTTGCGGCCTATAATGAAGCATGGCGACTGTCCGGCAGGCCATTCCGGCAGAAGTTTCCCCCGCTTCCCCGTCTCCCAACGGGGAGTTGACGGCTGCCGCGCGCACTTCTGACCCCCAACCCGCCGACCAGCACTCTATCGATCAGCGCTTTGAAGCGCTTCTTCAGCACGTCCAGGCCAATCGTCCCAGTGAAGACGTGGCCCTCATTCGCAAGGCCTGGCAGTTCTGCGTCAAGCACCATGAGGGGCAGATGCGGGCCTCCGGCGAGCCGTACATCATTCACCCGCTCGAGGTAGCCGAGGTGCTGGCGGAGATGAAGATGGACGCAACGGCCATCGCGGCGGGCTTGCTGCACGACTCGGTCGAAGACACACCCGCGACAAATGAAGAAATTGGGGAAGAATTTGGCGATCAGGTGGCCCACATCGTCGAAGGTGTCACCAAGATCGATAAGATTCAGTTTGCCAATCGCGAAGATCGCCAGGCTGAAAATGTGCGCAAGATGCTGCTTGCTATGGTTTCAGACGTGCGCGTGGTGCTGATCAAGCTGGCTGACCGGCTGCACAACATGCGGACGTTGGAGCATTTGAAGCCGGATCGCCAGGAGGCCATCGCCCGCGAGACTCAGGACATCTACGCTCCGCTGGCGCATCGCTTGGGCATGGGCAAGGTGCGCGGCGAGCTTGAAGACCTGGCCTTCCGGTACACCGATCCCGTGAGCTATGAGCAGGTTTCGGCGGCCGTTGAAGCGCGGCGCGTGGAGGGCGAGCAGTTCCTCCGCGGTGTCGAAGATACCCTCGTCGAGCAGTTGCGCGAAAACAACATTGAAGCTCGCGTGGAGTGGCGCATCAAGCGCCTCTATTCCATTTACCAAAAAATTGAGCGTTCCAAGGTCTCATTCGACCAGGTCTACGATCTGCTCGCAGTCCGCGTCATCACTCAGGACGTGGCTGCCTGTTACGCCGTCTTTGGGCTTATTCACACGCTGTGGCGTCCGGTGCCGGGGCGCATCAAGGACTTCATCGCCATACCCCGCGCCAACCGCTACCAGTCGCTGCATACCACGGTCATCGGCGAGGGTGGCCACCAGTTTGAGGTGCAGATTCGCACTGAGGAGATGCACCGCATCGCGGAAGAAGGAATTGCCGCGCACTGGAAATACAAGGCAGGCGACAGCGTGGTGACCTCCCGCGACGAGGAGAGGCTGAACTGGATCCGCCAGCTCGTTGAGTGGCAGAAGGAGATGACCGACCCCAACGAGTTCCTCTCCAGCCTCAAGATGGACCTGTATCCCGACGAGGTCTACACCTTCACGCCCAAGGGAAAAGTAGTTGTGGTTCCGGCTGACGCCACTCCGGTGGACTTTGCCTACACCATTCACACCGAGGTCGGTCACACCTGCGTAGGCGCCAAAGTGAATGGCCGCATGGTGCCGCTGCGCACCAAGCTGCGCACGGGCGACATTGTAGAAATCGTTACCCAGAAAGATCACAAGCCGAGCCGCGATTGGCTCACCTTCGTCAAGAGTCCGCGTGCCCGCAACAAGATCAAGCACTGGCTCAATGAAGACCAGCGCATTCGGGCGGTGGAGATTGGACGCAAGCTGCTGGAGCGCGAGGCGAGGAAATTCAAAGTCCCAATGAGCCAGATTGCCGACCAGGATCTGAGCCGCATCGCCAACGAGTATGGCGTGGCCACGGCCGCCGATCTGCTGGCCGCATTGGGACAAGGCAAGCATTCCGCTCACCAGGTGCTCAACAAACTGGCGCCAGGCTTCGCCGCTCAAGGTGATGCCGAGGGCACTCCTGAGACCAAGCCCGGCGGCAATGTGGATGCTACCATGTCCGAGGCGGTGCGCAAGCTGCACCTGACAGGTTCGGACTCGCTGCAGGTGGAGGGACAGAACGATCTTCTCGTCTATCGCGCGCGATGTTGCAATCCCATTCGAGGCGAAGAGATTATCGGTTACGTCACTCGCGGCAAGGGCGTGGCCGTGCATGCCCGCAGTTGTCCCAACGTGCAGAACCTTCTTTACGAGAGCGACCGCCGCATCGCCGTCGAGTGGGGCCGCGTGGGCGACCAGATCACCGGACGGCCGCAGCGCTATCCGGTCAAGATCACCGTTTTCTGCGATGATCGCACTGGCATGTTGAAAGAGATGACCGCCATCATCTCCGAGGACAACACCAACATCCGCGGCGTCGAAATCCACAATGCAGAGAACGGCGAGGCCATCGTCGAGTTCGTGGTGGAAGCCGAAGACGTACACCACTTGAACCGCATGGTTCTCGCCTTGCGTCGCGTCCCCGGCGTCCGCGCCGTGCAGCGAACGCAGAAGCTCTAATGCGCTTGTCCGGGAAGTACAACCCCTAATGACGAAGAAAGTGGAAGATCGGACTTCGATCCTGCACGGCATCCGTGTGCTCGATGGCGGCCTAGCCTCGGAATTGGAGCGACGCGGCGCCAACATCAATGGCCCGCTATGGTCGGCGCACGTGCTTGAAGACGAGCCGGAGCGCGTGGCCGCCGTTCATCGTGCTTATATCGAAGCCGGTTCGGAGTGCATCGCTACCTGCAGCTATCAGGTCTCGCGCAAGGGCTATGCCGAGTTTGGCCTTCTGCCGGATCGGGCCGATGCGGCGCTACTTCGCGCCGTCGCGGTGGCACGTTCCGTCACGGCGGAGTTCAGTTCACGAAGAGTTCTTGTCGCCGGCTCGCTTGGCCCTTTCGGCGCCGTGATGCACAATGGTGCAGAGTATCACGGCAACTACGATTGCTCCCACGCCGAGCTGGTCCGGTTTCATCGCGAGCGCATCGCCGTGCTGGCGGAGGCTTCTGAAGCGCATGCCCCCGACCTGCTTGCGTTTGAGACTTTCCCCTCGTTCGATGAGGCTAAGGCAGTCTGCGAAGCACTCGAACACTGGCCCGATCTTCAGGCCTGGCTCAGCTTCACGTGCCGCGACGAAAAGACAGTAGCTCACGGCGAGCCGGTTCGGGAGTGTGCAGTATTTCTCGACGGCATTCCGCAAATCGTTGGCATCGGAATCAACTGCGTGCCGTCACGCTTGGTGCAGCCGCTCATCGCGGAGTTGCGATCCGGCACAAGGAAGCCGATTCTTATCTATCCGAACTCCGGCGAAGGATGGGACGCCGAGGCTCGTTGCTGGATCGGCTCCAGCGAGCCGGCAGACTTTGGCGCAAACGCCGCGAAGTGGTTCGACGCCGGTGCGCAGATCGTCGGCGGATGCTGCCGCACTGGGCCGGAGCATATTCGACAGGTGGTCCAGGCGGCAGTCGCGCGCTACTGAACTCTGGTAACTGTGCTCACAGCGCCTGCTGGCGATCATCATCAATTGCATATTCGAAGTGCCTGCGTATGTCTCGCCCACTTTGGCGTCGCGATAATACTTTTCCGCTGGATAATCGCGGACAAATCTATTGTTGCCGAACATTCCCACTGCTCGATCAATAGATGGATTGGTCTAAACGGCACAGACTACCGCTCAGCTCAATGCGAAGCTATCCAAGCGTGCAAATTATTGAGCCCTCTGCAATGGAGAGCCAACCATGTCCGCGACCGGACCATCGATTGAACCAGGAGAGCCTATGTCATTCGGAATTTATGCCGCGGGATTCGCAGTTCTCATCGGCGGACTAGCCTACGCTGCGCACTTGATGCGTATGCCACCGCAGTGGATTTTCGCGGGAGCAGTTGTCATGGTCGGGGTTGGGATTCTGTCGGCTGTAAAGGCCACACGCCAGAAGGACCCTGCCAGCTAATGAAAATGGCGCGGCGATTCACTCCGCCGCCTGTCGTCTTTCCCTCTTTCGCTAGTCGAAATGTTCAGAGGCCTCAGAGCACCTGCTTGGCAATCGTCATCAGCTGCATGTTCGACGTGCCCTCGTAAATCTTCCCCACCTTGGCGTCGCGATAATACTTCTCTGCCGGATAATCGCGGACAAAGCCGTTGCCGCCGAAGACCTCGACGCACTGACTGGCTACGCGCTCGGCAACCTGCGAGGCGAAGAGCTTGGCCATGGCGGCTTCGCGCACATATGACTTGCTGGCATCCTTCAACCTCGCGGCGTTGTAGACCATGAGCTTGGCTGCCTCGATCTCCATTGCCATCTCGGCCAGCGTAAATTGCACGGCCTGAAAGTCCGCGATTGGCTTTCCGAACTGGCGGCGTTCCTTGGCATAGCGGGCTGCATGGCCCCAAGCGCCTTCGGCCAGGCCCAGCATCTGCGCACCGATGCCGATACGGCCCTCGTTCAGCGTCTCAATGGCGATCTTGTAGCCTTTGCCGGGTTCGCCGAGCAGATTCTCTTCCGGAATCTCGCAGCCGTCGAAGACCAATTCACAGGTGCTGCTGGCGCGGATGCCCAGCTTGTCTTCCTTACGCCCAACCGCAAATCCCGGCGTGCCTTTCTCGACCAGAAACGCCGTGATGCCTTTATAGCCGGCCGCTGGATCGAGCGTGGCGAAGACGATGAACAGCCCAGCTTCGCGTGCATTCGAAATCCAGAGCTTACGCCCAGTCAAACGAAAACCGCCCGCGGTCTTCTCCGCGCGTGTCTGCAATGCAAATGCATCCGACCCCGAACCAGCCTCGCTCAGCGCATACGCCCCCACGGTACCCGCAGCCAACTTCGGGAGCCATTCCTTTTGCTGCTTCTCACTTGCCCAGCGGCGTAGCGCGTTCACCACCAGCGTATTGTGCACGTCCACCAGCACGGCCACAGCAGGATCGACCGTGGAGATAGCCTCGATGGCCAGTACGGAATCAAAGAAGCTGCCGCCCGCGCCGCCCAGATCCTCCGGAACCTCAATGCCCAACAGGCCCAGGTCTGCGATCTGCGTCAGAAGACCAGGAGCAAACTGTTGCTGGTCGTCCATCTGCCGCACCAGCGGGCCAATGGTCTCTACGGCAAACTGTCGCACGGTGGCGTAGAAAAGGCTCTCGTCTTCAGAAAGCTGTGTGAGAGGGGGATGGGATGCGTGGGCCAAAGCGAAAATTGCCTCCGGCCTCGGAGTGTATCAAATCTCCGGAGGCGGGCCAGAGCGCAGCTAGTCAGGCGGCCTCGATAGGGGTTTGGTTTGAGTCAACACGTCTTCAAATCGACGGAGAAGGGCACTATCCGATCCATCGAGAAATTCGTTGCCATACTCTTTCAGATCCATATTCAGGTCGCGAAAGGCATCCAACGGATCGTGCGAAAATCCCGGATAGTGGCTTGCAAACTGCCTCCCGAGGGCTGAGCGCATGTAATCCTGATGGGACATCGAACGAGCTGCCAGATGGTACGTGACCATACCTAAACTATGGCGGAAGTGGAGCTCCAACCTTCGAGTATCCCTTACAAACTCACCGGAGGCGAAATAGCCGCCGCTGCTGCCGCCAGCCTCAAGAGCTTTGAAGATGAAGCCGTGCTTGATGAGCAACGGAGCGAGGAGTGCTGAACCTCGCTGGAGGATTTCCTCTGCGTTGTTGGTCATTGGCAGATCTCGAAAGGATGTCACTGCGGAACACCCAAAACTAACAGGCCTCGGAGTGCATCAAACCAGGTTCAGCGCAGCCGTTCCCTTGCGTGGCGGAATATAGGTGGTCGCTCTCCAGGCGATGGAAAGCTTCTCGCGGCCGAGCAATTTGCGGATTTGACCGCGGGCGTGGTCGGCCCAGGGACCGCGATTGTCCAGCCGAAGATACGAAGTCCAATGCCGCAGGGCCGAGCGGTGCCGCGCCTTGCGCTCGTAGGCCAGGGCCAAGTTGTAATGGGCGTCAGCGTAGCGGGGCGCCAGTGCCACGGCTCGGCGATAGGCTGCAATCGATTCATCCAGCCGCTGCAGTTCGTCCAGCACATTGCCGAGATCGAAGAATGCCAGTACGTAGCTGGGGTCGGCCTCCGTGGCCTGGCGATAGAGCTCCTCCGCGCGGTCATACTTGCGCAGATGAAAGTTGATGGTTCCCAGGTTGATGTAGGCCGGCGCATACCCCGGATCGATCTCCATGATCTCTTCATAGAGAGCGATGGCGCGATTCTTCTCGCCGGTTTCCTCGGCCTGCACCGCGGCCAGAAAACGGTCCTGCACGCCTCGCGGGCTGCCCGGCCCGATCCGTCGTAGCGGGGCCGGACCTGCGCCGGTCGACATCCCGCCCATTCGGTCCATCCGCTCAAAGTCGAAGAGCAACTGCCGGCGGATGGGGTCAACCATGGCGCCGTGGTGGCGGAAGGCAAGCCGCGTACCCGTGCGCACCAGGCACGCCTCCAGCAACGGATTCTCCATGCCCGCCACAGCCTTCATGGCGAGAATGGAATGCCGGATGCACGCTGCGGACACGTCTTCCTCACGCAGCGCACGCAAAGTCCGCAGCTGCCCAAGATCCTGGAATGAGTAAGTCTGCCGCTGAGGGATCAGTTCTGCGCGCTCCCAGCCTTGTAGCTGGTGGGAACTGATCTGCAAGATGCGCAACACGTCCTGACGGCTATAGCTGGTCACTCTTGAGCACTCCCACAGGTACTACGCCAGCCACCCCATTGACTTGTAATCCGTCGCTGGGGTCCCGGCAAGGCTCGGCCTCGGGGTTGAACTCGTGTCCTGAACTTTGTCCCTGTCTTCATGTTGCCAACCCGGTTTCTGGACATTGCTCTCAGAACAGCATGGAGGAACCGCTCTTGCTGCGATTATTCCAAGAGTATGCGTGGATAAGTTGCTTACATCTACCTCTGCAATAAAAAAATCAGTGGATAACGGGTGTATGTCTTGATTCGTGGCGAGTGATGGGCGCAGACAGGGTTGTGGAAAACGGACGGGAAATGGATGAAACGCGAACCCACCCGTAGAAATCCGGTTACAACTGTGCTAGCAGAGTGGCCGGGAATTCGATTCGTTCAACGTGAATATCGTTCGACGCCGTCCAGGATTCCCGTTAACCCTCAGCCGAATACAGACGATGAACAGGTTGTGCCCCCCAGACCGAATGGCTCGCGATGCCGTCGCCTTGTCTGGGTGCTGGTGCGGGCCTGCGAATCGGGGCTGGCCAGGCAACCCCGCACAGTGCGCGCGGCCGAATTACGACTTGCGCTTGAGGGCATGAGGAGGTTCCATGGCAAAGACCATTCTCGTCGTCGATGATTCGGCAACCATGCTGATGAGCCTCAAAGCAACCCTCGCCATGGCCGGGTTCGATGTTGAAACCGCGAACCACGGTCAGGCAGCGCTGGACAAGCTCAATGCGGGAATCAAGCCCAATTTGATCCTCACCGACATCAACATGCCGGTCATGGGAGGGTTTGAGCTGATCGGTAAGGTGCGCGCCATGCAGGCGTTTCGCTTTGTTCCCATTCTTACCCTGACCACCGAGAGCGAGGCAGGAAAACGCGATGAAGGCAAGCGCAAGGGAGCGACCGGCTGGCTGGTTAAACCGGTCTCGGGAAACGACCTGATCGCCGTCATCAAAAAAGTTTTGCCTGGAGCGTGAGCAAATGGGAACGGCGCAGTCACAAACGTTGAATGGGATTTCTCGCATGCCGGTTTCTCGCGTCTCCGTTTCCTCCATCCCAGTCTCTCGCATCCCTGTCTCCCGCATTGAGGCCGAGGGCGATGAGGCTGGCGTTCATCCCAGGCTCCGCCTCCGACGCATAGGCAACCGGCTGCTTCGGGAGGCAACCGTTCGTTCCACTCTTCTGGTGCTGGGGTGGGTTGTCCTGTCCTATGGGCTGGGACCCGATCTTGCTTCTTACAGGTTCCGGTTTGCGGAGGTGTTGTTCGTCCTCTTCTTTCTTCCCGGCCTCGCTTACAAATGGAAAGACTTCAAGGAGGCGCGGCGCGCGGTTTCCGAGATGTGGGCTTTCGGACACCTGCAATTCGGCGACATTTCGCGCATTCTTCAGCAACGCGACACGATCTTGGCCGAGGTCAATGAATCCCGTCCGTACATCGATGTGATGCACGATCAGATTGGCGATTCGCTCTCGGAGTCCGAACGCGAGGTCACGCAGGCCATCGAGCAGATAAGCCTGCTCCATTCAAGCGCGAGCCGCCAACGGGAGCGCATCGGACAATCCATCAAGAGCGGTAAGGATCTGAACGAGAGCACGCACGTTCGAGTTGAAAATAACAAGCAAATCATCTTTGAAATCGCACAACAGTTGCGGGTGGAGGTGCAGGAGTTCAGAAACAACTTCGAGCGCATCAGCGGGCTGGCGAGCGAAGTATGCGCGCTGACGCCGCTCATCAAAGTAATTACCTCAATCGCCCAGCAGACCAGTCTGCTGGCCCTGAATGCTGAAATTGAAGCGGCGCGAGCCGGGACTGCCGGGCGCGGTTTTTCAGTGGTGGCATTTGAAGTAAGAAAGCTGGCCGTCTTGTCCACCAAGGCAGCCGGGGATATCGGCGCCAAAATCAACGCAACCTGCGACAAAGTGAACCGGGAACTGGTTGCGGCGCAGACATCGCTGGCTGAGCACGAGTCGTCCGACCAAATGAGTCACCTCATGACAGAACTGGGCGATATGCAAAAGGAGTTCGCGAAGAATGGCACACTGCTTCTGGAAGTGATCACCGAAGTGGATGCCAACTACGAAGAAAGCATCAACCGTCTTTCAGATGCGCTGGGCCACATTCAATTTCAGGATGTAATGCGGCAGCGAATGGAACATGTGCAGGAAGCGCTGGTGGAAATGCGCGATCACGTCTTATGGCTCGGTGGCAAGGCAGCCGACCACAGTTGGGATGGCCAGCTCGAGACCACCTTCAAGTCCATTCTGGAATCACATCTTGGGCGCTACCGAATGGCGAGCCAGACCCAGACCCACCTGGCTGTATCCGGCGGCGGGTCCGAAGGCGACCACAGCAGGCCGGCCATCGAGTTGTTCTGATTCGTTCCGCGGCTGCATCTCGGCACAGGAGATCCCTGACCCGCTATGAGACATAATCAATTTTATTTTGAGGGTGGAGCCGAAGATCGGAGTCGAACCGACGACCTGCTGATTACGAATCAGCTGCTCTACCAACTGAGCTACTTCGGCCTACTCCCCGATTGTATCGTTGCGTGGGTTGCAGGTAAAGTTGAACGGTGAAAGTCGAGTTAAAGTTGAACGATGGCAATGGAGCGCTTGCCGGCGTTTCCGGCGGCCGAAGGAAAACACCATGGCGCTGACAATTCAGCTTGGGTTCAGAATCGCAATCGTCTGGGCCGCAGGAATTCTGCTCGCAGTCGCGGTTCGAGCCTCTTTGCCCAGCGGATCGGGGCTTACGTTTCCCGGCCAAAAGGCCACTCTCTTCGTGCCCTATGACCGCCTCGGTTTTTGGACCTGCATGCTGGCCGCGTTTACGGTCACAGGACTGGTTGTCATCCGCGCCATGCTGCTCGATATCGGTTGGACCTCAGTTCGCTAAGAGCTGTGGTCGCAGCTATACTGCTGCCCATGCAAGTGAACCCGGCAGAAGATTGGCAGAGACTCACCGAGCACTACCGGGAGGTCAGCGACGAGGAACTCGAGGAACTGGCCGCCGACTACGCGGATCTAACCGAAACCGCGCAACAGGCTCTGAGGAGCGAGATGCTGACCCGCGGCCTCGGTGATCCGCTGGCGAAGGATGCAGCATCCCACGGACCCAATGCTACTTTGCGGTCCCAGTGGGCGAGCTACGTCAATCCGGACAGTGGCGGCAGGCAATCAAGCGCCTCTGATGCCGAGGACGATTCTGCGCACGATTTCACCTGGAAGACACAACTATGCGAGTGTGAGAGCGCTGATCAGGCGTGGCAGCTTTACCTGGTCTTGAAGCGTGAGGGAATTGATAGCTGGTTCGAACGGCCGGGATCGCGTTACGCCAGGGATGCTCGCTATCCCCGGGTCTTGGTCGCCGCCGATCAGCTTGATCAGGCCCGCGAGATTGCTGCCAGACCCATCCCGCAGGACATCATCGAAGAATCCGGCGAAGAGGTGCGGGAATTCGAGCCGCCCGTCTGTCCGAAGTGCGGTGCCGAGGATCCGGTTCTGGAGAGCGCGGATCCGGCAAATGCGTGGCTCTGCGAGGCGTGCGGCAAGCAGTGGATCGACCCCATGCCGGCTCCGAATGGCGACTTGGAAAACATCAGGTGATGACTTCCCATAAAACGGAAAGAGCCGCCCGGCAACAGGGCAGCTCTCTCCTCAGGGAGAATAGTTCTAACGGAGGCAAAACCATCAGAACTTTCTGGCTGCATAGTAGGGGCGGCTGGAGGGAGTGTCAAGGAGAAATCTGAGAGGAAATAAAGCCTTCTGATTCAATGTCTTATAAATCAATTATCACAGGGACCATCCAACCGGTCTTCGTTCTGTATTCGCCTTTTAGCACCCATTTATCCCCGTCTTTTCAGGGTGTTTTCTTGGGTTTAGGCCTTGTTTTCCACAGGATTTCCTACCGCGGACTCTCCAGATTCGCTCTCCGCGCCTCCTGCGGGCGATTTCCTCAGCTACTCCCGCAAATGCAAGCTTGTGAACTCCGCTTCGAACACGGAAGACGCCGGCTTGCCGCGCGCAACGCGATAGAGGGCGCGAAAGCCTCCCAGGAAGATTCCCAGCAGAACTGCCGTGCTGGCACCGATGATGACCAACGCTGCAATGCCCATCAGCAACTGGCCGGTCTTTGCCACTTCGGATTCGGTAGGCTGCGGAATCGACATCAGGTCTGCGCTGTAGTGAACCGTGGCCAGCAGTTTGTGGCTCTCGTCTGGAATTGCATCGCCGCTCACGATGGCCACCAGTGGCCCGCTTCGCCGAACTTCAAGCGATGCCAGGTCGGAATCCACCAGCGGCTTGGGCCAGGCAGGGCTTGCCTGGCTGCCGGCCTTCAGGTAGGCGCGAATCTTTGTCTCTTGCGCCGCTGCCATCTGTGGTGTGGGGTAGTCGATGATGGTAAGCGTTGCCGGACCTGAAGTCAGGGAGTAATTGGCAGTCACCGCTTCGGCGTCCCGATCGAAGCCCACCATCCCCGGCGGCAGCACGCCGCCCGCTCCTGCGTAGCCTAGAGGCCCCACGGCATAATGCGTGGTCTGCGGGTCAAGCGAATCCTTGGGCAGGTTGCTTAGCAGAGGTGGCGCAAGCGCCTTGGTTCCTTCGGGAACCGGGATCTGTGTGGCCAGTTCACGCAGTTCCGCCCCGGACATGGGTCCGATGCGGGAGAAGTTCGCGTCCACCACCGTGTTGCCCAGCCAGAAGATCACGCGGTTGTGGTTTGAAGTGGCGCCGGTTCCAATCGTCTCTTTGGGCCAGCCATTCTGGCGATAGAACGAGTAGGCTCCGTAAGCGCCGCTTGCGTCGTGAAAGCGAATGGCATGCAGGCTCAGGGTCTCGCCGTCGCGCTTGTAGTCAGCCAGCGCAGCGTCAGTAAACTCGTACTCTTTCAGAACTGCTACATTGGCGGGGTCAGCCTGTGCGGGGTCGGTCACCAATTTTGGAGCAGAGGCTGCCACCCATCCGGCAAAGTCGCTGGGCAGTAGCGGTTTGGGAACAGGTGGAAGCACGAGGTGCGTTGCGCCCTGCGGAGCGGAAGCCTTTGCCGGAGCAGTTTGCGCGCAAGCGTAGGCAGCGCATGTGACGAGTGCAGCCGAACAAAACAGTTTATAGATACAGCGCATCAAGACGCTCCGGTATTCAGGGTACACGTTGTCACCTGTCCCCGTACCGGCGGTGACCCCTATTCTCTTGGACACTGATTGCCCCGGAAAGGTTCCTGAAGCACCGAATCGACTGCTTAGATTTGACGCTCCCGACGTAACTCCCAATGAGTCACGAGGCTGCTATGGCCGCGATGCACTCGCCTCAATCGGGGGCACAGCCGAAGGGTACAGCGCGTCTCCCAGCTCCTGGTAGCGGCCGCCATAGAAGATCAGCGCATACTCGCGTATTCCAGTGCTCACCGGTCCTCCCAGGCAGATGCTGGCCAGTAACAAGAAGCCGAATCCAATCACTCCGAAGAAGACCTGGAGAAGTGTACCGGCAACCGCGGCTCCGCCCTCCGCGCCTACGAAGGCCGAGTGAAGGCCAATCTCAACTGCTGCCAACGCACCGGCGAGAAAAATCCCCGGAATCACCAGCACCATGAATAAAATAACCATTGCGATAAACGGCAACACCACGCGCAGCAGTGCGTAAACGAAGAATTCCTTCTTCTCGGCCATTATGCGCGCCCACACGTGCGCCCATGCTTCACCGGCCGTTGCATCGTCCAGCGCATAGTGCGGCAACATCCAATCGCGCAGAATCAGGTCGGCCAATACTCCAGCCAATATGAACAGAAGGATGATCGGAATCAGAGGCAATATAAGCGTGAGCAACAACCCAAAATCAGGATGCCCTCCCGGCGGAATCCCATGAAAGATCCGCACAAATCCGGTGATGAACGGAATTGCCACCACTGCCATCACCACCAGAAAGCAGATTCCCACCACCATGTTCAGCCAGAAAAAGCGCGTCGCCTGCGACCCGTAGAGCCGCCAACCCGGTACGATTTCTTTCGTGTTGTTGATCAGGCAGTGAAAGAAAGCAAACCGCAACCGCGTGATGAGATAAAACACAAAAACAGCCAGGACCACCACCAGCAACACAGCCGCGACAACCACCGCGATCTTTTCCAACGGTAGGTCGGACGGCGACATGATCATCGGTCCGTGTCCCGACGAGTGGTCGCCATGATGCGAGGAGTGGGAATTGAGATTACTACCGGTGCCTTCCGTGATGATCGCGACAAGTCCAAGCTTTAGGTAAGTTCCCCAGGAGAAGGGCCTGAACAGGAAATCCCTGGTGCGTTGAAAGGCAAGCGAAACGGAATCTACGGCTGAAATGGCGCGCATATCAAACCTTTCCGGCAAGGCACACCGTAGCAAATAACTACGCAGATTTTACGCGCGTAGTTCCGCAGCCGGATGCGGCATCGCACTCCACCACGCATCGAAGGCCGCCAGCGCGCCTTCGCAAACCAGCCGATGCCGCTCCTTCTTGTCGCGGATCTTCTTGCGAACTTCCTCTTCAAGCGGTTCCAGCAGATCGAAGGTGATATTGGCCGGCTGAAATTCCTTGGGATCGGCGTGCGTGATGTAGTGAACCAGCGAGCCAAGAGCCGATGCGCGCGGTGCCGGTACAGGTTCTTCATCACGCGCGATGGAAGCCGCGTAGATCCCCGCCAGCAACCCGGTAGCAATGGACTCGGTGTAGCCCTCGACTCCGCAAAGCTGTCCCGCGAACATCAGGCGCTTCCGCGCTTCTATCTTCAGGAGCAGGGTCTCGTTCAGCAGTACGGGCGCCTGGATATAAGTGTTGCGATGAATCTGCCCGTAGCGCAGGAAGCGCGCGTTCTCAAGCCCCGGAATCAGGCGCAGCACTTTCGCCTGCTCACCAAATTTCAAATGGTTCTGAAATCCGACCAGGTTGTAGCTATCTGCGCGCACATTTTCCTTGCGCAGTTGCACCACGGCCCACGGTCTGAGGCCAGTACGCGGATTGATCAATCCCACCGGTTTCATAGGGCCAAAGCGCAGCGTATCGCGGCCGCGACGAGCCAGTATCTCGATCGGCAGACAGCCTTCAAAGTAATCCAGCTTCTCCCACTCTTTTGCTTCCGCAGCTTCAGCGGCCAACAGTGCATCGAGAAAGCGGTCGTACTCCCCGCGGTCCATGGGGCAGTTGATGTAGTCGGCGGTGCCCTTGTCCCAGCGAGCGGCGAAGTAGACACGATTCATGTCGATAGACTCGGCATCTACAATGGGCGAAATAGAGTCATAAAACGCCAGCCGTCCTGACCCAGTGATGCGCTCAATCTCCGCACTCAACGCATCCGAGGTCAACGGTCCCGTCGCCAGCACCGTGCATGCCGTGTCCATCTCGCTTTCGTCGAGGGTAGTCACCTCTTCGCGGATCACGCGAATCAGCGGCTCAGCGGCAATTGCGTCGGCAATGCGCCGGGAAAACTCGACGCGATCCACAGCCAGCGCGTGGCCCGCAGGCACCGCCGTTTCATCGGCAATGCGCAACAGCGCCGACCCCGCGCGCCGCATTTCCTGTTTCAACAACCACGGCGCGGTGTTGGGCGATTCGCTCTTTAAAGAATTAGAGCAGACCAGTTCACCGAATTCGGTCGTCTGGTGGGCCGGAGTCAGACGCGGCTTTCCGTCCACCACGGTGCGCATCTCGTAGAGATCGACCTGGCAGCCCAGCCGAGCCGCCGTCAGCGCAGCCTCCGGTCCAGCCAATCCGCCACCGACAACGCGAATCTTCGTCATAACTTATCCTCGAACGAAATCGCCAATCTTCATGGCGCGCAAGCGCCGTCTGCCCCACCGCAGGTGGCTTCATGGCGTGCAAGCGCCGTCTGCCCTATCGTAAGTGGCCAGCCGTTCCAGCGCCTCGCCCATGACGCGGACATTCGTCCACTCGTCCATCATCTCGGCGCCCATGGCGCGGTAGAAATCGATAGCCGGCGTATTCCAATCCAGCACCGACCATTTCAGTCGCGCGCAACCCTTTTCCACTGCGATGGCGGCCACCTGCCTCAGCAGCGCCTTGCCGATCCCCAGGCCGCGGAATTCGGGATGAACGAAGAGGTCCTCAAGATAAATGCCGGGGCGGCCCAGCCAGGTGGAGTAATCGAAGAAGTAGAAAGCAAATCCGGCTGGTCGCCCGAGATGCTCGGCTATAAGGCAGAAATAGAAAGGGTTAGGCCCAAAGCCGTCCCTCAGCAGGTCGGCCTCGGTCGCGATTACCGCCTCCGGCGCGCGCTCGTAGAGGGCCAGCGCCCGAATGAAGTCAAGAATCAGGGGTGCATCCGCCGGCGTTGCGGTGCGAATGGTTGTAGCCATAGCCTCATTTTAGAGTGTGATACAGACCACAAGCGTATCCTTCTGAGCGCACTACGATGAAGAATTGATCGTGAGGACGCAATCCTTTCCCGGAACTTCCGGTGACCGGCAAGTGCAGCCTGCGGTCTGGCTCAACCGTCTTAGCCATGGTGTGGATTCGGAATCGTGAATTCGCAGCGCGCCGAGCCAGGCATCGCATCTCGTGGCACGCGCCCTTGTGTTGAACGGTCGATTGGATTTAACTTTGGTCCTGCAAATGGGAACAGTCCGTGCAATGATCTGCACGCGCCAACTGCTCCTTCACGGCGATTAGTTTTCAGCCGCAAGATTTTTTCAGAGCCCGCGGGCAGATTCGTTCGCGCCGCTCCCAAGGAGAAGAACATGAAACGCACCTTTTCACTTTGGCTGGGCTTGCTGGCATTCTCCCTCTTGCCCGCGCTTTCTCAAACGCCTGCCCCGCCCGCTGGTCCCACGGGGACGATCCACGGCCACGTGACCAATCCTGTTGGAACACCCACCACCAGCGGCACGGTGAGCCTGTCGAACGACGACGGCCACACCTCCAAGTTCAGCTTTCCAGTGGATTCAAACGGCGACTACAAAGGCACAGCGACCCCCGGTACCTACATGGTCATCTATCGCGCCCCAGACACACCGCCCGACAAGATGGTTGATTCTTTTTCCAACATCAAGATTGTCGCCGGTCAGGATGTGCTGCAGGACGTCGATATGTCCCGCAAGGAGTACATCGACAAGTTGGATCCTGAACAGAAGAAGCAGCTGGAAGAGTTGAAGGCGAAGAACTCTGAGGCCTTGAAGGCAAACGCCGTCATCAAAGTTCTCAACGCCGACATCAAGACCGCGGCGCAGGACTTCAAAGACGCCGACGGCGCGCCATTGGCCGCGGCCCAGGCGCTGGGTGCAACCGCAGCCAAGGCCGATGTCGATGCCAAAGTAGCGGAGATCAGGGCTGCGAAGTATACCGAAGTCGAGACCCTGATGCTGAAGGACACGGCGATGCGGCCTGCTGAGTCGGTCCTCTGGGCTCAACTCGGACAGGCGCAAAAAGGCTTGAAGAAGTATGACGAGGCGACAGCGTCCTTCAAGAAGGTGCTTGAACTTGAGGCCACGGCGAAGAAGCCCAATCCACAGGTTCAGGGAGCTGCAAACGAGGGGCTGGGCGAAATCGCCGCGCGCCAAGGTAAGGTTCCTGAGGCCAATGCGGCATATGATGCGGCGGTCAAGGCAAATCCACCCCAGGCAAGCCTCTACCTGAAAAACGAAGCGGTGATTTTCTTCCAGTCGAACAACTCTGATGCCCAGGTGGCCGCGGCAGATGAAGCGATCAAGGCCAATCCGAATCCGAACGATCCCAACTTGGCCATTCTCTACTACCTCAAAGGCCAGGGAATGATCCAGAAGGCCACATTCGACACCAAGACAAACCGCATCGTTCTGCCTCCGGGCTGCGCGGAAGCCTACCAGAAGTACCTCGAACTTGCCCCGACGGGCCAATATGCCAAAGACGTGCAAGGCATTCTTGACCAGGCCGGGCAAAAAGTAACCACCACTTACAAGGCCGGCAAGAGTAAGTAGTCCGGCTAACACCTGAGGGCGCTTCCGGTTTCCGGGGGCGCCCTTCGTCATTTCAATTCCTGCGCCTTTTCCTCGACCCTCATCCCTGCTCTTCTACAATCCATTCCATGAGCCGAGCCGACTCCAGCCCTACCTTGCCCAGCCCAGCTTTGCCCAGCTACGACCAGGCCGCGACGCTTGTCGCTAGGTACGCCGCGGAACTGAGGAGAGCACGGCCAGCTTCTGAACGAGTCGAACTGGGAAAGGCATCCGGCCGGGTGCTTGCCCGGCCGCTCTGTGCCGACCGGGACCAGCCTCCGTTTCCCCGCTCCACGCGCGACGGCTTTGCCTGCCGGGCAGTGGAGGCCTCGAAGCACAAATTCCTCAATGTGGCCGGCTCCTCCCACGCTGGCCAGGCGCCGGCTGGCCAGCTGCCGAAAGGCGCAGCATGGGAGATCATGACCGGCGCGCCCGTTCCCGCAGGCGCCGACGCCATAGTCATGGTCGAGCACGTGGAGACAGTCGAACAGCAAGTTCGATTACTTCCGCCTCGCACTCTCAAGGCGGGCGAGAACGTTGTCTTGCAGGGGGCGCAGGCGCACGAGGGAGATGAATTGTTGCTCGCCGGGACCGCGATCCACGCCGCGCAAATTGCGTTGGCTGCCACCTGTGGCTATGCGACGCTTGAGGTATTCGTCAGGCCACGTGTGGCCATTCTTACCACGGGAGATGAACTCGTCCCGATCGAGTCTTCACCGGGGCCTGGCCAGATCCGCAACTCCAATGCGCCCATGCTCGCCGCGCTGGTCTCCGCTGCAGGCGCCGAGCCCTGGATTCTGCCCACTGCCGCAGACACTGCGGAGGCGCTCGATGCCGCGCTGGCCGAAGCGCTGAAGGCCGATTTGCTGCTGATTTCCGGCGGCGTTTCGGCAGGAAAGTTCGACCTGGTCGAGCCAGCCCTGGCCCGCATCGGCGCTCGCTTTCACTTCACTGGTGTCCGCATTCAGCCGGGTAAGCCGCTGGTCTTCGGTGACCTTCCCAGGAGCCACCCAGGTAACAACCAAAACCAGAACGGCCCGAAGTGCTGCTTCTTCGGACATCCGGGCAATCCCGTCTCCACGGCGGTGACTTTTCTCTTGTTTGCAGCGCCGATAGTGGCCGCGCTCGCAGGCAGTCTTGAGCACGGTCCGCGGTTTGTCCTGGCGCGATTGGCCGCAGACACTGACAAGCACGGCAAGCCAGGCCTCACGCGTTTCTTACCAGCCTCCTGCACCTTCGGCTCAACGGACGGCCAGCTTCCTGAGGTCGAGCTTGTTCCCTGGCAGGGTTCCGGCGATCTAGCCGCGCTCGCGCGATCCAACTGTTTCCTGGTTGTCCCTGAAGAGGCACACGCTTTACAAGCGGGTGCAATCGTCCGCATTCTGCTTACCTGAGGAACGTTATGTCCGAGCCCCCGAAGTTGTCGCATCCCCGTCTTTCGCATTTTGACGCGTCAGGTCAGGCCGGCATGGTCGACGTCAGCGCCAAGCAAGCCACCCGGCGCACAGCAACCGCCTCAGCCTTCGTTGTGCTCGCAGACGAGGTGCTGGCTGCTCTGCCCGCAAATCCTAAGGGAAATCCGCTGGAGGTAGCCCGCATCGCCGGGATTCAGGCCGCCAAGCGCACAGCCGACCTGATCCCGATGTGTCACCCTCTGCCGCTGACGCACATCGACGTCCAGGCCGAAATTGTCGCCGGAGGCGTGCGCATCATCACGACGGCAGCTACTGTCGGTCCCACCGGCGTTGAGATAGAAGCCCTCACCGCAGCCGCTGTAGCCGCCCTCACGGTCTATGACATGACCAAGGCCCTGGACAAGGCTATAGTCATCCGCAACATTCAGCTCGAGGCCAAATCCGGCGGCAAGAGCGGAGACTTCCTACGATCGGACGGCAGCGCGTAACCAGCTCTCATTATTTCGGTGCCGCGGTTGAACCGGCTGGAGGATGCGGAGCGTCATGGTCGTGGTCATGATCTTCAGCAGGAATCACGAACGGCTCAGGCCCCAGGTGGCCGCGATGGCAGGTGCCGCAGGTGACCGGCATCTCTGAGCTCGGCACTTTGGAGACGTAATTCACGTTGATGTCCTCGGTCATCTTGTACATCAAACGGGCGGTCGCCTTCTCGGGCTTGGAATCATCGGCGTAGTTGAGCCGCGGACGGCCGTTAGGACCGATGTTGTTCGGGTCTGCAGCGTGGCAGGTGCTGCAATGCACGCCCAGCGAACCTTCCCACTGCTCCATCAGCTCATGGACCTGCTCTCCAGTCATTGTCTTTGGCAAAACCTGCAGGTTGGTGGGGGCTGGATGGGAATGCTGGCTGTGCGGAGACGGGCTGCCGGTCGCAGGTGCCTGCGATTGAGAAGCTTGCGGGGCCTGGGCAACCGTGGTGATGGCGAAAACTGCCGCAATCAGGAGGGCGGCAGCGGGAAGAGAAAGGGAAGTCGGCTTCAAGCGGGGTGTGTCCTCACACGTTGGGATATTTTTACCGTTGGACGGAATTCTATTCGACCGGGACGCGCTGTCCAGTTAAACTTCGTGGGCCGGAGACACATTTGTGTTCGGGCAGAGCGAAGCGCATGGGCCAATCCACCGCGTGCTTGATGCCGATGCGGACGGTGACCAGTACCTCGGAGACCTTGCAGCCGTCGTCAAACACCTGCAAAGGCGATTCGGGGTCCAGCAAATCAAGTTCGTTATGGTCCAGCCGAGTAAGGCCGAGCGCCTGGCAAAGCCGGCTTGGTCCTGCAGTGAGTTGATGCGGCGGCGCACCTGGGGTGAGTCCCCGATTCAGAGCCATCTGGTCCATCCCAATCAGAGGCTCCAACCCGCGCAGCAACACGCAGCCAGCCTTCCCCGCAATCTCGCAGGAAATGTTCATACAAAAGTAGCGCCCATAAATTGCATAAACATACGCGTGACCTGCGGGACCAAACAAAACGCGGTTTCGAGGCGTGGGCCCGCGATGTGCGTGCGCGGCCGGATCCGGTGGCTCGTTGTGCGGGCCCAGGTAAGCCTCAACCTCCACGATCCGGCCTGCCAGGATTCCAGCAGGCGTGCGATGCGCCAGCACCTTGCCCAGTAGCCGCGGCGCCACCAACTCCGGTGACGCCTCAAAGAAGGTGCGCCGCACAAGCCGTCCCTGAAACCCACCGGTCGATTTACGGCTGGGCTTCGTCATCCTGTAGCCCGCAACACCGGTTCAAGCATTCGGATCGGCGGGTTTGCCGGCCCTCGTCGCCAAAGGAACGACGACGAAGACGCAGATCAGCAATGGCAGAAGCGCCGGAATCAGATACCACACCGGGGGCCTGCGGACAAAAGCGACGGCCAGGCAATCCGTTGCCGCAACCAGCACCAGAATCAAAGCTGCTCGCCCCGCCCACTTCAAATTGTCGCGACTGATCTGCACCAGAATCCTCCGCATGATACCCGCCGATGTCCGATCTTAAGTTCGTTCTCGTCAAACTCGAACGGATTCCGAAATCCAGCAAAACCCTTCCACCACTGCCGCTACTCCAATTATTCCCCCACACCGTCATAGACGGCCGCAGTGTCCATGCGCAGCGTGCCATTGTCGTTGAAGACCAGCCCGTAGAAGCGAAACACGCCGCCGGTCGCGATAGAACCGCTGTTGAGCATCTGAGTGTTGCTGTCCGCGTACACAACCACAGTTCCGGGATTCGTCAGCGTCGGCATACCGGGCTGCCCCGCCAGTTCGGGGAAAAGATCGTAGGGAGCGAGTGCGACAGTATAGATGGTAAAGCCGCCGCTCGTAGAGATTGCGCTCACTGTGCCGTCAATGGTTTGAGGCATCAGCGTCATTGTGGCTAGGGGAAGCGGAAGAGGCGGGTAGCCATCCACGGCAGGTGCATTCGACACAACCATGGCGTTCTGGCCGGCAACCGCGCTCGCCGCGTTGAATGTTGCGGCAAAGGGAAGGCTCTGCAAATTTGTAAACTGACCCGAAACCTGAGATGTGGCGCTCCCATAGACGAACTCGTCGGTAAGCGAGGAGAGTTGGCCCACCATTTGACCGGTGAGCCCGCTAACGGTGGACTGGGAAGGGCCAGCCTGAATCAATTGGCCGACCGAAAAACTCAGATTCATTGCGTCCGTGTCGTAGACCGCGACCCGCGTGGCCATCAATGTTCCATCTTGCTGCAGCGCAACGTCCATGTCCACGGGCATACCCGTGCTCAGCGCTGAGGTGCTGCCTATCCCCTGAAATACAGTGCTGTTATTGGTGCTCACCTGCCACGTGGGAGTGTTGCCGTTCCAGTAACCGACGGGGGCAGCCACGGTGAACTCGGTTCCCGTCGCGTCAACGGATGTAATCGCTCCCTCAAGCCCAAGCGCCTTGCCGTTGGTGCTGTTTGTAGGCTGGGCCGCGATCTCCATCGCAGTCAGGTCGAAAACCGGCGAAACCGGAACTGAGAGATTCTGTGCACAGGCACTGGAGAACGGCGCCGATTTCGAGACCTGCAAATTCAAAACAAGCCCCATGGCAGTCCCAGTAACCGTAATCGGCTGCGGCAGGTTCACCGTGACACTCGGTGTACCCGGCCCATTCAAAGCGCCGTCGATCAGGAGCCCACTGGAGGCCGATTGCAGGCCAACGCACACGGGGGCCGTGCCACCGTAGGCCGCAGTCGCGGAGGTGTAAGTGTCCTGGGGAATGCTCATCGTTGTTAGTGGCTCAATGTTACCGTTAAGGTGGATGAACTCAGCGCTCACCGGGGTGGAGAACAGCGTCACGGTCTTCCCCGACTGGCTCGTAAGCGTCAAACTCCCCAGCGCTAAGGGGAACTCGACTAGTTGATCGTTCGCTGTGCTCGATGCGAGAAGTACGACGGTCGTGTTACCGCTCAAAGTTTTGACGGTTCCACCGCCGCCTCCGCAGCCAACGGCAAGAAGCGGCAGAAAACCCAGAATCGCAGCCTGCAAATGAACCCTTTTCATGCCAAGTTCCTTCCCTGCTTCATATGACGGCAAAATTTTACTCCGGTCTTGCCAATTTTTTGACAGGGCTCCGCGATTTGTTACTGTTCGCAGAGTCTGGCGGACCAACACGGGAACTACTTACGCCATCGGGACTACTTGTGTGTCTTTTTCCATTCTTTGATGATCGCCAGCACCTCTTCTGCATGCCCTTCCGGCTTCACATTCGGGAAAGTATGTAGCAGTGTCTGGTCCGGGCCAATCAGGAAAGTCGTCCGCGCTATCCCCCATACTTTCTTCCCGTACATGTTCTTTTCCTTCATCACGCCAAACTGATTGCATACTTTCTCGTCTACATCAGCAAGGAGTGTGTAAGGAAGGTCGTATTTTGCGCGAAATTTTGCCTGGGCCTTGGGCGTATCGCGAGAGATGCCCAGCACCACTGCGCCGGCAGCCTGGAGCTTCTTGAACGTGTCGCGGAAGCCGCAGGCTTCAATTGTGCAGCCAGGAGTGTCCGCTCTGGGATAAAAGAAGAGTACGACAGGTTTGCCGCTATAGTCAGACAGGCTTGCCGTCTTGTCCTCGTCGGTTTGCAGGGTAAAGTCGGCGACTTTCTTATTCACTTCCATGGCGAGATTCCTCGTAAATTAGATGGAGGGCCAAGGGTGGCCATCAGGTTCGATTATTCCCGAGGTGGGCGGCAGATGTCATTGCGTAGGCCGAGTGTTTTCGATTTATTGATAAGACGAACATTCCCGGCCATCGTAGGGCTGGTGGCCGTGCTCCCGGCGTGTGCGCAATATCCAGGACAGGTCGCCAAGAACACCAAGGATTCGCCGGAACTGCGCGCCATCGCGGTGCTTGAGTGGACCGGAGACGCAGGCAAACCGAAGGCCAGCCGCCTGGTTCCCGTTGCCGTGCTCGAC
>Ga0187847_10000306_pt1 | contig 57964 bp, 55 predicted proteins | sample June2016WEW_4_10_FD_132458 | JGI IMG/M metagenome (GOLD analysis project Ga0187847, IMG submission 132458) | Peatland microbial communities from SPRUCE experiment site at the Marcell Experimental Forest, Minnesota, USA - June2016WEW_4_10 | ecosystem: Environmental > Terrestrial > Soil >...
AAAACGCCGAGCGGCAGAGGCCGCGATGTCCTACGTCGAGGAAGGCATGCTGCTCGGCGTCGGCACCGGCTCGACGGTCGGCGAGTTCGTCGAAGTGCTGAAAGCCCGGAAAATACGGCTCCGGGGCGTTGTCTCGAGCTCGCGCCAGACGTCCGAACGGCTCGAGTCGACGGGCATCGCGCAACTCGATTTGAATGCGGTGGGTGAGCTCGATCTGTATGTCGATGGAGCCGACGAGGCCACCCGGAGCGGCATGCTGATCAAGGGCGGTGGCGCGGCGCTCACTCGCGAGAAGGTGGTCGCGGCGGCATCGCGGCGGTTCGTCTGCATCATCGACGACAGCAAGCTGGTCGATGAGCTCGGCGCCTTCCCCCTGCCGGTCGAGGTGATACCCATGGCCCGCCGCTACGTCGCGAGCGAGCTTTCGAAGCTGGGCGGACAGCCCGCCTGGCGTGAGGGAGTGATCACCGACAACGGTAATGCGATTCTCGATGTCCGCGGCTTGAAGCTGACGGACCCCGAAGCGATGGAGGACACCATCAACGGGATTGCCGGCGTGGTGACGGTGGGTCTGTTCGCACACCGCGGCGCCGACGTGCTGCTGGTGGCAGGGGACGGCGGCATCGAGACGATCGTGCCGCGCGAGCGTTCGCGCTAGATCTCGATGCGCGTGCCGATCTCGATGACCCTTCCCGACGGCAGGCCGTAATAGTCGGCGATCACCTGGGCGCTGCGCTGCATCTGCATGAATGCCCGGCGCCGCAGCGGCGGCAGATCCGAACGCTGTCCCGGCAGCAGCTCCTCGCGGCTCAGGAAATAGGTGGTGCGTTCGGGCTCGAACTTGATGCCGAACTCCTCCGCGTCGCGCAGGATCTCCACGATATTTGGCTTCTCCATGAAGCCGAATTGGGCCACGATGCGCACGATCCCCTCGCATACCGGCGTCACGGTCAGGCGCTTGGTTTCGACGATGCGGGGTTGCTCGCGGGTGACCACGGTGAGCAGCACCACCTGTTCGTGGATGACGCGGTTGAACTTGATGTTGTTGAGCAGCGCGCGCGGGACACCCGACGCCTTGGCATCCAGGAATATCGCGGTGCCGGGAACTTGGACGGGCGGATCGCGCTTCAAGTCGACCAGGAAGTCGCGGACCGGCTTTTGTTCCCGTAACAGGCGCGCCATGACCGATGCCCGCCCGCTCGCCCAGGTTTGCATCAGCCAGTAGATGATGAAGCCCGACGTGAGGGGGAGCCAGCCGCCGTCCTGAAGCTTGGTCAGGTTCGCAAACAGGAATGCCAGGTCGATGATGAACAACAGCGACAGCCCTGCGCGCAGCCAGCGGCTCTTCTTCCCGGTCCGCGACTTGATCAGGCTTAAGGTGAGCGGCGTCACGATGGTCATGGCGCCCGATACGGCCAAGCCATAGGCACCCGCGAGCGCCGCCGAACTGCCGAACCACACCACCAGGCCCAGAGTCGCCAGCATCATGATCCAGTTCATGGTGGGCACGTAGATCTGACCCGCGTATTCGGCTGAGGAGTGCTCGACGCGCACGCGCGGGAAAAGCCCCAGGCTCACGGCCTGTGTGGTCACGGAGAACACGCCCGAGATCACCGCCTGCGAGGCGATGACCGTCGCCGCCGTCGAGATGACCACGAGCGGCAGGAGCGACCATTGGGGCGCCATGAGATAGAACGGATTCGATATCGCGGCCGGGTTCTCGATGAGCAACGCGCCCTGCCCGAAGTAATTCAAGACCAGAGCGGGCATGACGATCATCACCCAGCTCAAACGGATCGGGGTTTTACCGAAATGCCCCATGTCGGCATAGAGCGCCTCGCCGCCGGTGACGGTGAGGAACACGCCTGCGAGCACCGCGAGCGCGCCGATCTGATGTTGCGTGATCAATTGCACCGCATAGACGGGCGAGAGCGCGACCAGCACGCGGGGCTCGCGCACGATCCAGCTCACCCCCATGATCGAGAGGATCGCGAACCATCCGAGCATCACCGGCCCGAATACCTTGCCGACCGATCCCGTGCCATGCCGCTGAATCAGGAACAGGCCCACCAGCACCACCAGGGTGATCGGCAGGATGGGTATCTGCGCATCCGGTGCCGCCACGTGCAGCCCCTCCACGGCACTCAATACCGAGATGGCGGGCGTGATCGCGCCGTCGGAAAAGAACAGCGCGGCCCCCAGAATGCCGAGCATCCCGTAGATGCGCTTGCGCGGACTCGCGCGCTCGGTATTGACGACCAGAGCGGTCAGGGCGAGCACGCCGCCCTCCCCCTTGTTGTCGACGTTCAAGACCACCGCGACGTACTTCAGGAGGATCACGAGCACGAGCGCCCAGAAGATGAGCGACAGGATGCCGAAGATGTGATCCGGCGTCACATGGATGTTCGGCCCGGTGAAGCACGCGGACATCGCGTACAAGGGGCTGGTGCCGATGTCGCCGAACACCACACCCAGTGCGGCCACCGCCAAAGGCGCAATGCGTCCGCTCGAATTGTGCTCGCCCGACATGCTTATCCGCGGTTGCTTACGATCTCGAGTCTTCAGAGGAAAGGGGCCCGCTCGAAGCGGGCCCTTGGGTTGGCTGGGGGACTAGGATTCGAACCTAGGTAAACGGTGTCAGAGACCGTTGTCCTACCGCTAGACGATCCCCCAAATTCGATCGATCGCGTACCGGAAGGCTGCAGCCATACGGATCAGCGCTTGGAGAATTGGGTTCCGCGCCGAGCCTTGCGCCGGCCCACCTTCTTGCGCTCGACCTCGCGCGCGTCGCGCGTGACGAATCCGGCCTTGCGCAGGGGAGAGCGCAGGGTTTCGTCATAGGACATCAGGGCGCGGGTGATGCCATGACGGATCGCACCCGCCTGACCGGTGATTCCGCCGCCCTCGACGTGCGCATCCACGTCGAACTTGCCCTCTAGTTGGACCGCGCCGAACGGCTGCTGCACGATCATCCGGCCGGTTTCGCGTCCGAAGAACTCCTCGAGCGAGCGTCCGTTGACCGAGACCTTGCCGGTTCCCTTGCTGAGATAGACCCGGGCGCTGGAGGTCTTGCGACGCCCGGTGCCGTAAAAGGTGTTGTTTCTGGCGGAGCTTGATGCCATGGCTGATTTCCTGACTTAGAGCGACAGCTCTTTGGGCTGTTGCGCTTGATGGGGATGAGTGTTGCCACCGAACACGTGCAGCTTCCTGTACATGCGGCGGCCGAGCGGGCCCTTGGGCAACATGCCCTTCACCGCGAATTCGATCGCGCGCTCGGGGTGTTCCTTGAGGAGCTTGCCGAGCGCGATGCTCTTCAAGTTGCCCACATACCCCGTGTGCTGGTGATACCACTTGTCGGTGAGCTTGGCGCCGGTGACGCGCACCGTACCGGCATTGATGACGACGATGTGGTCGCCAAGGTCCTGATGCGGCGCATAGTTGGGCTTGTGCTTGCCCTTCAGACGGTGGGCGATTTGGGAGGCCAGGCGGCCTAAGGTTTTGCCCGCCGCGTCGACTACATACCAGTCGCTGCGGGTTTCATCAGGCTTGGAAAATACGGTTTGCATGGGAATTACTCGAGTCGCGCCCCAGACGAAAGGCGCGAGAGTGTACAGAACCCTGCGTCTGGTGACCAGTCCGACGTGAAAATGGTCTCCTATAATATAATGTGTACATGAGCGCACGCACCTTCAGCCTGGCCGACCGGTTAATTGGCGAAATAGACAAGGCAATCAATGTGTTATGCAGTTCGCCCGCGCCCGGGCGCGCGGTTCCGGGGTCGCCTGCGGGCGAGTTGGTGCCGGACGAGGCCGACGCCCTGGAATCTTGCCGGCTGATGCGGGTGAACCATGCCGGCGAGGTGTCGGCCCAAGCCCTGTACCGAGGACAGGCATTGACGGCCCGGACCGAGGCGACGGCCGACGCGCTGCGGGAGGCCGCGTCTGAGGAATTGGACCATCTGGCCTGGTGCGAGATCAGAATCAAGGAGTTGAAGGGTCGCACAAGCCTGTTGAATCCTATCTGGTATGCCGGCTCTTTCTTTATCGGTGCGCTGGCGGGTCTTTCCGGCGATGCTACCAGCCTGGGATTCATCACCGAGACCGAGCGCCAGGTCGAGTCGCACCTTCGCGGTCACTTGGACCGGTTGCCGGCGGCGGACCGGCAGAGCCGCGCCATCGTAGAACAAATGACCCAGGATGAGGTGCGGCATGGGGCCAAAGCTGCCTCGCTCGGCGGCCGGGAGCCCGCGCTTTGGATCAAAGGAGCGATGCATCTGGCCTCGAGAGTGATGACCGGCGGCTCCCGGTGGGTATAGGCGAATTGCCCTGAGTGCTTGCGATTCCGGGACTTATGTAATAAAAGGTGCGCCAGAACAGGCGTTTTCACGACCTCATTTTTTTGGGAGAGACCATGGAAGAAGTGGCAAAAGCCTTAAGCGATATCCCCGCGATCAATCGTTTCTTGAGCTACTGCCGGATCCGGACAGTCCCTTCCAAGACGGTCATCATCCACGCGGGCGACCTGCCTGACATTCTCTATTACATAATCTCGGGCTCGGTCGAGGTCATGATCGAGGATGAGGACGGCAACGAGATGGTGCTGGCCTACCTCAACAAAGGCCAATTCTTCGGCGAAATGGGTTTGTTCTACGAGCAGCCGACCCGAAGCGCCTGGGTTCGCACCCGTCAGCAGTCCGAGCTCGCCGAAATGACCTATCCCCGCTTCCGGCAAATTGCCGCGGAAAGTCCGGGTCTGATTTTCGAGTTGGCGACGCAGCTCGCCACGCGCCTCGATCGCACCAATCGCAAGCTCGGCGACCTCGCATTCGTCGATGTCACCGGCCGCGTCGCCCACGCCATCATGGACCTGTGCGGAGAACCGGACGCCATGACCCACCCGGAGGGCATGCAGATCAAGGTGAGCCGTCAGGAGCTGTCGCGCCTGGTGGGATGTTCCCGCGAAATGGCGGGTCGGGTCCTCAAGGTATTGGAAGAACAGGGGCTGCTGCGCGCGACCGGTAAGACCATCGTCGTGTTCAACGCCCGCCCGAAGGTCAAGACGCGTCCCCTGGTCGTGCCCGTGAAAGCCGGTGCGGGTGCGGGTGCGGCCCCAAACAAGGGACCACGCGTCGAAGTGCATGATGATGATGACGACGATGATGAGGACGACGACGACGAATAAAGCGACCTGATCAGCGCAGCTGGGTGCCGCGCTCGATCTCCCGCCGCAGCGCCGCGATGGTGGCGGCGTAATCCGTGCTGCCGAAGATGGCCGAGCCCGCCACGAATGCGTCGGCGCCCGCTTGGGCGATCTCTGCAACATTCTCCACTTTCACGCCGCCGTCGATCTCGAGACGGATGTCGCGTCCCGCCTCATCGATGCGCCTGCGGGCCTCGCCGAGCTTGACGAGCGCCTCGGGAATGAACTTCTGGCCGCCGAAGCCCGGGTTGACCGACATGATGAGCACGGTGTCGATCTTGTCGATCACATAGTCCAGCCAATTGAGCGGGGTCGCCGGATTGAACACCAATCCCGGAGAACACCCGGCCTCACGGATGTGCTGAATGGTGCGATCCACGTGCAGCGTCGCCTCGGGATGAAAACTGATGCGCGTCGCGCCGGCCCTCGCGAAATCTGCGGCCAAAGCGTCCACCGGCGAGACCATCAAATGGACGTCGAGTGTCGCCTTGATTCCGGCCTTGCGCAGCGCCTCGCACACCATCGGACCGATGGTGAGATTCGGCACGTAGTGGTTGTCCATCACATCGAAGTGGATCCAATCCGCGCCCGCCGCGAGCACAGCATTTACCTCCTCGCCCAACCGGGCGAAATCAGCGGACAGTATCGAAGGTGCGATGATCGTAGCCATGCGCCACTTTATCAACGCATGCCGCGCGCCGCACGTATCGACTCGTAAGCCTCCTGGATTCGCTGCGTCTTTTCCTTCGCCCACTCTGCCATGGACTCGGGCAGCCCGTTGGCCACCAGCTTGTCGGGATGATGGCGGCTCATCTGACGCCGGTAGGCCTTGGTGACCTCCGCATCGCTCGCCTGGGGGCTCACTTCGATCTCCGCATAGCACTCGGACAGCGGCCTCTCGGGCGGCGCGGACGCGGCCCGGCCCCCAAAATGGGAATAGCCGCGGGTGCGCGCGCGCACCCCTGCCTCCATGCGCGCAAATTCCAGCCCCGACAGGCCGAGGCGCTCGGCCGCCCGCATCAAGATATTGCGTGCGGGCGGCGAGATGCCGTTGCCGGCGAGCGCGGATCGCAGCTGCAGCTCGATGAAGGCTGACTTCAAGTCATGGCGCAGTCCGCAGGCCTCGCGCAATTGTTCCACGCTGAAGTTCGCATCGTAGGAGGCGGATTTTCCGCTCCGGAAGCAATGGATGGCGGCGGCGATTTCGGCCGGGCCGAGCCGCAGTTCCTGCATCAGCCTCCGCGCCGCATCAATCTCCGCCTCGGACACCCGGCCGTCGGACTTGGCGACGTGGCCCATGAGCTCGAACGTGGTGCGAAAAAACACCTCGGAGACCGACGCGCTCGCGGAAGGTCCCGCGGAAAGCGCCCCGAACACACCGCTTTGATCGAACATCTGCCCGATGATGGCGCCGACCACCGCGCCCCAGAGGGATCGGGAGATCAAGAAGCCCACCAACGCGCCGAAAAATGTACCTTTCCACGCCATTTGACCTATCCGATTCGCCCCGCCACAATCGCCGACCTTCCAACCTACAATGGTAGCAGTCCGGACGCATGCAACCGCTTTCGCAATCGCCGCCGTTATTCGAGAGTCGAATCCGCGGCCTGAAGAAGATCCACCAGGGAAAGGTACGCGACATCTACGATGTCGACCCGGAGCACCTGCTCATCGTGACCACGGATCGGTTGTCGGCCTTCGATGTGGTGTTGCCGGACCCCATCCCGTTCAAGGGCGAAGTGCTCACACGGATCTCCGAGTTCTGGTTCGAGAAGACCCGCCACCTCGTCGCGAATCAACTCACGCAGCTCAAGGTCGAGGATCTGGTGTCCGACCGCGAGGAGCTAGCCCAACTCGCCGGCCGCTCGATGGTCGTGAAGAAGCTGAACGCGCTGCCCGTCGAAGCGGTCGCGCGCGGATATCTGATCGGCTCGGGTTACAAGGATTACAAAGCGCGGGGCGCGGTTTGCGGCATTTCCCTGCCTCCGGGGCTCAAGATGGCGGATGCGCTGCCTGAACCCATTTTCACGCCGGCCTCCAAGGCGCCGGCGGGTCAGCACGATGAGAACGTCGACTTCGATACCATCGTCAAAGCCGTCGGGCGGGAACATGCGCAGAACATCCGCCGGATCACGCTGGCGCTCTACGCATTCGCCGCCGCACACGCGCGCTCGCGCAACATCATCATCGCGGACACCAAGTTCGAATTCGGCACCGACAAGGCGGGCAATCTGATCTTGATCGACGAGGTGTTGACGCCCGATTCGTCGCGCTTCTGGCCGATGGCCTCCTACAAGCCCGGCATCAGCCCCCCGAGTTTCGACAAGCAATTCGTGCGTGATTACCTCGAATCGCTCCACTGGAACAAAAAGCCGCCGGCGCCGCATCTCCCGCCGGATATCATCACGCGCACCAGCGACAATTATCGCAACGCGCTAGAGCTGTTGACGGCCTGACGGCAGATCGCGGCATGCCCACGGCGCTGGAACGCCTCCAGGAGGGACTTTTCCAGAGATCGCGGAGCATGCGGCCTCCTTGGGGGCCGGTGTTGCGCACGCTCCGCTACCCGGTGGCCATCGGGCGCGATTGGTTGGCCGGCCAGATCAGTGTGCAGGCCATGAGCCTCGCCTACACCACGCTTCTTTCTGTCGTTCCGCTGCTGGTGTTCAGCTTCGCGATCCTCAAGGGCATCGGCGCACGCAGCGACCTGCACTTCATCCTGCGCGAATTCTTCCGTCCGCTCGGCGCAGCGTCGAATCAACTCACCGAGAGCGTGATGCAGTTCGTGTCGAACATGCGCGGCGACGTATTGGGTTCGATAGGATTGCTATTCCTGACCTACACGGTCATCAGCACGATTCACAAGGTCGAAACCAGCTTCAACTTCGTATGGCGGGTCCACCGCCCGCGCACGCTGCTCCGCCGCTTCGCCGAGTATTTGAGCGTCATGATCATCGGGCCGATCTTGTTGGCGCTCGCGCTCGGCCTGTTGAGCTCCGCTTTGCACAGCTCCGCGGCCGAGTGGCTCAACTCGAGCGCTCACTTCGGCTGGCTCGTACACGCCATCGGGCGGCTCGTCCCGTACGTCATCGTCACCGTCGTATTCACGTTCATGTATGCCTATATTCCCAATACCCGGGTCGAGTTGCGGCCGGCGCTGATCGGGGGAGTCACGGCGGGCATCATCTGGGCGCTGATGGGTCAGGTGTTCACCGCATTCATCCTGTACTCATCCCGGTTGATGGCGGTCTATACCGGCTTCGCCATCGTGCTCACCACGCTGATCTGGGTGTACTTGAGCTGGCTCATCCTGCTGATCGGCGCCGAGCTCGCCTTCTACGTGCAGTTTCCACAGTATCTGCCGCATGGCCGCGAATCGATTGCGCTTGCGGGCGGCGTGCGCGAACAGCTCGGCCTGTCGGTGATGTACTTGATCGGCCGCGATTACGCACTCGGCATCACGCATTGGAATGCCGTGCGCCTCGCCGCAGAGCTCGACATTCCCGGCACCTCGCTCGCGCCGGTGCTCGCGAGCCTCGAGAAGGCGGGACTGCTGGTCGCGAGCGAACACGAGCATTTTCTGCCGGGCCGCGATCCGGAGAGCATCAAAATCTCCTCGATCATCGGGGCGGTGCGCGCGCACGAGAAGGGCAGCCTCGCTCCCGCGGGCCACGCCGCGGAGCCCGCGGCGCGGGTGATGAGCGAAGTGGAAGCCGCGCTCGAGCACAGTCTCGGCGACCGGTCGCTGAGGGAATTGATCCGCTCGGAATGAGGCGGCGGCCGATAGCGCGCAGCGGCCCTATTCTCCGGCGATGGTCATTTCCTTGAGCAGGATCGACCCGACTCGGATGCCGCCGCGCGCATCCACATCGTCGCCGACCGCAGCGATGTCCTTGAGCATGTCGCGCAGATTTCCGGCGATGGTGATCTCGGACACCGGGTAGCGGACTTCGCCTCCTTGCACCCAGAAGCCGGCCGCTCCCCGGGAGTAATCGCCGGTCACCCCGTTGACGCCCTGACCCATGAGCTCTGTCACCAGCAAGCCCTCGCCCAGGCGATCGAGCATCGCCCTCGCTCCGCCCGCCGTGTTCGGGGCGACCATGAGGTTGTGCGAGCCGCCGGCGTTGCCGGTGGTTTTCAGTCCGAGTCGTCGTGCCGAATAGCTGGAGAGCATGTAGCCGGTGAGCACCCCGTCGCTGACCAGCTCACGATCCAAAGTGGCCACGCCCTCTTCATCGAAGGGAGCACTGCCCATGGCCTTGGGTATGTGCGGTCGCTCCGCGATCGAGAAGCCATGGGGAAATATCTGCTCGCCCGCCGCATTCAGGAGAAAGGACGACTGACGATATTGACTGCTGCCGCGAATCGCCGCGACGAAATGACCGATCAGACCGCGCGAGATCTCAGGAACGAACAGGATGGGGGCGCGCCGCGTGGTGAGCTTGCGCGGTCCCAGCCGCGCAAGGGTGCGCCGCGCGCTTTCCGTACCGATGGCCTCCGGATCCTGAAGATCGCGCCAATCGCGCGAGGTCGAGTACCAGTAGTCCCGTTGCATGTCCTCCCCGCTCCCGGCCAGCACGACGCAGCTCACCGTATGCGATGTGGTCGGATAGCCGCCGATGAATCCATGCGTATTTCCGTAGACATGCAGCCCTTGGTGCGTGTTGACCGACGCGCCCTCGGAATTGTTGATACGCGCATCGAATTTGAGCGCGGCCGACTCGGCCGCCTTGGCGATTTCGATGGCCCGCTCCGCACTCACGTCCCAGGGGTGATTCAGATCCAGGTCAGGTTGCGAGCGCGCCATCAGCGCTGCATCCGCCAGACCCGCGTAGGCATCTTCGGCCGTGAACCGGGCGATGCTGCAAGCCTTCGCCACGGTGGCTTCCACCGCTTCGGGGGAGAAATCGGCGGTGCTCGCCGATCCCTTGCGCTGACCGAAATAGACCGTGATGCCCATGCTGCGGTCGCGCTGGTGCTCGAGCGTTTCCACCTCTCCCAGACGCACGCCGACCGACAAGCCGGTGTTCTGGCTCACTGCGGCCTCCGCCTGGGATGCGCCGCGAGAGCGCGCCTGCTCGAGTGCGCGCTCGATGATGGATTTGAGGTCCTCCCGGGTGGGGCGTAAGGAATGGGCGGGCACAACGGCCATCATGATCTCCGGCACGATCCAATAGGGTCTGAAGCCGCCATTCTACCCCGGGCGGATTCTCGCGGGCCGAAACCAAGCGCCCTCAAGGTGGTAGCATGGGCCGCATGCCTATGGAGCAAGAACCGCAAAATTCCGCCGAGACCGACCCCGGACGCCCGAGCAAGAGCGCTTTGAAGCGCGAAGCATCCTCCCTGCAGGAATTGGGAGTGAAGCTCTCCTCCCTGCCGGACCAGGAGATCAAGGAATTGGATTTGCCGGACAACTTGTTCGTGGCGCTGTGCGATTTGAAGCGCCTGCCTTCGCACGGAGCCCAGGTCCGGCAGCGTCAATATATCGGCAAATTGATGCGCAATATCGATCCGGAGCCGGTGCTCGCGAAGCTGGCCGAAAAAAAGCTCCGCCACGATTCGGAAATCAGGCGTTTTCAGAAGGTGGAGCGCTGGCGCGACCGGCTCCTGTCGGACCCCGAGGGCGCGGTTCCCGAGCTTGTGCAGGAGTACCCTCGGGCGGATCGCGCGGCTCTCATGCGGCTTTTGCATAAGGCCGAGCGTGAGCGCCAGGAACAGCGCTCACCGGCGGGCGCCCGGGAACTTTTCGCCTTTCTGAGGGAGTTGCTCGGATAGGCTGTTAAACTAGTGGTATGGATGTCCGCGTCGGAATCATCATGGGATCGTCGTCCGATTGGGAGACGATGCAGGGGGCGGCCGATACGCTCGACTCGCTGCATATCGCCCATGAAATCCGGGTGATTTCCGCACATCGCACCCCGGATCTGTTGTTTGAGTACGCCGAGTCCGCGCGCGAGCGGGGCCTCAAGGCCATCATTGCCGGAGCCGGCGGCGCGGCACACCTGCCCGGGATGACGGCAGCCAAGACATCGGTGCCGGTGCTCGGCGTGCCGGTGCAGACCAAGGCGTTGGGGGGAATCGATTCGCTGCTCTCCATCGCCCAGATGCCGAGCGGCATCCCGGTCGCGACTTTCGCCATTGGCGCCGCCGGTGCCCGAAATGCGGCGCTGTTCGCGGCGGCGCTGCTGGCCAACGAGTTTGCCGAGGTTCGCGCGGCCTTGGACGCGTTTCGTGCCGCGCAAACGGCCGCGGTGCTCAATAAGCCCGATCCACGACAGTCTTGAAGCCCGTGAACGTCGGCATCGTCGGTGCGGGACAACTGGGGCGCATGATGGCACTCGCCGGGTATCCTCTCGGGATTCGATGCTCCTTCCTCGACAGGAGCGCCGACGCGCCGGCGGCTCAGGTCGCACCGATTCTGACCGGGGGCCTGGAGGATCCGGTGCTTCTCGCGAAACTCGCCTCGAATAGCGACGTGCTCACCTTCGATTGGGAAAACATCTCGGGCCACGCGCTGGCTCCCCTCGAATCGCTGACCCAGGTTCGTCCGCCTCGCGCGGCGCTCGAGGTCTCACAGGACCGTCTGCACGAGAAGGCGCTGTTCAAGCGCCTGAAAATTCCCGTCGCCGAACACGCGGCGGTCGATTCCCGCAGGGATCTCGTCGAGGCCGTGCGCAAGCTGGGAATCCCCGGGGTGCTCAAGACCCGGCGAATGGGCTACGACGGCAAGGGGCAATTCGTGCTCAGACGCCCGGAGGACATCGATGACGCCTGGGGCTCGCTCGGTGCTGCGGGTTTGATCTACGAGAAGTTCCAGAACTTCTCCCGCGAGATCTCCCTCCTCGCCGCGCGCTCTCCGGTCGGCGATGTCGTCTACTATCCTCTGTCGGCGAACACCCATGGCGGCGGAACCCTGCGCTACGGAATCGCCCCTTATGCGAACCGCGCGCTGGAACGCACCGCGAAAATCTACATGAAGCGGGTCCTTTCCGCGCTCGAGTACTCGGGAGTGCTCGCGATCGAATTCTTCGTGGTGAAGGGCCGGTTGATCGCCAACGAAATGGCGCCGCGGGTGCACAATTCCGGTCATTGGACCATCGAGGGCTGCGTCACCAGCCAGTTCGAGAATCATCTTCGCGCCATCTGCGGCTTGCCTCTCGGAAGCACGCGTGCGCTCGGACACACCGCCATGATCAATTTCCTGGGCGGGATGCCGGACCGCGAGCGGCTGCTCGGCATCGAGGGGCTGGCGTTCCACGACTACGGAAAGGAGCCGCGGGCGGGCCGAAAACTGGGCCATTGCACCATATTGAGGCCCACCTCCCGGGATCGCGATCATGCGCTCGCGGATGCATTAAAATCGATCCACTGGTCCTGAGGCATCCCACCCCACGGGCGGAAGTTTCCGAACGGCATGACGCGATGTATCTAGAACTTTTCAAGCTGCACGAACTGCCGTTTCGCCTCAGCCCCGATCCGCAGTTCCTTTACCTGAGCAAACAACATGCACGCGCCAAGGCGTACATGGAGTCGACCATCTGGTTCACCGACGGCTTCGTGATCATCACGGGCGAGATCGGGGCCGGGAAGACCACCCTGATTGAGACGTTCCTCAAGGAGCTTCAATCTGATGTGGTCGTGGCTCAGATCAATCAGACCCAGCTGTCGCCGACGGCCTTCCTGCAAACGGTCCTGGTGCAGTTCGGCTTCACGCCGTTCGACATGAAAAAACCGGAAGTGCTGGCGACGCTCAATCAGTTCCTTACGGAACAGCACCTCGCGGGACGCAAGGTCCTTCTGATCATCGACGAAGCTCAGAATTTGAGCTTCCGCGTCCTCGAGGAAATCCGCATGCTGTCCGGCATCGAGACCACCAAGGAAAAAGTGCTGCGCATCATCCTGGCGGGGCAGCCGGAGCTCAACGACAAGTTGAATTCCAAGGATCTCATCCAGCTGGTGCAGCGTGTTCGTCTGAGATTTCATCTCTCGGCGCTGACCACGGCGGAGACCACTGCGTACATCGACCATCGGCTCGAAGTCGCGGGTTCGCAGGGACGGCGAATTTTCGACGAGGACACTTACGCCATCATCTACAAGTACTCGGGCGGCGTGCCGCGCCTCGTCAACACGCTCTGCGACACCAGCATGATGGCCGCCTTTGGCCGGGACAGCGATTTGGTCGCCGCGCAGGACGTCAAAGCTGCCATTGAGGAGCTGCAGTGGCCCGAGTTCGCATCGCGCACCAACCGCATGCAGATTGCCGCCATGGAGGCTACACCACCAGCTCAGCCCGGGACAGGACGTCGCATTGGTAGAATCCTTCTAGCGAGCGGCGGGAAGACGATAGCGGAGCGCGAGCTTCGGCCGGGGCGGCTGGTCATTGGCCGCACGCCCGACAACGACATACAAATCGAGAGCAAATTCATCAGCCGCCATCACTGTCAAATCGTCACGCAATCCAACTCTTGCCTGATCGAAGACCTCAACAGCACGAATGGCATCTACGTGAACTCGAAGCGGGTACGCCGCCACAACCTGAACGATGGAGACGTGGTCCTCGTAGGTCAGCACGAGATCATGTACATCGACGAGCGTTCGCCGTCGCGAGGCCGCCACTCAGCCGACTCCGGCGATTCGTCTAATTCGCGGGATGCCCGGGATGAGGAAGGAGAATGAGTATTGCGCTGCCCGAGTCGCCGCTCATCCACGCAGCGTCGACGGAAACTCGATGTTGTCGCCGTTGTATTGCCGGCTCCGCGCGCGGCAATCCTGGCGGTGAAGGAAGATCGTGAGCGCGGCGACCGCGGCGGCGATTCCGATTACGAACGCGATGACGGACCGCGTACCGACCCCATCGAGGTACGCGATCAGCCACGCGATTACGGCGATCGCCGCGTAAACCAGCGGCAAGGTTTCATAAACGGGACGAGACAGACGCATGGTTGCAACCCCTGCGCCCATGGTAAGACCGCGCCGCACGAATTCCGGCGCGATTTGACTTAAATCCGGGGAATATGTGATCGCCGGCGCGGGCGGCTCCGCGCGCGGCCCATCGCCTCAGTCCTTGCCCACCAGCATCTCGGAGACCTTCGACAGCCACGACGAGCTCCAGCCTTCGACCTTGAGTTGCTCGTTCTTCGGCTTCGGTTGCCGCCGCGCTTCGGACAACAGGTCCTTGGGCAGATTGATCTGAAAAGTTCCCGTCATTGATTTGTCGACCATGCAAGCTCCGGCAAGAGTTGAAAACCTGGGGTCAGCCTATCGACTGCGGCCCGACGCGAGATGCGACGCGCTGCACGCTATTGAATGACGCCGCCGGCCTTGGGAAAAGACGTCGCTCGGCAGCGACGTGAGTATCGCTTCAGGTTTGCCATAATGGGCGCCGGCTTGACATCTTGCGCTACCAGCCGGGCTTGTGCGGCAGGGCGTCGTCAATCGAGTAGTAGTCCCCTTTATCGACGACGAAGATATGTTCCTTGAGCTTGATGCCGGTCGGCGAATCGAGAGTTCCGGCGGTGATTGCCGTCCTGCCTTCGCCCTCGGGTCTCCAGAATAGGTTGCTGCCGCAGACGCGGCAAAACCCGCGCTCGGCCGCGGCAGACGATCGATACCACTCGAGGGTCCGCGACGAGATGAGCATCAGGTCCTCGGAGGCCGCACTCGTCATTACGGCATGGTGACCGCTGGTGCGTCGGCACTGCGTGCAATGGCACGCAATGGCATCGCGAAGTGCGCCTCGAATTCGATAGCGCACGCCCCCGCACAGGCACCCGCCCTGATGAATGGTCTTCTCGTCCGATTCAGGTTCCGGCAATGTCATGGCAGACCTTGAATGACGGCGCAATCCGCGCTCAGTCGATTATAACGGCTCGGACGCGAGCGTCCGGAGGTCAACGCCGAGGCCACGACCGCGTTGTTTCGATTGCAGCGAAGCCTCAAACTCTGTAAACAGTTCGCGTGCGAGGCATTGATGACTCAGGGGAAACCACCATCCAACCAAGCGCCGGCGCTCCTGGCCTGGGGCGCGGGCGCCCTGGGGCTGCTTTTATCGCTTCTGCCCACCGCTGCACCCCGGGCCATGACGCAACCCACTGAATGGCATTCGACCGAGATTCACGGTCATCGAATTTTTTATGCGACGCGCGGCTCCGGTCCGACGCTGGTGTTCCTGCACGGCGGTGGCGAGTCCGGGGAGCACTCCTTCGTGCGTCAGCTCGATGTCTTTTCGGAACTCCATCATATCGTGGCGCCCGACCAGGTCGGCCAGGGGCGCACACCCGATGTGCCCGGCCCCTTGAGCTATACCGCGATGATGCAGGACACCGCGGCGCTGCTTGAACAGCTCAAGCTGAAGCACGTCGACATGGTCGGCTTCAGCGACGGAGGTATCCTCGCGCTGATGTTGGCGGTGCGTCATCCCGAACTCGTGCGGCGCCTGGTCATCAGCGGTGTGAACATTTCTCCGGAAGGGCTGGTCACCGAAAATCTCGAGGGTCTTCGCGCCGACGACACTCAGAACCCCAAGACCATCGATGAGAAGCTGGGGCACCTCTGGGCAACTTCGCCCACGGAGGAGGAATTGAGCTTGGCGCTTCTCGCCAGGATCCTCCAGCCGGTGCTGTTGGTATCAGGTGACCACGACGTGATCACGCTCGAACACACGCTGCAGATCTTTCGCGCGCTGCCGAATTCCGAGCTTTGCGTGCTGCCGGGGACGGATCACGGCACGTTCTTCCGCAGGCCGGAGTGGCTCAATCCGATCATCAGCGCATTCCTTGCGCGACCGCAGGAAGCGGTCGCGACGGTGCGCTGAGGCTGGCACATCTGCCCCATGGGGTGCGCCGTGTCTGTCGGAGAATGTAGCTTTCATCGCGTAGGAATTTGCGCTTAAAGTAACCTGCGGACCCACGATCTCACTGGCTCTTGAGCCTCGCACCCGGCGGGTCTTTTGCAACCCTTCGCTGGCCGATCTCGATCAAGACGACGGTCGGATTGATTCTGCGCTCGCCGGTGCCCATCGTCACTCGGTGGGGTGAAGCGGGCACCATGATCTACGACGACGCCTACTCGCACTCGCTTTCAATGACGCTGCTCCGTGTCTTGGTGTCAGAAAATGCTGACGCGTTTGGCGCACCATTCGCGCCACCGGCATGGTCGGCCGCGCATCCGCAGGAATCCTTCCGGTGAATCTTGAATGATGCTGACGATAGGACTAGTCTGAGTCCCGTCATGCGTTTTGAGGCTGGGCGGAGGCACAGATGTGTGCATGCCACGCCTTCACCGCAGGTCTGTAGGTCCTCGCTCAAGGCAACGTCTCCCTATGAAAACGGGCAACGTCAGGTGTCATGGCACAGATCTTTCGACCCCATCAAGTCTTTGCGCTAAAATTCGGCGCCGGTGTGGTTGTGATTGTCTTGATCGCCGGCATCCTGATCTGGCGAAATGTGACCGCCGAATCGCCGGCGATTGATGCACCGGTCGCGCAAACTCCTCCGTTCAGCCACAAACATCACGTCAGCGACGTAGGATTGGATTGCCGCTTTTGTCACGCATCGGCGGAAACCGCGGCGTTTGCGGGCTTGCCGCCGACCTCAACCTGCATGACCTGCCATTCCCAACTATTCAAGGGTCAGGCGATCCTCGCGCCGGTCGCTGCGAGCTATCGCGACGACCTACCGCTGCACTGGATTCGCGTGCACCGGCTGCCTGATTTCGTCTATTTTCACCATGACATCCACATCTCCAAGGGCATCGGCTGCTCAACCTGTCACGGGCGTGTGGACCAGATGCCGCTGTTGTGGCGGACACAATCGCTCGAGATGTCGTGGTGCCTCGACTGTCACCGCGCCCCCGAAAAATACCTGCGTCCGCAAAACCGCGTCTTCGACATGACTTGGACAGCGCCGCCCGATCAGCTGCAACAGGGTCGGCAGCTCTTGACGGCCTACAAAATCGATCGCCGCCGACTGACCGACTGCTCTAACTGTCACCGCTAGAACAACGCTATGGCTGCCAACGACATTCATGCGCCGCTGAACCTTAATCCGAACGAGGACCCGGCGCCGCAATGGCGCGGTCTCGACGAGTTGCAAGCGCATGCCGCACGCGCGAGTGGGCACCACCACGAGCCGTCGGGCTCGCCGCTGGACTTCCCGCGGCTCGATCGGCGCCAGTTCCTCGGCTATACGGTGGCGTCCTTGTCCTTGGCCGGCGCCGGCGCCTGCAGCCGCCAGCCTCAACATACGATCGTACCCTACGTGCACGCGCCGCCGCAGCTCGCCGCCGGCGATCCGCTCTACTTTGCGACGGCCGCGTCGCTCGGCGGGGCCGCGCAGGGGTTTCTGGTCAAGAGCAATTATGGCCGGCCGACCAAAATCGAAGGTAATCCCGCGCACCCCGGAAGCCTCGGTGCAACCGACATATTTGCGCAGGCCGCGGTGCTCGATCTGTGGGATCCAGATCGCGCTCAGGCCGTGCGCCATCGCGGCCAGGAGACTACCTGGGAGAGCTTCGTGGACGCGTTGAGTGCGCGCATGAGCCGGCTCGCGGTCGTCACCGGGACCGGATTGCGGATCCTGACCGAGAGCGTGAGCTCGCCGACGCTCGGCAACCAGCTGCACGCGCTGCTCGATCGTTTTCCTGGCGCGCGCTGGCACCAATATGAGCCAATCAATCGCGACCGCGCCTACGAGGGCAGCCGTCTCGCGTTCGGTGAAGCGCTCGAAGCAGTCTACAAGTTCGACGAGGCGCGCGTCGTATTGAGCCTCGGCGGTGATTTTCTCGGCGCCCCGGGCGTGCGCTACGCACACGATTTCGTAACTGCGCGGCGCGACAGCGACGGCAAACCCGATCCGGGCCGGCTCTATGTTGTCGAGTCCACACCGACGCTGACGGGAAGTTTCGCTGATCATAGATACGCGGTACGCTTCGGGGAAATCGAGCCGCTCGCACGTGCGCTCGCACAGGCGCTCGGTGTTTCCGGGGCCGGCGGACCCGCGGCAGGCTCGCCCGAAGCGCGTTTGCTGCCCGCCGATGCGCTCGCCGTCTGCGCGCGCGACTTGAAACAGAACGCCGGTCGATCCTTGGTCATGGTCGGAGACGCACAGCCGCCGATCGTGCATGCGATCGCTCATGCGATCAATGAGGCGCTCGGGAACGTCGGCCGCACGGTGAGCTACTGCGCACCGATCCTCGCGCGCGCGGAATCCCAGGGAGAGTCGATTCGAGCGCTGACCGACGACATGGCCGCCGGACGTGTCGACACACTGATCATGCTCGGCGGTAACCCGGTCTACACCGCTCCGGCCGACCGGCTGTTCGGCGCGCATCTCGCCAAGCTCGCGATGAGCGTGCACCTGAGTCTTTACGACGATGAGACATCTTCGCTCTGCGACTGGCAGATTCCGCAAGCGCATTTTCTCGAAAGCTGGTCCGATACGCGCGCCTACGACGGCACGGTTGCGATCCAGCAACCATTGATCGCGCCTCTCTACGGCGGCAAATCGGCGTACGAATTGCTGGCACTGCTGCTCGGCCAAGCCGCCTCGAACGACTACCAGACGGTGCGCGACTTCTGGACCAAAACCCGCTCGCCGACCGAAATCGACGCATTCTGGAATCAGGCACTGCACCGAGGCCTGATCGAAGGCTCGCGACTGCCCGTGCACGCCGCCACGATCCGATCGGGCTTTCTGAGCGCGTCGCCCGAGGCGGCGGGGGCGCCGAATGCGGCCTCACTCGACCTGATCTTTGCACCGGACCCCACGGTCTGGGATGGGCGCTTCGCGAACAATGCCTGGCTGCAGGAATTGCCGAAGCCCTTGACCAAGCTGACCTGGGACAACGCCGCGCTCGTCGGTCCCGCGCTCGCCGAGCGTCTCGGACTCGCCAACGGCGATCAGGTCGAATTGAGAGTACACGATGCCGTCGCGCTCGCACCGGTCTGGATCATTCCCGGCCAGGCCGATTCGACCGTCACCGTGACGCTCGGCTATGGGCGCAAGCGCGCCGGTCGGATCGGCGACGGCGTGGGCTACGATGCCTATGTCTTGCGTCAGTCGGACGATCCCTGGCATGCGCACGGACTGCAGCTGCGCAAGACCGGCGCAAAAATCGACCTTGCGACGACGCAGCGCCATTTCTCTATGGAGGGCCGCCGGCCCATCCGGACGACGACGCTCGCGCAGTTCCGCAGCGATCCTACGCTCGCAACGGCCGACGAGAATCGGCCGACCCCCAACTTGTATCAACCCGTGCCCGGCGACGGCTACGCCTGGGGGATGAGCATCAATCTGGATGCCTGCATCGGCTGCAGCGCCTGCACGATCGCCTGCCAAGCCGAGAACAACATACCGGTCGTCGGCAAGAAGGAAGTGATACGCGAGCGTGAAATGCACTGGATCCGCGTCGATCGTTATTACGAGGGATCGGCCGAACAGCCGCGCACCCTGTTCCAGCCCGTGCCGTGCATGCAATGCGAGCAGGCACCCTGCGAGGTCGTCTGCCCGGTCGAAGCGACTGTCCACGATTCCGAGGGGCTGAACCTGCAGGTCTATAACCGCTGCATCGGCACGCGGTTTTGCTCGAACAACTGTCCCTACAAAGTGCGCCGCTTCAATTTCCTGCAATACAGTGACGAGAACACCGAGAGCCTGAAGGCGCAGCGCAATCCGGAAGTCACGGTGCGCATGCGCGGTGTCATGGAGAAATGCACCTACTGCGTGCAGCGCATCACCAACGCGCGCATCGAAGCGGAAAAAGGCAACCGACGCTTGACCGACGGAGAAGTCGTCACGGCGTGTCAGGCGGCCTGCCCGACCGGTGCGATTCTCTTCGGCGATCTCAACGATCCTAAAAGCCGGGTGCGCCGGAACAAGGCTTCGCCGCTCGACTATGCGTTGCTGAGCGAACTCAACACGCGTCCGCGCACGACCTATCTCGCCAAATTGAGCAACCCTAATCCCGAGCTCGCCGACCCGTCAACCGCGGACCGCAAGGTGGATGGTTGAAATGAGCAGCGGCGCGCCCTCCGAGTTGCTCTCCGATATGGGTCCGGCACACGAGCCGGTGCTGCCCGGCGCACAGAGCTACGAGTCCATTTCCGCCAAGATCAGCGACATCGTGCTCGAAACGCATACGGCGCGCTGGTGGCTGATCGCGTTTGCGGCCTGCTCGGCGCTCACCCTGTTCTTCTTCGGGTCGATCGGCTATTTGTTCTACAAGGGCGTGGGCATCTGGGGATTGAACATGCCTGTGGTATGGGCTTTCGACATCACGAACTATGTCTGGTGGATCGCAATCGCGATGTCGGGAACCTTCATTTCCGCGGCGCTGCATTTGACGCGCCAGCCCTGGGGCGTATCTATCAGCCGCTTTGCCGAGGCCATGACGGTGTTCGCGCTCGCGATCGCCGGCATGTTTCCGATCCTGCATCTGGGCCGGCCCTGGTTCTTCTACTGGCTGATGCCGTATCCGAACATGATGAGCCTGTGGCCCCAGTGGCGCAGTCCGCTCGTCTGGGACTTTTTTGCAATTTTGGCCTACCTGCTGCTGTCGCTGATGTTTTGGTATTTGGGCCTGATCCCGGACTTTGCGACCTTGCGCGATCGCGCGCGCACGCGAGGCAAGCAGGTGATCTATGGCCTGCTCGCGCTGGGCTGGCGCGGCGAAGCGCGGGCTTGGCAGCGGCGCCAGAGCGCGCAGCTGCTGCTCGCCGGATTGGCGGTACCGCTCGTCGTGTCGGTGCACAGCGTCGTCGGGCTGGATTTTGCGGCCGGCAATACCCCCGGTTGGCACTCGACGATCTTTCCGCCGTTTTTCGTCGCGGGCGCGATGTTCTCCGGCTTCGCGATGGCGATGACGATCGTGATCCTGCTGCGGCGCGCGTTCGATCTCGAGAACTTCATCACCGATCGGCATCTCGACAACCTGGCCAAGTTGATCCTCGCGATGGGGCTGGTGCTCGCGTACAGCTACGTCATGGAGATTTTCATGGCCTGGTACAGCGCCGATCGCTACGAGATCTACACATCGCTGACTCGCATGCGCGGGCCCTATGCGCCGGTCTACTGGACCTTGATCTTCTGCGTCGTCATCGTGCCCCAGGCCCTGTGGTCGCGGCGCGTGCGCCGCGCACCTTGGGTGCTGTTCGCGATCAGCATCGTGATCAACATCGGCATGTGGCTCGAGCGCTTCATGCTGATCGTCACCAGCGAATATCGCGACTTTCTGCCCTCCGCCTGGGGCATGTTCTACCCGACGTTCTGGGACTGGGCGATCCTCTTGGGCTCGATCGGCTTTTTCGCCTGGCTGTTGTTGCTGTTCGTGCGCTTCGTACCGGTGATTTCCATGGCTGAAATGCGTGAATTGCTGACCCACGAACGGGGCGCCCCATGAACCACGGGACTCGCGCATACGGCATGCTCGCCGAGTTCTCGACCCCGACGGCGTTGCTCGACGCGGTGCGCGCCGCCCGCACCGAGGGCTTCCGGCAGCTCGAGGCCTACGCACCGATGCCCGTCGAGGGCTTGGTCGAAGCGCTGGGTTCTCGCGACACGGGGCTACCGCGGCTCGCGTTGATCGGCGCCGTCATCGGCGGGCTCGGCACTTTCGCCCTGCAGTGGTTCAGCGCGACCGCGATATATCCGATCAACGTGGGCGGGCGCACGCCCGCTTGGCCCGGCTTGATCCCGTCGACCTTCGAGATGACCGTACTCGGTGCCGTGCTCGCGGTATTCTTCGGCGTGCTTCTGCGTAGCCGATTACCGCGGCTCTACCACCCGATCTTCAACGATGCCGGCTTCTCGGCCGCTTCGAGCGATCGCTTTTTTCTGTGTATCGAGGCTGTCGATCCACAATACGATGAGCCGCGGACGCGGGATTTTCTCGAGCGCTTGCGGCCGCTGCGCGTCAGCGTGATCGAGGCGTGAGGGGACCGCCATGTGCCGCATCATGAAAGAATCCCCCTGCCCGATCGGGCTGCTGCTCGCCGGCGGTCTCGGCCTGATGCTTCTCGCGGGTTGCGAAAAATCGATGCGCAACATGTACGATCAGCCCAAGTATCAGCCGTTCGTCGCGAGCCACCTCTGGCCGGACGGCCGCTCCGAGCGCCCCTTGGAGCCGGGCGTGGTCGCTTACAGCGGCGGTGAGCTTGCGGCGTCCTCGAGCGGGCGCCGCGGCGATCTCGCGCTGCCCAATTGGGCCGCCGGTGCCACCGGGCGCGAGGCGCCTCGTGTCACCATCGAGGCGCTCGAGCGCGGGCGCCAGCGCTACGACGTCTACTGCGCGCCTTGCCACAGCGTCAGCGGCGACGGCGACGGCATGGTCGTGCGCCGCGGCTTCCCGGCGCCGGCGAGCCTCGACAGTGCCTCCTTGCGCGCGGAATCGGACGCGCATCTGTTCGATGTGATCACCAACGGTCACGGGGTGATGTACGCGTTTGCCGATCGGATCGAGCCGCCCGATCGCTGGGCGATCGTCGGCTACCTGCGCGCCTTGCAGCGCAGTCAGCACGCCGCCATCGCAGATGTACCGCCGGACGAGCGCCAGGCGCTGCTCGCGGAGAAGCCGTGATGACCGCGCCCACACAGCCGGCGCGGCGACTGCGCAACGCCTGCCTGATCGCCGCCGGCGCCGGCGCGGCGCTGCTGGTCGTTGCCGGCCGGCAAGGCGCCCAGGCATGGCTGCCCTCGTATCTGTTCGTCTGGCTTTTCGTGCTCGGCTTGTCGCTGGGCAGCCTCGCATGGGTCACCGTTCATAATCTGACGGGCGGGGATTGGGGGCAGGTCGTGCGGCCCTTCGCGCAGGCGTCGCTGCGCCTGTTTCCCGTGTGCACGCTGCTCGCCGCGCCGCTGCTGTTTGCGCCGGCACAGCTCCTGCCGTGGATGAATGCCAGCCCAGGCGCTGCCGACACGGTGCTGGCCGCAGGCCAGCATTGGTACTTGAACTCGGTCTTCTTTTACCTGCGCGCGATCGTCTATTTCGTGATCTGGCTGTCGCTGGCGCGGCTGCTGCGCGATGATGGTGCGCGCTGGTCACTGCAGGGCGTTTCGGCAATCGGCTTCGTGCTCTATGCGCTCACGACGACGTTTGCCGCGGTCGATTGGACCATGTCGCTGACGCCGCGCTGGCATTCGACTGTATTTGGCCTGCTGATCGGCACGAGCCAGGCGCTCGCAGCGCTCGCCGCCGCTATTTTGTGCGCCAACGCGCTCGCACCGAAGGTCGATGCGTCGCTGCGGGCGCGCTTCCACGATCTCGGCAATCTGTCGCTTGCGCTCGTGCTGGTGTGGGCATATCTGGCGTTCATGCAGTTCTTGATCATCTGGGTCGAAGACCTGCCCGACGAAATTACCTGGCTCTTGCTGCGCAGCCGAACCAGTTGGGGCGCATTGACCTGGTTCGTGGCCGTCACGCATTTCCTGCTGCCGTTCTTGCTGCTGCTCTCGCGCAGCGCGAAGCGGGCACCGGCGATGCTCGCCGGCGTGAGCGCAGTCGTGCTGCTCGCCTCCCTTGCCGACAGCTTCTGGCTGGTCGTGCCGATCTTCAGGCCGCAAGGCTTCGCACTGCGCTGGAGCGATTTGGGCGCGCTGCTCGCGATCGGCGGGCTGTGGCTCGGCTGCTTGATCTACGTGATCGGCTTGCCGGCGGCGCAGCCGCTGCGCGGCGGACTCGTCCCTGGAAGCGATGAACATGGCACACAACGCGCCTGAGGGCCACACAGCGGCTGAAAAACGGGGACACGAACTGTTCGATTTCGACGTGCGCTATATCGGCTGGTTTTCCGTGGGTCTCGTGATACTGCTGATCGCAACTGCCGGGATAGCCTTTTCCATGTTGGGCGGCTGGCGCATCTCCAACGTGGTGATCGACAAGCAGAGCACCGCGGGCTCGGTGTCGGGGCCGTTCGCGACGCTGCAAGACACGCCGCAGGACGACCTGCGCAACTATCGGCGCAGCAAAGCCGCCGCGCTCGAGGGTTATCACTGGGTCGATCGCAGCGGCGGCGTCGTGCGGATCCCGATCGAGCACGCGATGGAATTGGTCGCGGCCGAAGCCGGCACGCCAGCCGCAGTGCCGCCGATGACGCCCCTGGTGAACCCCCCGCCGCAACCGCGGGGGCGTACACCGTGAAGATCGCACGCCTCCTCGGTATGGGTATGACGCTCGCGCTGATCGCCGCGGCGGCCGCGGCGGACGGGACCGCCGGCCTCGGTGGTCCCGGCTACGCCGGCACCGCGGATTTCGCGCAGCATCTCGGCCGCCGTGTTCCCGCCGGACTGCATTTTCGCGACGAGCACGACAAGGTCGTGCAACTCGGCGATTATCTGGGAGCGGCTCCGATTGGCCTGATCTTTGCCTATTATCAATGCTCGAATTTGTGCCCGATGCAAATTCGCAACCTCGCACAGCGCATGACGCTCGCCTCGGGCGGCGCAGCCGACGCGCAAGTTCTCGTCGTGAGCATCGATCCTCTGGATACGCCGGCACTCGCCGATCGCGCCAAGCACAAGTACCTCGACGATCTACTCCCGGCCGCGCGCGTCGAGCGCTGGCATTTCTTGAGCGGCGCATCGGCGCAGATTGCACAGCTCACAGAGGCCCTGGGGTTCAGTTACGGCTACGACCAGGCCACCCGTCAGTTTGCCCATCCGGCAGGTTTTGCGCTGATCAATGCGGACGGCCGGATCGCGCGTTATTTCTTCGGCTTCGACTACACGGCCGCGGACCTTGGCAACGCCTTCGATGCGGCCGCGGCACGGCATATCGCCTCGCCGATCGCGCGCTTGTTGCTCGTCTGCTTTCACTACGACATCAGCACCGGGCGCTACACCGGCCGAATCCTTGAGGTGCTGCGCATCCTGTCGACGATCACGCTGCTCGCCGCGCTTGCGTTCGGCTGGAGCATGCTCCGCCGCGCGCGGCGACGCCGGCATTCGCAGGCATGAACATGGATTCTCTGCCATTTTTTCCCACTCGCGCCTCGACGATCGGGGGCTCGATCGATGAGCTCTACTTTGCGTGGCTCATCCTCGCCGGTATCGTCGCGATCGCGGTCGCTGTGACGATGGTCTGGTTTGCGGTCCGCTATCGGCTCGGCTCGCCCGCGAGTCGCGTAATCGCCGGGGCCGCCGAACACGCACGCACGATGCACCATATCGAAATCACCTGGACCATCGTGCCGATCGTGCTGTTTCTCGGTATGTTCGCCTGGAGCGCCGAGGTCTACTACCGGAGCATCCGGGTGCCCAAGGATGCGCTGCCGATCTACGTCGTCGCCAAACAGTGGATGTGGCACGCCGAGCACCCCGCCGGAGAGCGCGAAATCAACGAACTGCACGTCCCGGTCGACCGTCCGGTCGAGCTCGTGATGACTTCCCAGGATGTGATCCACAGCTTGTCGATCCCGGACTTTCGCGTCAAGCAGGATGTCCTGCCGGGCCGCTACACCACACTCTCGTTCACGGCCGACCGGCCCGGTGAGTATCGCCTGTATTGCACGCAGTTCTGCGGCACCTCCCACTCGCACATGGTCGGCCGCGTCGTCGTCATGGAGCCCGCGGCCTACCAGGAATGGTTGTCGGCGCACGCCAACATGCCGACGATGGCCTCGCGCGGCGAGCGCCGCTACCATGAACTCGGCTGCGACGGCTGCCACGGTGCGCAGGCGGCCGTGCGTGCACCCAAGCTCGAAGGCATGTTCGGCAGGCCGATCCCGCTGCGCGACGGACGAACCGTACTCGCCGACGAGCTCTTCATTCGCGATGCCGTGCTGCTGCCCAACGAAAACGTGCCTGCGGGCTATGAGGCAAACATGCCGTCGTATCGTGGGCAGATCAGCGAAGAGGAGTTGCTCGATATCATCGAGTACGTCAAGTCGAAGGGAAACGCAACGCATGAGGTCGGCCAATGAACAGCGCGGTAATCGGTGCGCATGAGAACATCGCGTCGCATGAAAGCTATCTGAGCAGCGGCTGGAATTGGCGCTCGTGGCTGCTGACGCTCGACCACAAGCGCATCGGCATCCTCTACGTGATCGCAATCACGATGCTGTTCGGTATCGGCGGCTCGGCCGCGGCGATGATTCGCCTGGATCTGCTGACGCCGCACAGCCAGCTCGTGAGTATCGAGACCTACAACAAACTGTTCACGATGCACGGCGTGATCATGGTCTGGTTTTTCTTGATCCCCTCGATTCCGGCTACGCTCGGCAATTTTCTCGTTCCGATGATGATTGGAGCACGCGATCTCGCGTTTCCACGCCTGAATCTGCTGAGCTGGTATCTGTTCATCTTCGGCGGCCTGTTCACCATTTACGCATTGCTCGCGGGCGGCGTCGACACGGGCTGGACCTTCTACGCGCCGTATTCGACCTCGTTCAGCACCTCACACGTGTTCGCGGTCGCAACCGGCATCTTCATCGCCGGCTTCTCGTCGATTCTGACCGGCCTGAATTTCATCGTGACGATCCACGAGATGCGCGCGCCGGGCATGACTTGGTTTCGCCTGCCGCTGTTCATCTGGTCGATGTACGCGACCAGCCTGATCCTGGTGCTGGCGACTCCGGTGCTCGCAATGACGCTGATGCTCATGGGCATCGAGCGCACGTTCGGCATCGGCGTATTCGACCCGGGGCTGGGCGGGGACCCGCTGCTGTTCCAGCACCTTTTCTGGTTTTACTCGCATCCGGCGGTCTACATCATGGTCGTGCCGGCGATGGGGGTCGCGAGCGAGATCATCAGCTGCTTTTGCCGCAACCCGGTGTTCGGCTATCGATTCATGGCCTATGCGATCCTCGCAATCGCCGCCTTCGGATTCGTGGTCTGGGGCCATCACATGTTCGTCAGCGGTCAGTCCGCCTATGCGGGAACGGTGTTCTCGCTGCTGACCTTTCTCGTCTCGGTGCCCTCGGCGATCAAAGTGTTCAACTGGACAGCGACGCTTTACAAGGCGCACATTACGTTTCACGCACCGATGCTCTATGCGCTCGGCTTTGTTGGCCTGTTCACGATCGGCGGCCTGACAGGCCTGTTTCTCGCCTCGCTGGGGCTCGACGTGCAGCTGCACGACACGTATTTCGTGGTCGCGCATTTTCACTACATCATGGTGGGCGCCGCCGTCATGGCGTTCTTCGGCGGCATCCACTTTTGGTGGCCGAAGATCACCGGGCGCATGTATCCGGAGGGCTGGGCGCGCTTTTGCGCGATCCTCACCTTTATCGGCTTCAATCTCACGTTTTTCCCTCAGTTCATTCTCGGTTATCTCGGCATGCCGCGGCGCTATCCGGTCTATCCGCCGGAATTTCAAGTCTGGAACGTGCTCTCTTCGGCCGGCTCCTCGCTGCTCGCAGTCGGCTATCTGCTGCCGCTCGCTTATCTCCTATGGTCGCTGCGCTACGGGGCGAGAGCGCCGGCCAACCCCTGGGGCGCCACGGGCCTCGAATGGCAGACCGATTCGCCGCCACCGTCGGAGAATTTCCACACGACACCGGTCGTGACCGAAGAAGCCTATGCGTATCACACGGAATCTGCGCATGGCTGATCACGCCGCCGCGTTCGCGCCGCAGTTCGACGACGCCGACCAGCAGCGTACGGCCGCGAATCTCGGCATTTGGCTGTTTTTAGCGACCGAGATCTTGTTCTTCGGCGTGTTATTTGCTGCTTATACGATCACCCGTGTGCGCTTTCCGGATGCATTTGCGGCAGCGAGCCGCTTGACGAATCTGCCACTGGCCGGCGTCAACACCGCGGTGCTCATCACCAGCAGCTTCTCGATGGCGCTCGCGGTGCATGCGGCACGGCACGGGGCGCGCCGCGCGTTGATCGGCTGGCTCAGCCTCACGGTTACCCTTGGCATCGCTTTCTTGTGCATCAAAGCCGTCGAATATCGCTTCGACTACCTCGAGCACCTCGTGCCACACCTCGATTTTCGATACCCGGGTCCCCAAGCCGACCAGGTCGAGCTGTTCTTCTACATGTATTTTTTCATCACCGGCGTCCACGCAGTGCACGTGCTGATCGGCGTCGGCTGCATCGCCACGATCGCGGTCATGGCCGCGCGCGATAACTTCAGTCCCGCCTACTACACACCAGTCGACGTCACGGGCCTATATTGGCACCTCGTGGATGTGATCTGGCTCTTCGTATTTCCAATCCTCTATCTGGTCTCCAGATCATGACGAGCCACGCCGAAACCCGCCCCATCGTCTACTTCCTCGTCTGGCTGGCCCTAATGGTGCTGCTGGCACTGACCGTGGGCAGCGCCTTCATGCCGTTAGGGCGGGCGCACACGCCGGTCAACCTCGCAATCAGCGCGACGCAAGCGGCCCTCGTGATGCTGTTTTCGATGCACCTGAGCTCCGCGCATCCGCTGATGCGGGTTATCGCAATCATCGGCTTTTTTGGCATCGCGATCATGATCACGCTGTCGCTGTTCGACGTCCTGACGCGATAGGCGCGAAATCTTCGGTAGCGCGAGCGCCAGGGATTCTCAGTACATTGTCGAACGCCGATACGGAGGCGTCAGCTTCGCCGCCAAGAGCCCCTGCTCATCGGCACGCTTGTCACTGCCCCGTCATCCGGAAATCTGTAGCCGGATGGGAATCGCCTTGGCGGCAGGCACGAAACTACCCTCGTCATGAGGCGAAGCACCTGGTGATCCTCGGCGTGCACGTCCGGATCTTCGTCGAACCCGCGCGGCGTCTTGAAATTGGCCTTGCCGTTTGGTGTCTTCCATTGCCGCTCGGCCGCCGGCAGCGGGCGCCTGAAACCGCCGGGCGTCCACATGCGCGCGTTGAAGTCATGGAAGATGGCCGGATAGATGGCCGCGATCTCGTCGCGGACGATCCCATAATCGCCCACCCAGCGATCCCAATCGATGCTCGTCGATGAAGGCCGTATCGACGGCCCGGGCGCCGCCCTAGAACGATGCGCTCGTCTGTGCCGACTCCCATCCGCCTGCAGGAGTGTCGACTTGTTCGAAACGCGGCTTGTGGCTCATGGGACTCTCGATGGCATGCTAGCGGACGGCATGCGCTCATATACTGAGCCAGCCAATGGCGGCCGATATAGGCCCGCATGTCGATCGGAAGTCAGAATGCGCTGGCACCGGGCTCACCACCCGCCGCGCTTTACGGCTTTCTTTCCACCACCTTCTTGGCCAGTTCCGCGAGCGCGGCGAGATCCATCTCCTCCGCCGGAACGTCGATCACATCGTCCGACGGCGATTTGCCGGCCGGAGCCGGCCTCGCAGTCGTACCTGTCGGCGGAATCCACGTTGACGGGGGCGCATTCGACGGCGGGTTCGTCTTGACCGGGCCCGTCGTCCTGCCCGGGCCCATCGTCTTGGCCGGGCCCGCGGTTTTGGTCGCGGGCGCCGGCGCAGCCCGGAGGCCCGGTGCTGGACGCGGGGAGCCCGGGTCAGCCGCGCCGCGCAGCGCGGTGGCCGTGGGCGGCCGCACCCATTCCGTCGCCTGATCCATCCACCGCTGATAGCGGTCGAATGTCCACATGCCTTCCTCGCCGCCTGATTGCAGGACGGTGGCGATCTGGCTGAAATTGCCGCCCCGTATCGTCCCCTTGGCGCCGGAAGTCGGCAGCAGCAGCTCGCATCGGGGGACGTGCAATCGATGCGTTGCGAGGAATTCGAGCCGCTGACAACACACCGCGACCAGGCAATCGGCGAGCTGAGCCCGCACGCTCGCCTGGATGTCCGACGGAAACGACATGCACAAGCGTGACAACGCCTCCGCACAACTCGCCGAATGCATGGTCGCGAGCACGAGATGGCCGGTCTCGGCGGCGTTCAAAGTGAGGCGCATGACTTCGGGGGTGCGCATCTCGCTGATCACCAGCACATCCGGATTCTCGCGCAACGCATCGACGATGCCCTGCTCGAAGCTCGGCGAATGCGTGGGGACCTCCCGTTGCCGGATGAACGACTGTCGATTGGCGAACAGGTACTCGATCGGGCTTTCGAGCGTGATGATGTTGCGGGCCCGGCTGGCATTGATCTCCTCGAGCAGCGCCGCGAGCGTCGTCGACTTGCCGGACCCCGTGGGTCCGGAAACGATGATCAGGCCGCTTGCGGGCTCGATGAGCTTGCGCAGGTCCTTGTGCAGGTTGCAGCTGCGCAGGTCCTTGACGCTGGGTGCGAGGAGCCGGATGGCGAGGGCCAGCCCACGCACGGTCTGGAAGAAGTTCGCCCGCAATCGGATGCCGCCCACCGATTCGGACAGATCGGCAGAGCCGCGCTCGACGAAATCCGGCCACCGCTCGGCGCCCAGGAGGTCGTGCGCGACCTGCATGAGCGTCGAACCGGAAACGACGTTTCCGATGGTTTGCAGATCGCCGCGGATTCGCGCGACGATCGGCGTATCCGCCTCGAGGTGAAGATCGCTGGCGCCGAGCGAATAGGCCTGCTCGATCCACTCTTCGAATTGCATGAGTTGGGTCCTTGCCGGCTTCGATCGCGGCTAGTGCTGCTTGCGCTTCGCCTCGAACTCATCGCCCGGCAGCCAGTTGACCGTCTGCGGCGCCGTCAGTTCCTGCCAGCCGAGCGCGAAGCCGAATTTGGCCAGCTCCGAATCGGTGGAGAAATCCATGTCGGGCGAATACTCATCGCTCGGCTGGTGGTAGCGGTGTGCGGTGTAGTCGTCGCGCTGAGCCTTGCCCCATTCGGCAGGATGCCCGCGAAACTTGGTCGACTCATTGATGGAAAACGACGGCACGCCGACGCGCGCCAGACTGAAGTGATCCGAGCGGTAATAGTGCCCGGCCCCCGGCTCCGCATCCGGTTGAATGTCGTAGCCGAACGCCTGCACCGTCTTCTGCACCGTGGGATAGAACGTCGTGCGCTCCGCTCCGGTCACGCTCACCGCCTCCGGAATACCGAGCGGCGCGATCGCGTCATAGTTCAGATCGAGCGCGATCCCGGAAGCGGGAATGGGCAGATGCTTGCCGAGATATTCCGAGCCGAGCAGCCCCTTCTCCTCCGCCGTCACCGATGCGAACAGGACGGGATGCGGCGGACGCGCCGCGGACCTGGAAAAGGCGCGCGCCAGCTCCAGCAATATCCCGCAGCCCGTGCCGTTGTCGACGAAGCCGTTGTAGATCTTGTCGCCGGGCAGCTTTGGATCGATGCCCAAATGATCGTAGTGCGCGGTGTACATCACCGCCTGGGCGGGAGGACCAGGATCGGTGCCCGGCAGCATGGCAAGCACGTTGTAGGAGACGAACTTGCGCACATGACTTTCGATGTGAGCCTTGAACCGCACCGGCAGCTCGCGCGCCTTGAACCTGCGCGTACCGGCGAGCGCCACCATGTCGTCGAGCTTCAGTCCCGAGTCGGCAAAGATCCGGCGTGCCACCTCCCATTGAAGCCACGCGGCGGCTTCGAGCTTCGGATCCTTGTCGCTGGCGAGGTACACCTGCTCGTTGCTCCAGGAGCTCTGCACCACGTTCCAGCCGTAGCTCGCGAGGCCGGTGCGATGGATGATGAGTGCGCCGATCGCACCCTTGCGGGCCGCTTCCTCGAACTTGTACGTCCAGCGGCCGTAATACGTCATGGTCTCGCCGGAAAAGAACTTGGGATCTTTCGACGGGGGCTCATTCACGATGATCAGGATCACCTTGCCCTTCACGTCCACGCCCTTGAAATCGTCCCAACGATACTCCGGAGCATCGATGCCGTAGCCCGCGAACACGATGGGCGCGTCGATGTCGACGGAGTCGGTTTGGGTCTGGTTGCCGACCACGTAGTCGGCGCCGCGGGTCAGATCCTCGGGTGAGCCGTGCGCGGGCACCAATGCGGCCATCGTGCCGTCCTGCGTCTGCACGCCGGTAAAATCCACGCGCTGCAGGTAGCCACCCTCGTCGCCGGCGGGCTTTAAGCCGTAGAGCGCAAATTGCGTCGCGATGTAGTGGGCGGCAATGTCGCCGCCGCGGGTGCCCGTGCCTCGCCCTTCGAGCAGATCGTCCGCGAGGAACTGCACGTGCGCGCGGATCCGGTCGGGGCTGATCCCTTCCATTGCGGCCGCCACATCCGGCGCAAGACCGAGCTGCGACGCGGGATCGGGTGCCGCCCAGGAGCCGGACGCGAGTCCCGAGGACGTTCCAACCACAACCACGATCCATCGCCAAAGTCTCATGCGCTCTCTCCAATGTGAGGGAACGGAGACGATAACCCAGCTTAAGCCGGTGGCAAAATAAAACGCGCTAGCCGGTTCCCCCGACGGTCAGGGAGTCGATGCGCAGCGTGGGCTGACCCACGCCAACCGGCACGGATTGGCCTTCCTTGCCACAGGTGCCGACACCGCCGTCGAGCTTCATGTCGTTGCCCACCATGCTGACGCGGGTCAACACGTCGGGGCCGTTGCCGATCAACGTCGCGCCTTTGACCGGCGCACCGATCTTGCCGTTCTCGATGAGATAGGCTTCGCTCGCGGAAAATACGAATTTGCCCGAGGTGATGTCGACCTGGCCGCCGCCGAAGTTGACTGCGTACAAGCCTTTCTTCACCGACGCGATGATCTCCTCGGGCGGCCGCGAGCCCGCGCGCATGTAGGTGTTGGTCATGCGCGGCAAGGTCATGTGCGCGAACGATTCCCGCCGTCCGTTGCCGGTGGCCGGCATGCCCATCAAGCGCGCATTGAGCTTGTCCTGGATGTAACCCTTGAGCACGCCGTTTTCGATGAGCACGGTGCATTGTGTCGGCGTGCCCTCGTCATCGACGTTCAACGAGCCGCGCCGCCGTTCGAGCGTGCCGTCGTCGACGACCGTGATCCCTTCCGCCGCAACCTTTTGACCGATGCGGTTGCTGAAGGCCGACGTGCCTTTGCGGTTGAAGTCGCCCTCCAGCCCATGGCCGATGGCTTCGTGCAGCAAGATGCCCGGCCAGCCGGAACCGAGCACGACCGGCATCGAGCCGGCCGGCGCCGACACGGCCTCCAGGTTCACCAGAGCCTGCCGCACGGCCTCCCGGCCATGAGTGAGCGGTCCATCGCCGCGCAGCAGCTCGTCGAGCCCGAAGCGCCCGCCCCCGCCGCTGTAACCCTGTTCGCGGCGGCCGTTTTGCTCGACGATGACCGACACGTTGATGCGTACCAGGGGACGCACGTCGGCGGTCAGCGTGCCGTCGCTCGAGGCGATCAGGATCACCTCGTGCACGGCGGCGAGCGACGCCATCACCTGCTTGACCCGCGGATCGACGCGCCGCGTCTCGCGGTCTATGCGCATCAGCCAGTCCACTTTGTCCTCGTCGCGCACGGCCTCGAGAGGATCGATCGGCAGGTACAGCCGATGCGTGAGGGGCCGCTGCCAGGCGCGAACGGCGTTTGCACCGCCGCTCCGCGCGATGGCGCGTGCGGCGTCCGAGGCTTCGACCAGTGCCGGCAACATCACCTCGTCGGTATAGGCGAAGCCCGTTTTCTCGCCGCTGATGGCACGCACGCCGACGCCCTGCTCTATGCTGTGCGACCCCTCCTTGACGATACCGTCCTCGAGCGACCAGGACTCCTCCCGCGAGAGTTGAAAGTACAGGTCGGCATAATCGACGCCCCGGCTCATCACCGTGCCCAGCACGGACGACAGGCGACTCTCGGTGAGCCCCGAAGGCGCGAGAATCATCCTCTCCGCCACGTCGAACATCGGCGCCGCGCTCATGCCGGCACCGCCTCATCGGCGCGCGCGCCGAGCCGCCGGTTGTCGAGCGCCGGGAAGCGCGCACGCGTCTCCGCCTGTTTCGCCAGATCGAATTCCGCTGTAATCACGCCCTCACCCTTGGTCAGGCGCGTCAGCACCTGGCCCCAGTAGTCGACGATCAAAGTATCGCCATAAGTTTCGCGCCCGCTCGTATGCGTGCCGCTTTGCGCCGGCGCCACCACGTAGCACAGATTCTCGATCGCGCGCGCGCGCAGGAGTGTTTCCCAGTGCGCACGCCCGGTCGGCACGGTAAACGCTGCCGGCGCCGACAGCCACTGCGCGCCTTGCGCCACCAATTCGCGGTATAGCTCGGGAAAGCGCATGTCGTAGCACACGGACATCCCGAGCCGCCCAACCGGCGTATCCGCCAGAACGATTGCCTGACCCGGCATCACATGCCGCGATTCCAGGTATTGCTCGTTGCGACCGGGGATCGCCACATCGAACAGATGAATCTTGTCGTAGCGTGCAACGCGCTTGCCGTCGGCGTCGATCAGCAATGAGGTATTCGTCACGCGCTTCGCGTCATCGCCCTTGATCACCGTGCTGCCACCGAGAATCCACAGCTTGAGCTCGCGCGCCGTGGCGCTCAAAAACCGCTGCACCGGGCCGTCGCCGTCCGCCTCAGCCACGACCAGCTTGTCTGCGTCGCGCAGGCCGATGAAGGAGAAATTCTCGGGCAGGCACGCGATGTCGGCGCCGCGCTCCTTGGCCTCTCGCAGCAGTTTCCCCGCGGCGGCGAGGTTGTCCTCGACCACGTGGCCCGAAGTCATTTGAATGGCAGCTACCGTACTCATCAACTACAGCGTCTCCTTCGGCTTGTCCCTGGCCGGCTCCGCGGCCGCCGCGGGGGCATCCGCGCTTTTGATCCGTTCGACTGTCGGGTTGTCCCAATTACCGGTGATTCGATAATACCCCCGCACCAGCCCCTTCAGCGGTTGTTTGAACACTTGCGTGAACAAGAGCACGGCTCCTCCGACCACCGGGCCTGCGACGAAGGCCGCCAACGGTAGCGTGCTCGAGACATTGCCCGTCACCACTGCAGTTTGGTCGTAATCGTGGTTTTTCAAGCCGACCCGTCCAATTAGGCCGATTTCCGCCGCCGGCCCCTTCACCAGCACGTTATCGGTGTAGGCGCTGCCGTCGCGCAGATCGAAATCGCCCCGGGCGGTGTCGAAAGCGAAACCCTTGTCGGTAAGATCGCTGAAATCCAACGCTAGGCGACGCGGCAACTCGGCGAGGCTGGCAAGTCCGAGAACACGCCCCGCGCCGGGTTTCAGCCCGACGATTTGTCCCTTCTCGAGCGCAACCTGGACGCGGCCCGTGGCCGCCGCCAACGCATCGCTGCTGGGAGCCCCGGCCCACGCCATGTCGAATTCGAGGTGCCCGGTCTTGGCCTGCAGGATCGGGGCGAAGCCGAGCTCCTTCAGGGTGTTGCCCACGTCGGTGCTGGTGATCGTGCCTCGAACGTGGCTCGTGCCGCCGTCCCTGCCGCGCCATTCGCCGGCCGCGTTGGCGCTCCAGGTGTCGTTGGTAGCCGTCAGTTGTTTGAGGCTGACACCATCGTCCAATTTCTGCAGCGTCGCGCGCACATCGCCGAATTGCCGGTCATCCCAGGTCAGCTCCCCCGCATGGAACTCGACTGGGGGTATGCCGCGTGGATCGATTTTCTGCTCCGTCGAGACGGATTGATCGGCGCCGACCGCGGGATTGTCGGAATCACCGGTAAACTTGAGACGTTCGAACTCGAGGTCCCACGGTGCGGAAGGGTCCTGTGCCCCCGGCAACGACATGGATCCCGCGACGTTTGGACCGTCGGCTCGTATTCGCCAGCCGCCGCCGGCCGCCGAGATCGCGACCGAAACGTCGCTGAACGAAAACCCCAGATAGTCGATCTTGCCGACCTTGAATGTCGCGGCGCGAAAATAGGAAGCCAACGGATTGGAGGCTTTGCCGGCGCCGCCAGCAGTGCCGCCAGGAGTGCCGCCCAGGATTTTGAGCCAACCCGCGAGGTCCAACTCGCCGATGTCGCCTCCCACGTTGACCGCTTGGGAGTCGCTGAACGTCGGATCCCCGCCGCCGAAGGCGACCGCCGCTCGCGCGAGTTTCGGCCCGTTCGGGTCCGAATCGAGCATCACCGCACCGCGCAGCACGGATCCGAGATTCGCCCGAAGCTCCGCGCCTCCGCTCGCCGGCCACTGAATCGCGACGCCGGTTTGCATCGCCGCTTCGGCAGGCTTCGTCAGCGGCGCGGGCAGTTTGAGTTCCAGGCCCACGAGGCTCGAGCTGATGTTCAACGCACGCTCGCGCGCCGGGTCGGGCGCTATGCGCAGCACCGCGCGATAGTCTGTCTGCCCGCCGATGGCGACGCTCGGGGGCAACGTCAACGCATTGCGTAGTGCATCGCCCGACAGGGTGCCGCGAAAATCCAAATAAGTTCGAGTCGACGGCCGGTTGTGGGGCGCTCGGGCCGTCATCTGCAGCGTGCCTCCGAGCGCACGGCCGCGGATATCCGCTCGCACAACCTGGGCTCCATCGATGTCGGCGCCCCCGGTCAGCTCCGTCGCTGCCAAGGACGAGCCCTTTCGATTCAAGGACGCTCCGTCCAGATCGACATGGACCAGCACGAGGCGCTGATCGAACTGCTTGAAGGGAAAGTGCAGGTCGACCACGGTTTTCAGCGGCCCCTTCGCCTCAATGCTGGAGAACACATTCTCCGCCATCGCATCGAGCGGCGTCGCCGCCAGATAATGAACACCGGCCGAGGCGTCGCCGTGCGCGGCCGCATGCACGTCGAGCTCGCCGTTGCCGAAGTCCGCGAACCGCGCCTGCGCGGAATCCACCTTGATTTCCCCGATGTCGGCGCCCGAGATCTTCACATCCATGCCTTGATTGCGGAACTCCGCCTGCCCGGCGAGGTTCTCGATCCTCGGCCAGCCCTCGCGGTAATCCAAGGTCATGTGATCCACGCGAAAACGGATCAGAAACAATCCGCCGCCGTCGCGAAACGGGAATCTCCGCACCGGACCGTCGAAAATGGCATCGGCGTGCGGAACGTGTCCGGCGACAAAGGCGCGGTTGAGCCATTCCAGCGCACCCGAAGGCAACAGTTCGTGAGGAAGGTAGCGGTGCGCCTCGCCCGCGTTGCCGTTGTCGACGGTATCCGCCATGGTCAGGATCGGCGAGCTGCCGTCGAGCGGTTGACGCCAGGCAACCTTGCCGTGCACGGTCGCGTCGCGCGTGCGCAGCTCGAGATTGGAAGTCGCGACGAGGAGCTGCTCCGCATCACGCCGCCAATACAGCGAGGTCTTGAGCAGGGTGATCTCGATCGGCTGCGGAATTTGGTTGGGCCAGTTGAACACTCCGGTCCCGGTGTCGAGGATCACGTGGCCCGCCGATTCATTGCCGGCGAGCGAGCCCGACAGACCGCGAAGGCCGGGAGCGGCGCCCAGCGGCGCGAATCCCACGCCGCGGAATTTGGCGTGCGCATCGAACGCCCAAGGATCGCCGGCCGACCGACGCCCGAGCGCGAGGCGCATATCCACCCATTCGCCCGTGGGCGCCAGTTGGCGCAGCCGCTCTCTCACATCCTTCTGCGGCATCAACCCGATCAGCGGCAGGAGTGCCTCGGCGCGCAGATAATTTGCCTTCGCCTGGAGCTCGAGCATGCCGGCTTCGTCGTCCCGCCAGCTCACGTCGAACTCCGAGTTCGGATCGCGGCGGCCGCCGCGCTGCGCGCGCACCCGCCGCCCGAGCACCGTCCAGCGATTGTCCGCGTGAGTGAGGGACAGGGAGGCGCTGACTTCATCCATGCGGGTGTTCACCCCGTCGGAGAGCTTGGTCACGACTCCCTGCGCGCCGAAGTTCAGATCCATGCGTTCGAGTGTCGCGCCGCGGCCGTGTGCCGTCGTTTGAAATGCGCCCGTCCCTTCATCGAGCCGCTCCAGATATTCCGGCAACAGGTGCCGCCAGCCGGGAAAGAACACGCCGTCGGCATTGGCCGCCGCACTCCACTGGACAGAGTCCAGCAGGCCGGGGCCTTTCGCGGTCCCCGTAAAGCTCAGATGACCACCGAGGACCGCAGGCAGACGCGCCGACAGACGCGCCGAGCCGAGGTTGTATACGCGGGAAAGATCCAGGTCGACCTCGCGCAGCTCGAGTTGCGGCAGCTCCGGATTCCAATGCCTCAGACTGATCGATCCCTGCCGTATGACCAGCGTGCCCGCGGGCAGGTCGTTGAGCGTCAGCTTCGACGGCGTGGAGCGCTCTCCGCCGAGCACGATCTCGGATGCCAGCGCGAACTCGGATGAACCCAGACGATCGACGACGATGTCCGGGGCGTCGAGCTCGACGCGCAGCGCAAACAGTTTTCCGTTTTGCAGGAGCTGCCAGATATCCAAGCCTATCCGGCCGCCGGCCGCCCGTCCGAGCACTCGCAAATCGTCGCGTGAGCGAAGCTCCAGGCGGCTCAAATACAGCTCGGGCCCATACCATCGGAACGCTGGCGAGACCGCGCCGAAAGCGATGTGATAACCGGTCTGGCGGTGGACCCAGTCCTTGATCTCGGCCTGATATCGGGGAGCGCGATCGAGCGCGAGCTTCATCCCCAGCAGCAACAATCCGATCAGTGTCGCGAACCCTGCCACGGTGAACGCAAGGGCCTTGCCGATCCTTCGCGGGTCCATTTACATCAACACAACGTCGTACTGATCGACGCCGTACAGAGCCTCTGTTTGCAGCCGGATGGGCACGCCGGTGATGAGTTCCAGCTCCCCGAGCGCGGAGGATTCTTCATCGAGCAGCCGTTCGATCACGTCCTGATGCGCCAGGACCAAAAGCTGTCGACAGTCGAACTGGCGCGCTTGGCGGACGATCTCACGAAACACCTCGTAGCAGACGGTTTCGGCCGTTTTTACGAACCCCCGCCCCTCGCATGTCGGACAAGGCTGGCACAACATATGTTCCAAGCTTTCGCGGGTTCTTTTGCGCGTCATCTCCACGAGTCCCAAAGGAGACACGGACGATATGTTGGTCTTGACGTGATCGTCGCCCAGCGCCGATTCCAGCGCCTGCAGCGTCTGACGGCGGTGGTCGGGCTCTTCCATATCGATGAAGTCGATGATGATGATGCCGCCGAGGTTGCGGAGCCTCAGCTGGCGCGCGATGGTCACCGTCGCCTCGAGATTGGTGCGGAAAATCGTCTCCTCCAGATTGCGGTGGCCGACGAACGCACCGGTGTTCACGTCGATCGTGGTCATGGACTCGGTCTGGTCGATGATCAAATGGCCGCCGGACTTCAACTGAACCTTGCGATCCAAAGCCTTATGGATTTCTTCCTCGACGTGGTGGAGCTCGAATATCGGCCGCTTTTCAACGTAAAGCTCGATGCGCTCGAGCATCTCCGGAACGAAGGAGGCGGCGAATTCCAGCATCTCCGAGTGCGCGCTCGGCTGATCGATCAGCACCCGGTCCACGTCGTGCCGCAGCATGTCGCGTAGCACCCGCAGGTGCAGCGGCAGGTCGGCGTGCACCAGATGTCCCGCGCCGGTGCGCAAGCCCTTCTGGCGGATGAATTCCCAGAGCTTGCGCAGGTACAGCATGTCGGCCCGCAAAGCCTCGGTGGGGGCATCCTCGGCGGCCGTGCGCACGATGTATCCTGCGTTCTCCGGTGTCTCTATGCCGGCGAGCACCGCCGCTCGCAGCCGCTCGCGCTCAGCCTCGAGCTCGATCCGTGCGGATACGCCCACCCCGCGGCCCTGCGGCATGTAAACGAGAAGCCGCGAGGGCAAAGTGATGTAAGTGGTGAGGCGCGCCCCTTTGGTGCCCAACGGATCCTTGACGACTTGCACCAGAATCTCGTTGCCCTCCGCCACCAGGGAACGGATGTTCTCGGTGCGGGGCGCCTCGATGCCGGTGTCCGCGTGGCGCGCATCGACAATATCGGAGGCGTGCAGGAAGGCGGTGCGCTCCATGCCGATCTCGATGAAGGCCGCCTGCATGCCCGGCAGAACGCGCGACACCCGCCCCTTGTAAATGTTGCTGATGAGACCGCGCCGGCTCGACCGCTCGAGGTACACCTCCTGCAGCACACCGTTCTCGACCACCGCCGCGCGTGCCTCGTGCGTGTTGGCGTTGATCAGGATCTCGGTGCTCATCGCGTACCGGCGGCCGTCTGGACGCTCCATCGCGGCACACCGGCCGCCTGCAGGAGGCCGGCCGTCTCGAACAGCGGCAGTCCCATGACGCCGGAGAAACTGCCCCGCAATTGCGCGATGAAAACCGCACCGAGACCCTGAACGGCGTAGCCGCCTGCCTTGTCGTGGGGTTCGCCGGTATCCCAATAGGCGCCTGCCTCGGCGACGGCGATCTCGCGAAAGGTGACCTCGCTCCGGCTCACGCAGGTTGAGGTGCGGCCACCGGCGGCCAGCGCGACGGACGTGAGCACCTCGTGGGTTCGACCCGACAACAGTTGCAGCATGCGAACCCCGTCGTCCCTCCCGGTGGGCTTTCCCAGAATCTCGCGGCCGATCACCACCGCTGTGTCGGCCGCGAGCACCGGCCGCTCCGCAGCTGCATCCCCCACGCGGCCCGCGCCGGCTGCCGCTTTGAGGCCCGCGCCGGCCTTCGCGACGGCCAATCTCGAGACGTACGCGAGCGGCTCTTCCCCGCTCTCGAGCGACTCGTCCACGGTCACGCTAAGCACCTGAAAAGGCACCCCTATTTGTTGAAGCAGCTGGCGCCGGCGGGGCGAACCCGAGGCGAGATACACGAAATCCACGCTCATTCGCCAAGAATACCTTGGGCAGGCGAAGGCCGGTGACGCCGTTATGCGCGATGGTAGGGGTGGCCGGCCAAAAGGCTCATGGCGCGATAGATTTGTTCGGCCACGACCACCCTCACCAAGGCATGCGGCAGCGTGAGCGGCGATAACGACCAGATCTGGTCGGCGCGTTTCACGCACTCGGGGGCAAGTCCGTCAGGACCGCCGATCAGAAGCACCAGGGGCTTGGCCTCACGCAATCGCTCGGCAAACCAGCCGCTCAGCTTCTCGGTGCTCATGGCAGTGCCCGCGACGTCCAATGCAACGACGTAATCCTTGGGTGAGATGGCAGCCAGCATGTTTTGCCCTTCGCGTGCGACCGCGCGCCCGGGATTCTCGCCGGCGCGTCGGGTGGCAACCGGTATCTCCTCGAGCTCGAGCACCAGCGGTGCACGCAGCCGCTTCTGATACTCCCGAAACCCGGTATTGACCCACTCCGGCAGCCGGGTTCCCGCGGCGAGCAATCGGCACCTCATGCGCCAACCGCCTCCCTTGCATCGACGCTCAGGCGCGGACGGCGCGCTTCGCCGTCATGTCCCACAGCTTCTCCAATCCATAGAATTCCCGCACTCGGGGCAGCATGACGTGCACGATGTACTCGTGCAGGTCGATCAGCACCCAATCACCGTCCTTGAGCCCCTCGAGGCCGTGCGGCCGAAAGCCTGCCTCCTTGGTTTTCTCGACCACCCGCTGGGCCACCGAGCGGACGTGGCGGTCCGACGTGCCGCTCGCGATCACCATGTAGTCCGCGATATCCGTGAGCCCGCGCACATCCAACACCTTCACTTCCAGCGCCTTCATGTCGTCGAGCGCGTCGAGCACCACGCTCTTGAGGGACCGGTGTGAGGAAGCGGGTTTGGTCGCCGCCTTCCGGTGGATGGCGAGCTTGCCGCTCGCGGGTTTGGGGGCGGCGCTGCTGCCGGGGGTGCGTTTGCTCTTGGCCTTGGCGGCCCCCTTCGGGTTCCCCTTGGGCGCTCGTGGCGGCAGTTTTTTCTGCAAGGCTCTCGGTTTCGGCGGCTTTTTCTCGGTTGGCACTAGGGCGTCCGTGATTTGGCGTAGCAGCGGGTGTCCAGAATCAGTTTACGCACTGAATCGGGCATGAGGAAGCGGGGATCACGGCCCATGGCAATGAGCTGGCGCACTTCCGTGGAGGAGATTTCAAGCTGGGTGACGGCATGGATGTAGATGCAACCGGCTCGTTGTTCGTGCAAATCGCCGATTCTCCCGGTGCCGCGATCCACGAGCAGCTCACCGAGCGGTCCCATCCCGGGGGCGCGCCATCCGGGACGATGCGCCACCACCAGATGCGCGAGCTGCAAAAGCTCTCGCCACTGATGCCATTTCGGCAGACTCAAGAAGGCATCCATCCCGACGATGAGACAGAGGCTGCGATCAGGATACTCGTGCCGTAACTCCCCCAGCGTCTCGACGGAATACGACGGACCCGCCTTGCGCACCTCACGATCGTCGACGACGAAGCCGGGTTGCTCTGCGGTGGCGAGCTGTACCATCTTGAGCCGCAGCTGCGCATCCGCCAGGGGTTGATCGCGATGCGGCGGATTGCCCGCGGGAAGGAAGCGAATCTCCTTCAGACGCAGCGCCTGTTGCAGTTCGAAGGCCGTCCGCAAATGTGCGTAGTGGATCGGATCGAAGGTGCCGCCGAATATTCCCATCGGGTTCATACAGCTACCCTGCCTGAATCTCGGGTTGCTTGCAAAGCGCCGGCCATGCCCATGGTCAACGAAACGATCGAGGACCACGAATCGCCGGGCAGGATGCCCTTGATGGTGCGGTCCACGCGAGCCGCCTCTTGCAGCAGCGCGGCCAGCGGCATTTTACCCGCACGCCGGAGCGCACGCGGCGAAGGCTTTGCCGCCTGGTTCCATCCGCCGCCTCCGTTCGAGCCTAGGCGATCACGTTCTCGCGCCTGCCAGAGGCCACGCAACTCGCGCACCAAGGCCCAGAGGATGAGCGTGGGCTCGGCCCCCTCGCCGCGCAGTCCCGTAAGCACGCGAAGCGCGCGCGCCGCATCGCCGGCCGCCGCAGCCTCCGCCAGCTGGAACACGTCATAGCGTGCGCTGTCGCCGACGGTGCGCATGACGAGTGCCTCGTCGATTATGCCGCCCTGTGCGAGCAGCGCCAGGATCTCGAGCTCTTGTTTCGCGGCGAGCAGATTCCCCTCGACACGTTCGATGATGACCCGGGCAGCGGACGCCTCCAGAGTGAGTCCGCGAATCGCCGCCCGCCGCTCGAGCCACGCGGGAAGCGCCTCGGCAGAGACCGGCCACACCGGAATCCAGGCGCCGTGCTTCTCGACGGCACGCACCCACGGCGCCTCGCTCGCCTTGCGGTCGAGCTTGTCGGTGACGATCAGAGTGAGCACATCGGGCGGCGGCTCAGTCGCGATATCGAGCAGCACTTGCGCCCCCTTGTCCGGTTTCCCGCTCGGCATGCGCAGCTCGAACAGGCGGCGATCCGCGAACAAGGAAAGCGCTTGGGTCGAATGTCGCAGCTCATCCCAGGAAAATCCGCGCTCGATGAAGAAAACCGTTCGGTCCGCGTAGCCGGCTGCTCGCGCCGCGGCGCGAATCGCATCCGCACACTCCCCTACCGTCAGCGGCTCATCGCCTGAAACGAGATAGACCCGCTTGAGGCCTCGCTCGAGCGCGCCGGACAATTGATCGGGGCTCAGTCTCACGGCGCAGGTGCGAGCTGGTTGCGGACCGCCTCATATTCATCGGCCATGCGATCCACCAGCGCCTGAACCGGCAGCACTTCGCGAATGCCGCTCACGCTCTGACCGGCGCTCCAGATATCCCGCCACGCCTTGATTTCCGTATTCCCTCCGGTTCCAAAATTCATCTTGGTTTTGTCCGCCTCCGGAAGCTTGTCGGGATCAAAGCCTGCTCTCACCACGCTCGCACGCAGATAATTGCCGGAGACGCCGCTGAAGAGCGAGGTGTACACGATGTCCTCAGCTGAGGCGTCAACCAGCATCGCTTTGTAGACTTCGCTCGCATTGGCCTCTTCCGTTGCGATGAACCGCGTACCGAGATAGGCGAGGTCGGCGCCCAGCGCCTGCGCGGCGAGCACATCCGCGCCGGTGCTCATGGCTCCCGACAGGATGATCGTGCCAGGGTACACCGCGCGGATTTGCTTCACCAACGCGAAGGGGCTGAGGAGGCCCGCATGCCCGCCGGCGCCCGCGCACACGGCGATGATGCCGTCGACGCCCTGAGCCGCTGCCTTCTCGGCGTGGCGTAAATTGATGACATCATGGAACACGAGGCCGCCGTAGGAATGCACCGCCTGGACGACCTCGGCCGGTGGCCGCAGACTGGTGATCACGATGGGAACCCGATGCTTTACGCACAGCCTCACGTCGTGCTCCAGGCGTTCGTTGCTGGCATGCACGATTTGATTCACGGCAAACGGCGCAATCTTCGCTTTCGAGTCCGCCCGACGGCACGCATCCAGGGTCTCAGTGATCTCGCCGAGCCAGTCGTCGAGTTGCGAGGCCGGCCGCGCGTTGAGCGCCGGAAATGACCCGACAATCCCGGCCTTGCATTGCGCGAGCACGAGCGTCGGTGTCGATACGATGAACATGGGCGCACCGATCACCGGCAGGCGCAGGCAACCTTGCAAAATACGGGGGATGGGCATCTTCTCTCGATTCCGGGGGGCGCGGCCAGGTGCGCGTCTCGAGCATTATGGCGCACTCTGCCGTGCCGCCGCACATCGGATTATCTTTGTTGCCGTCGGCCGATGCTCGCCAGCGGGACCTTGATTTCGGAGCCGCTCGCCGACAGGCTGGCTGATTGGCTTGCCGACAGGCTCGCCGGCGGCGAGCCTTGCGCGGTTCCGCCTTCGCTGCCGCAGTTGTCGCACCCACCGCAGGTCCCCGACGGCTGCATGGCCGCCGCGTCGAGCCGCGCGGCGAGGCTGCGCACACCGAACCAGCCGGGCGCACGCGCGGCCCAGCTGGCCACGCGCGAGAGTGCTGCACGCCGCAACGAGCGCGGCCCGAGCTTGAACAGCGCATACACGGCGCTCGCGAGGAGCGCGGCAACGACCAGCAAGTTGTCGAGCAGGGGACTCATTGCAGCGCTATCCGAGAGACGACAGCGCCGTCGCGACGCGGAAGGTGATGAACGAGCCCAGATACGCAAGTGCGAACAGATACGCCGCCATGATGATGGGATAACGCCACGAATTGGTCTCGCGCTTGACCGTCGCGAGCGTCGATAGGCATTGAGGCGCGAATACATACCACGCCAGCAGCGATAGCGCCGTCGGCAGGCTCCAGGAGTGAGTGATCAAGGGCGTCAGCGCGCCGCTCACATTTTCCCCGGTGGCGGACAACGCGTACACCGTGCCCAGCGCGCCGACCGCCACCTCTCGGGCCGCGAGGCCGGGCACCAGTGCTATCGAGATTTGCCAATTGAAACCGATGGGCTTGAATATCACGGCGAGCCACGCCCCCAGATGGCCTGCGATGCTGTACTGAATTGCGGGACCGGTCGCACCGGGCGGAGGCGTCGGAAACGAGCTCAGCGCCCAGAGGATCACCATGAGCGCCAGAATGATCGTACCGACCCGGCTCAAGAAGATCTCCACCCGCTGCCACAAACCGATGGTCAGGTTTCGCAGATTGGGCCAGTGATAGACAGGGAGCTCCAGCATCAGCGTCTGCAAGCGTGCCCCGGCGCCCGCGCGCTTCAACACATAGGCCACCGCCATGGCGCTGGCCACGCCGACGAGATACAGCGCGAACAACACCATCCCCTGAAGCTGTAATCCGCCCCACAGCGTGCGTTGCGGAATGAACGCCCCGATGATCAGCGCGTAGACCGGCAGGCGCGCCGAGCACGTCATCAGCGGCGCAATCATGATGGTTGCCAGCCGATCGCGCGGATTCTGAATCGTACGTGTAGCCATGACCCCGGGTATCGCACAGGCAAAACTGGACAGCAACGGAATGAACGCACGTCCGGACAGTCCGACACTTCCCATGAGACGGTCGAGCAGGAACGCGGCACGCGGCAGATAGCCCGAATCCTCCAGCATCAAGATAAAGAAAAAAAGAATGATGATCTGCGGCAGGAAGACGAACACGCTGCCGACCCCCGCGAGCACCCCGTTGACCAGCAGCCCCTTCAGAAGGCTGTCCGGCATCACGTGCCCGAGCCAACCTGCGAGGGCATCGACGCCGGCCTTGATCGCATCCATCGGCACCTGCGCCCAGGCAAACACGGCTTGGAATACGAGAAAGAGAATGGCCGCGAGAATCAGCGGGCCCGCCACAGGGTGCAGCACGACGGCATCGAGCTTGTCGCTGAACGTCACGCCGTCGATCCGGTCGGCGCCGACCGCCGTGAGGATGCGCCGCACCTCAGCCTGATCTTGTGCGATATCGGCGGAGGTCGGGGTGCGCCAGTCGAATTTGCCCGCGGCGCGAACAGGAATCGCGGCCGATTCCAGCATCTCGATCAGCCGTTTCGCGCCGGACGCCTTCACGCCCACCGTCTCGACCACGGGTACGCCGAGTTCGCGGCCGAGACGCTCGGCATCGATGACGATGCCTTTGCGGCGTGCGATGTCCGTCATGTTGAGCGCGACCACCATCGGCAGTCCCAGGCGCTTCAAGCTGAGCACCAACCGCAGATTCTGACGCAGATTGGTGGCATCGGTGACGCAGACGACGAAATCGGGCGCGCTTTCCCCGGCCCGGCGGCCGAGAAGCACGTCGGCCGTCACCTGTTCATCGGGAGTTAGGGGATCGAGACTATACGCGCCTGGAAGATCGAGAATTCGAACCCGCGAGCCTGACGGCGTAAGGAGCGCGCCTTCCTTGCGCTCGACGGTGACCCCGGCATAGTTCGCAACCTTCTGGCGACTGCCCGTCAGAACATTGAACAACGCGGTCTTGCCGCAGTTGGGGTTACCCACCAGCGCAACCAGAGGAATCGGATGCGCACCGGACAACGCTTCCATGACGCTATCCCGCCGGCGTCTGCTCCGGGCAAACGCGAATACAGGCGGCCTCGAACAGCCGCAACGCAAAAGTACCCGTGCCGATCCGCACTGCAATCGGCTCGCGTGCCAGAAGGCCGCGTGCGACCACGCGAACCGCCTCGCCGGGCAGGAAGCCGAGTTCGGCCAGCCGGCGTCCCAACTCCAGCGCAGCCGCCCCCTCAGCGGGCACGACCGAGACCACACGCGCCTTGGCGCCGGTCTTCAAGTCAGTCAGCTTGATGTGCATGACCGAAGTGTATATGAGAATCGTTCCCATTACTATTCGGCGGTGGTGGCCTGAAGAAGCCCGGGAGGCCGCCTCCCGTCGGCTCGCTCGGGAGCTCTTTTCAAACTAACCTATTGAAAATACATGATAAATTCATCTGGCGAGCGGCTGGCGCGAAGGCTCTGCTCCGGGCATCCCTGCGCGTTCCTGATACTCTTGAGGTCCCAGGGATTCAGAGGCATACCAGATGCCTACACTTTTTGAAAAGATCATCGCGGGAGAACTCCCCGCGGACATCGTTTATCGGGACTCACGCGTGGTCGCATTCTTGGACATCCGTCCGGCCGCGCCGGTACACCTGTTGATCGTCCCCTTGAAGCCCATCCCGACAACCGACGACATCGAGGACTCCGACGAGTCCCTCATTGGCCATATGGTCATCGTCGCTCGCGACCTGGCGCGCCAGCGCGGGATCGCGAAAAGCGGTTACCGGCTCGTCATCAATTGCAATCCGGACAGCGGCCAGGAGGTGTATCACCTGCACCTGCACTTGCTGGGCGGAAGGCCGCTTGGCCCGTTGGTACAACGCACCTGATCGAAACGCAGAGGAATAGGTCATGAAGAAGAACAAGTCATGAACAAGAAAAAGGCGACGCCACGAATTTCGAGAGCTTCCGCACCGTCGAGAACGGCGAAGAATCCCTCTCATCCATCCAAGCCGCGGGCCGCCGCCAGCGCCGCAAAGCTCGCGACCCGCGCCGCCTCCGCTTCGCGTTCCGCTGCGCGCTCATCATCGCGCAGCACGTCGAAAGCCGGCCTCTCCGCCCCGCCGAGACGCGAGCTTTACCCAGCCATCGAGCCGTTCAAGCAGGGATATCTGCGCGTATCGGACGTCCACGAGATCTATTACGAAGAATGCGGCAATCCCGCGGGCAAAGCCGCCATCTTCCTGCATGGCGGACCGGGCGCGGGATCCGATAGACGAGCTCGCCAGTTCTTCGATCCGCATCACTACCGCATCGTGGTGTTCGACCAGCGAGGCTGCGGGCGCAGCCGGCCCAGTGCGAGCCTTGTGGAGAACACCACCTGGCATCTGGTTGCCGACATCGAGCGATTGCGCAAACATTTGGGTATCGAACGCTGGCTGGTGTTCGGAGGGTCCTGGGGCAGCACGCTCGCCCTGGCGTATGCCGAAGCGCACCCCGAGCGGGTCAGCGAACTCGTGCTGCGCGGCATCTTCATGCTGCGATATAACGAGATTCGTTGGTTCTATCAGCACGGTGCCTCGGAAATCTTTCCAGACTGCTGGGAGGCTTATCGCGACGCGATTCCGCTCGACGAGCGCGATGATCTGTTGCGCGCCTATCATCAACGCCTGACCGGCAACGATCAGCGAGCCGCCCTGGCGGCGGCGCGCGCTTGGTCCGTCTGGGAGGCGTCCACCAGCTTTTTGCACAGTAACCTCGACAACATCCGTCGCTGGGGTGAGGATCAATTCGCGCTCGCCGTGGCCCGCATCGAATGCCACTACTTCGTGAATCGGGGTTTCTTGCGCAGCGAATCGCAGCTCATCGACGATGTTCCGCGCATTCGTCACATCCCGGCCACGATCGTGCAGGGACGCTATGACGTCGTCTGTCCGGCGACCAGCGCCTGGGATCTGCACAAGGCGTGGCCCGAAGCCGATTTCCGGATCGTCCCCGATGCCGGTCACTCGGCATTCGAGCCCGGCAACATTCACGAGCTGGTGACGGCCACGGATCGATATCGGAGCCGGTGAGTCCGCCGGGAATGTTTCATCGAGCGATCTTTGCAGCCGCGGCGCTCGCGATGGCGGGGTGCCTGTCGCCCACGGCGGGAGAGGCCGCGACAGGACTTTTGCGTTTTCCCGACGTGTGGCAGGACCGAGTGGTGTTCACGTATGCCGGCGACTTGTGGACGGTCGGCACTGCGGGCGGCACCGCGGTCCGCCTCACCTCCCATCCGGGCATGGAACTGTTTGCCAAGTTCTCTCCCGACGGCCGACAACTCGCGTTCACCGGACAATACGGCGGTGACGAGCAGGTGTACGTCATGCCCTCCGGCGGCGGCGCGCCCCGTCAGCTGACCTACTATCCGACCCCGGGTCCGCTTCCGGAGCGCTGGGGATACGACAATCAGGTTTACGGCTGGAGCCCGGACGGCAAGAGCATTCTATTCCGCTCCGTGCGCGACGGCCGCAGCCGGGTCGACTGCAAGCTCTACACCGTGCCGGCGGCCGGAGGCGGCGCAACCGCATTGCCGATGCCAATTTCCGGAGCGGGCCACTTCTCCCCGGACGGCACGCAAATCGTATATTCGCCGTTGTGGCGGGATTTTCGCAGCGAGAAACGCTACCAGGGAGGGTGGGCCAACGACCTTTACATCTTCGATCTCGAACACCCCGCTCTTACCCAGGTGACGAACGATCCGCGCTCCGACCGCGACCCGATGTGGATTGGCTCCGCCGTTTATTTCAACTCCGATCGGAGCGGCGTATTCAATCTCTACCGCTATGACATAGCCACCCGGCAAACCACTCAGATCACCCACTATACGGAGTGGGACGTGCGCTGGCCGAGCGCGGACGCGGCCGGTCAAATCGTCTACGAGCTCGACGGCGTCCTTCATATCTACGACACCCGCGACAATCGGGACCGCGCGCTCGATATCGATGTGCCGACGGACGATACGACTGCCCGGCCGCAGATGGTCAACGCGGCCGACGCTGTCGAAAGTCTGCAGCTCAGTCCCGTCGGAGGAAGAGCCGCCATTGTCGCGCGCGGCGAGGTGTTCACCATCCCGCTGGAGCACGGCGTCACCCGCAACCTGACCCACACCTCGAACGCTCACGAACGCGAGGCGGCGTGGTCCTTGGACGGGCGGCGGCTCGCCTACGTCTCCGACGCAAGCGGAGAAGAAGAGCTGTATGTGCAGGCGCAGGACGGCGGCGGACCGCCTCAGGCGGTGACCACCGGACCCGGGTCTCGCTACTACGCGCCTCGTTGGTCGGGTGACGGCAAGCGCATCGCGATCTCGGATCAAACCGGACGGCTCTTTGTCGTCGATCTCGGCTCACGGCGCCGGCTCGAAGTCGCCAAGGATCCGCTCGATCTCGCGCTCGACTACCAATGGTCGCCGGACGGCCGGTTCCTGAGCTACACACTCAACGAGAGCAACAACTTCTCCGCGGTCTACATCTGGTCCACGGCCGATGGCGTCTCGAGGCGCGTGACGCCGGAGTTCTTCAATGCCCAATCCCCGGCATGGGCGCCGAACGGCGAGCTGCTGTATTTCCTGAGCGCGCGCGAGTATGCGCCGCTGATCAGCACGGTGGAGTTCGAATTCGCCACGGATCGGCAAACCGGCATTTTCGCGGTCGCTCTTCGCGGGGGTGTCAAGAATCCGTTCGGGGTGCGCAACGACGAGCCAGGCGACGAGAGCAAGGAATCGGGCAAGGACGATGGCGATTCGGACAAGGACCAAAAAAAGCCGAGCAAGGACGGGCGCTCCACCGATGGCGCCGAACCGAAGCGCGCCGTCGCGGTCACGATCGATTTCAACGGCATCATGGGACGGGTGATCCGCGTGCCCGTCGAGGCGGACAACTTGAGCGATTTGCGTGCGGCCGACGATGCGCTGCTCTATCAACGAAACGGCGCCTTTTATTACGGGCGCGACTCGGTCACGAAGACCAGCGTCATGTCGTATTCCATCAAAGATCGGGAAGCGAAACCGGTGGCCGAGGACGTGACCGCGTGGTCCGCGACGGCGGACGGAAAGCACGTGCTGGCGCGGCTCGCGTCGAAGGAGATCAAATACTACGAGGTCGGCAAGAGCGACGACGCCAAGACCGTGTCGCTCGCCGGTCTTACGACGACCCGCGTGCCGGTCGAGGAATGGCACGAGATTTTCACGGAAGTCTGGCGTCGTTATCGCGACCATTTCTACGTGCCGAACATGCATGGTTATGATTGGCTGGCGCTGCGCAAGAAATACGCGCCGCTGGTCGATCAGGTCGGCCACCGCGCGGATTTAAACTACGTCATCTCCGAAATGATCTCGGAGCTCACGGTGCAACACGCATACATCGAGGGGGGCGATCTAGGATTGCCCAAGCGGCCGTTCGTCGCGCTCCCCGGCGCGCGGTTCGAGCTCGACGCCGGATCGGGCCGCTATCGCATCGCCAAGATCTACGCGGGTGAGAATGAGGAGGAGCGCTATCGCTCGCCGTTGACGGAGGTCGGCATCGACGTGCACGTGGGCGATTACGTGCTCGCCATCAACGGCCGCGAACTGCGCGCGGACATGGATCCGTATCAACTGCTGCTGGCGACTCCCGATCAACCGGTCGAATGGCGGGTATCCAGCGCCGCCGACGGCAAATCAGCACGCACCATCCGTTACCTTCCCATCGCGAACGAAACCGACCTTCGGTACCTCGAGTGGGTCTCGGCCAATCGCTCGCGCGTCGATCGATTGAGCAACGGACGCATCGGCTACATCCACATACCCGACATGGAGGATGCGGGCATGCGCGAGTTCGTCAAATGGTGGTTCCCCCAAGTCCGCAAGGAAGCGTTGGTGATCGATGAAAGGGATAATGGCGGCGGAAATATCTCCGAAATGCTGATCGAAAGGCTGGCGCGCACCCTGCACGGCATGGATTACTCGCGCAATCACGACGCACCGAGTACCTATCCCCGTGTCGTTCAGCCCGGCCCGAAGGTGGCGCTCATCAACGAGGACACCGGCTCGGACGGCGACATATTCGCGAATGCGTTCCGTGACTGGAAGATCGGAGCCTTGATCGGTAAGCGAAGCTGGGGCGGCGCAGTCGGCATCACCGACCATGGGCCGCTGCTCGACGGGGGCATCGTGTTTGTGCCAGAGTTTGGTACCGCCGACGCCGAGGGCCGCTGGATCATCGAGGGCCATGGCGTCGACCCGGACATCGTAGTGGAGGAGGATCCCGTGGAGGTCTTGCATGGCCATGATCCACAGCTCGAACGAGGTGTCGCCGAGTTGATGAAACTTCTGCCGGCGCACCCCGAGGGATTGCCACCGCGGCCGGCGGCGCCCGTAAAAACGGAGACGCACTGACAATGTCCGAGCTGGCGACGTTTTGCCTCGCCCGCTGCGAGGACGCTGAAGAGATCGCAGTGATGTCCCGCGACTCCATCGAGGGCGGACTGCCCTGGTCGTGGACGCCGACGCGCGTGCGGCGATCCATCATGAGCCGGGACTCGAGCGTCATCGTCGCTCGACGCGAGGACCGCGTGGCGGCATTCGCCATCATGTATTTTGGCGACGACGTGGCCCATCTGAACCTTCTCGCGGTCGCCGTCAGACACCGTCGCCAGGGCATCGGACGGCGCTTGCTCGAATGGATGTCGGCGACGTGCCTCGAAGCGGGCGTGTTCCGCATCGACCTCGAATTGCGCGCGAACAATGAGGTGGCGCGCTCGTTTTACGAATCCTTGAGTTTCGAGGCGCTGAACGTCGTTCAAGGCTACTACCAGGGGGTGGAGCCGGCGCTGCGCATGACGAAACGCCTGGGTAAGTAGTATGGCAGCCGCGCATCGGACCTTCGGCTCCGCCGGCCGCGAGGTCCCGCTGGTCGGTCAGGGCTCGTGGCGAGCCGAGGAATCATCGGCAGGCACCGCGATCGCGGCCCTGCGCCGGGGTCTCGATCTCGGCATGACGCACATCGATACCGCGGAAATGTACGGCTCCGGTGCCGCCGAACGACTCATCGCCAAGGCCATTGACGGACGCCGCGATGAGGTTTTCCTGGTGTCCAAAGTCCTGCCGAGCAATGCCTCGAAGCGCGGCACGGTCGCCTCGTGCGAAAAATCCCTGGCGCGTTTGGGCACGGATCGGCTCGATTGCTACCTGCTGCATTGGCCCGGCAGTCATCCGCTCGAGGAAACGGTCGCTGCATTCGAGTCGTTGAAGGCGAGCGGCAAGATTCTCTCCTGGGGGGTCAGCAACTTCGACGTGGACGATTTGGAAGAAATTGCGGGGATCGCAGGCGCGGGTCTCCCCGTCTGCAACCAGGTGCTCTACCACGTGCAGGAGCGCGCGATAGAGCACGCCGTCTTGCCGTGGTGCCTCGCACACGGTACGGCCGTGGTCGCCTACACTCCGTTCGGCGAATCCAAGGCGCCGTTCGATCCGAAGCAGCCGACGGGGCGCGTGCTGAGCGAAATTGCCGCGGCGCGCGGGGCTACCGCCAGACAGGTGGCGCTCGCGTTCCTGCTGCGCCATCCGAACTCCTTCGTCATCCCGAAGGCCGCGGGTATCGCTCACGTAGTGGAGAACGCCGGTGCCGCAGCATTGGCTCTGACCGATGCGGAGATCGCACGGATCGATGCAGCGTTCCCCCGCGGGAGAGCCCGGCCACTGCCCATGATTTGAGCGCCGCGCTAGGGCCGTGTACTGCAATGCAAACCCGGCCGCGCGTCGCCCCGCCCGCGCGTCGCCCCGCCCGCGGGTTATCGGCCAAATCTTACGCCGCGAGCCAATGCTGGGTAATTGCGAAACGCAGCTCGTCGCTCTCATGATGGCTGCCCCGAGCGCGGTTGGTTCAGAGGGACGCATGCGGAACAGATTGAAATTCTATTTGAATCTCGCGCTCTTCGGTTTCACGGTGGGGAAGACCTACACCGCCTTCCAACGGCGGGTGGCAAAGTCGCAAATGCACCGCGGCAGGCCAGGGTAATGGAGCTGCTACATCGAAAAAATCCCCCGTCGCTACCGGGTCTGATTGCCCACATCCAGACCGTAGCGGAGCGTCAGAAGGCCGTGCTCGCGCGATGGTCTGCCCCGCTACCGATTTCTGGGCGAATACGCTGGATTGATCTGTTGACGCCCCGCCCGCCGGGAGCCATACATATAACCCGTCGGCCGCTGCTTCAGCCGGACGGTTCCAGGGAAGAGACTTCGTGGGCCCTTATCGGGTTGGCCTCGAGATTGATTCGTCGCGCAAAGCGTGTGGCCCGCCAGCCCATAAACTGCGACCTCATCGCAGTAGCAATTTTTGCCGCCGCATCACCGATCGCTCCCGCCCCGCGCCGTGGCGACGCTCCCGCCAGGTCGTGCTGCGCGCGGATTCCGTGCGAAATTAGCCTGGCGCCCTAGTTGGCCCCGGGAATCCACGATGTGCCCGCGAGCGGCACCCCCGCCATGGCGGCGGCCTCTACGGTCAGCGCCACCAGATCCTCCTTCTCGAGGTGGTGGACATCTTGTTTGCCGCAGGCGCGCGCGATGGTGGTCAATTCCATGGTCAGCGTCTTTAAATAATTCCGGAGCCGCTTGGCGCCCACCGCAGGCTCGAGCCGCAGTTCCAGCTCCGCGTCCTGGGTGGTGATGCCCACCGGGCATTTGCCGGTGTGGCAATGGTGACAGTAACCGGGCGCCGTGCCGAGACGCGCATAGTCCTTGATGGCGGAACGATGCTCCCCATGCACGACGTAGCTCTCGCTGTTGCAGCCGAGGGCCATCATGACACCCTGTCCGATCGCCACCGCGTCCGCCCCCATCGCGAGCGCCTTGGCGACGTCCGCGCCGCTCCGGATGCCACCGGAGATCACCAGCTGCACCTTGCCGCGCATGTTCAGATCGTCGAGCGCGTCCACCGCCTGGCGCAGCGCCGCGAGGGTCGGTATGCCGACATGCTCGATGAACACGGTCTGGGTGGCGGCGGTGCCGCCCTGCATGCCGTCGACCACGATCACGTCCGCCCCGGCGTGCACTGCAAGCTTCACGTCGTTGAACACGCGCGTGGCGCCCACCTTCACGTAGATCGGCTTTTCCCAATCGGTGATCTCGCGCAGCTCCTTGATCTTGATCACCAGGTCATCCGGACCGGTCCAGTCCGGATGGCGCGATGCGGAGCGCTGGTCCACGCCTTCCGGCAGTGTGCGCATGCGCGCGACGCGCGGGTTGACCTTCTGGCCGAGGAGCATTCCGCCGCCGCCCGGCTTCGCGCCCTGTCCGATGACTATTTCGATGGCATCGGCGCGGCGCACGTCGTCAGGGTCGAACCCGTAGCGAGAGGGCAGACACTGGTAGACCAAGGTTTTCGAGGAGTTGCGCTCCTCCGACGTCATGCCGCCGTCGCCCGTGGTGGTTGAGGTCCCCACCTCGGTGGCGGCTCGGCCGAGCGCGTCCTTGACCCGCGCGGAGAGGGCGCCGAAGCTCATTCCGGCGACGGTGATGGGAATGCCGAGCTCGATCGGCTTGGTGGCGAAGCGCGTGCCCAGAACCGTCTTGGTGGCGCAGCGCTCGCGATATCCCTCGAGCGGATAGCGCGACAGCGAGGCAGCCAGGAACAACAGGTCGTCGAAGTTCGGCACCCGCCGCTTCGCGCCCAGCCCGCGAATCTCATAAAGACCCGTGGCGGCGGCGCGCTGAATGTAATCGAGGGTCGCGCGGTCGAACCCGGCGGACTCTTCCCGGTGGGCGCCGGACGGGTCGCCGTCCGGACGCGGGGTATCGCTGATCGGCCGTTCCGCGCTCATCGCTCAGTACTCCTGATCGGCATCGGCATTCCAGTGATACAAACTCTTGGCGGATGCCACACGCTTGAAGTCGGCGGCATCGTGGCTCAGCCCCGCCGCGGCCAACAGATTCTTGACGTTGGCGCGGTCGGTGTCCGACATCGGCTCGAACCGGGCATCGGCTCCCAGCGAGCGCACTTTGCCGCGCACGTAGATCACCGCCTCGTACAGCGAATCGCCCAGGGCGTCGCCGGCATCCCCGCAAATGATCAGCCGGCCGGCTTGTGCCATGAACGCCGAAAAGCTCCCGACGCTGCCGCCGACCACGATGTCCGCGCCCTTCAACGAAATTCCGCAACGCAAAGACGCGTCACCGTCGACGACGAGCAGTCCGCCGTGCGCGGACGCGCCGGCGGCCGTGGATGCGAATCCCTTCACGTGTACGCGCCCCGACATCATGTTCTCGGCGGCCCCGGGGCCTGCATTGCCGTGAACGGTGACGGAGGCATGCTTGTTCATGCCCGCCACGTAGTAGCCCACGTGGCCGTGAATGTGCACGTCGAGCTTTGCGTCGAGCCCGCAGGCGATGGAATGCGCTCCGTCGGGATGATGCACGCGGATCTGCGACACCCCCTCGTCCGCCGCGCGCCGATGCAGGAAAAGATTCAGATCGCGGAGCGTCTCCTTGGTCAGATCGAACTCGCGAGCGGAGGGTACGGGCTTCATATTCGCCATCGATAGATTTCCTCCGGCTTGGGCTCGAACAGTTCGGCGTGCGCGATGTGAGGCAGATGCGCCAACGATCGGAATTCCGATGCGATGGCGACATAGTCGTCGGTCTCCGCGACCACCGCAGGCTTGCAGGCGAACGCATCGCGCACGATGAGGAGTTCCGTGTCGGTCCCCATCAAGAAGGTGTAGAACCCATCGAGCACGCTGAACCCGCGCTGCACCGCCGTCGTGAGGTCATCCCCCTCGCGCAGCCGCCACTCGAAATAACGGCACGCGGCCTCGGTGTCGTTGTCCGTCTCGAACTCGATTCCGAGCGGCTCGAGCGCTTTTCGGACCAGGTGCGGATTCGACAACGAGCCGTTGTGCACCAGGCAGAAATCGCGGCCGGCGGTGAACGGGTGTGCGTGCGCCGGCGTGACGGCGGATTCGGTGGCCATGCGGGTGTGCGCGACCAGGTGGGTGCCCTTGAGGTCGGCGAATCGATAGCGCCGCGCAATGTCGGCCGGCGCCCCCACATCCTTGTACAAGTCGATCGACTGCCCCACCGAGAGCACGGCGACCTTAGGGAAGGTGCGCGAGAGCCACGCGCTCACCACATCCGAATCCGACCCCGTGGTCAGGACCGCATGGTTGCCGTGCGCGGCGATCTCCTGGTCGGGGCCGAATTCCTGGCGCAGTTCCTGGAGCAGATCGTTCCAATCGAGGAAGTGCTCGCCGACATACAAGCTGAGCTTGCGGCGCTCCTCCGCGACCGGAGTCGTGTATACCGCAAGCCCTGCGGAGTCGGGACCGCGCTCGGTCATGCCCGTCAGCATGGGCACCATGAGCTCACCGAGGCGCTCGCGCAGCGGCGCATTCTTGATCAACAATCCGACGATTCCACACATTGCTGCGGTTCCGATCGCCCTCGTGGGCGCTAAAAGAATTCCAGGTAGCGCTTCGACTCCCACTCCGAGACATGCCGCGAGTATTCGGTCCACTCCATCCGCTTCAACCGGATGAATTCGCGCGCCAGATCCTGGCCGAGGCCGCCGCAGATGACCGGGTCCGCCTCAAGCGCGTCGATCGCCTCGTTTAGCGACTGCGGCAACAGCTTGATGCCCTTTTCTTTCAATTGCTCGGGAGTGAGCTCGTACATATTGATGTTCTGCGCCGGGCCCGGGTCGAGCTTGCGGTCGATGCCGTCGAGTCCGGCAGCGATCAATGCGGCGGACACCAGGTATGGATTGCAGCCGGAGTCGGGAAGCCTGACCTCCAGCCGGCCGAACGGCACCCGTACGCAGGCGGTGCGATTGTTGTCGCCGTAGGCGATGTACGCGGGCGCCCAGGTCGATCCCGACAGCGATCGGCCCACGACCAGCCGCTTGTAGGAATTCACCGTGGGTGCCGCCACCGCGGCGAGCGCGCGCGCATGCGCAAGCACGCCGGCGAGGAATTGATAGGCCAACGTGGACAGTCCCATGCCGGATTTGTCGCTTGCGTCGTGAAAGGCGTTCTTCTGCGACTTCGAGCCCATCGACACGTGAAAATGCGCACCGCTGCCGGTGCGATTGGAAAACGGCTTCGGCATGAACGTCGCGATCATGCCGTGTTTGTGCGCGATTTCGCTTGCCGCCATTTTAACGAAGGTGAAGTTGTCGGCCGATTTGAGCGCATCGGCGTAGGTGAAATTGATCTCGAACTGGCCGTTGCCGTCCTCGTGATCGATTTGATACACGTCGATGCCGACGGCGCGCAGCCCCGCCACCATCTC
>Ga0187847_10000307_pt1 | contig 57936 bp, 44 predicted proteins | sample June2016WEW_4_10_FD_132458 | JGI IMG/M metagenome (GOLD analysis project Ga0187847, IMG submission 132458) | Peatland microbial communities from SPRUCE experiment site at the Marcell Experimental Forest, Minnesota, USA - June2016WEW_4_10 | ecosystem: Environmental > Terrestrial > Soil >...
AGTTTGCCGGTGACCATACTGCGAGGGATCACCCGTTCCCATCCCGAACACGGAAGTTAAGCCTCGCTGGGCCGATGGTACTGCACGGGTGACTGTGTGGGAGATTAGGTGATCGCCGGCAATTATACCCAACAAAAAAGCCATGCCACTACGGCATGGCTTTTTGCTTTTGGCGGAAAGTCGGCGGAGAAATGATCGGCAGTCAGTGCCGAATCTAGAAACAAGAAATTGGCGATTTGCGCCAGCCTCCTTGCTGTGCAATCATTGGTGCGTCTTCAAATTCACTGTTGATTGGTAATCTCATGAGCATTCGTCTGTCTAATGGCACCGAAATTCCTATCGAGATGCACAAAATCCGTATTGTGCAAAAAGTTAGATTGGCCCCGGCTCGCGAGCGGCTCCAAGCTATCGAAGAGGCGGGTTACAATACATTCCTTCTTCGTACCCGTGACATTTTTTTGGATATGTTGACTGATAGTGGAACTAATGCCATGAGCGACAATCAGCAGGCATCCATGTTGTTAGCCGATGACGCTTACGCTGGCTCGGAGAGCTTTTACAAGTTAGCGGACGCGGTAAAGGAGATTCTCGGTTATGAGTATCTGTTGCCGGCTCACCAGGGCCGCGCTTGCGAGCACCTGCTTGCCAAGACCTTTATTAAGCCCGGCACTTATATCCCGATGAACTATCACTTCACCACCACTAAGGCGCATTTCAATCTGATGGGAGCGACTGTCCTCGAGCTGTTTGGACCGGAAGCGCTCAACACGCAGAGCAGCGATCCGTTCAAAGGAAATATGGACATGGGGCGCCTCAAGGCCGCAATTGACGAGCATGGCGCTGGTAAAATCCCCTTTGTGCGGATGGAAGCGACCACTAACCTGATCGGCGGGCAGCCATTTTCGCTGGCTAACTTGCGTGCGGTGAAGGAACTTATCGCACCCCTTGGTATTCCGCTCGTGTTGGATGCCAGCTTGATTTCGGAAAACGCATATTTCATTCGTCAACGCGAGCAGAAATACGCAAATAAGTCAATCAAAGAGATCATCCTCGAGATGATGGGATTGTCGGATATTTGTTATCTCTCGGGGCGCAAGAGTTGCATGGTCCGGGGCGGACTTATCGCCACCAACCGCAAGGATTTATACGAAGCTATACGGCCCTGGCTGCCGGTGTACGAGGGCTTCTATACTTACGGCGGTATGTCATCCAAGGAAATCGAAGCTATGGCGGTCGGTATGCGCGAGATGACGGATCTTGAAATAGCGGGATCCTCGGCCGATGCCATCAAGTACTTTGCCGGACGGCTGATTGAGAACGGAGTTCCTGTAGTTACGCCGCCGGGCGGTCTGGCTTGCCACCTCGATGCCGGGCGCTTTGTCTCGCACCTTGCGCAAACCGATTACCCGGCGGGAGCGCTGGGCGCGGCAACGTACATTGCATCGGGTATCCGCGGAATGGAACGCGGAACTCTATCTATGGATCGCGATGAAGAGGGCAACGATGTGCCTTCAGATATCGAGCTATTGCGATTGGCTGTTCCGCGGCGCGTATTTACGATGTCCCACTTCGAGTATGCGACCGATCGGATCAAGTGGCTTCATGAACACCGTGATATCATCAGTGGTCTTGAGTTCTTTGAGGAGCCACCTATCCTTCGCTTCTTTGGCGGCCGACTCAAGCCTAAGAACAATTGGGGCGCGAAACTTGCCGCGGCTTTCGAAAAGGACTTTGGTCCCGACTGCTAGAGTATTTTCGCTTCACATCTTGGCATCGAGACAGCAAAGGATGCGGCTTTTCCCTTGGAAACGCCACTCGACAGTATGGATTCTGTGAAAAACAGAATCGAAAACGCTGCAATCGCTAGATTTTAGTAACTCGCACTCAAGTCACAAAGAGCTATGCCTTTCAGGCATGGCTCTTTGTGACTTGGTGGGCGGATTTCTCGAAGGCGAAGGTAATCATATGCAAAATTTAGATTTTCGCGGGTGATGTGTTCCTATAAGTATTGTTATCGTAAGGCATTGATGCGATGGTGTCTTACAGCGTCTGCGGAAGAGCGATCTTATCGAATTAATTATCTGCAAGAAAATAAAAAATAAAAAGGGGGGGGAGGGGGGTAGGCCTCGGGCTTGGGAATTCGGGTTGGGGATGGGATATGCGGGTCGAGTTATAGTTGTGTTCTTCATTTGAGTAGACAGTCAACTTCAATTGTGCACCGGTGGGAGGTTATACTCGGCAAACCATCGCGGTGGGCTAACTAAAAGCATGCGATGGGGCTTGGGGATGGTCGAGGTTCGATGTCTCCCATCCATTTCACGATGAGAATGTGGAATGGATGGGGCACACACCGTCCCTGTTTGATCGCCGCCTTCTGGAAGCAGGCTTCCTTATAGATAGAATGACTCTGACAGTTGTCTAAACCTGATTTTCGTTAATGCCAGTGATGAGGAGCCACGCGGCTGAAATGAAAAAGGCGAAGGAGAGCACCATAGCTACGGAGGCCAGGTAAAGTCCGGCAACATATCCTGAGATAAGTAAGACTGAACCTATTATCTGGACCACGTAACAAGATGTGCCCACGATGAAGCGACCGATGCTAAGGCCCACGGAGCTTCTGCCCTTTTTTGTGGCCTGGACGTAAACTCGTATGTAAGTAATCGTCGGAACGAGCGTAACAACCAACCATTCAACGCCGATCCATTGATAGTTTTGATTTCCAATGAGGGCGAATGCGCAGATCATGAAGACGGCGGTGAAGCCCGTCAACGTCGCAATGGCGCGATTTTTATGGGTTGCATCCTGAGTGATGATTGAAAGATTGATGGACATGGCAATAAACACCAAGCCCGCGAGAGCCGCCGCTCCGCCTCCTACCATAATGAAGAAATTGTTCCATTGGTCGATGCCCATTGCACTTTATGATACTAGAGCTGGTTGCATAAATACCCTAGAGCCATCGAGGGCTTCCCTCAGGGGCTAAAGCCCTTCATTTTCCGGCCTTTTCGGCACGACTGAAGTCGTGCCCTGACACAAGGCCTATTTATGCAACCAGTTCTAGAGAGAAAATAAATCGGCATGGCGCAGTCTGAGACGCATGCGATGGAGTTTAAGGACGGTTGAGGTTCGAGGTCTCCCACCCATTCCACGATGAGACTGTGGAATGGATGGGGCACGCATTCTTTGTTGGCGGATCAAAGGTGAGGCACCCGGCGGCGCAGCGTGTTATTGGCGGAGATTATGTAGCCTTGCAGGAAATAATAGGCCACCACACCGAACTCCACACCGAAAATAACGCGACTAGCGTCAAAGCTATGATAGCAGCGGTTGAAGTATAGTCGTAACGCCAATAATCGTCTTTGCCGCTCACTGGGATCTGGTTGTAATAAAAAGACAACCTATCTCTGACCCGACAATATTCTGCCCAATGTAACCCCATCCAGGGGCAAGAAAACGCACAGAGAATGAGAATGGCCGCAGTCAAAATCCACCTGTGTGCGTCTGTGAGCGTTACCTGCTTGGCTGCCGTGAGGGTGACCACGCCACCGATGATTGCAACCAAGAGCGAGCTGACCCAGGAGAAAATTTCCTGCTTTCTTGCCCTCTGGAAAGCAAGTTCATGTTCGAGGAATTCATAGAGCCCGTCGGAGGGTTTGTTTTCATTGGAGCTTTGCCCGTTGCCAGCGTTCGGCATGACACGTATGCCTCCTTCCTGTCGTATTCGGAACCGTCATTATTATTGCTCCGATCCCCTCCTTGCGCGCCTTTTTTTCGCGCTGGCGGCGCGGGTTTGTATTCCCGAAAAAGGTAAGTTCTAAGACAACTGTCGAAGCCCAAGAAACTGCGGCTTCGCACGCTCACAATTCGGTCTCAGAACACCGACATAACAGCGAGCGCTACACAGCCGTTGTCTGCTGCGTGTATTTCAGAAATCCGTCTCTGGATCTGATCCCTCGCGCTGGTGGTCGTCTTGTACAAAAAACTCGCCCACTTCCGGGTTGCTCTCGGTTGACTGGCTAACCGAAAGTTTCTCCGAGATGCACGTAGAATCCCCGTGCGCGCAATTTCAGTGAGGCGGCCTGAATGGGCCAACAGCGGCTAATCTGGACAAGAGCCCATGCCAGCCGAACCGCGCCAATTCGATGTGATTGTTTTGGGGGCGGGGGCGGCTGGGTTGATGTGCGCTGCTGTGGCTGGCGCGCGTGGGCGGCGAGTGGCTGTGCTCGAACATAACGGGCAGCCGGGACGGAAGATTCTGATTTCTGGCGGCGGGCGGTGCAATTTTACGAATCTGCATTGCGGGCCGGATAACTTCATCTCTGAAAATTCGCATTTTGCTAAGTCGGCTCTGGCGCTTTATCAGCCGCAGCACTTTCTCGAGTTAGTCGAAAGGTATGGGATTGCCTGGCATGAGAAGACGCTGGGGCAATTGTTTTGCGACGGTTCGGCGCGGGCAATTCTCGACATGTTGCTGGCGGAATGCGCGGAGGGCGGCGCGGAGATCGTCCTTAATACGCGGGTAATTTCGGTCGAGGGCGGGGTGGGAGACTCGGATGGCTGTGATGGGTTTCGCGTGACGTCTTCGCAGGGTGAGTTCAGAGCTGAGTCGCTGGTGGTTGCGACAGGAGGGTTGTCGATTCCGAAGCTGGGGGCGAGCGGGCTGGGGTATGAGTTGGCGCGGCAGTTTGGACTGGGGGTGGTTGAGCCGAGGGCGGGGCTGGTTCCGATGGTGCTGGGCGGCGGGGAGGCTGGCTGGACGGGACTCGCCGGGGTGTCTGCGGAGGTGGTGGCTTGGGCGCAGGCGGATACCGAAAAGCATGCGTCAGGGGCTAAAGCCCCGGATCATTCTGCGAGGCTGAATGTCGGGGTTAAAACCCCGACCTACCAACCGGCACCTTATGTCGGGGTAAAGACTCCGACCTACCAGACTGTACCTTTCAAATCAGAGCCAGCGCCGTTCAAATCGAAGACTGCATTCTCAAAATCGAAGCCGGTATTGTTCAGGGAAAAGATGCTGGTGACGCATCGCGGGCTGAGCGGGCCAGCGGTGCTGCAGGCTTCCTTGTATTGGAGGCCGGGCGAGGCGTTGGTGGTGGACTTTGCGCCTGGATGTGCTCGATCCCACCCTAGCCGCAAAAACAAAAACGCGGCGAGGGATGAGCACCCAAGTATTGGGGATGGGCACCCGAGTATTAGGGATGGGCAGCCGGGTATTGAGGTTTGCATTCTGGAGGCATTATTGCAGCAGGGGTCGCGGAGGGATTTGGCGGCGTTGAAGCAGGCTTTGCGCGAGGTTTTGCCGCAGCGGTTGGCCAATCATTTGGCAGACGTGGGCGGGCCGGAGGGGTGGTCGAACGCGGCGTTAGAGGCTTGCGAGTGGCGGCTGCATGAGTGGGAGTTTCATCCGGTGGGGACGGAAGGATTTGAGAAGGCTGAGGTGACGGCAGGCGGCGTGGATACGGCTGGATTGCAGGCGCGAACGATGGAGGCGCGGGCGGTGCCGGGGTTGTTTTTTATCGGCGAAGTGGTGGATGTGACGGGGCAACTGGGAGGGTTCAACTTTCAGTGGGCGTGGGCGTCGGCGGTGGCGGCGGGGCGGGCGGTGTGAGGCAGCACGTCAATGAGACTGGGCTGGCGGCGCGGATTGGGCTGGAGGTGCGGATTGGGCCGGGGGGGCTGATTGGGCAGGGGGCGCGCCGGCTTTGGCGGGTGGGGTGAGAACGAATCCGTTGCGGACCAGGGCGAAACCTTGCTTGGAGAACTCTGCCTGGAGGAGTTGGTTGTCAGGGCCGGAGAAGAGTTCGATGGGCGAGCCGGCGATGGTCGCAATCAAATGGTGAGCGACGATGGACTTTGAGTCGAGTGTGCCGTGCTCGTCGGCATAGGTGGCGAGTTGGATGGGTTGGATGGAGCCGGCCTTTTTAGGGATGATGGCCCAAAGATTGCGATTGTTGTGGGCGGCGGCGAGGGTCAGGAGGGTGTCAAGGGCGCCGGGATCAAAGTCGGGAAGAAAGACGGCGAAGGCATGTGCGGGCAAAGGGGTGGTGGTGGTGTGGCCGTTGGCCGAGGTTTTGAGCAGAATTTGCGATGCGTCGGGCGCAGCGGTTACGGTGACGGCCGAGCCGTTGACGGTGGCGCTCAATTGCGTGTGACCCAGATGCTTGGCTGAGGAGAGATGCTCGGTTTTGGAGATGGTGTAATTGAGACCCTGCATGTTAATGCGGACCAGTGCGGTGGATTCGTAGCCGCTGGGGAAGGCGCTGATTTTGAAACTGGCTGTGCCAACCTGCTTGCCGTGCTGCGAAACGATGAAGCTGCCGGACTGGGCTAGCGCAGCGGACGGAAGCAGGGCGAGAATTCCTATTAGCAAAGCGAGGGTTGAGTTGCGAGTGCGTGTCTGCATGGCTTGCGGGAACCCATTCATAAATAGTTTGACACGTGGTTTTGGGAAAAAGTTGCGATGGGGCGGGAGATGGGGAGAAGGCTGGTGAGTCCTGTCTCTAAAGTCCGCTGTAAAACTCACGAAAGACAAAAGCAGATTCTTCGACTCACCACCCCCGAACTCCACCCCAAAGAGCAAAGACCGCTCTTTGGGGACCCCGGAACTGAACAACGTTCGGGGCCCCGTTCGCTCACAATGACAGCCTCTGTTTTGTTATGAACTTTAGAGACAGCATACTACTGAGCAAAACTGCTCGCTGGTAATCCCAAGAAGTGGGAGGAAAAATACGGTGGCTTGACTATTTTGACGCCAATTCGCCATATTCGTGGCAAAATGTGAGCAAGATTGACCTTGCGTTGTTTCTAATTCCGTGGCATTGTTATCGAAGAAGAGGCACCGTTCAACTCTCCTCTGAGTTATTCCATTCCCTTATGGCTTCTTAGCCATGCATGTTTCTGATCACTAGCGCGGCTTCCCCCCTTTATGCCTCTTCACCGGGCTCGCTGGAAAGCGGGCCCATTCTATTTTGCGAAAATGCAAGAGCGATCTCGACACAGTAAACTCGGAAATCTCAGACCATTTGTTAAACGAAGATTAATTGAAGGCACACAATCCACTTTTTATCAAATTGTGTGCAAAACTGAACGCGTATCTTTTGAATCTCATGTAAGTATTCAAAAAAAGAGGCATCCTGCCCTTCAGTTTCTCCCTGTAGTACTTCCTTCCCGATCGGCTCTTAAGCCCACCTGCCATTCTAGACACACGTACGCGGCTTCCCCCCTTTTTATGCCTCTTAAATAGGGCCCGCTGGAAGGCGGGCTCATGCTTTCTGCGATGGCGCAACAGCGGCCTGTCCGCAGCAATCTCGGAAACCTCAGGCCCCTTGTTCAAGCATGAACTATTGACGACGCATTTTTAAGAAAGAGGATCGACGTGAAAGCGCACTTCCCTCTTGTGGCTGTTCCAGCAGCAAAAACCAACGGCAACACCAGCGAAGCAGATGTTAGCAAACCGCTAGTCCTGTTGATTAGCGACCAGCCGAACGCGATCCAGCCTTTGGCCGAAATCCTTCCGCACTGCGGCTTCCAAATCTTAAGAGTTCCAGATGAGAAGGTTGCCCTTGAGATTGCGGCATGGGTTCCACCCGACTTGATCATCGCCGACGGAACTAGGCCAGGAATCAAATGGCTCGCGTTAGCTATTGCAATGAAGCAAGCCGTTCCGGATTGCGAAGTTCTATTATTTTCTGAGCCGCCGTGGCCGCATGATCTGGACGAATCTATATGTCTTGCGGGACATTCATTCGCTACTATCGCATAGGCCGCGCATCCCTTCTCGGAAACACGGCCTTTCGCGTTCTGACTATCAGCCTTTGGCAGTAGCGAAGCGCTTGTTAACTTCCTGCCAGTTGATGACGTTCCACCAGGCGGCTAAGTAGTCGGGGCGGCGGTTCTGGTACTTGAGGTAGTAGGCGTGCTCCCAGACGTCGTTGCCGAGGACTGGATAGATGCCCTGGGTGAGGGGCGAATCCTGATTCGGAGTGCTGATGACCTTGAGCTTGCCTTCCTGGAAGACCAGCCAGCCCCAGCCGGAGCCGAACTGCTTGGCGGTGGTCTCATTGAAGGTCTTCTTGAAGGCTTCGAAGTCACCGAAGTCGCTGGTAATCTGCGCGGCGATGGCGCCGATGGGCGCGCCTCCGACGCCGTGGGAGCCAACGGGGCCCATCAGACGCCAGAATGCGGTGTGGTTGGAATGGCCACCGCCGTTGTTGCGAACCGCGGAGCGGATGTCTTCTGGAACGTGGGCCAGGTCGCGCACCAGATCGTCGACCGATTTGGCGGCCAGGTCGGGATGGTTGGCGAGGGCTGCATTCAGGTTGTTGACATAGGCCTGGTGATGCTTGCCGTGGTGGATTTTCATGGTCTCGGTGTCGATGAACGGCTCAAGGGCGGCGTAGTCGTAGGGAAGTGGCGCGAGTTCGTATGCCATTGGGAAAATCTCCTGGTTCGTGGGTTGTGCGTGTTGAGCAGCATTGTGCATTGAGCTGCAATGGGCCAGTTTTGCTGGCGCGGCGGGGTGAGACTCCGGTCTCACGCGAGCCATTAAGATCCTGCATCTGAATGGATGCGGGATGATGCAGGCAGGGTGCGGAAAGTTGATGTATTGAGTGGGTTGGGAAGATTTGAGGCGACTGGCCGTGCCCACTCCGATTCGTATTCCACAGTATGGGATGGGGTGATGTGCAGCCGGCATTGGTTACAATGTGGAAGAGAAGGTTTCGCTAGAGAACGCCATGGCGTGAGCTAGAGCCAAGTGAAATGACTTATCGGCGTATTGTGCTTATCAACGAAAGGATTTTTAGTACATCATGACTTCAAGCCTTGTGGATATATCCCTCGACCAATTGTCTATCGACACACTGCGGCTACTGGCCGTCGACACAGTAGAAAAGGCCAAGAGCGGCCATCCTGGCGCTCCTCTGGGCTGTGCGCCGATTGCCTACCTGCTGTTCCACAAGCTGATGAAGCACAATCCGTCAAATGCTCGATGGGCAAACCGGGATAGGTTCGTGCTATCGAACGGGCACGCCTCAGCGATGCTCTACGGATCGTTGTTTCTGTCGGGCTACGACCTGACACTGGACGATCTGAAGAGCTTCAGACAATGGAGCTCGCGGACGCCAGGGCATCCGGAGCGCGGCGACACGGACGGAGTGGAAGTGACCACTGGACCGCTGGGGCAGGGCGTTGGTATGTCCGTGGGCATGGCGATGGCGGAGAAGCATCTGGCAGCGGTATACAACCGCCCCGGCTTCGATGTGGTGGATCACTATACTTATGTGCTGCTGGGCGATGGCGACTTGATGGAAGGCGTCTCGCATGAGGCTGCGTCGCTGGCTGGAACGCTGGGGCTGGGCAAGCTGATCTTTCTCTATGACGACAACCTCATCTCGCTGGACGGACCGACAGAGCTGAGTTACACAGAGGACCCGCTGGAGCGCTTCGAGGCCTACCACTGGCACGTGCAGCGCGTAGCTGACGGCAACGATCTGGGGGCTATTGAGGCGGCGATTGATGCGGCCAAGGCAGAGACCAGCAAACCGTCAATCATCGCGGTGCGGACAATCATTGGATACGGCAGCCCCAAGGCGGGGTCGAATAAATCGCATGGCGAGGCTCTAGGGGCGGAAGCTGTGACAGCGACCAAGAAGTTTTTCGGCTTTCCTGAGGATCAGAGCTTTGTGGTGCCTGACGATGCGTTGGCAAATTGGCGCCAGGCCGTTAAGCGCGGTGCGAGCCTGGAGGCAGAGTGGAAGACGCTGTTTGAAGGCTACCGCGCGGCTAATCCAGAGCTGGCGGCGGAGTTTGAGCGCACACAGAAGGGCGAGCTTAAGGCTGGTTGGGAGAAAGCGATTCCCAGCTATGCGGCGGGGAAGGCGGTGGCCACGCGCAACGCCGGCGGAGCGATTTTGAACGCGATTGCCGAGGTTGTTCCGGAGCTATTTGGCGGGGCTGCGGACCTGACTTCCTCGACTAAGACGATCTTCAAACCGGGCGCCAATTTCCACGTGGATCCAGCCGGACGCAATGTATTTTTCGGTGTGCGCGAGTTCGGCATGTGCGCGGCGGTGAATGGGATGGCGGCGCATGGCGGGCTGATTCCTTTCGGTTCGACATTCTTTGTCTTTTCCGATTATGCAAAACCGGCTATCCGGCTGGCGGCGCTGATGCAGGTGCATGCGCTGTTCATCTTTACGCACGACTCGATTGGGTTAGGCGAGGATGGACCGACGCACCAGCCGGTGGAACACATGATGGCGCTGCGTGCTGTTCCGGGGCTTACGGACTTTCGGCCGGCGGACGCTAATGAAACGGTGGCGGCGTGGAGGCTTGCTCTCGAGCGCAAGGGGCCGAGCTTCTTTGCATTCACGCGGCAGGATTTGCCGGTGATTGATGCGGCTACGCATGATGTGTTTGGCGGAGTAAGTAAGGGCGCTTATGTGCTGGAAGAGGTATCCAATCCGAAGGTCGTACTGATTGGTGCCGGCTCAGAGGTATGGCCTGCCGTGGAGGCTGCTAAACTGCTGGCCGCCGACGGAATCGCCGCGCGGGTGGTGAGCTTTCCGAGTTGGAAGATTTTCGAAGAGCAATCGACGGCGTACAAGACCAGCGTACTGCCGGCAGGAGTGCCGAAGCTCGCTGTTGAAGCCGGAGCTACGCTGGGCTGGTGGAAGTATGTGGGGCTGGACGGCGACGTGATTGGCCTGGACCGATTTGGAGCCTCTGCGCCTGGACCTAAAGTAATGGCCGAGTTGGGATTCAGCGCGGCGAATGTGGCGGCACGAGCCAAGAAGCTGGTGAAGTAAGTTAGCAAACAACTAACGGTCGACAGTTAGCATCGACCAATATCTGCTAACTGTTCGCTGTAAGTTGATTACTTTTGCGAAAGGGTCATTGTGAAGCTTGTTATAGCATCCGACCATGCGGGTTTTCCTCTGAAGGAGGAGGTGCGCGACTATCTCGCCAAAGCCGGTCATGAGGTGGTGGACCTCGGAGCTTATAACGCCGAGCCGTCGGACTATCCGGACTTTGCGGAGAAGGTGGGCTTGGCGTTGAAGCGAGGCGATGCGCCGCGCGGGATTCTTATCTGCGGCTCGGGAGTTGGCGTGTGCGTGGCGGCTAATAAGATTCCGGGGATTCGCGCTGGGATGTGTCACGACACTTACTCGGCGCACCAGGGCGTGGAGCACGACGACATGAATGTGATTGTGCTGGGCGCGCGCATCATCGGCTCTGCGCTGGCCTACGAGGTTGTGAATGCTTTCGTCGGCGCAAAGTTCATTGCCACGGAAGCGCGGTTTATGCGGCGGTTCAAGAAGGTGTTGGCCATCGAAGCTAAGTACCAGTGCGGCGATGGCTCGGCCAATCCGGCATAACACGAATGACAGGCCGCAGCGGTGAGGAGGTTCACCGTCGCCGGTGTTGCATCGCGGTAAAACAATATTCAATGAACGCACGGAAGCGTGCTGAGAGGCGCCGATGTTCCCCTTCGACGTGATCCTCTTCGATGTGGGCGGGGTTCTGCTGACTAACGGCTGGGATCACCGCGAGCGCGCTGCGGCCATCGAACACTTTCACCTCGATTCTGCGGCCTTTGAGGCACGACATCTTGCGTATTACGATGCATGGGAGCGGGGCGCGATTACGGCTGAGGCCTATCTGGATGCGACCGTCTTCCAAGAGCCGCGCGAATTTTCCTGCAACGAGTTTTTAACATTCATGCTTTCCCTGTCCAAGCCGCAACCGGACGGAGCTTTGGGAATCCTTGGCGAAATTGCCGCATCGGATAAGTGTCTGCTCGGCGCGCTGAACAACGAGGCGCGGGAGCCTAATGAATATCGTTTTAACCATTTCGGTCTGCAGAATTACTTTCATGTGGCACTAAGTTCTTGTTACATGGGCCTGCGCAAGCCAGAGCCGGCTATCTACCGGCGAGCGCTGGATATTCTGCGCAGGCCAACGGAGCGGATTCTGTTTATCGATGATCGAGCGGAGAATGTGGCTGGCGCTACAAGCGTCGGGCTGAAGGCTATCCGGTTTGAGGGCGTAGAGGCACTAAGGCGTGAGCTTGCGAGTTTAGGTGTTCTTTAAATTCAGGAGGAAACGATGCAACTGGGATTGATTGGCCTGGGTAAGATGGGCGGTAACATGGCGGAGCGGCTGCGGCTGGGCGGCCATCAGGTGGTGGGCTTCGACTTCGATGCCGAGACAGTGGCGCGGCTGACGGCTTCGGGCAATGTGGGTGTATCCAGTCTCGACCAACTTGTCAAAAAGTTGGAAGGCCGGCGGGCGATATGGATCATGGTGCCGCAGGGCAATCCGGTGGACGAGACGATCGCCAAGCTGGAGCCGCTGCTAAACCCCGGCGATATTCTGATCGACGGCGGTAACTCGAATTACCAAGACACGATGCGTCGCTACAAGGAAGTTACCGCCAAGGGATTTGAGTTTGTGGATGTGGGCACCTCGGGCGGAGTGTGGGGACTGAAGGCGGGTTATAGCATGATGATAGGTGGCGACAAGGGGCCTGTCGAGTATCTCCGGCCTATCTTCGAGACGCTGGCTCCGGCCGCAGACAAGGGTTGGGGACATGTGGGTCCGGGCGGCTCAGGCCACTTTGTGAAGATGGTGCATAACGGCATCGAGTACGGTCTAATGCAAGCTTATGCGGAGGGATTTACTATTTTGGAGAAGAAAGAAGAGTTTAAACTGGACCTGCCGCAGGTTGCGAACATTTGGCGTTACGGCAGTGTGGTGCGCAGTTGGTTGCTTGATCTGACGGCCGATGCTCTGGCTGGGAATCCGACGCTGGATGGGCTGCAAGCCTATGTTGTCGACTCAGGCGAGGGCCGTTGGACGGTTTTCGAAGCTATCAACCTGAATGTCTCAGCGCCGGTGATTACAGAATCGGTGATTCGCCGCATTCGTTCGCGTGAGGAGAATAACTTTACCGACCGCATGCTGGCCATCATGCGCAATGCTTTTGGCGGCCATGCGGTGAAGAAGGAATAGCTCGACAGTGTTGGTAAGTTAGTGCGCTCTTTGACACGAACAAGTTATCGAGTTAGCTGGAGGTAGAGATGGCAACGATGCAGATGAGTGTTCGCCCGGAGGATCTTTCACAGGTTTCGCATGGCAACGAGCGGATTCCGGAGCCGGGGATTCTGACTATCTTCGGCGCTTCGGGCGACCTGACCAAGCGCAAGTTACTTCCGGCGCTGTTTCACCTGGAGCAGGCGGGGCTGTTACCGGAGAAGTTTGCCATTGTGGGCGTGGCGCGGCGGCCGCTAGGCGGTGAGTTCGCGGCAGATATGCGCGAGGGCATTCTCTCGTTTGGCGGCGTGGATGCGGGTGACTCCAAGCTGGATAAGTTTGTGAAGGAGATCGGCTACTTTGCACTGAACTTCGATGACCCGGCGAGTTATGCAGGATTGAAAGCGGAACTGGAGCGCATCGCGAAGGAAAGAGACATCGGCGGGAGGCGGCTGTTCTATCTAGCTACGGCACCGGAGTTTTTTGCCGGCATCATCGAGAATCTTGGTGCGCAGGGAATGGCGCAGCCTGAGCAGGGTAGGGTTGCGGTGGTGATCGAAAAACCGTTCGGCCACGACCTGAACTCGGCACGCGAGCTGAACCGCCAGGTAAACGCTGTTTTCCAAGAGGAACAAGTTTTTCGTATCGATCACTACTTAGGCAAAGAAACGGTGCAGAATCTCCTGGTTTTTCGCTTTGCCAATGGGATATTCGAACCTATCTGGAACCGCAATTACGTCGACCATGTGCAGATTACGGTGGCCGAAACGTTGGGCGTGGAGGGTCGCGGACCGTTCTACGAGAAGGCGGGTGCGCTGCGCGACGTTGTGCAGAACCACGTGATGGAGTTACTGAGTCTTGTGGCGCTGGAGCCGCCGTCGAGCTTTGAGGCTGAGAGCGTTCGGCGCGAGAAGTTGAAGGTGTGGCGAGCGATTCCGTCGATTCCGATTTTGAACGTGGTGCGCGGCCAGTACGGTGCGGGGACGGTGGATGGCCAGCATGTTGTGGGTTATCGCGACGAGGAACGAGTTAGTCCGAAGTCGGGTACGGAGACTTATGCGGCAGTGAAGTTGGAGGTTGAAAACTGGCGCTGGGCGGGGGTTCCGTTTTATCTGCGCGCGGGCAAGCGTCTGAAAAAGCGGGCCACGGAGATCAATATCCAGTTCAAACAACCGCCGCTATTGATTTTCGACCGCATCGCAGCCGGTTCTGCATGCAGCGTGATTCAGCCCAATCTGCTGACTATTCGCATTCAACCCGATGAGGGTATTGCGCTGCGTTTTGGAGCCAAGGTACCCACCACCAATGAGATGGACGTCTGCCCGGTGAACATGGATTTCGACTACGCGGCAGCCTTCGGTAAATCAAGCGCCAATGGTTATGAACGACTGCTGCTGGACGCGATGCTGGGCGACCAGACGCTGTTTGCGCATCGCGACGGCGTGGAGACAACATGGGCGCTATGCACGCCAATTCTGGAGGCATGGGCGGCAAAGCAACCGGAGGTCTTTCCTAACTACGCCGCTGGGTCGTGGGGTCCGGAATGCGCAGATCATTTGATTGCGAGTGGGGGACATGCGTGGCGGAATGAATTGGGACGGAAGGGGTAAAAGCCCGGAATAGCCGGTTGCTGGAAGGTTAGTGGTCTCCCATCCGTGCGGCGGCCAGTTGCTGCAAGAATGGGAAACCACAGTTGAGAGCCCTCAGCAAATCCGGGGTGAAATGGTGCGTCAAGATACCCCGGACTACGATCTTGGGAAACCCCCGCCTCCATGGTTGCTGAACAGCGATGCAACGCCGGGGCAAGGTATCTCAAATTGGTGTTGTTGCGCGACCGTGAATCGAACGCCGGCGTTCTGGGCCTCAATTATCTCCTCCGCAAGGGCTGCGCAGTTAACCTTTGCGGTCGTGCGCGGACTGGCATTGGAAGCGACGCCGTTTTCTCCGGGCTGTGTCTGGGTGGCTAGGACCGCACTTACCACCGGTCCTACGGCGACGGTTCTGAGTTTTTCAATAAACGCGGGTAGAGCCGCGTTCAGTTCACTGGCCGCTTCCGCGGCTTCTAAGAGTGCTGGGCGAGGAACATCATTGGGCCCACCGAACGCGGCTGAGTTGATCTCTCGTTCCAGCATTATGACGTGCGTCATTATCATGTCCAGGTAACCTTCCGGCGTGTCCGGCACGGGAACCGTGGAGACGGCTTGTTGCGTAGTGCTCATGTTGACACTCCTCTCATTCCATCTTGCAAGGAATGGTGGCAGCAAGCCTCGAATCGTTTCAGCGCGAATGCACCGAGTCGGTCCGTTAGTGGGTCGTTTGCGTACTTCGGTCAATTACTTGCTTGAGTTAGCAGAACCAAGGTGGAGAACCCCAGGTACTTTTAGCTCGGCCGGCTCCGGCCCATGCCTTTATCCATGGCTTCGTTGGCCAGGCGGTCGGCTTGCTTGTTGCCGCCGCGCAATGTGTGACGTATCTCGAAGCTGGCAACACTGCGCGATAGGCGGCGGGCCTCTTCAAAAAGCGGGCGCAGGATGGGGCTGGCGACCTTGTACTTGCCCTGCATCTGCTTGACCATCAGCTCGGAATCGGAGATCACGCGCAGGCGCTTGGCTTGGTGCTCGACGGCCCAGCGCAAGACGCCCAGCAGGCCGGAGTACTCGGCGAAGTTATTGGTCTGGATGCCGAGGTACTCGCTCAGTTCAACGACGACATGGCCTTCTGCGTCTTCAACCACGGCTCCGTAGCCGGAGGGGCCGGGATTGCCTCGTGAGCCGCCATCGCAGTGGGCGGTGAAGGATTGCTCAGTGGAGGCGACGGAGGGGGCGGGATCGGGAAAGAGACTTTGGTTCATTACTTCAAGTGTACCGGGCGAGGGTTGAATCCGGTATGAGCCTGGCACACGGCTGCTCACCAACACAGGCTCTCCGCGTCTATTTGCGTGCAGACCTATCTACATCGGGAGCAGATTCGATGGCAACGGATGCGGTGATCTACCCCACTTCCCCAGTTCGAGTTCAAGCGCCCGTGGCTCGGCCAGCCGTGAGGAAGGTACAATCCTTCCAAGGTATGACGGCGACCAAGGTCATCAACGGAACGGACCGGGATCGGGTGAGCGCTGCGGAGCGGATGCAGGCGCGGGCACCGGAGATGGAGCTGATCCGGGAGGCGCAGGGAGGGTCGCGCGCGGCCTTCGATGCGCTGGTTCGGCAGTATGAGCAGCAGGTTTTGCGGCTCGCGTTGCACCTTACCGGCTCCGAACATGATGCCGAGGATATTTATCAGGAAGCCTTCCTGAAGGCCTACCGATATATTGGAAATTTTAGATTTGAATGCTCGTTTTATACCTGGATTTATCGGATTGTCACCAATCTTTGTCTGGACCAACTTCGGCGGCGCAAGACCCGGCGGGAGGACCGGTCGGTGATTGTGGACCACTCCGGGGACGAGATCGACGTGCTGGCCTCGGTCTCCGATGACCGGTCGTTTTCGAACCCCGCCAAAGAGTTGGACCGCAAAGTTCTGGGGGAGCGGATTCAATCTGCTCTGGAGAAGCTGACGCCGCGCGAGCGGATGGTTTTTGAACTGAAACATTACCAGGGACTCCGCCTGCGCACTATTGGAGAGATGTTGAGCACCACAGAAGAAACCGCCAAAAATACGCTCTTTAGAGCGACAAAGAAACTGAGAACACAGTTGGCGGGATTGCGCTAGACCCTAGCGGGCGGCGCGTTTGGACGAGAATTGCAGAGCTTTTAGAGGCTGGAAGGGCGTAATACTATGAATTGTCAACTTGCACATGAGCGGATTGTGGCGGCGGCTTATGCGGAGCTAGCCGACGAGCAGACGCACGAACTGGAAGGTCACCTGACCGGCTGTCCGGAGTGCCATCAGGAGCGGGAACAGTTGCAGGCGTTAAAGGTGCTGGCCAGCGCCCATACGGTAGTTGAGCCGGACGCTAACTTGATTGCGCGTTCGCGGCTGAAGTTAGAAGAAGCTTTGGACGCACTGCCTCCTGTACGTTGGTGGGAACGGGTCGGCCAGCGGATGACGAACAGCTTTGCCAGCTTGCAGGCGGCGCCGATTGCAGCCTGCCTGCTGTTGGCTGCTGGAGCCGGAGCGGGCTCGTTGGGCGGATACGAGTTTGCGCAGAACCGCGCAGCGCGTACAGCGGCGATGCAAACGGTCCAGGCGGCGCGGGAGCAAACGCCACCAGCCGCGATGGCACCAGCTACGGGCCAGACGGCAGGAGTTACTTCGCAAGCAGAGGTCGCGAACATTTCCAGCATCGTGCGAGAACCGAACAGTCACATGGTGGAAGTGCGCTACAACCAGATTGTTCCGCAGCGGATCGAGGGTTCGCTGGACGATCCGGCGATCCGACAGTTGCTGATGCTGGCCAGTGAGAATTCGACTTTGGCGGGAGTGCGGGATGACTCGGTGGGCCTGCTGGCGGCCGAGTGCCGCGCCGGACACGGTTGCCAGGCGGCGGGGATTCGCGACGCGCTGATGGTGGCGCTGCGCTACGACAGGAACGCGGGGGTGCGCGAGAAGGCGCTTCAAGGGCTGGAGCCTTACGTGGCCGAAGATGTCCGTGTGCGCGACGCGGTGCTGGAGGCGCTGTTGAACGATGGCGACCCGCGCATTCGCACATCGGCCATTAACATTTTGGAGCCTGTGGAAGCCGATACCAGCGTGCGGCAGGTGCTGTATTCGGTTGCTAATTCGGACAACAATCCTCAGATCCGTACCGTTTCGAGACAAGTCTTGAACCGTGTGCCGGAGATTCAGTAAAGAGATTTCACCTTTCGGCGACCGCATCGTCAGATAAGAGTGTGGGCCGAAGCAAGTGGGGCCACGGGAGAAGAAGAGATGAAGCACTTTTTGAGGCCGTACAAGAGTTTGGGATTGGTCGTGTTGATGGGGGTGGCGCTGGCGCCGGCTGGCGTAGCCGCGCAGGGGCGGGGGATTGTCGAGCTGTTTCAGGTGCCCAGCCCGCTCCTGCTGCACTCGAGTTCGCAGGGCTATCTGGGCGTGGACCTGGCGGACGTGGATCAGGAGAAGGCGCAGGCGCTCAAGCTCAAGGAGATTCGTGGCGCCGTCATCACGCTGATCGATCATGACGCTCCAGCCGGGAAGATCGGGCTGAAGGTCAACGACGTTGTGGTCAAACTGAACGGGCAGGCCGTGGAAGGCGCCGAGCAGTTGCGGCGAATGCTGAAGGAGATTCCCGCAGGCCGCACAGTCAGTCTCGAAATCAGCCGCGATGGAAACGTGCAGACGCTGGCCGTGGAGTTAGCCGACCGCAGGGCCATGGAGCACGACGTATGGACCAAGATTGGCACGGGCAGCGATGTGTTTGCGCAGGCTCCAGGGATGGGCATTTTGTCCGAGGGGGGCGATGCGCCGCTGCCGGGCGGCTTCCATATGCCGTTCTTCGGCAGCAGCCTCCACGTAGGCGCGCTGGTTGAACCGCTGACCTCGCAGATGGCCGATTACCTCGGCGTGCCGAGCGGGCTGATGGTCAAGCAGGTAGCGCGAAAGAGCGAGGCATCCACGGCTGGGCTGAGGGCCTTCGATGTGATTCTCAAGGTAGGCAACGACGGCATCGCCACGCTGGCGGACTGGGACCGCGCCCTGCGCGCTAACCAAGGCAAGCCGGTGCAGGTGACTATTCTGCGCGAGAGGAAGCAGCAAACGCTCACCTTGCAGGTGGATTCAAAGCGCCACGGCGAACTGGAGTTTGAAGAGTTCTTCCCGGCGGACGATGGAACGCTGGTGGCCGGCCTTGATGAGGATTTTGCGCAACGTGCGGCCGCCGCTGCCGAGGCTATTCGAGGGCAGGCGGACGCATTGCGCCAGCAGGTTGATGCGATGCGCTTCGAGATGAGCCCAGAGCAGGCCGAGGAGCTTCGCCAACAGGCCGAAAAGCTGCGTGACAGCTTCAAGGGAGAAGATTTCAGGATCGACCAGAAGCAGCTCGACCAACTGAAGCAGCAGATGGAGGAGTTCCGCAAGAACTTCAAGCCGGAAGACTTCAAGCTCGATCCAAAGCAGATGGATGAGCTTCGCCGACAGATGGACCAAATGAAGCGCCAGATTGAGGCGTTGGACTTCGGCGGCCGCGTCTGGGATTGAACGACCTTGGTCGCAGGTGCTGGTTACCCTATTCTTCTCGCACACTGGAATTCCGCTCAGGGTTTTTTTGCCAAAAGAGCTACTTCACGTTGAGGGGCTGAACCAGAAGCAAAACCTCGACTTTATAATCGTTGACGTCATCCTGCATAGAATAGACGGGAGTTAGTTTGCCCGTGGGCACCGTGGGAGAGATGGTGTATTGATGGGAACCTAGACTCGAATTTGCGCCGGGATGCTCCAGAGGCGAAAGTTCCGAATATCCCTCCGTGGCGATGCGGAGGGTAAGTGAAACAAGGTCTCCCACTTCCCTGATGTTATGGATGTCCACATCAGTGTTGCTGTTGGCGTAATCGGTCTGAGAGCCGGTGGCCGAGGTTTCCTTCTTCATTGGAACGCGACTGTCGTCGCGAATCTGCGGATCCCATTGCTGCGCCGATGCGGCCAATGTATAAGTCTTGTAAGTGGTAATCTTGCCGCCGCGAGTTCGCCGAAAGGTAACGGTAAGTTGAAGCGGCTCGAAGGCCGGTCGCGATGCCTTACTGGAATTAGCGGCATGGCTAGCGGGCGCGGCATTAATCTCCGCTTTCTGCGTCTGTGCGTCGTGAGTTTGTGCTTCCTGCGCGCAAAGCATGGGCGTGACCGTCAGGAAGGCTGCGAAAATAAGCCGTGGCGTTGGCATGATCATCTCCTAGTTCAATGCGCTGATCTGGATGGGAGCTATGGTGACTGGCTTCACGTCGATAACTTCGCTCGTGAGAGACTGATTGTGAATGGGTGCGATTGTTATTGGCGCGACGAGGTCAGTGTGCGATTGAGCCACCGTATCCAGCACACTAGGTTCCGCTGCGGCAGGCCCGGTATGGGAGGCGCGAGCATGCCGCGTGGGGCTGGGGGAAACTGCAGTACTCTGCGGAGAATGTTCAGCGACAGCGGGGGGGGCGGACGACGGCGTTGGTTGGCCGCGTTAATTTGAAAGCTACTGGAATGGCGATCACGGCTAATAACGCGGCGGCAGCCAACATCCAAACCGGCCTCCAATGCCATGTGCGCGGGCGGCTCACTTCGGCCGTCGAAGAAATTGAGGCCAACACGCGCTTTTCTAATCCAGGGCGCGCCTCTTGAGGCGTATAACTCGCCAGCGCATGATCGATCAAACTGTCCAGCCGGCCATTCTTATCGTTCATGGCTTCCTCCTTTTCGTTTCATCAGTTCCTGCTTGAGTTTTTGTCGCGCGGTGTGAATCCTTCGTCGGACCGTGCCTTCCGGCAGTCCAAGAATTTCTGCGATCTCGACCTGCCTTAACTCTCCCAGCGCGGCCAGAGCCAGCGGTTGGCGCAGTTTTTTCGGCAGTGCATCAATGCGAGTGTGCAGCCAGCCTTCCATTTGCCGATCCATCGCCGACTGCTCCGGGCCAGGGTTGGTCGAGTGGATCTGAGCCGGGAGTTCATACTCCAGCATCCGCGGCTTCCGCAGGCGGACGGCGAGCCTCCAGGCAACCCGCGCCAAATAGCCCCGCTCATCTTCGATCTCTTCCCATCGGCCTCCCCGGTAAATCTGGAGAAACGCCTCCTGCACGACATCTTCGGCGTCTTGCACGTTGCGCGCCACGGCCAAAGCGATGCGGTAGACAAGGCGCGAATGCCGTTCGATGAGCGCGGCAAACGAAGCGGCCCTGCGCGCGTCTCCGCCTTCCGATTCTGGCGCAGCTTCTCCCGAACTCGCGATGAACGTCGCGTTTGGCATTACTACCAGTAAAGAGCATGAAAGCGGGAAAATGTTCACCTGTTTTCGGTTATTTTCCGGCGCTGGGAGCGTTGGTGCTCAACCTAATTGGATAAACGAGAGAAGTAAAAGGAGAAGATGTCGGTGACAGGGGGCTGCGGATATCACTCATACGCGCGCTGATGCTGTTGATATCATCGGAGCAAATCATCGGAGTTATACCGCGACGAATAAGTTCTCTGCGAATGCCCATTCCGCGTCTACCCACTGCTCAACGCATTCGAACCCGTTGCGTCTAGCCATCTCCAAGGGTTCATCCATCCTGTATTTATGACAACTCTCCGTCCAGATGGTCTCATCCTTCTGGAAAGTGAAACGGGCCTCTTCAATGGTGACAACCTGGGTTTCAATGGAACGGAGATGCATTTCAATTCGACGCTCCCTACCGTTATAGAGAGCGATATGTTCAAATCGGGATAAGTCGAAATTTCCGCCGAGTTCCCGATTGATGCGGGCCAGCAAGTTATGATTGAACGCCTTAGTCAAGCCGAGAGAGTCATCGTAGGCGGAGATGAGTTGGGCCATTGGTTTTTCAAGATCTGTGCCGAGCAATACGGAATCGCCAGGCTCGATTGTCTGGCGAATTTTGCGCAGGAAATCTTCGGCGGGACCGCGATCGAAGTTACCGATCGAGCTACCGAGGAATAGCACCACAACCGCGTCACCTGGTTTGCGACGAGCTACTGCTCTGCTCAAGCCGTCCAGGTACTCGGACTCAAATCCAAGAATACTGACATGGACCAAATCATCGAGTTCGCGCTCACAACTCACCAGAGCCGCTGATGATATTTCGATCGGGCAATAGGTCATCGACTTATGTTGGGCAAGGGCCTCAAGTATCTGGCGTGTCTTTCGGCCGCTGCCGCTGCCCAGTTCAATGACCATGCCATGCGCCGTGAGGCACTCAGCGATGTCTCCGGAGTGCCGCCGTAGAATTCGTTCCTCCGCTCGCGTGAGCCCGTACTCAGGAAGCTTAGTGATCGCTTCAAACAAGGCAGAGCCGATGTCGTCGTAAAGATACTTCGACGGTAACTCCTTTTGTCCGGCTTGTCCCAACCCATCCAGAACGTCTTCGGCGAACGCGTTGATAGTCTCAGTTGCGGCACTAAGGATCAGCATTCCGGCTCCCTTCAGTTACTGACACAGCGGAAAGAGGCGTAAACATACGGATAATGCGGCTGGAACCAGTTGCGGAAGGAACGCCGCAACATCGACTCCGCCGTCCGCGGTGAGGCGCCTTTCACTACGAAGTGCTTGCCGTCAAAGAAGTCGGCCGAGTAGCCGCGGTAAAAGGGGAAAGGCTCAAAGCCTGTGTGGGGTGCAAAGTGAGAGGCTGTCCATTCCCAGCCATTGCCGAGAGTATCGTCCAATCCGAATGCGCTTCGGCCGCCTGGATAACTCCCCACCGCGACCGGATCCCAGCGTTGGAAATCAAAGTTGCCGCAATCAGCAGCGGGAGGCGCATCGCCCCAGGGATATGCTTGATCGTCGCCCGCTGGGGTTCCGTAGGCGGCGCGATGGAATTGGGCTTCGGTAGGAAGGGAACTGCCTACAAAACGCGCATAGGCCGCGGCCTCCGCGTGACTAACGTAAACCGGCCAGTCGAGCGGCAACGACACCTCTTCAAACATAGCGCGATAGAACCACTCATCTTGGCGCCTAAACCAAAAACATGGGTGTCCTATGTTCTGTTCCTTGATCCAGGCCCAATCCGCAATGCTCCAGAATCGTTGATCTTGATATCCGCCTTCTCGCACAAAGTTAAGGAACTCCCCGTTCGTAATATTGCGAGCGCCAATCGCGAAGGCCTGCACTTTGACGGAATACTCATCAAACTCGTTGTCCCAGCCGAAGGACTCCCCTTCACGCGGAATCCCGAGCGTGGCAAATCCTTGGGGAATATGGATCATCCGGGCGACGGTTGATGGACTGGGTCGAGTAGAGCCAATGGAATAATAACTCGATGGCGCAATCTTTAGCTCCGGGCTAAGTTGGTGCAGCATATAGGTCAGCGTTTCCGCGTGCATTAGTCGATGTTCTATTGCGACGTTCAAAATAACTTCTTCGGGATATTGCCAGTAACTCTCCAAGTTCTGTGAGCGGTTCCTGAGGATATCGTCAATTCCTTCCCGGACACGCAAGTTATACGCATTTATTTCCGCGAGGCGAGGCCAGTCGGAAGGCTTGTCGTCCGGGAGGCCACTACCCACCGGATCGATGCCGAAGGCAAAGAGGCGATCATATTCCTTGTGAGCAGGTTCGAGGCCCAAGGCCTGACCTGCGATCAGATTCCAGTCGAATGCTTCGAGGTGGCCGATGTAAAAGACTATTCGATGCCTTTCAGGAATGGGCCGGTCATACAATGCGTTCGTGCGCACAATTCGAAACAAGTCATCGGTTACTGACCGCGACTCAGCCAAGCGTGCCAAAAGACGGGCCCGAGTGTCCAGTTGAATTGCAGAGGCATTCATGAGGTAATTTTTCCTTTCGATTGTAACGCCGGCCTTCGCACAAACAATTCAATCATGACTTCGTCGATGTAGCACCATGCCCAGTTTTCGCCCGGTTCAAGTGATTTCACGATGGGATGCTTGGTCTTTCGAAAGTGTTTGGTAGCGTGCCGATTCTTCGAGGAATCGCAGCAACCGACGTGGCCACAAATTTCACAGATGCGCAAATGGACCCACGTGTCGCCCATCTGCAAACACTCCTCGCATCCATCGGTGCTAGGGGATGGGTTTTTTATCTGGTTCAGGTGTGAACAAGTTTCCTGCATCGTCTCCCTCCTCTATCACGCCAATGGCGGAACTCTTCGGCTGAGTTAAAGGTAATAACACCTGGAATCGAGTATCGCCCGGGTGCGAAGAAACACGAATCTCGCCATGATGATTCCGGATGATGCGACTAACCGTATCAAGGCCAAGACCCGTTCCCTCGCCGACTCCTTTGGTGGTGAAAAAAGGTTCATATATGTGGGGCAGAACGTCGGATGGAATTCCCGGTCCGTTGTCGCCAATCTCTACGAGCACGCGGTCGAGTTCGCGCGCGGTTCGCACACGCAGTTCACCCTTTCCGTGCATGGCTTCGATGGCGTTGGCCATCAGGTTCGTCCAAATCTGATTGAGTTCACCGCCAAAGGCGCAGATTCGCGGCAGGCTTTCGTCATATTCGCGAACCACAGTTACCCCGCCTTTGAGTTGGTGGTGCAGAATCGTAAGTGTGTTCTCAAGTCCCTGATGAAGGTCGACCTCCTTCATTGCAGATTGATCCATATATGAGTACTCTTTGATCGCCTGCACCAGATATGATATGCGCTTAGTGCTGATTTCAATCTCGTCGATCAACTTGGCGATGGTGAGCAGCGACGCAATGCGAGTAAGTGCATCACATAATACCTCGTCGCCAACATGGCCCGCAAGCTTTTCGAGCTTGGGGATTTCCACGCCGGTGTCGGCGATGGCCGGCGCGATTTTCCAGGCATCCGGCACATGACGCGCTTCGAGCCAGATGGTGATGCGCTCTTCGCGATCACTCTGAGCCAGAGGATCCGTGGAAGCATAGGGACAGTGTCCGGCCTCCCGCTCAAAGCGGGTAATCATCTCTCGCTGCTCAGTGGAAAGGGCGTGGCGTGCGAGCCGGATACTCGCGTCTCGCACGGTCTCAAGAGTCTCGCGGAGGTTTGCAGTTGCTCGTTGGGCGGCTGCGGCGGGATTGTTCAGTTCATGCGCCAAACCTGCGGACAGTTTGCCGAGCGCCACCAACTTGTCGCGTTGCGTCTCAATCCGCGTGGTCTCGCGAATGCGGTCAGCCATGATGGAAACCAACCGCTGGCCGAGCAGAGGGATGTGCTGGAGCATTTCAGGGAAGAATCTTCTATGGAGAGAAGCGATACGAGTCGGAAGCACGGCACGGCTCGTGCCGCCGTAATGGGTCAACCGCGAGTAGGGGAGCAGACCTGTAACTTGCCCCGCAAACCCTCTAATGATGATCTCGTCCGAGCCGCTTCCGCGTTGTAAACGAATTTCCCCTTCAAGGATCACAATAAGGTTGTCAAGAGGTTCACCCTCGCGGCCCATGACCTCTCCCGGTTGGAAATGCCTTTCCTCAAGATGTGCCGCGAGCCATGCGAGTTGTTCAGCGGCTAAGTCGGCGAAGATCTCAATCTTGCGGAGATCATCGACTAAGCTTAAGCTCGTTGTGATCACAGTTCTTTCCGTTGTACTTACTAGATTCTCAGCCAAGTTACACCTCACTGAGGTATTGATGAGTGAACTGCACGGCAATCGAGCCTTCGCCCACGCCCGACGCAACCCTTTTCACCGAACCGTAGCGGACGTCCCCCGCAGCAAAGACGCCTGGCACGCTGGATTCCACCCAATACGGATTGCGCTCCAACTGCCATCCCTTCGGCTTCTTTCCGTCACGCAACAGATCCATTCCAGTCAAAATGAATCCGCGCTTATCACGCTCCACTACACCAGAGAGCCAATCTGTGTTGGGCTCTGCGCCAATAAAAATCGACAGTAGGTTTGTGTGTACCGTTGAAATATCACCGCTGTCCGCGCAGCGAATGGAAATGGCTTCCAAGTGTGTGTCTCCGTGAACTTCCACCACCTGGGAGTGAGTTTCAACCTTGATGTTTGGAGTCTTATTGATCTGGTCGATCAGATACTGCGACATGGTCGCGGAGAGAGACGAGCCCCGCACTAACATAACTACTCGTCGAGCATATTTAGAAAAGTACATTGCAGCCTGTCCAGCCGAGTTAGCCCCTCCGACTATATAAACGTCCTCGCCTTGACACTCTTGTGCCTCGGTCATGGCGGAGCCGTAATAGACGCCGCATCCTTGTAGCCGCTCCGCCCCCGGTACGTCGAGCTTTCGGTAGGAAACGCCCGTCGCAATCAGCAGCGCTTTGCAGCCTACATCGGCCCCGGCTGCCAACTTGACGATGCGCGATGAGCCTTCCACGCTAACATTTGTAACCTGCTGCGGAGAGAGTATCTCCACCCCAAAGCGGCGTGCCTGGGCCACCGCGCGCCGCGCCAGGTCACCGCCGCTTAATCCGGAAGGAAAGCCGAGATAGTTCTCGATACGTGAACTCATCCCCGCCTGACCGCCCGGCGCCTCCATCTCGATTAATACCGTGCTGAGGCCCTCCGACGCGCCATAGACGGCCGCCGCCAAGCCTGCGGGGCCGCCGCCAACGATCACCAAATCGTAAAATGCCACTTCAGGTTTGATGCGCAGCCCAAGCTTTTCAGCTAGCTCGCCCACGCTTGGATCCGCCAATGAAGTTCCATCTGGAAAGAGCACCTTCGGCAGGCTAGAGATATCTGCTCCCGCTGCTTCCACCAGGCGGCGTACCTCGGCAACTTGCCCCGCAGTCTCCACATCGATCCATTGGTAAGGCGCCTGATTGCGCGTCAGAAAATCTCGGATCGCATAAGAACGAGGGGACCAGCGCGTCCCGAGAACGCGAACCCCCTCCATAGGAGGCCTGTACGACCCCATCCAATCATCCAAAAGGTCATCCAACACCGGGTATAAGTGCTCCTCTGGAGGGTCCCATGGCTTCAGCAGATAGTGATGAATCCTGGCGTCGTTTATGGCGCGAATTGCCGCATCGGTGTCGGCGTAAGCGGTCAATAGGACGCGTTTGGCGTCGGGGAAAATCTCCATCGCCTGGCCGAGGAACTCCACACCGTTCATCTGCGGCATCCGCTGATCGACCAGAAGCAACGCCACCGAATCACCACGCCTCTTCAACCCGCGAAGGGCCTCCAAGGCCGCCGCGCCAGAATCCGCGCGCAACACGCGGTAGCGGTCAGCATAGCGCTGTCGCAGGTCACGCTCGACTGCTCGCAATACTTCAGGGTCGTCATCAATTGTCAGCAGTACGGGCTTTGCCATTCATTTTCCCTTACGCGAGTTATAAAGGCCTAGGGTAGGAGGGTCCTTTACCTCCCCTCACTTTGACAACCCCTTAGATGAACCTCAGCCTTGGTCGGTTGCAGTCATATTGTTCGGGTTAATTTCCGGCTTCTGCCGGACCGCCAGAAAGGGTTCGGCACCCGTTTCGGCGGTGCTTTCGCCAAGCATTTTGAGCCTCGCGGTCATAGCGTGGCCGAATGCAACGGGCCATCCGGCGGATTTATAACCTCAGAGACCACAAGGTCTTTTGAGGTTCCATTCTCGCTCCGGGCAGTATCAAAATCAACAATTTACGATTAATTGGCTTCCTCAATCACCATTGTCTATACTTAGGGAACCTACATTCCGAATGCGCCCTTTCTCAACAGTTAGGTCACGGGACCGCGACAAGCCTCAATCGCTCTTACCATTGCATGAGATATCAAGTGTGCTTTTTCCATCCGCCCAAACCAGCTCGGCCAATGCCGTCCTTGCAAGCCGGCAATCTGCGAATGGCTCATTGAGCGCAATGAGAATGGTTATTCAGGGGTTGGCTTCGCAGCGTGGTATGCTCGCTTGACTTGAATCATTTCAGTTATCTCGACGACTGCTCTGCCGACCCTCCAGAGCATTCACTAAACCTTTTATAGGTATTATTACTGCGCTCGGATCAACTCCAGCTGTCATGTATTGTGCTTCGCCTAGATCGATTTTGGGTACCGCACGATGCAAGGTGAACGAGGCGGAGAACGACTCAAATTGAGGCCATGTTCGGTGTGCCGATTCGCACCGTGGTTCCCGAGAACAATCGCGATACGATGAACACAGGGAGCGGTATCGTTATTGATTCGCAGGCGGCAAAGGAGTTTCGCGAGTGTATGTTGAAAGCGGAGTTCTGGACCCGCGGCGAAAAGCTGTTTGAGCTGCTGGGAAGCATTCTTTGGAACGACGGTTACATTCTGCTGTCTGACGATAGCTGAAAATCTGAGCGCGGCTTAGGGCAGCAGCAGTCCAAGTGAGCTTCCAGTGCACGCCGAATTCCAATAGCAGCACTGCGCTGCCGAGCATTAGTCCGGCAAAGCACATCAGGCCTGTCCCATAACTTCCGGAGATATCTTTGAAAGCGCCGAGAGCCGACGGAAGAAAGAATCCTCCCAGGCCGCCCGCTGCACCGACAATGCCAGTGATCAATTCTATATCTGTCGGGAATCGTTGTGGCGCCATCTGAAAAATCGCTCCGTTGCCCATGCCCAGCATACCCATGGAAGCGAACAGCATGGGCACAACGATAATGATAGGCGGAAGACCACTAACAACCATTAAACAAACTGAAATGCAGGCAAAGAGCGCAAGCAGCAATCTGTAACCACCAATTTTATCGGCAAGCCATCCTCCGACAGGACGTAGAAAACTACCAGAAAGGACAACTACCGTAGTAAAGTCACCCGCTTGAACTTTGGTCAGGTGATACTGATCGTTGAAAAAGACAGAGAGAAAGCTTGCCAAGCCCACAAAACCACCGAAGGTGAGGCTATAGAGGAAGCAGAGCCGCCATGTGTCACCCTGTCCAAGCAATTGAGCGTATTGTCCCCAGGTCTTTGGCTTTGATTTTGTCGGGCTGCTTTTGGCCAGTAAGTAAAAGGCTGCCAGCACCATCAATATTGGCAGCAGTGCCAGCCCGAAGACAAAATGCCAACCAAAATGCTGTGCCAGTCGCGGTCCAAAGAAAGTTGCTAGAAGCGTCCCGGAGTTACCCGCGCCCGCTATGCCCATGGCGAGTCCTTGATGCTCGGCGGGATACCATCGGCCCGCAAGGGGAAGTGCGACGGCAAAGCTTGCGCCAGCTATGCCTAGCAGAAATCCAATTGCATAGAAGTGCCATAGCGAAGTGGCATAGTGCCAACCAAGAATCAGGGGAACGAGAGTAAGTGTGAGGCCAGTAAGACCAGCACGGCGGCCACCGATACGATCAGCGAGCAATCCAAGAATAGGCCGAAAGAATGATCCGCCGAGTAGTGGAATAGCGGTAAGCAAGCCCTTCTGAGTCGCGGTCAGATGCATCTGGTCAGCAATGAAAGGTGTCATGGGTCCAAAGAGAACCCACGCCATGAAGCTGACATCGAAGTAGAGAAATGCGGAAACAAGCGTGGGCAAGTGCCCGCTGGAAGCAAAAGATTTTTTGTCCATGTACGATCCTCCTGGGGATTTGATTTTGCGTGCAAAACCAGGTTATGAAGTCAGCTTTGCGTTGACGGAACTTCGTTCGACGCGCACTGCGCATTGCTTGAAGTTCGGCTCGCGCGAAATAGGATCGAATGCGCTTTGCGTAATCTGGTTGGCGTTGCTCTCAACAAAGTGGAAGGGGAGAAAAACCTGTCCCGGTGCTACGATCTCGGTAATTCGTAACTCAACCTTGCTGACCCGGCCACGCGCGGAGAGTATTTCGACGCGGTCATGCGGACGCAGTCCCAGGCGCTTCGCATCTACCGGATTCATCTCTAGCCATGCGCGCGGAGAAAGGCGCTGCAGAATGTCGATACCTCCGGTTTTGGTGCGGGTATGCCAGTGCTCCACAGTGCGCCCGGTATTAAGCACAAAAGGATAATCCCGGTTGGGTTGCTCTGGAAAAGGAGCCCATGCGGTGGGAATCAGCCTGGCGCGTCCGTCTTCGGTTTGGTACCGGCCATCGCTATAAAGTCGTCGCGGCCGGCTTGGGTCCATGAAGGTTCCACTCGGGTACGGCCACTGGATTCCACCGTTGGACTCGATGGCATCGTAAGTCATGCCGGAGTAGTCACAAAGCCTTCCGGCCGAGACGCGTCGCCATTCTTCAAATGCGTCTGCAGGCGTATCCCAACCGGGAAATAGTTCTTCGCGACAACCCAATCGCTCGGCCACCGTAAGAAAGATATTGAAATCGCTGCGTGCCTCGGCGGGCGGAGCGACGGCGGCATTGGCTTTGCTGGCGCGTCGTTCCGAGTTGGTGTAAGTTCCTTCTTTTTCTCCCCAAATGGCGGCAGGCAATACTAGATTCGCTAACTCGGTGGTGGGAGTTGGATGAAATCCATCCTGTACAACAAGAAAGTCTAGATTGCCCAATGCATGCTTAAGTACATCGATATTTGGAAAGGAGACCAGGGGATTGGTTCCAATGATCCATAGCGCGCGAATCTTTCCGGCAACAGCAGCTTCAATAATATCCGGATAAGCAAGGCCACGTTGTGTGGGAATGCGCTCAATGGGAACGTGCCAGAGTTGCGCAAGTTCTTCACGATCTTTCTCTGATTCAAACTTGCGGTAGCCAGGAAGACTCGAAGCAAATCCAGCCTCGCGCGTGCCCATAGCGTTGCATTGTCCAGTTATAGAGAAAGGCGAGGCGCCGGCGCGCCCGATGTTACCGGTAATCAGAGAAAGGTTGTTAATCGCGTTGACGGTCTCGGTGCCCTTGGTGCTGTGATTAACGCCCATCGTCCATCCGATGAAGGCAGCTTTCGCCTTGCCGTAAAGCAGTGCCGTCCTGTAAATCAGTTCAGACGGGAGACCTGTGATCTTGGCTGCATACTCCAACGTGTAGGCTTTGAGTGAAGTGTACAATTCTTCAAATCCAGAGGTATGGTTCTCGACATATTTCTTGTCATAGAGGTTCTCGTCAATGATGATGCGTAGCATGGCGTTGATAAGTGCCAGGTCGGACCGCGGTTTTAAAGGCAGATAGAGATCGGCCATCATGGCCGTCTTGGTAACGCGCGGATCGGCAACAATCATGGTCTTGCCGCGATTGCTTTCGAGTCGCGTACAAAGAATCGGATGGTTCTCCGCAATATTAGCTCCGATGAGCAGAATGACATCCGCTGTCTCCAAATCTGCATAGCAGCCGGGCGGTCCATCACTTCCAAATGAACGCTTGTAGCCGGAGACAGCCGTGGACATACAGAGCGTGGTGTTACCGTCATAGTTGCGCGTTCCGAATCCCAGTTGCACCAGCTTGCCTAGCGCATAGAATTCTTCCGTAAGTAACTGGCCCGTACTGACGACGCCCACTGAATCAGGGCCATACTTGAGTTGCATGGCGCGAAAGCGCTTCACCATGGTCTCCACCGCCTCGTTCCAGCCAACGCGTGCTAGCTCATTGTTTTTGCGCAGTAATGGATACTTAGCTCGATCTTTTGCGTCGAGAGTGTAGTGCTCGGACAAACCCTTTGGACAGAGTTTTCCAAGATTGACCGGGTGATCGGGATCGCCGCGCACGCTAACAACTTTTCCATTGCTTACACCCAACTCCATTCCGCAACCCACCGAACAGTATCCGCAAGTGCTCTTCACCCACTTTTCCGTATGTTTGCGGGTTGAGGTGAAGCCAAGCACCGGGTCGATTCCATATCTATATTTGGCGGAGAGGTTGTTCAGTCCGCTTTTGCGCAATACCCAGCTCAGCAGACTCATGCAGCCTCCACGAAAAGATATTCAGTTGCAATGTTGCTGGGCACGACACTAACAAAGAAGAGATAGCGGCTCACGAATTCACCCGCAATCAGGAGAAACGCAATGGGAACAGCCATCCACCGACTCTGCGCAAAGGGTATGAGCAAGAGACCCGCGCTGAGCAGAAGAACTCGCACTATCAAAAGATTTGAAAGTACAGTGAAGAGGAGGACGAAGACTCCACGGCGCTCATGCGTTGCGGAACGGGCTAACCAAATCATTTTGATTCCAGCGGCAAGTATCGTCGATATACCGGCGATGATTACTGCGAGCTTCGTAAACGTGGCTGCTCCACTCAGAATGTTCGCGCCAGCCGAGCCGAGCAACGTAGTGGTCAGAAAGAACTCGACGATGGTGAATGGAGAGTTCCACCCAGGGCGTCCTGGAGCCAAATACAATCGTGCACTGGCACCAACACCGGCGATGCCAAAGATGACAGTCAATCCACCTAAGACTGCAACTGTATGAGCGGGCAGCATCGCATTGACCCGATGAACAAGCGGAGCAAGGAAAGCAGGGAGTTTCTGGAAGACGCCCATCTGATGTGTCAGAGGGAGATTAATGCCACCTGGCAAGGTGATCCACAGCGCAGCCGAATATGCTGCAGCCGCGTTGGCAAAGAGAGTGAACATCAAGACTTCTCGACTGAGCCATGAACGACGCCACATCTTCAGAGCGCACACGGCATGAATAGGTCGTCCCAGATGCAGCGTAGAGGCACCAAGCGCTACGGTTGCAATCATCAGAGCAACGAGTGCAGCGACGCGGTGCAGGTGAGCACCAAAGATCTGCATCAGCCAAATGGAGGAAAAGGCGCCCACTGAAAGTTGTGTCAGAACGGTCATCACAACTAGAGGCCAGTGGGCGTGCTCGGGACGAAGACGGTTGAGATCCACTTTGGCGGAATCGCGCGGCATGCGCACGGGCAAGGTAATGCGCGTTGTCGAAAGACTGTCATCGGCAGAGGGCATTCCGGGAGCGTTTGCGTCGGTGCGATATTGTTCACGCCATTCCGCTATACGCACAATTTCAATGCGGATTGCGCCTTCTGGGCAGGCGGAAACGCAGGCGGGATTTTGTCCCTCGGTTAGACGTCCGTAGCACATATCGCATTTACCGACGACGCCGCGCTCCGGGTTGTACTGGGGCACGCCATAGGAGCAATTCCAGGTGCAGTATTGGCAACCAATGCAGATATCCGCGTTATGGCGCACTATTCCAGTGGGGCCGTCTTTAGAGTAGGCATCGACTGGGCAGCCCGTCATGCAGGTTGGCTCGAGACAGTGGTTGCAGCCGATGGAGAGATAGTTGCGCTGGGTGTCCGGATAAGTGCCGCCTTCGATTTCGCCAACCCGCCGCCACAGAATATCGGCAGGATTTCCGTTCTGCTCGTTGCAAGCCACCACGCAACACTTGCAGCCGATGCACTTGGTCATGTCGAAATGAAAGCGATATTGTTCGCCCGGTCCCGGCAGAGGCGGAAGGGGAGCACTAACTCCGCTGCCGCACAACTGAACCAGCCCTTGCTCGGAATTGCGAGCAAAAGTTGTCAGGTGGAAGGCATCATCGCCAACCTTGGCCCGTTCGAGTAAGGGAAGTTCCATCGATAGCTCCATAGTGCGCGGCAAGCGCAATGTGCGAAGAGGACTGATGTCAGGGTGCACGCCACGTATGATCGTGACGGCTGCGCACGGACATTCAAATCTCTGTAATTTGTGAATGGTTTGGCAATCAGGCCAAGCTCTTCGCGGAGCCGACTGGAAATCACTTCGCGTTGGGGACGCATCCGGCGCACTGGGCCGGACTGTCGCGGTGTGAGCACTCTGCAACGAGTCTCATTCCGCGTGGAGTGATTGCGTTGAGCATAGCGTCAAGTCGGAATCAATGCAAGAAGATTTTGTTTTCGATCTATTGGTGCATGAATCTCTCTCAACATGCGAGGAAAAGCGTCTTCCACTCTTGTATTCCTACTCAGATGCGTGTTATAGAAGTCAATTCGATCTGACAGCGGGGGCTTGAACAAATAGCGATGCCTAGGTCTTTGCGCCGCTCGGAGGTGACGTTTTATGCAAGATAGCCTTTCAGGTCTGTATCGAATATGACCAATGGACCTTGTTTTTGCTGATCTTTGATCATGCGATACTGGAGAGGAAGATAGCCCGGAATGCTCGGATTCATGGGCAAAATGGAGCGATGCAACGATGTGCTGCCCGCTATTCGCATCTTCAATCTGGATTCTTCTTAAAGCCGGTAAACGGAGAGATCCATGTCAGTGGCGAATTTTGGAGGTCTTCGGGTTCTGAGTCTGGAAGCACGCCGCGCAAATGAAGTTGCCAAGCTGATTCACACTTATGGTGGCGAACCGCTGACGGCGCCGGCGATGCGGGAGATTCCTCTCGAAGAAAATCATCCTGTGATTGAATTCGCTCAGGCCCTGATGCGGGGAGCCTATGATCTGGTGATTTTCACGACTGGCGTAGGCGTTCGTTCCCTGGTCAAGATCGTCTCTGAGCATCTAGATCGCGAGCAGTTTCTCGCTGCCTTGCGTTCCGTAAAGATTGCCGCTCGCGGTCCCAAGTCATCCAGTGCATTACGGGAATTGCAAATCCCCATTACCGTTGTTTCTCCAGAGCCATTCACGTGGCGGGCCATGATGTCGGCGCTTGAAGAGAAACTAGGCCCAGCAATGGAAGGCATGAATCTGGCTGTGCAGGAGTACGGCACCTCAAATCCAGAGTTGCTGACGGCCTTGGCTGAGAAGAGCATTTCTATTACGCGTCTTCTTGTCTACCAATGGGCACTGCCGGAAGACATTCAACCATTGCGCGAAGCCGTGCTTGCACTTGCGCATGGACACGTCGATATCGTGCTCTTCATGAATGCCGGGCAAGTCATGCATCTGTTTCTCATGGCCGAACGTATGGGCTATACAGAGGCGCTCCATGAAGGACTCCGCTCTACGCTGATTGGTTCGATTGGTCCCAGCACGACAGAGGGAATGTCTGCATATGGATTGCATCCTGATTATGAGCCGACGCAATCGAAAATGGGTTTCCTGGTTAACGAACTGGCGCAACAGGGTCGGTCCCTTCTGGATAAGAAACGCTCTGATGCGGCGTTGCATGTTTCCGGCACTCCACCACCGCCCGTCAGTCCATTGCTTCGGTGCGGCGCTAAGCCTATCGCCGCGTCCGCGCCTCCCATCCCCTCACCTGTCGATTTTCTACACGAGATAGGAAGCCGCATGGCAGCCTCTGACCCGCTGCACACGGTACTGAATCGCATTGTTGACTTTGCTTGTACAGTGATTAACTGCGATTCTTGTTTCGTCTACGTGTTGGAAGACAATCAACTGGTTCTGCGCGCATCGAAGAATCCTCACGCGGATCTGGTAGATCATCTGGGCATCTGGCTCGGCCAGGGCATCACTGGGTGGGTTGGATGGCATCGCGAGCCGGTTGCGATCTCCGCGAATGCGCTGCAGGATCCACGCTTCAAGCGCTTTCCGAATGTACCTGAGGATGCGTTTGAGGCTTTTCTTTCCGTTCCAATCCTTTGCCGCGGGAAACTGGTCGGGGTTATCAATCTGCAGCATCGCAGGCCCTATCATCATGCGGAACATGAAGTTCGTTTGCTGACGACGATCGGTCATCTTGTGGGCGCGGAACTGGAACGGGCGCGCCTGGAAACCGAAATCGTCGAACTCTCAGACCGATTGGAGTCGCGCAAACACATTGAACGCGCCAAAGGCGTTTTGCAGCGCGATTTCGGTCTTGATGAAGAGGCTGCCTACAAGGCCATGCAACGGGAAAGCCGCCAGCGCCGCAAGTCGATGCGCGAGATTGCCGAGGCAATTGTCCTCAATGAAGATCTGCGCAAGAGCCGTCTGGGAGAAGCAAGTAGGCCGTCAGTGCATGAAGATGGCATAAAGAAAGCAAAGAACTAATTACATCTCGCTTGTGATCTGAATCGAGTTGCGCTACTCTAGACGCAAGGGTGAGACAAGGCTGTCTCCTCGTTTTTCCTGTTTCCCGCACCGTGCCGTGCCTGGGATCTTCACACCACAATTTTCTACTTCATGCTCCGCGATGAGCCTTGAATTCTCCGCATTGATTGCGGCATTCATTTGGTCTCAACGCCGCTTTGCGCACATGCATACAAGCGTTTTCAACGAACAGGCAGGTTCTTCCTCAAGGATAGAATTCTGGAAGGAGCGATGGCATGGAAACTCTGAATACTCTCAACTCTCAGGAATTCACGGCAGAACAAAAGGAATATCTGCGCGGCATCTTTTCGAGTGCTAAAGATAGTGGCTTGCGCCCGTTTGCAGGCCAAACCGCGACTGGGCTGCAGACCAACGACTTAGCCCTTGCCTCGATGAATCTGGCGGAGCCGCAAGAGGAAACCTACCACGGAACGCCTGTCCCCGATCTCTGCCGCGAAGAGCGTTGGAAGTATGAGCAGGACCCACTTGATATTTGGGACAAACTGCTGGCTCATGCCGATGAAAATCGAGCGCCGGCGGCAGACGATCTCTTCCGCTTCAAATTTCACGGGCTGTTTTACGTAGCTCCCGCGCAGGACTCCTTCATGCTAAGGCTGCGCGTTCCGGGCGGCATTCTCACCGCTCACCAGATGCGCGGCCTCGCAGCGATGGCCTCCGATTGGGGATCGGGCCGCGTGGACATTACTACCCGCGCCAACCTGCAGATTCGCGAGTTTCAGCCAAAGAACATTGTCCGCGTGCTGAACAAGTTGCAATCGCTCGGCATGACTTCGCGCGGTTCGGGGGCGGATAATATTCGCAACATCACTGCCTCACCGATCACCGGTCTTGATCCCACTGAACTGTGCGATGTGGCGTCATTGGCCGATGCGCTTCACTACTATATTCTGAACAGCCGCGATCTGTATGGGTTGCCGCGCAAATTCAACGTTGCCTTCGATAATGGCGGCGCTATCAGCGTCGTCGCAGATACCAATGATATAGGCTTTGTTGCCGTCCGCGTGAGTGAAGGGCGCAGCGTTCCCGCGGGCGTTTATTTTCGCGTGTTGTTGTGCGGCATCACGGGGCACAAGCAGTTCGCTACCGATTGCGGCTTGCTGTTGCGCGCAGATCAGACCGTGGCCGTCGCGGCTGCGATGATTCGTGTCTTCAGCGACAACGGCGACCGTACAGATCGTAAAAAGGCGCGCCTGAAATACCTGGTGGATCGCTGGGGCATCGAGAAGTTTTTGCAGGAGACTGAAAAGCGTCTGGCCTTTCCGCTGATCCGCGTAGCGGCCGAGGAGTGCGAGCCACGCCTGCCTATTGATCGCGCTGGTCACATCGGTGTTCATGCTCAGCGTCAGGACGATCTGCACTACATTGGGATGTCCGTGCCGGTCGGCCGTCTTTCTGCAGCGCAGATGCTAGCTTTGGCCGACATAGCCGACCAGTATGGAAGCGGGGAGTTGCGACTCACCGTGTGGCAGAACCTGTTGATCCCGAATATCTGTACTGCACATTTGGATGTCGCGTTAACTGCAATTTGCTCCGCCGGTCTGGATTGCACGGCCGGAACTGTTCTGCGCGGCACCATTGCCTGCACGGGCAATCGTGGCTGTCGCTATGCCTCGACTGATACCAAGACTCATGCGGTTGAACTCGCCAATCTCCTCGACACGCGCTTCAAGATTGAACAGCCGGTCAATCTCCACGTGACCGGTTGTCCCCATTCCTGTGCGCAGCATTACATCGGCGACATTGGCCTATTAGGCATGAAGGTTGGCGGCGCCGAGGGCTATCAGGTGGTCATAGGAGGAGGGTCGGATCTGGACAAAGGCCTGGCGCGGGAACTTATCCCAGCCATTGCCTACAGTGATTTGCCGCCTGTGATGGAGCGGCTCTTTGCTGCTTATACCGAGCAGAGGAAGAGCGATGAATCCTTTCTTGAATTCAGCCGCAGACACAGCACCGGAGAGTTGCTATCGTTTTGCGCGGCCAAGGAGCAGAAATGACCATCTCCACTAAGATTCCCTTTATTCCAGACAATGCTCCTTTCACCCCTGAACAGCGGACTTGGCTCAACGGCTTTCTTGCCGGACTGTTCGCAAACGATGGTCAACAGGCAGCCGCGGCGGAGTCCACGCCATCGCATCGTATTGCGGTTCTTTACGCTTCGCAAACCGGCACTGCCGAAGGGTTGGCGCGCAAGCTGGCTAAGGAACTGAAGGCTCAGGGCCATCAGCCAGTGGTTTCCACATTGGTGGGCTATTCGCCGGCGGCGCTGGCGGCGGAGAATTACGCATTAATCTTTGCCAGCACCTATGGCGATGGAGAAGCTCCCGATGGCGTGCAACCATTTTTTGAAGAACTCTGTCTGGAGCATTTTCCCCGCTTCGATGGATTGTCTTACTCCGTTTTTGCGCTCGGAGATCGGCACTACGAACACTTCTGCAAATTTGGTAAGGACCTCGACAGTAAGTTGGTTACGCTGGGAGCCAATCGCTTGGCCGACCGCGTCGATTGTGATGTGGATGTCAATGAACCTCTAACTCAATGGAAAGCGGAAGTTCTTCCCCGGCTTAACGAATCAGCGGCGGCGCTCAAGCTTTCAAAGTTTGTTCCAACCGCCGTTGCAGTGGCGGAAAGGCCAACTCCAAACGTCTCGTTTACTCGCGATAATCCGGTTCTTGCTCCGCTGGTATACAAAAAAGACCTTACGCACAAAACCTCCAGCAAGACGACACTTCATCTTGCATTTTCCATTGAAGGAACCGGTATTCAGTACGAGACCGGCGACGCTTGCGGTGTTCTGCCCGCAAACGATAGCAATCTGGTCGCCGAGATCCTGCAAGCTTTGCGCTTCAATGGCAACGAGCAGGTTCAATGCGGCAAGGCAGAAACCATGCCTCTTCACAATGCGTTGACTCACCATCTGCAGATCACTCGCCTGAATCGCAAGATGGTCGCTGAGTATGCAAACCTCGGCAAGTGCTCGCTGCTCTCTTCGCTGCTCGAACCAAAGCAGCAGTCGGAATTGGAGCGATACCTCTATGGCCGCGGACTAATCGACCTGTTGATCGAGTATCCCGGAGTAGTGCAGAGCCCGGAAGAACTTGTGGCGATGCTACCTAAACTTACACCGCGTCTCTATTCGATTTCGTCCAGCCCCCTTGCTCATGCTGGGCAGATTCATACCACAGTGGCCGTAGTGCGCTACACCGCGCACAATCGAGAACGCGGGGGAGTGTGCTCGACACTTTTTGCGGACCGCGCCTCCATATCTGATCGTTTGCCGCTCTACATCCAACCTAACAAGCGCTTCAAATTGCCGCGTGATTCCGACGTCCCCATCATCATGATTGGACCGGGCACGGGCATTGCGCCGTTCCGTGGTTTTCTACATGAGCGCCGCGCGTTGGGAGCCAAGGGAAGAAACTGGCTCTTCTTTGGCGAACGCAGCGCGACAACTGATTACCTCTATCGGGACGAGTTGGAGGCGATGCAGGCCGACGGGCATCTAACCCGGTTGGATACTGCTTTCTCGCGTGATCAGGACGATAAGCTCTACGTGCAGGACCGTATGCTGGAGCAGGCTCCGCTGTTTTGGAGTTGGTTGCAGGATGGAGCCAGCTTGTATGTTTGTGGAGATGCTTCGCGTATGGCCAAAGATGTTCATTGTGCCCTGCAAACCATTGTTCAAACGCAAGGGGAGTTGCCGGCGACGGCGGCGGAGGAATATGTTGACACTCTGGAAGAGCAGCATCGCTACCATCGAGATGTGTACTGAGCCGCGACGCTAGGTATGTTGTATCCGAGATTTCTCAACATTGCCTCAGATATGATGGTTGCCGATCGACGATGCCAGGATACAGAGGAAGCATCGTCGTCATAGACCAAGAATTATAATCCAGGGGGAAATGAGCTTGCTGTTAGCGGGAGGCGGTAACCAGACCTTGGGCGAAACCGGTGCACTGGCCCTTCTCGCGCGATAAACATTTACATTCCAGGATGGATCAGTTCGTTTGCGTGCGGAACCAACTGCAGATAGACCTCACGCGGAATGTTTGTTTGCCAATGGTTTGTGACACGGGCAAAAAGTATCAGCCCAAAAAAGATATACGCGAGAACAGCGGTAATAGCCATAGGTCCCACTATGCGGCGGAGCCAACGTTGCTCGGGTGCCGCGCCGCGTCTTGGTGCAAGTGCGAATTGGAGCGCATCCTGCTGCGGACAGGCTGCAACGCACATAACGCATGCATTGCATTCCGCCGATCTGATCTGTATCAGCCGGTCGACTGGCAAACTTGCCGGGCACGCGCGCGCGCACTTTCCGCAATCGAGGCAGGCCTCGGTGTCTCGTCGGACCTTGACGGGACTTAGCATTGAGATGAGCCCCATTAGCGCGCCCTAAGGACATAGATATCGGCACCAAAAGTTCTGGATCAGCAGGGAGCCGAAAGATAGCAGGGCAAGAACAACGGTGGCAGTCTGCCCCATGTTACGAAAAAAGTTCAGCATCTTCACGTCCGCGATTAAGCCATAGGGCGTGCTCATGAAAGATTCCAACGCCTCTGCGGACATAACGCCGATGACGAACACGAACAATCCGAGCAATAAGTATTTTAGTCCGCGCATTGGAATGTCGGCCCAGCGGGGCAGCCGAAGATTGCGCTTGAAAATCCTTCTCCCTAACTTCCACAGATACTCTGAAAGCGTCCCCACTGGGCAGAGCCAGGAGCAAAAGGCTTTCTTCAGTAGAAGACTCATCATCAGGAAGGTGATAAACAAGAACATGGCCGCAGGGTGGATGGATGGCACGCGTCCCGTGAGCAGGAAGTACTTAAAATTCATCAGGCCGGCTATAGGTAGCCAGCCCTCAGCTCCCGCCGGGCGAGATACATATAGGACTCCACCGCCACGTTCGAAGTAGCGGACCCACAGAACGAACTGAACCCCGAGCAAGCCGTTCAAAGCCACAAACAGCCACTGCACCAAGTGCCTGATCCGTTGCGAGTCTTCAGCAGTGGACCGCAGATGTAGCGTCTTCTTTTCGCCGTCGAGAGAAACTCCCGCAGTTGACTGGGCACCCATGGCCGATCCTTCCTTGTTTATCCGAGTCTATCGTAAGTGAGGAAGAAGATCAGCGACTTTGGTCACAGCCGAACCTATAAGTGGGAAATGACATATTGCTGCATTCGGCAGGTGGTATCCGCGGTCGACTCTCAAGCAATGACATCTATGAGCCCGTGTACCGTACAGTCGAGCTACTTTTGGGCGAAAGGCACGCTTCAGAAGTATGGCTTCACATTCAATAGCGTGCGGTCATTAGTAGCCGAGGTTGGTCGCATTTCGTGGAAATGGTATCGTCACAGCTGTCTTTCGCTGATAAACCACCAAGGGCATTCGATCAGGCGGCGGCACGATCGCATAGTGAATCGTGCTGCGGCAATAGATGCAATCCGTCTTGCGCTTCAGGTAGCCTGCATCGATAGCCTTTGGAAAGGTCCGAAAACATTCAGGGCAGCTGATCGTAACATACGCTTCCGGGGAATAGTCGTGTGTGTTGCGATGAATCCATAGGGGCACGTCCGGACTGGTGCTGGTAGAGTGGCGCGTGAGCCGGTCCAGCGGAGGCAGTGTTTCCATGATCCGTATTAGGGCGAGGATGCTGCTCCCTTTTTGATAAAATGCGTCGGCAGCAACTCCAGAAGGCACTTCGTCTCCAGAGAACCAACCGCTCATGGCTATGACACGAATCGCGGGAAATCGGAGGCGCACCACCGAGAGCAACTCAAAGCCGGTCATTCTGGGCATATTGAGATCGGACAGAAGCAAATCTGGAGGTTCATTTCGTATTTCATGCAATGCGGCGAAACCGTCTTCAGCGGATCGTACGCTATAACCTACCTCAGTAAGCACCCGCGTTAGCGATTCCCGAATAGCAGGCTCATCGTCGACGATTAGAAGTTTAGCTTGTGTACTCGGCATCGTTTATGTCTCCGATCATCTCACTCCGTGAATTGAAGCAATAATACTATTGAGTTGATTGTCATGGAGGTCAATTTCGTTCTTACAGAGTGGTGTTTATCATCCGCCAAATGATCGTACAGAAACATATTTAGCATCCACTTATATAGTGTGATGGTGCGGTCATAGTTGGGGTTGCCCTCCTTGCTGAGACAAACAATCAAGACACCATTCGTTTGCTGCGCGACGCCGTCAGCGTCAACTCGTCCCCATGTTGCGATCCAGCGCCCAGCCCATGATGACTGCCTGTTCGGATCAGTTTCCCTGATTGCATTCCCGGATTGCACCGAACAATTCCTGCTTCGCCTAGTGTCAGGGCAGTGGGGGAAGATCGAAAAGCTAACTGAGCAACTCTTTTGTCTCTCTGAGCAACTAATTGACTATTCCGGCTTCGCGATCGAAAGCTTTGGTCACGATAGAAAGCGTCCATCCGATAAACTGCGGCAAGTCAACCCTGGCGATGGATATATTCAATCCGGGCGATTGCTTTAGTACAGCCACACAGGGGAGAAACGATATGAACATAATGACAAAGTATGCATTGCTGATGGTGGTTCTCATGTTTATGGCGAGCGTCGCGGCCCATGCCAAGGAAGGAAGATGGCAGGACGACCATGACCGGTATAGAAATGCCCCATCGAGGGTTGATTCGGACCTCGTAGCACCCGAGGTCGATCCCAGTCTCGCAATCGGCGGAATCTCGCTTCTTGCCGGTGGTCTGACTGCCTTGAGAACCCGCAAAGCAAGTAGCCACTGAGCATTCCGGCTCAGCCAGGACGATCAATCTCCTCTAAGGTACGGATACTTGGTGCACGGTTGTCTTCCCACGAATGCCAAGGAAAATGGAGGAGAAAGAAGGTGAAAAAAGCGCCAGGTACACAATTCCTACCTTGGTTCTCTCACTCTAAGTATGCGATTAATATCTCCAAACACGGGCGATTGCTCTAACACAACCACACGAGGGAGGAATGATATGAAAATGGTGACGAAGTACGCGTTACTGACGCTGGTTCTCATGTTCGTAACAAGCGTCGCGGCCCATGCCAAGGAAGGAAGTTGGCAGGATGACCATGACCGGTATAGAAGTGCGCCATCCAGGGCTGATTCGGACCCCATAGCACCCGAGCTCGATCCCAGTCTCGCAATCGGCGGAATCTCGCTTCTTGCCGGTGGTCTGACTGCCTTAAGAGCGTGCAACAGAAAATAGGCCCTGAGCATTCCTGCTCAGCCACGACAACCAATCTCAGCTAAGGTACAGATACTTGGCGCATAGTTTCCCCTCTTCTCTAATGCCAAGGAAATAGAGGAGGAGGATGAAGAAAAGCGCGTAAGTACGCGATTCTCACCTTGGTTCTCTCGCTTTGAGTACTCAATTTTCACCTTGGTTCTCTCACTTTTGAGTACTCAATTTTCACCTTGGTTCTCTCAGTTCACTAGGGGCAAGCATAGCAGCCGGGCCCAGAAGATCCCTGGCGGTTTCAAGACGAGCACGTCCCTGACACGGATCTTGATACGAACCCTATAACTCCCGCCGGGGTCGATTCAGCTATAGCAATCGGCGGATTTTCGCTTTTTGCCAGAGGTCTGGTAGTTCTTGGAGAGCGAAGCAGCAAACAAGCGGAGGAAGTTCTGGACGCAAAGCCCAGCCGTGCCTTCCTGATCGGGACCGTTTTTTTCCGGTCGGGCGCACGTTTATACTTACCTCGACCTATCCTTGGGCGGCTCTATATATTTCCAGCGGTGTTGACGTTTGACTCCCTGTTGATTTCCACAATTCCGCATTCCTTTGCCCTTCTCGGCCCTTTCGCCCTTTGCGGCATCGTTGCATACGCCGTATTTATCGGCCTCGGATTTTCGAAGCTCAAGCTTTTTCGAGAAAACATCCCTTTCAATCCTTGGCTTTTTATCGCCCATTTCCTTTGTGTTGCTGCCGTGTGCCTTGGCAACTTCGCGGCATTGCATGGGGTCGCCCTCCAACTCAATACAATCGCCGGGCAATTTACGGCACGCGCATTGCTACTGCTGGGGATTCTGCTCTTAGCGCTGGCCTGTCTTTCTTTGCGGTCTTGGATCGCGATTCTCCGCTCGACAAGTCCTTCATGTTTTTTTGCCTCCTTTGCGGGAATACTGGCGGGGTTTTTACGATCTCCAATCCAATCGTTTTGGGGCGAATCGAGCAATGGGTTTGGCTACTTTTTGCAGACCGTTACCTTTCAATCGGTGGGAGCAGTGCTCCGGACTTTCATGCCCGGCGTATTTGTGGATCCCATTCGCTTCAGGGTGGGAACGTCAAGTTTTGCCGTCATCATCGCAAAACAATGCTCTGGAATCGAGGGGCTCGGATTAGTTCTGGTCTTCACGGTTATCTGGCTCGCTTACTTCCGGAGGGAGAGCCGCTTTCCGCAGGCATTGCTGCTGATTCCCTTCGCGCTCGTCAGTGTATGGGTGTTGAATGTTTTCAGGATTTGTTCACTGATCATGATTGGCAACGCTGGAGCTGCGGACGTTGCCATGCTTGGCTTCCATTCACAAGCGGGCTGGATTGCCTTCACCACCGTAGCCTTTACCTTTTCGATGGCTACGCGAAAAATCTCCTGGGTGCGAAGAACGCCCTCGGATGCCGTCGGCGCAAGCAGAAATCTGGCGCTGGCTGGGGTGAAATACGACACTGGCGCTACTCCACGAGCAATCGATGAATCGGGGGAGTCTCCGTCAGCGCGCGCCTATCTGATTCCATTCCTTGCAATCCTTGCGGCATCTTTTGTTTCCAAAGCTGCGTCTGGAACTTTCGAGTGGCTTTACCCGCTGCGTTTTATCTCCGCCGCAGTTGCCCTCTGGACTTATCGGACTGAGCTGAAAAAACTCAACTGGCGTTTCGGCTGGATCGCCCCTTTGACAGGAGCCGCTGTATTTTTGGTCTGGATTGCCCCGTTCTGGTGGACGCGGCATTCGTCGCCAAGTTCGTTGGGCGCCTCATTGGCAGCGCTGTCTGCGCCGGCCCGTCTCACCTGGATTGCATTTCGCATTGCCGCTGCAGCAATCACTGTGCCTATCGCCGAGGAGCTAGCCTTTCGAGGCTTTCTGGCGCGGCGACTTATCGATCGAGAATTTGATCGGGTTTCGTTTTCCGCTCTGACACCTCTTTCTATTGGCATTTCATCGGTTGCGTTTGGACTGCTCAACGGCCAGCACTGGATCGTTGGCATCATTGCAGGGGTTGCCTACGCAGCCGTGCTGAGGTGGCGGGGACGCATTGGCGATGCGGTCGCCGCGCACGTAACCAGCAATCTGCTTCTTGCGGTGTGGGTTCTTTTGCGCGCCGACTGGGCACTTTGGTAATAGAAGACGGGCCGAGGCTGACAAACCATCCGTAAGGAACCTTTCTGGATGGTTCTTTGCTCTGACCCATCGGCGCGAGTTGGCGGAAATACTCGAAGCGCTCAACGCCTGGAGATCACAATCAGTGGGCTTGCAACATGAAGATCTCCTTGATGAGAAGCGCTGCCAAGTCCCTGTAACATGCCTCCTCACATTCCCTATTTTTGTGCCTCAGATGCCAGCGTATGCGCGGCCGGCAGTCCAGTGACTGCGATCTGCTTCTTCAGGCGGATGTCGTTGGAGGCGGCGCCGACGCGCAGCTCCACATGATCGCTCTCCACAGTGAAACCGTTCGCGGCTTCTTTCCAATAAGCAAGATCGCCGGCGTGGAGCACGAAGGCGACGGGAACGGTTTGTCCCGACCGGATGAAGACGCGTTGAAAGCCTTTCAGTTCCTCGATGGGGCGCGTCACGGCGGAATCCAGGTGCGACACGTAGAGCTGGACTACTTCGTCACCATCGCGCTTGCCGTTATTGGTCACCTCTACGGTTACGCGCAGCTCACCTTGCGCGGAAAGCTGATCGGCGTTGAGCGTCAGGTTCTTGTAGGTGAAAGTCGCATAACTGAGACCGTAGCCGAAGGCATAAAGCGGCTTGGCCTTGGCGTATAGATAGGTCCGGCCATGGCGCAGGTCGTAATCCATCATCGGCGGCAGGTCATTGATGCTGGCGACCCATGTCTGGGTTAGCCGGCCTGCTGGATTGTAGTCGCCGAAGAGCACATCGGCTAGAGCATCGCCCTGCACCTCGCTGTTATGGGTCATCTCCAGAATGGCCGGGACGTGCGCTTCGGTCCAGGTGGTGGTGTAGGGAAAGCTGGTTTGCAGCACCACGACAGTGTGGGGATTTACGGCGTAGACAGCCTTAACGATGTCTTCTTGTTCAAGGGTGAGGCTTTTGCGATCGATCGCTTCTTTGCCATCGCTGGGCAGCGGACATACGGCCCAGCCCGCGTCGCAGGTTGGATGATTGCCGACAATGACGACAGCGACTTCGGCATTCTTCGCCTTCTCGACAGCATAAGCCAGATTGACGCCGTCTGAGTAATCGACGATTACGCCCTTGGCACGCGCGCGGATGCCGTCAAGAGGCGTGACCGCGAATGGCGGTGTACCGCTATACCAGTCGAGCGCCACACGATTCGCTACGGGGCCGATTACGGCAATAGATTTGACGCCAGAGCGGAGCGGCAGCGCGCCGTTTTCGTTCTTCAGCAGAACTATCGATTCGTCAGTCACCTTGCGAGCCAGCGCTCTGCTCTTTTCCGACCACCACGGATCGCCATCCTGGCTGGCCGATTCGGCGGCTGTGCATAGCGTTGAGGCGGGGGGATCTAACATGCCAAGACGCAGCATCACTCGAAAGACGCCGCGTAGGTTGGTGTCGATCTCCTGCTCCGTGACGAGCTTCTGCGTCAACGCATCGCGCATGGGCTGCTTGTAGTCATCCAAGAACTGGTTGATGCCCGCATGGATCGCGGCCGCCGCGGCGTGCGGCAAGTCTGCGTAGGTGTGGTGCCCGGTGACCATAAAGGTCATTGCGCCGGCGTCGGTGCAGAGGATGCCATTGAAGCCCCACTGCTTCATGACAACATCACGGAGTGCGGGATTGGCCGCCATTGGCGTGCCATTCCATGCATTGTAGGCGGTCATCATTGCGTTGGCATGGCCCTGTTCGATAGCCATGCGGAAAGGTACCGAGTAGTACTCGTGAAAGAGGCGCAGATCGAAGTTGGATGATGAGCCGCTGCGGCCGTCTTCGTTGCTGTTGGCCAAGAAATGCTTCAGTAGCGATGCGGTCAACCAATAGTGCGGGTCATTGCCCTGCAGGCCGCGCGTGAAGGCGGTTGCCAGCATTCCGACCAGGAACGGGTCCTCGCCGTAAGACTCTTCGCTGCGTCCCCATCGTGGATCACGACTGAGATCGGCGTTTGGGGCGCGCACCACGCGTCCGCCACGGTGATACTTGTCGAATGCGTAGTTGGTCTCACGCGCCTCTACCGCCGCTGCCTGCTCAATGAGAGCTGGGTCCCAGGTTTGCCCCAGACCGCGCTCTTGCGGAAATTGAGTCGTCGGAATGACGGTTTGGTTTTTGCCTTCCCAGTTGCCCGGCCCGCCGAGAGCGAGACCGTGTAGACCCTCGACGTGACCAGTGCCTACCACTCCGAGGCGAGGAACGGTGGGATTGGTGCTGAGAGCGTCGATTTTCTCCTCGGTCGTCATGCGCGAGAGCAGGTCGGTAATGCGCTCTTCCGGCGGCAGCTTCGGGTTCTGAAAAGGGTAGGGGCCTTGCGCCGAAGCGAGCCGGATCGCCATGCCGAGGCAGAGAAGCGATAAGAGCACCGCGCGACGGAGGTGAGAGAGAGGCAGAGCGCAAAAACTGAGGCCCATGGGAGTCCTTCTGGAAACTAGATTGCCGTTGGCGAGATTATGCAAAGCCGAGTGCAGCTGGTTCCGGTTTTGCCGGCAAGTGCGGTTGAAGATGGTCTACATTGGTGGCGGACGACAAGTCAAACAAGGCTTGATGTAAATGCACATGCCGGGTGGCTCTACTCACCAGAAATACGTTGCCACGGCGTGGGGAGGACCGGAGACTGAATCGGTCACCGTGGTCTCGATAATGATTTCCATGTTCTTCGTTTGCCAGCCTGGAGGCGCGTTGCGAAGAGTTTCTTCCAGATATTCGGGATTGGAAACAAACTCGCCCGCTGCCTGCGTGCCCGCGCCGCCGACTCCCGCCACGGTGACGGTGAACTGACCGGTTTTGGAGTCCAGGAGCCGGCCGACGATGGCAAAATCTTCGCTTGGCGCTCCATGGGTTCCTGTACTGGTTCGCCAAATCCGACGGCCTGGAGCCTCCTCGCGAATCATGAAATTTTCATGCTCTTCTACAAATGCGAAGTGCAAATTCGACATAAGTTGCATAGTCCACTTGTTATTGAAGGCGCCGACGACCACGGCCGGCGAGTTACGCAGATCCTCGAAGGAGTAATTTGTGCCGATTCGCACCTGGCTGGGTTTGCCGATCTTTCCGAGAAGCGCGGAGAGGCTAACTGCCGCATATGCATCACCCAGCGCAACTCCGTAGTCGGGGGGGATGTACATATCGCTCCATGTCAGTTCCTCATCGTCATCCAGGGGAAGAGGCTGATTGGTTCTCTCAACTTCGGTCTGAAAGGAGCCGGGATGGGTGCGCGTGTACCTTTGATAAATCTCTTGCGTGGGTCTGTAGACCACGGGCTTGGCGAGACAGATCAGAACCGGTTGTTGAGTCGCAAAGACGGGAGCCCAGAACTGCTCCAGAATCGACTTTTGACGTGCGGTGCGATGCATGGTGAAGAACGCAAAACCCGCAGCCAGCGCCAAGACCAAGACAAGTGCCGCGATCATCAGAAACTTGAAATACTTTTTTGCCGGGCGAGATTTAGTTTCGGACACAGGCGGGTGAGCTGGAGGATTGGCTGCGGGCGTCGCAGTCGAAGACCACTGGACTACTGGGGAATATGAGCCTACCGGAAGTTCAATGCGGATTTGTGAGCCGTTCGGCGCCGCCTGATAGTACTGTTCGAGTCTTCGGCGGACTTCGCCGGCCTGGACTCGCACCACCGGGTCATCTCCGGTTGCGTAGCCTGCCGGCCGAAGGAAGACCTCGGTTCCTATGGTGCGTTCTTTCAGTAGCTCGGGATGTCCCTCCAACTGATGCAGGACGACATATTTGAGAAACTGCTGACTTCGTGCCGCGCTTCGGAAGAAGGGACTCGCGAGGATCTTCTCTAGTTCCTGAAGAACAGCCAGCCGTTTTTCGTCTTTTTCATCCGCCGGCAAACGAAGGGCTACATGGTCACTTGGCAACTCAACAGATGATCTCATTGGTTCCCCTACTGCTCCCACCGGGGTCTGGCGGAAACGCAATCTCCCCGGTTTGCGTTGTTTGAGAACCCGGTTTCAAGCAAGGTTTCGTTGTTAAAAAGCGGCGGGATTGGGAAAACATCCCACCGGGTTTACGCTTTTTCGCCGCGTACAAGAGTAGATAGAAATTGATATTGGGTTGTCAAGAAATGATCTGGGTCCAGGTGTAGTGGTCCTTGGCCGGAGGGGTTGAATTGAAACAAACCCCCTGCATAACCTCTTTTTTGTCAGTCATTAAGGCTAATGGCTTCTTTGCGGCCAGCGCTCAACAGGAGAAAGAGACGTAGGCGGCTGTTCCAGGCTCCCAAGGCGGCGACCATAGACGGATGGTAGCCACTTTCTTACAGTAAGAAACCGGGTAAAAATGAATCTGAAAATCAGGACTGAACACAGGAAAGGGGCTAAAAGTCAGGTATAACCTACCGTAATACACCGTGTATTACTTGTTAGGCCCGGTTCAGGCAACTAGATTTCGGCTAAATCGATTTACTGTGGGGACGCGAACCCCGTAAATTTCGGCAGTCACGGCAGTTCGTTTGCGCGGAGTGAGCGAACAGTTTGCCCTATGAACATTCAACAACACTACTTTGGAGGAATCATGACGACTCAATGCTTACAAACGATCGCGCGAAGAGTTCACAAGGCCATGGGCTTTTGGACTCTGGCACTATGCCTGATCGCTTTGCTGGTCGGTTCACTCAGTCTGCAGGCGCAGCTGTTGTCAGGTAGTTTCACCGGTACGGTTGAGGACCAGACTGGCGCAATAATCGCAGGCGCCCCGGTTACCTTGCAGAATCAGACCACCGGGGACACACGCAGAACAGTCAGCAACGATCGCGGGTACTTCACCTTTGCCGGTGTCATCCCCGGCACGTACACGGTTACGGTCCAGGCCAAGGGCTTCAAGTCCTGGAAGCAGGCCGACCTGACTCTTAATACAGGTGACGAGCGCGCCATCACCGGAATTCAGCTGGAAGTCGGCTCTGCTAACGAAAGCGTTGTAGTGGCTTCGGCCTCCCAGGAGATTGTCCCCACAGACAACGGCGAGCGCTCCGCACTGCTCGACTCGCGCGACATCGAGCGGCTTACGGTTGAAGGCCGCGAAGTCTCCGAGTTGCTCAAGATTCTTCCCGGCGTGACCACCGTTCCCGTGGGTGAGGGGAACGGAAGCTCCGTCGGATTCGGCTTTACGTTGATGAGCGCGACGGGCAGTGATGTCGGCGTAGGCCTGTCAACCAACGGCGCTCCATATCGCGGCGGAACTGCCTACCTTCTGGATGGCGCGGACATCGTAGATCCCGGTTGCGATTGCTATTCGATCGCCAGTGTCAACCCCGATATGACAGCGGCAGTCAAGGTCCAGACCTCGAACTTTGGGGCCGACAACGCGGATGGCCCGATTATTATCAACGTCACCAGCAAATCTGGCGGCACCGGTTATCACGGCGAGGGCTATATGTATGCCCGCAATGGCGTGTTGAACAGCAACCTATGGCAGAACAAGCACGAAGGCGCGGCTACCCACCCAAGAACCGAAGACGCGTATTACTATCCAGGCGGCAACTTCGGTGGTCCGATCCGCATTCCGTATACCGACTTCAATAAGGACAACAAGCTGTTCTTCTGGGCCGGCTATGAATACCAATGGCAGAACCCCCAGTCCACGACCATCATCAAGTCCATCGTCCCCAGCACAGATATGATGGCTGGCAACTTTACATTGAACAACACTACGGCCACTAACCCTTTTGCTACCAATGCGGTTTTGTGCCCAAGCGGATTTATATCCACCGTGGGTAGCATGTGCACGAACCCTGCCGGCGGCTATAACGCGTCGGGCGCAGTTATAGCCGCTCCGGGCTCACTTACGGTAGATCCCGGCGCTCGGGCGATCATGTCGTTATTCCCGCAGCCCAATGTAAATCCTGCCCAGAACGCCGGATATAACTTCTACCAGACCTTGGGCGGGCAGCAGAACGTCTATATTTACCGTTTTAGGGTCGACTATAACCTGAACGAAAACAACAAATTCTACGCGGCCTATCAACAAGGCCACACTGTGGCGCCAGTTCCCGTACGCATCTATGGCGTCCCGACAGACGGAACGCCTTATCCTGGCGGAGGGATGACGAATCCCAACACTTCAAGGGTATTCGCAGGAGATCTGCTCACCGTTATCACTCCCACCCTGACCAACGAGCTTGTTGGAGGGTGGAGTTGGCAAAGCAATCCGCTTACCCCGAACAACCTGACGCCTTCTCTAAGCAGCAGCACTGGTTATCCCTACGGCACCTACTTTAACGGTTCGCCGGTCACGCCAAACGTTTACAGCTTCGACACTGGTGGCCTTTTGAACTTTCCGGATATGGAGCAGCCGGATCTCTTTACCGGTGATGGTGGCACGTTTCCGACACAGAAATCATCGGTCATGTGGTCCGATCACGTAACCAAGGTCTACAAGAGACATACCTTCAAGGTTGGCGCTTACACCTTATTGGAGGGCGTCAATCAGGGAAATTTTGAATACTACAACGGCATTTACACGTTCAACGATGCGACCCAGGCCGATTCATTGGTCGGCCCAGGCACCCCATTGGGTGCAGCTGAACCTGCCCTTTATGGAACAGCGATACCGGAAATGGGCACCACCAACCCGACCGCCAACCTGGTGATGGGCATCGCTTCCAAATTCACGCAAGCCAACGCTACTCCGCTGTCCACCATGGCCTATCGCGTGACATCTCTCTACCTGATGGACGACTGGAAGATCGCGCCCCGGCTGATGGTCAACGTCGGGTGGCGTTTCGATCACATAGGGCGCTGGTACGACCGCGCCGGCAACGGCATGGCTGTTTGGTATCCGCAGCTTTACAGCGCCGACATTAGCGCCGCTGGCCTGACACCCGTCGGCACTGGATTTCCTTATACCGCCTCCAAGTCGGGCGCTGGATGGCCATTCCCTGGAGTGCGCTGGCACGGTGCAGATTCTGGAGTTCCCAACGGCGGTTCACCCGCTCGCCCCGTCTTTACATCGCCGCGTCTGGGCCTGGCCTTGGATCTGTTTGGCACGGGCAAGACGGTGATCCGCGGCGGCTGGGGCGAGTATCGCTGGAACGATCAATTCAACGATTATTCTGGTTCGCTGGCCACTGCGACCGAACTGCAGAGCTACACCACCCCTGCCGGGTCCATTCGGTTCTCCGATGTGGGCGCGCTGGGAGCACTGACAAAACCCGGCTTCACCCTTGGCACTAGCTCCATTACCGCTACCGATCCCAATGACCGCGATAATGGAGGCACTGAGGCTTACAACTTAACCATCTCCCAGCAGCTGCGTTGGAGGTCCTTGGTGGAAGTTGCCTATGTGGGTAACCAGACCAAGAACCTACTGATGGGCGGCGAGAACCTTGGTGCGCAAGCTGGCGGCAACGACTATGACAACCAGAACAAAATACCTCTTGGCGGAGTCTTCAAAGTAGACCCGGTGACTGGCAAAGCGGCACCTGCCGATCCCGATAATACCGGGACATACAACGAGACCGACTACTTTCCTTACGGTGAGGGCTACGGACAAAACGGGATCCACGTGTACACCCACAACGGCTACTCGAACTACAACGGCTTCCAGGCTTCGTGGATCAAGCAGGCCGGCAGACTCAGCTACAACGTGAACTACACGTGGTCCAAATCGCTTGGCATTGTCGGCACCACGATCGATCCATTTACGGTGCATGGCAACTATGCCGTACTTTTCACCGATCGCCCACACGTAATTAACACTTCGTATACGTACGATCTGGGGAAGTTTGTCGAAAACAATAAGATTTTGGCTGGCGCGACGAACGACTGGACGATCTCTGGAACAACGACTTGGCAGGCCGGCGGATATTTACCGGCCGACAACTACAACTCCTATAACCTGGGCTTGAGCATCGCCGACACGGCGGTACCCGGCGGCGAAAACGTCACCACTTTGTCTTACTATGGGACCAACGTGGGCGACATTCAGCCCGTCACGACCTGCAATCCGAAGAGCGGATTTACTGCGTCGCATCAGGAACTCAATGTGTCGTGCTTTGCTCCACCGGCGCTTGGGGTTCACGGTCCTCGGCAGTACGGGTACATAGGTGGGCCGGCCTACTTCAACTCCGACCTCACTGTCTTCAAGACCTTCCACGTTGTCCACAAGCAGACAGTGCAGTTCCGTGCCGCGATGTTCAACTTCCTCAATCATCCTCTGAGGGCGTACACCACGACCTCGCAGATCACTCCAACATTCACCACAACGGACAAGGTGTACTTCGCCTCGACGTTTAATACGGCAGCGAACCCCCTTAGTCCCTCGCTCGTGCCCTTCCTTGGCGGGCCAGATCAAAAGTATGGCTACCGCCTGGGCGAGCTTTCAGTGAAGTACAACTTCTGATTTTAAGCGGAGCTGGCTCGCGGGCACATCGCAGTTGAGCCAGCTCCGTTTGAAAACGGAAATTGTCTGAGAGCGGGCATGATGGCGAAGTAGCGCGTCTGCTTTCCAGTGAAGGTCCTTTACATCCGAGCCGCGTATTCTGGTTCCGTGCGCGGCTCCCTTTTTTGGCATCAAGCCTTTGACAGCGTGCGCAATGGGCTCCTGGTGAAGGCTCGATGAAGAAAATGCAATACGGATTCTTCGCGATAACATGCACCTTGTTTCATCTGTCACTCTTGTAATGAGCTGGGCCTGTGAGAATGGCAAAGCCTGAGATGGCAGGTGATTGGCAGTTACCCTAAGCGAGTCGGCTTACACTCATGAGCGCAACGCGTTACCACAAATTGGCGGCACACTCGGAGATTTTCATGCGAAGGTTTTCGATCATCATCCCACTTTTTTCCGGGATTATTCTGACCAGTACTAGCGCATCAGCGCAGTCTGCCGACCAACGGCTCAAACTAGATCACCAGGGTGAGACAATTGTGCTCGAACCTTATGCGCCAAACATTCTGCGCGTGACTGTGAGCTTAAAGCGCGAGCCGGCGCTGGCTGCACCCGGTTACGGTTTTGTTGCCGCGCCCGCTGCTGCAGGCTGGAGCGCGAGCCAGACACCGCAGGCCGATGTTTACCAGTCGCAACGGATTGTGGCTACAGTGGACAAGGACCTTCCGTCCAGCGATCCGCCGCTTCAATCGCAAGTAGACATTGGCAAATACTTCGGTGGCTCGACTCCCGGCGCGCATATTACGTTGCGCACGCCAGACGGAAAGAAGCTTTTGGAACTTACGGGCTGGTCTCAGGCCGTACCAAATCAGAAAGACGGTACTGTCGAACTGGCTCGCGACCGCCGTAGCACCGACCCCGAGTTCTACACTGTCGGCGCTACATTCGCTTCGCCAGACGACGAGCACTACTACGGTCTGGGCCAGAATCAGGAAGGTTTTCTGGATCATCGCGGCCATCCAGTGCGATGCTGGCAGGATTATCTTGCTCCGGCCGGCCCCAGCGTTTGCGTGCCGTTTGTGGTGACTAACAAAGGCTATGGGCTGGTGTGGGACAATCCGTCGAAGACAACCATTGAGCCGGGCTTCAATGAGCAAACTCGATGGACCTCCGAGGTGGGCAACCGGATTTCTTTTTTTGTGATCGCCGGAAAAACAGCAGACGAAATTTATGCAGGCTACCGGCTGTTGACGGGAGCTACGCCAATGCTGCCCAAGGCGGCTTACGGTTATATTCAGTGCAAACAGCGCTACGCGAGCCAAGCGGAGGTTCTGGATGTTGCAGAAGGTTATAGGGCGCGCCATTTGCCGGCCGACGTGTTAGTGGTGGACTGGTTCTACTACACGAAGATGGGGCAGTTCGACTTTAATACGAAGGCTTGGCCCGATCCTGAAGCAATGAACAAGAAGCTTCACGAGATGGGTTTTGAGACGATGATCAGCGTCTGGCCGCGGTTTGTACCTGAGGATCGCTACTACGCCGAGTTACGAAAAAATGGATGGCTGATTCACAAGGCCGACGGTACGCCGATCGACGGGCTTCCCTACGACCGAGCCGGATCGGACATCGACACGACAAACCCCGATGCGGCCCAATGGTACTGGAAGACGATTCGGGAGAACATTCTGAGCCGTGGATTCGACTCGCTGTGGGCCGACGAGACCGAGCCGGACCTGCCTCCCAACGATGCCTACTTCCACGTGGGACCGGGCACGCAGTTCTTCAACGTGTACCCGTTGCTGCACACCGGAGCGCTCTATAACGGCTTCCGCAAGGACGAGCCAGGCAAGCGGGCGCTGATTCTGTCGCGCGACGCTTACCTGGGCGCGCAGCGAAATGGGACTATCTTCTGGTCCTCGGACATTCAGCCCACCTGGGACGCGTTCAGACGGCAGATTCCTACCGGACTAGACTTTGCGGCTTCAGGGCTGACTTACTGGTCCAATGACACGGGCGGTTGGGGTTATCTGCCGGCCGAGCATCACCCGGCTCATCCGCCGCTGCTTGACCCCTCGGACGCACGGGCCAATGTAGGCGGCTACGATGACTACCCGGAGCTGTATACGAGGTGGTTTCAATACGCGTCGTTTCTGCCCATCTTCCGCACGCACGGTAGCAGGCAGGCCAACGAGGTATGGTCCTACGGTAAGCAAGCCGAGCCGATTCTGGAGAAGTACCTCCGGTTGCGCTATCAGTTGATACCTTACATCTATTCGTTGGGCTATAAGTCCTGGCTAACTGGATCCCCGTTCCTGCGTGCGCTGCCGTTGGATTTTCCGAACGACCCGGAGGTGGCCGACCTGCGCGACGAGTATATGTTTGGCCCAGCCTTTCTCGTAGCTCCGGTGACAGAGCAGGGGGCAACAAGCAGGCAAGTGTATCTGCCGGTGGGGAGCGACTGGTATAACTTCTGGACAAATGAGCGGGTGAAGGGCGGGCAAACCATCACGGTTAACGCGCCCATCGACACGCTGCCGCTGTTCGTGCGGGCTGGATCGATTATTCCTCTGGGAGCGGCGGTCGAGAATACACATCAGACGCAGGCCATCGTCAAGGTGCGGGTCTATCCTGGATTGGATGCAAGCTTCACGCTCTTCTCCGACGACGGCACGACTTACGCCTACGAGAAGGGCGCAGGCTCGATAACTCAGCTGCGTTGGGATGACGCCAAGCAGAAGCTGACCCATGAGGGCGCTGTAGCATGGAGTGAGCCGGATGCGGAGATTATGGAAGTCGCCGGCCACTGAGAAGCCCGACAAGAGATCATCTATCCACCGTGATCTCATACCAAGTGGTAATCGTTTTGCCCAGCGGAGCTATCCAGTTATCGCCGGCCTTGGCTGCCTCTATAGATGCTCCAAGTGGTTGTCCGGCTCCGCTGATCGGCTGGAGGTGAACCGCTCGTGCCCCGTGAAGATGCTTGAGGATAATGTTTCCCGATACTAACTCGATCAGTGTCGGTGAAACTCCCCAATTCGTCACGTCCGTGCCCGCCGTGTTCCATTTCTGATTTGTGTTCTCGACGCGCCCCCCTGCAACCAGAATCAGTTTGGAAGCTTGTGAGATAGGTTTCTGTTCGAGCGAACTGAGAAGGATGACACAAAACTTGTTGCTGACTTCAACGCCAAGATTGCCGGTGGACTTACCATTAGAGTTAACGAAGCCGATCAGCGCCTGGGTCCGGGGCGAATCGATAGTGACTAAGCCGGATCGTCGCGATGAATGATACCAGGCAAGCTGTCTGGTGTCAGAGAGGATAGGATCGAACAGCGGAGTTTCGGTGAAAGGCTGCGTCGCGGGGCCATCCAGCGAGCCGATGCGCACCTCATGCTCAAGCGGAAGTTCGAGTGGGAAGCCTGGTGTATAGAACGGTCGCTCGGTGGACGGAATAAGCATGCTGTCAAAGACCTGCTTCTTTGTATAGGATCGTTCCACCGTGCTATGCGCTTTTTCTATATCTTCGCGGAGAAACATCAGAGCCCCAGCGGCGAGCTCGGGCATCTTGACCGGATCGAGCGAGATATCGAAGGGGTCGCCTATGTAAGGTTGCCAGGCTGGATCGATCTTCGGCTCAAACGTGTACCAGAAGATGCCGTCCCAATCCTGCAACGCGCCGTAGCCGGCCAGTATGGGTATACCTTCACCATCGAAATCATTGGGAAATGGATTGTTTACTTCGCTTACTGTATAGGGTTTGTTCGCGATGGCGGAGCGGGAAAGCTCGACCACCGTGGAGTTAAACGGATCGTCCACCATCGGAGATTTGCGCACGTACATCTCGGGATGTTGCCAGTAAGTGTGACCGTCGATAACATCCGATGACTGTGTCGCGAGAAGAATAGGATAGCCGCTGCTCGAATGGCTGTGGTCGGCGGTTGCAATAATCAGAGATCGCGATCCGAGGGTGTGCTTGAGATAGTCGCTCATATCCGCAAAGTAATCGCGCTGCGTGTCGTTGTAAAACTCAGCCTCCGCATAGAATCGTTCCGGGGGCGCTGTAGCACTTTGGTTTCTCCAACCGCCCATCAGCGGGACCTGAGCCTGGTCTTCTTTCACAGCGGCAATCTTGCGCAATTGCGCGATTTGTTCTGACGTCCTGTGTTTTGAGAGCCAGTTGTTATAGGCATCCCGGAGTTCATTCTCGTAGAACGGCGAAGGAGCGCGCAAGCCTATGTTCAGTGCATTTTCATTGTTGATTTCTACGATTGCAACGGCCGGGTCCTCGGTGTACTTCAACCCGGTGTACGGATTCCGATGGGTCAGCAACTGTTGCGCATATTCCTTTTGCAGTTCGATCATGCGGCGGTCGAAGAGAGAGATTCCTTTGGCGCCTTCCCTAAGAAGGTTTGCGTCCTGAACGCCGTCGGCGGTCTTAAAAGGGCGGCCAACGAGAAGATTGAAGTCTATGTAGATTCCACGCTTTTCAAGTTCGGCGATGAATAGATCCTCTCTGTCCAACTGCTCGGCGTCCAGACTCCGTGTGTCCTGGCGGTGGCTATCGAAAAGTCCTCGAGGCGCATCGAGGTCGAGAAACTGAAAGCGAACGCAGTTCACGCCGAAGCGCGCCAATGTCGCCGCCCAGAACGGCGCATCTTCCTTGAACGGAATTTGCCGGGAGCCTTTGCTCCAGTCTGTAATATTGACTCCCCAAAACCGAATGCGGTGACCGTCACCAGTGGCCAAGTGGCCATTCGTAAGTATGCATTCGGGCAACGCCATTCTTCCTTTTGCCATCGTCCTGTAGTGAAGTGGAAGGATGGATTCCAACAGAGTTGTTACGGTGTTGCGTAGACGGAGCCGGGCAGAGGCAGAGCGCCTGG
>Ga0187847_10000310_pt1 | contig 57335 bp, 46 predicted proteins | sample June2016WEW_4_10_FD_132458 | JGI IMG/M metagenome (GOLD analysis project Ga0187847, IMG submission 132458) | Peatland microbial communities from SPRUCE experiment site at the Marcell Experimental Forest, Minnesota, USA - June2016WEW_4_10 | ecosystem: Environmental > Terrestrial > Soil >...
ACGCTGACGCGAGGAAGTCATCGGACGATAGACCCCCTATGCCTTGAAAATCCCCGCCCCGCAGGGGCGGAACCTACACTAACGGAGAACGTCGCTTCTCCATTTCAGGCTGAACCAAGACAATGTCGGGTGGTGGGTGCACCGGGCCACGAGTGGATCCACCGGCGCATGGTCTCGACGTCCAACTCAGAAAGGCGAGCAACCGGGGGCTTCTGTTGCGCACACCAGTTCAACAGTCGATCTTCCAGGGTAAGGCGGTACTTTGCGCGGGTCGCCTCTTCACGGTTTAGACGTTCGACTTCTTTCAAAAACAGCGCAACAGCATCCGAGATCAGGACTTCGCGGGCCTCGCTCCTTCGGACTTTTTCTTCCAGTTTGCGCTGAAGGGCCTTCAGGGGACTCCAGGAATCGCGGATTTCCTGTGCCCGCTCCTCCGCCCTTTCCCAACTGCGCGTCTTTGCGCTGACCTGCCGCGAAGTATTCTCGCGGTAAACGTAGAGGTACTTCATGCAGTGACACCGCTTCCAGTAGGGCTCGCCGTTTTTGGGGCAGGATTCTTGGTGGCGTGTGTAGACGGTGACGGTTTGGGTGGAAAGCGAAGCGGGCGAATTGCTGTCCGCCGCTGCTTCTAGGCCGACCGGATGAGACCCCATCGACTCAACTCCACAAATCGAGTTTGGAGAGCAGCTTTTTGTATCGCGAAGAGCCGAAACTGGCAAACGGCCAAACGCTCAAGCGAACTCTCTGTTTCGAAGAGTCTAGCAGATCCTTCATTCAGTTTTCATTCAGTTTCGGGAGGGGATCTGTAGAATTACTGAATATGTGGACGTTTAGGTTGGTTGCGGGGGGTGGATTTGAACCACCGACCTTTGGGTTATGAGCCCAACGAGCTACCAGACTGCTCCACCCCGCACTTCGATCATAATCAATGGTTACGACATCGTCAAACTTCCGTCATTTTCTTCCGTCATTTTTCAGGCTGGCAGCCAAGCACTTGGGTCATTGTGACTGGTAATTCGCGGATCGTTCATCAACATGGCTGGAACATCGACCTCGGCACTGCCGCTTCCCAGCTGGTTCGGGCCTCGGTTTTCCCGAAGCTCTGTAGTCAGATTGCCGCATCCAAGATCTGAATCACGGCATCGAACAGGCCACCAGGGTTTGTATGTATTCGGAATCTGAGATTGCTTTGCAGTTAAGGAGAACATCAACTATGGCCAAGAAAGATATCAACGCAAAAGCACCCGCCGGGGAGCGAGGGAGCGTCAGCGCGCAGCCTCGACTTCATCAGCGCGCCACCGAAATTCAACGCTATGGCACTGTCACGCACATGTTGCCGCTCGACTTGGAAGAGCCGGTTCGCCTGGAAATGACCGAGCAGCTCAACCTTTTGTTAGCCGACACGATGACCCTTCGAGACCTCTATAAGAAATCGCATTGGCAGGTGGCGGGTCCGACCTTTTATCAGCTCCATCTCTTATTCGACAAGCATCACAGAGAACAATCGGAACTTGTGGATACGATCGCCGAGCGGATCCAGTTGCTAGGAGGAATTTCGATTGCTATGGCTGCCGACGTGGCCGAGACCACGCGCATTGAGCGCCCGCCGAAGGGCAGGGAAGAAGTTCCTGTGCAGATCTCCCGACTCCTCGATGCTCATCAGATCATCATCGGTCATTGCCGCGAGCTAGCGAGCCGTGCGGATCAACTGGGCGATGACGGCACCAATGATTTGGCGGTCAGTGATGTGCTCCGCACCAATGAACTGCAGGTCTGGTTTCTCAGCGAGCACTTGGTGGATGAACCACTTGTGCACGCGGAGGATTCGCGGCTGCGCAACGCAAGCTAGAAATTAACCAAAATGAAAGGAGCAGGCTTCTTCGCGAAGTCTGCTCCTTATTCTCATTGCCTCACGGTTGCTGTCCCGGGCAGCTACGTCCGGCTCGCGGCTTGCAGTTTGTCGTGATCGTAGTATTCGTAAGCCGACATTGGTTTATCGCCGCCCTTTTTCCACGTGCGCGAGTCCTCGGGTAATTTTCCCAATACTCTCGCCATTTCCCGGATGTGTATTGCGACCGCGCCACAGCACGCGCCGATGAAGTTGATCCCGATGTTGCGTGCCTGCAGCGCATACTCTCCCATTTCCTTTCGTGTGAGCTGCAGTGGGTCGAGCGCATAAGGAAACTCGGGCAGACTCGTGAAGTCTGGCCTTGCTTTCGGAGTGCGGTAGGCGATCGGTTGACATGCCAGATATCCCGACACCGCTTCGCGCATCTCTTCCATGGGGCCGAGAATATGCTCCGGCGGTCGCAGGCAGTTCATGCCGACAATATCGGCGCCGGCATCGAACAGCGCTTTCGCCGCGTCGGCTGCGTTCTTACCGTCGGTTGTTTCACCTTTGTTCTCGAAACAGATTGTAACCATCGTGGGCAAGCAGGTTTTCTTTCCGCGCTCTACTGCGATGAGCGCTTCTCCCAGCCAGGAAAAGGTTTCACCGATGATGAAGTCCACACCCTCCTCAACCTGCACGGCCAGTTGCTCGTCGAATGTTTTCCGTACGCGATCCGCCGCCGACGCGCTTCCGGGTTCGTACATCCAAGTCAGACTCAGGTTTCCGGCGACCAGGCAGCGATCTCCCGCAACCTCGCGCGCAATGCGGACGGCGGCGCGATTCAAATCCTCCAGTCGATTTTCGAGTCCCACGGTTGCCAGCTTGTCGCGGCTAGCGTAAAACGTCAGCGCCTGCAGCACTTCAGCTCCGGCTTCGCGAAATTCCACGTGCAATTCGCGTAACGCCTCCGGATGCGTAAGCACCACCTCCGGCGTGAACGGACCCGCGCGCACCCAGCCGCGTTTCTCCAGTTCCAGCAGATATCCGCCATCCCCCAACACCGGTCCTTCTTTCAGCCTGTCCAGAATGTTTTTCTTTTTCATGCTCCCTCCTGACTCGCTAACTAATACTCCTATTTTGCCGCAATGCTTACGCGGCCGCCTTGAATCGTCCCTTCTTCCAGTCGCGCAGGGCTTGCAGCGCCGCGTTCCGCCCCGGAGCGCCCGTAACCCCACCGCCGGGGTGCGCTCCCGCTCCGCACAGATAGAGCCTGTGAATCGGCGTTCGATACTGCGCCCAACCCGGCACCGGACGCATGAAGAAGAGCTGTTCCAGCCGTAAGTCGCCGTGGAAAATATTACCTTCGGTCAAACCGTAGGTTCGCTCCAGATCCAGTGGCGTAAGCACCTGCCGCGCCACAATCGCGCTCGGGACGTTGGGCGCATATTCGGCAATCTTCTTCACCACTCGCTCACCCAGCAATTCGCGCTTCTCATCCCAGTTGCCCTCGCGCAGCTTGTAAGGGACATATTGCACAAAGCAGGTCAAAATATGTTTGCCCGGCGGCGCGAGCGAGCTATCCGCATTCGAGGAGACCACGCAATCCACCCACAGCTCTTCCGGAATCTCGCCAAATTTTGCGATGTCATAACAGCGTTCCGCGAATTCGAGCGATGGTACCAGTGTGTAAAACGTACGCTCCAGCGGCGTCGCTTGCGGCGAAGTCCCAGTAAAGCGCGGCTCTTCCGCCAGCACAAAGTTAACCTTCGCGCATGGTCCGTCCATCCGAATGCCACGCACCGCAAACAGAAAATCTTCGGGCAACTCGCGCTCCGCTATCATTTTCAAAAACGTCCGCTTGGGATCAGCGTTGGAAAGAATCATACGCCCGCGAATCTCCGTCCCCTCCTCCAGCACGACGCTGTACGCGCGACCGTTGCGGACTTCCACTTTGGCGACCGAAGCGGAGGTTCGAATCTCCACGCCCAGCTTTTTTCCAGCCGCCGCCAGCGCTTGCGTAATCGATCCCATCCCGCCCATTACGTGCCCATAGAACCCCTGCAGTTCGCGCTCGCCTCCGCTGAGCAGGTGAAACAGTAATCCGATCGCCGTTCCCGGTTGATACGGCCCGCCATGCTTGCCGTACACATTGTTCGCCAGGAACATTGTCTTCATTTTTTCGGATTCATAGTTGCGATCGAGAAACTCTCCCAGGCTTCCAGTGAGAAACGAAATCAGCTGCGTGATCTCCGCGCTTGAAATCCCGCAAAAGCGCTTGCCCACGCGAAACAAATCGCTCCAGCCGGCTACCGTCGACGTATCCAGTTCCGGGGGCGGCTCCATAAAAAATGGTTGCAAATACCGCGCCAGTTTCTTCAGCTGATCGTCGACTACAACAAAACGCGCGGCATCCTTTACGGAGATCTTCCCGAACTCCGTTCTTGCCCGATCGCGATCGGCCCACCATGGAACGACGTGTCCATCAGGGAAGGGAACCTGAATCGCCGGATCGCAGGGGATCATGCGCAACCCGTGATCGGCGAGGTGCAGCTCCTCGATCACCTCGGGCCGCAGCATGCTGGCAATATAAGATGTTGTCGATACCCGGCAGCTGGGTGCGATCTCTTCGGTCACGCAACATCCGCCCACAATGTCGCGTCGTTCCATCACCAGCACGGAGAGTCCGCCGCGCGCCAGATACGCAGCTGCCGTCAGTCCGTTGTGGCCGCCGCCAATCACGATTGCGTCATAGATGGAGTTGGAACTTTGCTTTGCCAAGTCTGACCCGAAGTCACACCCCGTATGCCCGGACGCAATAAGTTACTTCATCACGCAACAAAATTGAAGTTGAAAATTATTGCTCTCTTCGGTATGCTCCCGTGACTTGGAGTCATTCATGGCTGGAATCGCTAGCAATGCCGTTGAACTGCCGCGTTACATAAATCGTTCCGCACACCGGCCTCGATCCGAGGCCAAGCGTTCTCGCATCATCGACGTCGCCACCCAATACTTTGCGGAGAACGGATATCACGCTTCCCGGGTCGCCGACATGGCGGCAACCTTGGGCATTGCCAAAGGCTCGATCTTCCAGCACTTCGGCAGTAAGGACGGGCTCTTTTTCGAGGTCTACAAACGCGCCGTGCGCTCCTTCCCGAAGTATCTGGACGCGCCTGCCGAGGTGCGAGCGGCAGGCTTTTTTCATGTCCTGCACTATTGGCTGGTCCGGACCGAACATCTGCTGCGCGAAGACTGGATTCCCTATCGCATCTCTCTGCTTGGGAACTATGGCACCGATCTGACGTTGAAACGCGAGATCAACCGCTTTCTCATTGCGGAGGACCCCTACGGCACGGTCGCCTTCGTGCGCTTTGGCTTGGAGCGCGGTGAGCTGCGAAAAGACATGGATGTAGAAATGATTGTTTCCATCCTGGATTGGACCATGGAGCGGTTCCAGGACGCTTTGCTTACGGCCGAACTTGATCCCGGTCTGTTCCGCAAGCAAGGGGAAATGCCGGAGAAGAAAGAAGCTCGCATTCTCCAGTTCCTCGCTGTATTGCGGCGGGCGGTCGGCATCGTTTCTGCGACTCCGGTCTCCGGCCGCAACGAACCGCGGAGGATCGTCGTGGCAAATCTTGTCGGCAAGCCAAGAACATCGTAACTCGACTGCCTGGAACAGAAATCGGCAATCAAAATTCACTCAGGAAGCCCAGAACATGCAATCGTCAATCGAGCATATCCTTTCCAGCTACGACGACCGCGCTCCACTGTCGCAGGCCTCCACCATTCCTGCCAAATGGTATGTCGATCCTCGCATCGCGGAACTTGAGCGACTCAGCGTGTTCAGCAAAACGTGGCAACTCGTGGCGCGTATCGACCAGGTGCAAGCCGCGGGGCAATTCGTCGCCACTACCGTCGCGGGAGAGCCCATCGTAGTGGTCCGCGGTAACGACGGTGCCCTGCGAGCCTTCTACAACGTTTGCCGTCATCACGCCGCCGCCGTAGTGACCCAACCTTGCGGTCGGGCCGCGATCTTGCATTGTCCGTATCACGGCTGGAACTATGGTCTCGATGGCTCGCTAAAAGGTATGCCCGAGTTCGAAGGCGTTCAAAATTTCGATCGCGCGCAAAACGGCCTGGTTCCCGTTCGAGTCGAAACCTGGGAATGCTTCGTCTTCATTAACCTGGACAATCATGCCATGCCGCTCGCCGAATTTCTTGGCGGCCTGGTCAAGCGCGTCGCCCCTCTTGGCATCAGCAAGCTTCACTATTTCGACCGCCGCACCTACAACATCCAATGCAACTGGAAAGTCTTCGTCGACAACTTCCTCGACGGTGGTTACCACATTCCCCATCTGCACAAAGGCCTGAACTCGGTCCTCGATTACAAGCAATACACCATCGAGAACGAAGACCGTTATTGCCTGCAGTCCAGTCCGATGGTGGCCTCTGAAGAGGATGCGGCGACGGGCGCGGTGCGCAAGGGCGACCGCGCCTGGTATTTCTGGCAGCATCCCAACCTCATGATCAACTGCTACCACGGCTACATGGATACGAATCTCGTGATCCCCGTTGATGCCGATCACTGCACCGTGATCTTCGGTTTCTATTTTGCCGACGTCAGCGAGTCGACCCGCGAATATAACGAACAGTCGGTGAACATCGGCAATCGCGTGCAGGAGGAAGATCTGGGCATCTGCGAAGACGTGCAACGCGGTCTGAAGTCGCGAGCTTACGGCGCCGGACGCCTTTCGGTGCGCCGCGAAGCTGGAGAACAACTATTTCACCGTCTCCTCGCTGCCGATCTCAAGCGCGGTTTGGAGCCCTCGTCCGCCGCGGTCGACTAGGGTTGCATAGTAGGCTAAGATTGTTTTTCTGACCGAACGTCACTGATGATCCCTGGCAATGGTCTCCTGCCAGGATTTTGATTTGATGATGGTCCCGTCTTTTAGCAGCTCCCGCGTGTACTTGTAATAAAAATTCTTCTGATCCGTCGTCAGCAGCAGGTGCCCGCGCCAGGTTAGCGTGCGGCCCTTCAGAGCGAACACAGTCTCCGCGTCGCCCCGCACAGAACTCGTCTCCGGATGTGCGTCATCGGCCTCATACGTCAGATTCTCGTAGTCCGTTTCCGTCCCCCACGGATAAGTGCCTCCCTCTTTCCCTTTCCAGTGAACCGTGGTCTTGTGCCGAGCCTCATCGCGCTCCACGGTCCACTCACCCGGCCACGGAAAGCCTTCGGTCTTAACGTCGGCCCGTTGTTCAGAAGGTTCTGGTGGTGAAAACGGAGGCGGAGCAACGCCGTGCTCCGGAACGACCGGGAGCACAATGCGCGAGCCATCGCTCCCGCCCAGCTCCAGTGAAGTTATCATGGAGTAAGGCGTGGGCAGCATCATCGGCCACAATGCATTCGAGATCGCCACCCGAATGCGATGGCCTTTGGGAAAGACCCACGACGTCAAATGCATCTCAATATCCAGCGGATAAATCTTCCCTGGTTCCAGATCCCGCGGTTCGCTCATCGAGTCGCGTTGCGCGCCATTGATCCCCGCTCCGGTGATTTGCGTGACCGTTCCGTCCGGGGCAATATCCGATAGACGCGCAATCCAATCCGCCAGGGGCGCCGTAGTCGAAACCAGCAACAAGGCGTGCGGACGCCCTAAGATGGCCACATCACTTTGCAACGGCGCAGAATCGTACACCAAACTAAATGCGTCCACGGGACGCACATCGCTCAACAACTCGCCCCACCAGAAACCTGCCTCTACGCCCACCGACGGCAGGTATTTCAGTTGATGCGTCTCAGGCGGACTCGAAGCCTCGGCCAGCGAGTGATTCGACTGCAAGAATAAAGTTGACGGCTGCGCTTCTTTCGGCGGCCACGCATCTTCTCCTCTCCATTCGCCCGGCACGTTTTCTAGGCTCGGATCCGGAGGATGCCAGTGCTGCATATAAATGAGCAGCCGCGGATCGTGTTCCACACCCGTGTCGCGTCCCTTGAGCCAATGATCGAAAAATCGCACCGCCTGATTACGCCACTCGATCTGCGGACCCGGTACGGCGTCGTTCGGAAACGTATGGTTCCATGGACCAACGATCGCCTTCACCGGTCCACTGGCCTGCATCAGCATTTCAGGCACGTTGTCGCGATAACCGTCGAGCAATCCGCCAATCAGGAAACTCGGGATCGTGATTTCCTTCAGTGGCCGCACCCTCTCCCTCCAGAACGGTCCGTCATGCTGATGCTTCAGATAGAGCAGCGACCATGGCGGCGTCTCAAATCGCGGTCCCAGAACCTTTTCATCAAGCGTGTAGTCCGGCGCCCCTGTCCATCCCTGCGCCATATCCATATTCAACTCGAATTCATCAAGGTGCGCGATGCCATCCATGTAATGCACATCATCGTGAAACAATTCCGCCGTCCCATCGACCGCCAGAATCGCCTTCAATCCAGGCGCATGCCGCATCGCCATCTGCAGCGCAGTAAATCCTCCCCAGGAAATCCCGAACATTCCCACATTACCGTTCGACCAGTTCTGATGAGACAGCCACGCGATGACCTGCTCTCCATCCACTTGTTCCTGCTCGGAATACTCCCGCTCCGGCGGCGTTCCCTCGCTCGCGCCAAATCCCCGGATATCCACGCGTACACTCACGTAGCCGCGCCGCGCAAAATAAGCATGTTTGGGATAGTCTTCGGCGGCGGTGCCATCATCCTTGCGATACGGCAAATACTCCAGCAGGGCAGGGAACTTCTCTCCCGGTTTTGCTCCGTCCGGCGTGTAAAGCGTTGCCGCCAGCCGCACGCCGTCTTTCATTGGAATCCACACCTGCTCCATGCGGACGCCATAGGCCGGTGGAGAAGGCGGCTCAGTGGCAACTGCGGCGGCAGGAACTAAGAGAAAAATGAATGACGTCGCACAAAAGTGCGAGGCTGCCCAACGGCGCGCTGTCCAGATCAACCCAATCTCCTGAATACTTCGGTGAAAAAGAAAATCATTCCGGCGCCGAGTCTTGCTCCCGCCGCATCGCACGCAGATCAATTCCCAAATGCTCTGCCTTCTTATAAAGGTGACTGCGCTCCAGCCCCAGCGACTTCGCCGCCAAGCTCATGTTCGAATGGCTCCGCTTCAACTCGGCGAGAATTGCCTCGCGCTCGAACGCATCCACGCGGCTGGCCAGCGGCCCCGACGAGAATGTCGAAAAAGCCGGAACACCCCCACCCCCAGTTCTCGGCAGAGCGCTTTCCACGGTCGCAAGATCGACCTGGCCGTCGGTCGCAAGCAGCATCAGCCGCTCCACCATGTTGCGCAACTCGCGCACATTGCCCGGCCAGGCGTACGACTGCAAGGCCGCCATCGCTTCTCCAGAAAATGGAACTGGCTTCCACCCATTCTGCCCACTTACCTGCGCCGCAAAGTGCCCCACCAGCGCCGGAATATCCTCCCGTCTGTCGCGCAACGGCGGCAACACCAGTGGAAAAACATAAATCCGATGAAACAGGTCCTGGCGAAATTTGTCCTCACGCACCCGGGCTTCGAGATCGCGATGAGTCGCTACCACTACTCGCACATCCACATTCAGCGGCTTGTCGCCACCAATGCGCTCCACTTCTCCTTCTTCCAGCACGCGCAGCAATTTGGCTTGCATGGCCAGAGGCATGTCGCCGATTTCATCGAGAAAGATTGTGCCGTGACCCGCCTGCTCGAACTTTCCAATATGTCTACCGGCCGCGCCGGTGAACGATCCTTTCTCGTGTCCGAAGAGTTCCGACTCAATCAACTCCGCGGGAACCGCCGCGCAATTCAAGGTTACAAACGCTCCTCCGGCGCGCGCACTTCGCTCGTGAATCGTTCGCGCCACCAGCTCTTTTCCCGTACCGGTTTCTCCGAGGATGCAAACTCGCGTCTCACTTGCCGCCACCCGCTCCAGTTGCGCCATCACGCGTTGCATGGTCGCGCCCTGCCACACAATCTCGTGTTTGCCCAGCCGCTGTTTAAGTTGGCGATTCTCGCTTTCTAGTCGCTGGAGTTTCAGCGCATTCTCCACCGTCAGCAAAAGTTTTCCGGTCGAGATCGGTTTCTCTAAGAAATCCAATGCGCCCAGCCTGGTGGCTCGCACCGCCATTTCAATGTCTGCTTGTCCTGACATCATTACGACCGGCGCCGTCACGCCCTGTGCCTTCAACTCTTCCAGCAGCGCGAGTCCATTCTTACCAGGCATCACCACATCGGAAAGAATCACGTCAAATTTGTCCGCCTTGGCCAGTTCAAGCGCCTTGGCTGCGTTGTCGCACACCGTGGCCTCATGCCCGGCTAGCCGGAAAGCCCGCGACAACGATGCCAGCGTGTTCGCTTCATCGTCCACAATCAGCAGATGTGCTTTCGTTGGCAACCATCCTCCATCTTTGAATCATTTCACCGCGTCGATCTCACGCTCGCTGTAACTCGATCACAAAAATGGTGCCGCGCCCGGGTTGGCTCTCCACGCGGATCCTGCCTCCATGATCGCTCACCACCGACTGCACAATCGCCAGTCCCAGTCCCGTGCCGTGCTGCTTGCTGGTGTAATAAGGAGTAAAGATGCGCTCGCACTCTTCCGGCGTGAGCCCCGAGCCGGTATCCGCCACTTCGATCAGCACTTTTCCGCCTTCACCACGCGTGCGTAACGTTAACACCCCACCTTGGGGCATCGCGTCCATGGCGTTCAGCACCAGATTTGAAATTGCCCGATGTAGCAATTCCGCATCCGCCACCGCAGGTTCGAGGAAAGGATCGAGCTGCAGCTCACAACTGATCTTCGCACGCCCGGGTGCCTGCAGTTGCGCCTGAAAGAGGTGGGCCACCGCCCGCATCACGTCATTCACCTGCACCGGCTGGCAATGCGGCTGCGGCATCTTTGAGAACTCGCTGAACCGTCCAATGATCCCTTTCAGATTCGAGATCTCCGCCAGAAGCGTTCTCGAACTCTCGCAGAAAACTTCTTCGAACTGTTCCGGATTCTGCCGCGCCCGAACCAGATTCTCCACCGTAAGCTGAAGCGGAAACAGCGGATTCTTCAATTCGTGTGCAAGCCTTCGTGCCAGTTCGCGCCACGCCGCCACTCTCTCGGCTTGAACCAGCCGCTCTTTTTGTCCCAACAACTCGGCTGTCATTCGATTGAACGAATCGGCGAGTTGCGCTAGCTCATCCCGACCGGGCACCTCTACCCGCGCATTCCAATTTCCCGCCGCGACTTCCTGCGCGGCCAGCGCTAATCGCTCCACCGGCCTGGTCACCCGCGCCGCAGCCCAACTGCTCAGAAGGATGGCCAGTACAATTCCTCCGCCTCCTACCAGTAACGCCGCTGAGCGGATATGCCTCTTTACCTCGACGTAAGTGCGCCGCGAGTTACCGACGAGCAGAATCGCCAGCAGCGGACAATTTGTCCCGGTGTCTGCGCCAAGCAGCGGAATCCCACGGAACACCTCATCGTCGGCCTGATTCGCCGACCACGCTACCACGGCGGTCATTTCCCGCTCATACTTGCGCACGGCGTCAATCAATGGCTGCAGCTTTTCTGGTTCGCTCACCTTGTCGGGGGAAGCGGTCGAAGGATCGATCAGCAAATCAGTGGAGAAGCGGTCTCCGCGGTTCTGATACAACAAAGCTCTCATCCCCGCTGGTAAGTCCAGTCCGGAGAGAAAGTTTTTGTCCAGGCGTCGCCCGCCGATCACATAAACGGGACGCTCCCCCACCCGCGTCGCGCGCACGGCAAACAAACCGAGCGCCGTTCCCTCCTGCAACGGCTCCTGCCTTAAGAACGGCCCCTGCTCGCTCAATGCTGGAAAACTTCCGAACGATTCCTCCGGGTATCCAAACTTGGCCGGCCACTGCGCAGAAGAAACGATGGTTCCATCGTTTTCCACGAATTCGAGAAAATCGAGTTGGCTGTTCTCAGCTGTCGATTGCGCCAGCTCAAAATAAGGTCCCGAATCGGCCGGCGCGTGGCTCAAGGCTAGCGCCATCCGATTTACTGTTTCCGATCCAGAAATGGACCCCACCCTCCGTTCGACCTCATCGCCCTGCCGGTTGAACTCATGCCGGAACTGAGTCACTAGGGCCGCGGTTCTTTCATCGTCGCTCCGTATGAAAGCCCGCCGCGTCACCTCTGACACCAACCATGCCACCGCCGCCACCGACAAGAACACGGTCAGCGCAAAGACGGCCAGCAGTTTGCGGCGAAACATCATGGTTTATCTTTTGCCATCCAGACTTCATCCAGCCGCCAGCTTCCGTCCTTTGCGAGCCCCCAATCCTTCAGCGTTGGAGCCGTAGCGTATTCCTCGGGAAGATGAAATAACGGAATCACTCGCTGCTCCGCCAGCAACGCGAATTCAGCGGCATAGAGATCCTCCATTGATTCTCCTCTCGCGTTCGGCATTGACATCCCCAAAGTTCCCGCTACGTAGGCCAACGCGATCCAGGGATCCGCCGAAGCCAGGGGGATTCTTACCAACCGCAGATCCACGGTCGCCGCTGTCGTTGGCTGCAACACCAGATCGGCATCCTTCGCGTTAAGCGCCACACGCTCCGCGAGCAACCGCGCCACGGAATCGTTGGCATCATATCCCAGCGTCCAGTTTGCCGCTGTGCGAACCTGATCGCGTAGCTGGCGGGCCTGCTTCAAATCTGCATCGGAGGAAAACACGAATCCGTACCCGCTCATCCAGTTCGGCAAGAGACTCGCTGCTGGTTGTCCCGCGCCCTGCAGTAGCGCACTCTTCATCGAACTTCGGTCTATGCTACGTGCCAGCGCTGACCGCAGGAGCTTGTCGTCAGCCGTCTTCGGATCGCCACTGAAAACCAGAGCCACCAGTTCCACCGGTTGCGAACTGCTCACTCGGCAACCTTCGATGGCCACGCGATGCGCTTGTTCGGGCGCTACCTCCACCAGATCGGCCTTTCTCAATTCCAGTTCGTTCAGCTGCTCATGAAAGTTCCTGCCCATTTCAATCTCAATCGCGTCCACGAACCCTCTTCCCCGCCAATGATTTTCTTCCGCTCCCAACGTCAGCTTTTTCCCGGGCTGCCAATCCTCAATGTAGAACGGACCAGTCCCACTCAACTTGCCTCCGCCCTGTTTCTTGACAATGCTGTTGCGAGTGAGCGCAAGTGCCGCCGGCAAATCCGCATCGCCATGTTCGCATTCCACGATTACGGAGTCTGCTTCGGCAAACACTTTCCATGACGGATTCGCCATCCGCAGAGAAGACGCAGCAATTTCCGCAGTCAACGACGATCCGTCGTGAAACTTAACGCCGCGCCGCAGGTGGAATTGCCATCGCTGGTTCCCCGGCGCCGCCTGCCAATCCACGGCCAGCCCCGAGCGCATTCGCCCGCGATCGTCCACGGTGACCAGCGTCTCGAAAATCAGCGCCAGCAGATTTCGCCGAGCAAACGAGTCCGCTTGCGTCGTGTCGTTCGGATCCAGTGAGATCGGCGCCTCCCGCATGGCAACATGCACGGTCCCACCATATTGCGGGCGAATCTCCGCCGCGCCCGACCGTATGAGCGACGCCGTCAGCAACAGACTACTGACTGCACGCCACTGCCAACCGAAACGCTTCATAATCTCCCGTCTCCAGGTTTCTGACCACCGCGATGGCACTGTCGCCTTTCGCCTCGGTCCACAACGCTGTGATCTCGCCGGAAAACTCCAAGGCGGCACTCACCGGCGCCGGATCGCGGTCCGCGATCTCATATGCCCGTACGGAATCTGCGCCGCTGTCGGTCATGTTCTCTCCCACGCCCGTCGCCAGAACCTGCCAGTTTGCTCCGCACGCTGTCTTCACGCTCGCGACAGCGCTGCCCCATCCCGGCTTCGCAGCCTGATCCGTGATTCCATCTACCAGATGAACCTGTCCGTCTGTTCCTAAGAAAAGCCACAACACATATTTGTCCCGAGGCAATGGTGCAGCCGAGTAAAACTTACCCACCGCTGTCAGTCTTCCTACCCCTGGCGTTAACGCGCCGGTAAAGAAGTTTCGCGTTGCTGAGAAGAACGCTCCGAGCGGCTGCACTGCCGGTGCGCCGCCGAATGACGGAAACGTCACGGGAGGAGGTGCAACGAGCGGCCAAGGATCGTCACTCTCGCGGCAATTCAGTGCGAGCGGCAAAGCAGACGAGCTCCGACAAAACACGCCGGGAAGGTAAACATCCAGCAAGTGATCCTTCGCAGCCAACATGCGCCCGCGCAAATCTCGCGGCCACGGCCGCAGATGCGTAATGCTCAGACTCTGCTCCTGCTGCCACTTGCTGTTCATTAGGCGGTAAATCGCAACTCTCTCGCCGTCCAGAACTGCGATTTGTCTAGGCGTGCCGTCCTCCTGGAGAACCAGCACATCCAGAATCCTGCCCTCCTGCGTCCATAGCGGAATCTTGCGAAGGCTCATCGGCATGGAATCGTCCGCCAATTCAGCTTCATCTCCGCGCGGCACTGTCACTATCACGACTGTCGATTCTGCCGCTCCCTGGTGAATCTCCGCTACCCACACATAAAACCGCGGATTCTCCGAAAGCCACACCGCTGCCGTGGCAGCCGCTTGCTCCGGCTGGGCAGGGCGCGCCCCCAGCGCTTCCAAGTTCACGCGCAGGATGCCGCTAATCGTATCGAAGTCTTTCTTGCTGAGGGAGGATCGATTCTCTACGATGACCCCAACTGCTCCCGGACCGGTGACTGCCACGATCTTTCGCGCCAGTTGCTGCGTGGGCTCATTCCAACTTGACGCTGCATTCGCAAGCAGACTGCAGCACCAGAGTAGAACCGAGAGTAGAATTAAGATCGGCTTCGACACCCAGGGCGAATTGCAGCTTGCGAGGCGCATAACATTACGTGCTGTCCTCATTGTTCCAGAGTTGCGTGAAGCAGCCAGTGACCAGACAGATACTGACCATTGGCCACCGATCACTGGTCACTATCTTTGCTCCGCCTGCCCGCTCTGGTTCGCCACGTTCATGCTGCGCAGCACATCATTGGCGAAGAAGAATTTACCGTCCGCAGGCACCATCATGATCTGCAGCTTGTCCGAAAGCCGTTCGGCTACGATTTTGTTAATCAAGAGCGGGTTGTCTTTCAGAATTGCGGCCTCACTTTTCAGCCGGTCCGCATCCGCCACCGCCGTCACCCGAATACGGTCCGCCTCCGCGTCCGCCAGCAGCTTTCGCCGCTCACCTTCAGCTTTGCTGTCGATCACCTTGGCCTGGGCCTCCGCTTCCGCATTCTGAATGGTCGCTTCCTTGCGCGCCTGCGCCTCCAGCCGGCTCTGCTGGATCTGCTTTTCCTTCAAAGGGAGTGTGTACTGCATCGCGTCGGCCTCGCCCTTGGCCTGCAGCACATGCACCTGCGCTTCACCTTCAGCCTGCTTGATCTGCTGCGCCTTCGCAGCTTCAGCTTCGAGTTCAGCGATTCGCACTTCTTTGCCTTTCAATTCCGTCTCCACGCCCATGCGATCGTTCTCTTGCTCCTTCAACAAAAGGGCCTCGAGCCCCTTCGCATATTCCGGCGGTAATTGGATGTCGCGCAGCATGACTTCTTTCACCACAATCCCGTCTGCCGCCAGCTTCTGCGTAATCGTCCCTGCCGCCCGCTGACGTATTTCTTCGCGTTTCGCCGAGAAAACATCTCGTACCGTATAGTTCGGCACGATTTCCCGCCAAACGCTCGCCACGGTCGCCGGCACAATTTCCTTTTCCACCGAACGCGGCAGGTTCCCCTGGATATAATCCAGTCTCTTCGCATCCAGGCGATACCGCACCGTGATCGCCAACCCTAGCGTCAATCCCTCCTTCGCCTGCACATCCAGAAGCTGTGTCTTCGGGGCGACGTTCGCCGCCGCGGTCTTTCCATCCTCCGAAACGCCGGTGGTAAAAATCTGATCCCGCGTATCGAACAGCGCCACGCTTTCTACCAACGGCATCACCACATGCGCACCGGGATAAAGCGTGCCCGGCACCGTCCCGCTCATCTCGCTCACTCGGACTGCAGCCATTCCGCTGGGCACGACGACAATGCTGAATGCCACCAGCAGAGGTCCCCACGCCAGCATCGCCAGCGCCAGCGAAGTCCGCCACCGCACCACTACCGGGGCCGCGCCGACGGCCCCACCCGGCGTTTCCAGCGCCCGCCGATACACCATTTCTCGATGCAAATCGTAGATGAGCATGCACAAGGCCGCGAACATCATTCCCAATCCGCCCGTGATCAGCAAATACTTCAAGGCCAACATGGTCGTTCTCCTTTGCGCCTCAGCGCTTCTGTCCTGATTGCAACGGAACCGTCTGGCGGACAAAAAACAGACGGAACACTTGCCCGAAAATCAGCTCCTCCGCCAGCAACGCGACCGCCAATGAAAAAATCATGCCTCCCACCACCGCCATGAATGTGATTGCCATTTGCATAACTCCTCCCCAAGACGCTGCTCAGATTTCGAATCTCAAACACAGTACTCGGCACTCGCCACTCCTACTGTCCAACGGTTTCCGCCGTCACTCCTTCCGTAGCCACATCCACCGTTTCCCCGAACACCTGCGCGATCTCCTCATCCCGCTCGCCACGGATCTCCACGATGTCACCGACGCGCAGCATTGCGTACAGCCGCTCCACTTCACGATTCCTCAAACGAATGCATCCATGCGATGTCGCGTGCCCGACCGACCCCGGTGCATTCGTTCCGTGAATCCCGTAGCCCTTCACGTTCAATCCCATCCAGCGCGTGCCTACCGGATTGCTTCTGCCCGCCGGCGTCACCAACCCATCGTGGTAGTAAGCGGGATTGGCCACGCGGCTCAAGATCACGAATTCGCCAGTCGGACTCGGACTGATCGCCGCACCCACCGCAACCGGAAAGCAAGCCAACACATTCCCGTTTTCCAAAACCGCCAGCTTGCGGTCCGGAATGCTTACCAGCACCACGCGTCTCACTCGCTGCTCAGGAGAATCCTGGGCGAAACAGGGAAGGGCCAAGGCCAAGATCAGGAAGGCTCCTATCCCTGCTGTTCTGCTCGTCGTGATGTGGCTTGCGCTTTTCATTGCTGGGCTCCTGCCGCATGTCTACAGGGCAGGGCAGGAACCAAACCGTATGTCATTGAAATCGCAAGAGTTGAGGCAGGCCCTGAAGTAGGGAAAAGTGGTTCGCAGAGGACAGTGTGTCAGGGTCGACACGTCTGAATGCCTGCAAAAGCCTTTCTGGGCGAGACTTCTTGGATGCAAGAAGCGGAGGCAACAAAAGCGGACGCGAGACAGGGAGGGCAGGGGAGGGCCGCCTCACTCATCTCTTGAATCTCTTTATTTAAGGCGCCCGGCCCCTGCCGTCTGGGGTAACGGCTCTGTGGGGTTCTGTGGGTTAGGGCCGGGCGATCTCAACTAGAAGGCCTAGTTCAATGTGAGCATTCTGCCATTGTGATTTTTTCATGTCGGTGATCGCAATCACGCCTTCGCGTGATCCTCGTCAACATTTTGCCCGCTCTGGTCCTGACCATTTTGGTCTGCCGCCGTTGCGCACAGAGCCGTGTGACGACCATCACAGCCTCATCCCTTTGCCCACCCCTACACTGGCAATCGAGCAGCTAATCCACTTTGATTTTCGGAGACTTTCATCATGGCCTATGTAATTACCGACTCCTGCATCAAGGATTCCCTCTGCGTCGATGTCTGTCCCACCGACTGCATTCACCCCAAGCAGGATGAGCCTGATTTCGAAGAAGGCACACAGCTTTTTGTCGATCCGGCGGAGTGCATCGACTGCGGTGCGTGCGTTCCCGCGTGCACATCAGATTCGATTCTTGCCGTGGACGATGTCCCGGAGGACAAGAAGCCGTTCATCGAAGCCAACGCTGCCCACTTCAAACGCTGAGCTCCTCCTTTCCTCCTGGGAGTTCAGTACCGGCGCTGGGCGTGAGAACTGATCTCGCAAGGTCGATGCCGGGCCCGGCGCCGGTTTTTCCGATTGTTTGCTGGCTTTCCTAGCGGAGTCACAGAGAAGATTAATAATCATTCTTCCTTCCGCTCTTCTCTGTGACTCTGTGTCTCTCTTATAAGAACCTTCCCTTAATTTGACTTCTCCTTCTCCCCATCGCTATCGTTGCCCGCATGAACGTCGTCAAAGCCACCCGCAATTTCGAAGAATGGCTGGCCCAGCGCACTCATCTCGATAAGAAAGACCTTCGTCTCAAGCACGCTCGCATGAAGGCGGAGCTCTTTCCGTTCTTTCGCGCCACCTACTACCGCTGGGTGCAACTCTGGCCGCAGATCTGCCCCGATCTCGCCAAGGCTCCGTACGTTCTCGCCGTCGGTGATCTTCATGTGGAGAATTTCGGCACCTGGCGCGACATTGAAGGCCGTCTGATCTGGGGGGTGAACGACTTCGACGAAGCCTGGCCCATGGCCTACACCATCGATTTGGTGCGGCTTGCCGTCAGCGCTCATCTCGCCGTCGAGGCCGGAAGGCTTCCCCTCAAGCGCGAAGACATTTGCGACACGCTGCGCGACGGTTATCGCGAGAGCTTGTGCGAACAAGGTTGCGCCTTTGTGCTGGGGGAAAAGCATCAGTGGCTGCGCCTCATAGCGGAAGGCGAGTTGCGAGATCCCATCCGCTTCTGGCAGAAGATGGACTCGCTTCGCACGGTCAAGACCGAAGTCCCCATCAGCGCCGTCGATGCCATCGAACATCTCATGCCCGCACCCGGCATTTCCTATCGCATCGTGCACCGCGTCGCCGGACTGGGCAGCCTCGGCCATGCGCGCTACGTCGCCATCGCCGATTGGCACGGCGGACGGATTGCCCGGGAAGCCAAGGCCCTAGTCCAGTCTTCCGCGTGCTGGGCGGAAAGCACCGCGACGCAGAAAGATAAAGGCCCCGCCGAAATTCTCTATCAGACCATCATCAACCGCGCCGTCCGCTGTCCCGATCCCTTTGTCCAGCTGCGCGGCCGGTGGATCGTTCGCCGCCTCGGCCCGCACTGCTCCCGCATCGAACTCGCTTCTTTGCGCGGCCCCAATACCGAACTCCGCATGCTGCACGCCATGGGATGGGAAACCGCCAACGTCCATCTCGGCACACCTTCGGCGCGCAAAGCGATTCTCCGTCATCTCGATAAGCAAGAAAAAAAGTGGCTGCACCAGGCCGCCGAAGCCGGACTGCAGGCCGTGCGCGCCGATTGGGAGGTCTGGAAGAAGAGGGGCTACAGCTGATCGCCGCTATCGCCTCAATGGCCGGTATCGGCATCATCCGCACTCCAACCTGCGTTACACTGTTTCGCCGCCCATGTCGACGCATCTCTACGGTCCCGATGAACTTCTCTCCCAACTCGAAGCTGCCAAGAATCGCTTCGATCCTGGACACGCCTCAGTCATCGGCAGGCTTCTAGCTCAACTCTCAAAGCTCCACCTCACTAACCCCCACCAACTGATCCGCTTTCACGAGAGCCTGCTCTTTCTCCGCGCATTTCCCCACGTTCCCGCCTTGGTTTCCCGCGTCGAACGTCTTCTCAACACCTTTCGCGAACGCGTCGAGAAAATCCGCGCGGCAAACGCCGGCATGTCTCTGTTCGACGACTTCGACACTTCGGGCATCGCCGGCACCACCATGCAGGACACTCTTTCCTTCGACGTGGTTCGCTGGCTCGTGCGTCGCATTCCTCGCAATGTGGAAATCGCCTGGGACGATTATTGGGATGACTATCAATCCGAACGCACCCGCGGTTCCATCTGGCCGCGCTCCATTCCGCTCCTCGAAGAAGACGCCGACGTCGAAGCCAACATCCCATGGCAGCGCTGGCTCGACGCCGCCCGTGGCCGACAGAGACCGCTCCCGTGGCTGGTCCGCAACTTCGAGAAACTCACTGTCCCCGATCGCCAGCGTGCCGAACTGTACGAGTCGCTGCGTCTCCCAATTCGCTGGAGACTCGAGAATCTCAAGCTTTCCCGCACCCGCAACTGGACGCGCCCTCGCCGCTTCTACTTTCACAACAGGCCGCTCATCCAGCGCAGCGACGTTTCGCTCGCGGAAGAACTGGCCCAGCCTGCGCCCAAGTTCGAAAAACTTTCCCGCGCCGCTGGAGATTCTGTCATGCACGCCATTCGCGAAGTCATGGTCGTTCGCTACCGCGAACTCTACGGCACTACGCTCGGCGATCCGCGTACCGTCGTCCGCGCCGACCTCGGACGCGGCGTTGTCATGCATTTCTGGGGGCTACCACCCGAGCGTAGGTTGCCACTCCGTGCATATCTGGCGGGCTATACCTCGAAGAATGGCGTCCCTATCAACTACATCGAAGCGATCGGACTGTGCGAATGGATCGAAGTGGGCTTCAACACGTTCTACACCTATCGCCAGGGAGAGACCGCTTGGATCTATGCCCAAGCTCTGCGCTGCTTGCGCGCTCTCACCGGTGCCAGTTGTATTTCGATTTATCCCTATCAGATCGGGCAGAACAATGACGAAGCCATCGAGTCTGGCGCCTTCTGGTTCTACCGGAAACTAGGATTCCGTCCCGGCCGCGCCGATTTGCAGAAGCTGTGTGAAAAGGAAGAAGAAAAAATAGCTGCCAGTCGCCAATATAAAACTCCGGCGCGAATCCTGAAGCGCCTCGCCGAAGCGCACGTGTTTTATGAACATCAACCTCATGCTGAGGGACGTCCGGGCGCCTGGGACACTTTCTCCGTTCGCAATCTCGGCATGCTCGTCAACCGCCGCATGTCGCGTAACTTCGACGGCGACAGCCAGAAAATCCGCCGAGCCTCCTTCGACGGCGTGACCCGCGCTCTCAGTGTGAATCCCGCGCGCTGGACTCAGATCCAGCGCCAGTCGCTCGAAACCTGGTCGCTAGTCCTGTGGCTAATCCCCGACTTGCCTCGCTGGTCGCCTGAAGAGAAACGACAACTCATCAAAATCATCCGCGCCAAATCTGCAACTAACGAAATGCTCTACCTTCGTCTAACCCAACGTAACGCGCGGCTGCGTTCTGCAATCCTCCGGCTCGGCTCATGAACTCGGATAATTTTCTTTAGGAAGCCGACGATTGGTGGTAGAAGCACTCCAGGCTCGCCTGAAGTTTGTGGAGGACGAGATTCTCCGCTTCACCAAACTGGCCGCCCAGGCAAACGAAACCGTCGAGCAGGACAACTACTGGCGGGTGGCACAGGACCTGCAGCGCGAAGCGCGAGAGCTACGCTCGCAGATTGCGAAAACCCCAGAATTCTCAGCTCCTGATCACAAATCCTGGGGCCCACTCTGCATGTCCCTTCCCTCTGGCGCCTCGCGCAACAACTCGTGCAAGTCCAGCGAGCGCGTCTACATCTCCAATTTTCCGTCCGCAGGTCCGCGCCCACTTTTCCTTAGGCTTGTCGCAGTAGAGTTCGACTCCGTTCTCGTCGGGATCATTCACTCGTCGCAACGCCGTTGCCAGCGCCGCATGCGACGGATAAACAATTGCCGTGTGGCAAAGGCCGGTCGTTCCGGGCGGCGAGCCTCCCAGACTCTTCCAGGTGTTCAAAGCAATGTGATGGTGATATGACGCCGGCTGACGGAACACCGCGCCATCGCCATACCGCTGCATCACTTCGAGTCCCAGCACTCCGGCATAGAAGCGCAGCGCCCGCTGCAGATCGGCAACCTTAAATGCACATGCCCGATCCGCACTCTCGGATCGAACTTGGCCGTCACCATTGTTCGCGAAGCCGGGACCGACTCTTTGCTAATTGCCGGTTACTTTTTCCGCTCAACCAAATAGCGCGCCAACTCCTTGAGTGTTTCCGCACGCTCTCCGAAGCTGTCCAGTTCCCGAAATGCAGAATTTACCAAAGCATCCGCCTTACGCAAAGATTCGTCGATTCCGAACAGAGCCGGGTACGTTGCTTTTTGCGCAGCAGTATCTTTTCCCGCAGTTTTGCCGAGTTGCTCGGAGGTTTGAGTTACATCCAGAACATCGTCAACAATCTGAAATGCCAAGCCAGTCGATTGCCCAAACGCGCGTAGCTTCTTAAGTTCTTTGTCCTTTGCTCCGGCATAAAGGCCGCCACTCACTAGGCTGGCGGTGATCAGCGCGGCGGTCTTTGCGCGATGGATATACTCCAGCATCTCTGCCGTGGGCTGCGAATGCTCAGCCTCAAGATCCACTACCTGTCCGCCGAGCATTCCATCCAGCGTGCCCGTGCCTCGCGCGATCTCTTCGATAATGCGCACGCGCCCCTCCGCGGGACATTCCAGCCGCGCCAGAACCTCGTAGGCCTGGGTCTGCAATGCATCTCCGGCAAGGATGGCAATTGCATCGCCGAACACTTTGTGGCAAGTGGGACGCCCTCGCCGCAGATCGTCGTTGTCGAGGGCCGGAAGATCGTCATGGATGAGCGAATAGGTATGCAGCATTTCCAGGGCTGCACCCAGTTCTTCGATTCTTGGGGGCAAAGATCCCGCGATCATACGGCCGGCCTCCATGCATAATACCGGCCGCAGCCGCTTGCCACCGGCAAACAAGCTGTGCCGCATTGCCTTGTGAATAGAACTGGGATGTTGGGTTTCTAGCGGGACCAGTCGATCCAGTGCCGCGTCCGTTCGCACCTGTCCTTGCTCGAGGGTCTCCTGCAGCATTGCGCAGTGAGTATAACAAGGTGCACGTGCGCACAAACATGGTCGCAGTTATAGCTAGGCTTCCTTTAGCTCTAAAGTACCCCTGAGATCCCGCCGATGAAAACATCGTTGATCAGAATGAGGCTGCGCGAGTCGTTTTCAACCTCTGGATCTGCAAAATATCGGGAGCCAACTCGAACTGGATTCCGGCGTCAAGACGAAGGCTGCCACGGCTAGTGCAGGCTAGGCGGGACGTTTCTGGCAAATGCAAAACGGAGGATGCCGTGAGAGGCATCCTCATTTCGAAACTTCATCCCTGACGCAACCAAGTGTTACGCTGCGGCGCTTTGCGCGATGGCTACGCTGCGTAGGACCGAGGTCAGAACATTTTGCACTTCATCGGCGCGACAAACATCGCTCGCGCCAGCCTCCAGTGCATCAATCCACAACTGCTCATCGGGGATGCGATGCGTGCAGACAATCGGCAACAATGGAAAATCGTGGTGCAGGCTTCGCACATCGGTCAGGCGTGAGTACTCCATGTCGAGGACCACGACTTCCGGACGGTTCTTGGCGACGCGCTCGCGGAATTCGTCGCCAGAGTGCGTCAAGTGGACCGCGTGAAAGTGGAAGGAAAGTTTACCAGCCAGACACTGTGCGACTCTAGGGTCGGTTTCCAGAACTACAACACTCAAGCCCATAGATCCTCCTGACCTAACACCGTCAGAAACGGCGGACTAGGGCTGCGGGGAAGGGTTCGAAACCACTACTCCACAGACATTTAACAATTAAGCCCCAGCTAAGGATCAGCGGCCTACCTGCGCGCAGGCGCCCCTTCCATCAGCGGCTCAAACGGCTCAGCTTGGAGCTTCCCGTTTTTCTTCAGCAAAATCTCTACCTTGCCCTCCGCCTGCTCGAGTTCCTTGCGGCAAGCAGAGGAAAGATTCATGCCCTCTTCAAAGAGGGTGAGAGACGTTTCGAGAGGCACATCTCCCTTTTCTAGCTGCTGGACAATTTTTTCCAGTCGCTGAAGGCATTCTTCAAACTTGGCCAACGGGGTTTCGCTCCAACTCTATTGTAATGCACCCATCTACGCAGGATGTCCAGCCTTTTATTGTAAATAGTTAGTGAAAATGGACCTTTCGTGTTCAGAAAGGGAATTCTAGGTCGAAGCGGGAGTCTTTGTCCCCAGAGCCTCGAGAACATCCACCGCGGAGCTATAACGCCCTTGTGGCGCACTGATCTGAGCGCCTTGAACCGTGTGCCGAACCGCGACCAGCATCTCTCGCGCAATCGCCACACCCTCGGCTCTGGCTGCTTCCGGTGACGGGGCGCGGCCCATGCGCTCCAGAATCGCGTCCGGCACCGAGACCCGCAGCTCATTCTTCATAAACTCGGCATTGCGCACGCTGACCAGTGGCCAGATTCCGGCGATAACCGGGATCCGACAGTGCTCGATGCGCCGCAGAAAGTTCTCCAGCAGTCGGATATCGAACACTGGCTGGGTCACCGCATACTCCGCTCCGGCTGCGACTTTGAATTCAAAGCGCCGGATCTCCTCGTCGAGGTCCGTGAGTCCCGGATTCGCTCCTACGCCGATCACAAAGCCGGTGCCGTTTCCGATCGGATTGCCCCCGAGGTCCAACCCTCGATTCAAGTTGTGGACGATGTTCACCAGACCGATGGCATCTACATCAAACACAGCCGTGGCATCAGGATAGTTGCCCATCTTCGGCGGATCTCCGGTAATGCATATCAGATTCTTAATCCCCACGGCAGCCGCTCCAAGAAGGTCACTCTGGATGCAGAGCACATTGCGGTCGCGGCAGGTGTAGTGCAGAATCGCGTCGATTCCTGCTTCGCGCTGCACCAGCAACGAGAGCGCTTGATTGCTCATGCGTGCCGATGCCCGCGGGCTGTCGGGAATGTTGACTGCATCCACTCCGACGGATTTCAGGAATCGTGCTCCTTCCAATTCTTGGCGAATATCCGTTCCCTTGGGAGGGACAACCTCCACCATCGTGACGAATTCTCCACGGGACAATTTCGCTCCCAGAAAGGATCTCTCCTCCAGAGACTGGGCCGGAGTCGCTCGAAGTGGCGCTGATCCTACGGACACATGACCCGAGGCCGTCTTTCCTCTGGCCTCGCCGACTCGAAGCGCGGACTTCATCACTCGGATGTGATCGGGAGTGGTCCCGCAGCATCCTCCAACGATGCGCACTCCGGCTGCCACAAATTTGCGCGCGTAACTTGCCATGTACTCCGGCGAACACAAATAGATGTTTCTGCCCTCCACCGAGCGCGGGATGCCGGCGTTGGGCTGGGCGGCCAAGGGAAGGGAAGTGGCGGCGCGGACGCGTTCGATGGCATCGAGCATCGCCACCGGACCCACACTGCAGTTGCAGCCGATTACATCCGCTCCCCACTCTTCCAGTCTGGGAGTGAATGTCTCTGGATCGGAACCATCGAGGCAATTGCCGTCTTCGTCGATCGTAACCTGCACGACCAACGGCAATTTTGCTCCCACGTCCTTGGCGGCGAGCATGGCCTGATGAAGTTCCTCGAGGTATCCGAAAGTTTCCAGGATCAGCAGATCGACACCGCCCTCCGCCAATGCCTCGATCTGCTCGCGGAACGCCTGACGGGCTTCCTCAAACGAGGTTTTTCCCAAGGGTTCGATTCTTGTACCGAGCGGGCCAACCGATCCCCCGACCCACACATCGAAACTCTTGGCGGCTTCTCGCGCCAGTTTTGCACCCGTCCGGTTCACGTCCCGTACTTTGTCGGCCAAGCTATGCCGGGCCAGCCGGAAGGAGTTCGCGCCAAAAGTATTGGTTTCAATAATTTCCGCTCCGGCCTGCAGATATTCGTGATGAATGCCACGAATGAAATCTGGCTGGGAGAGATTCAACTCGTCATAACAGCGGTTGATGAAGACGCCTTTGGAATACAGCAGTGTTCCCATCGCGCCATCACAAAGCACGGGGGACTGCTTGATGCGTTGGAGGATCTCGTCCACCATATAGTAGAGAATACAAGATGAACGCGAATTCTTGCATCTCGCGCCGAAGCACGAATGTCGAGCATGGTTCTTTTCGAGGCTCTGCTATAATCCGCTATTTCACACTTAAATCTCTGGTTTCCCTGTAGTTAGGAGCTTGACGTTTGAAGAAATCCGCTCTTTTACCCGCCGTGCTTGCAGTCGCCGTTCTAAATTTTGTCTCCTGTGGAGGAGGAGTGAGCATAACCACGCCTCCGAGTAAGTTGACTGAGCGCGTTCTGGCGTCGCAAAGCGCCTCCACGCCTACGGCCACCGGCGCGCTGGTCATCATCGACGGCGAACTTGATACCTTGGGACGAGGCGGAATCGGCGCCGGTACATCTCCCGGCCTCATGGCGATAAGTCCGCAGCGGTCCGTTTTGCTGGCTTTTGATTCGGCGACGGACAAGGTCGACGTGATCAACACTGCGAAAGAGTCGCTGACCGGTACTATTCAACTTCCCGGGGCCACGACCAGCATCGTTGTTCCGGTGCCCGGCGCGGGTTACGCAGCCGTCCCATCGGCTGCGCTGAACGGAACATCGTCCGGTGCGGTGGTGGTGATGAATCTTACGTCCGGCGGCGTCTCCGCTACGATTAACGTGCCCAGCGCGCAGACTGTAGTATCCAATCCGAGCGGGACGCAGGTTCTGGCTTTCAGCAACGACTCCAATGCGGTGACGGTCGTTTCACCTGCTCTGATAAATAGTGGCAGTCCGGTCACGACCGCGGTGGCGGGGTTCGACCGTCCCGTGAACGCGGTTTTCAGCACGGATGGAAGCGTCGCGTACGTCTTGAACTGCGGCGCCGAGTGCGGAGGCACACAAGCCAGCGTGCAGATTCTGAACATGGCCACGCTGACGGCGGGCACGCCGCTACCGGTGGACGGAGCCACCGTAGCATTTCTGAGCGGCTCAACCCTGTATGTCGCCGGCAATTCGCCGAGCAATAACTTGTGCACGGGTCAGACCACAGCGGCAACCACCTGCGGACGTCTCGATATCGTGGACCTGGGTTCGATGACCGTCACCGGCCCCGGCGCTGTCATCACCGATGGCTACCACGACCGTATCGACATGGGCTTGGGCGGCCAGTTGTTCATTGGCTCGATGGACTGCACCAACATCGGCAATGTCAATAATCAACAGGGAGAAGTGCGCGGCTGCCTCTCGATCTTTAACACCACCAACTCAAGTGTGGTTGTTCCTCAGGACAACGGAGATGTGACCGGCCTGCAGGGCTTTACCACTCGTTTTGCGGAATACGTTGCCGAAGGCGGCAACCTTCGCGTGTACAACACGACGACCGATACTTTATTGGACACGGACTACATCACCACCGGCACGATCATCATTACCGGGGTGATCACGGACCTAAAGGCGATCGACTTTTTCTGACGACGTTCTCTTGATCGCGCGCCGGTCCGGTCTATCTTGCCGGTTGCAAAACCAACCGGTGGGCGCCTGAGTTCTCTACAGCGTGCGGCGTGAACGGCAACAGGAAAGTCGAGCCTTCATACCAGGCTTTCCATTGATCCATGTAGTAGGGACTTAGAAAATTTCCACCCTGGCCCGTGACCGTGTTCAACGTGGATCGATCGAGGTCGGCGAGGTTGGCGGTAAAGCGTTCTGATGGTCCGTGATGGCGTGTCACGGCCTTTACCGTGTAACCGCTGCCCGATTGTGGATTCAACCCTGGTGCACTCCAACGTCGCAGAAGAGCGATCCTACTTAATACCGGATGCTCAATCTCCACGGCGTTGACGCTGCCCCAATGCCACGAAGCCAAGTCCTTCGGAGCATCCGGACTATTTACCGCCGCTTCCACCGCAGCCGTTAATAGTTCCTCGTAGTTGGGATATTTGTCCGTCAGCCAGCGCTTGGGCTGGTGCAGCATGACATTCTGCAGCCAGACAGTTCGCATCTGCCACTCGTAGCTCTTCCAACTCAACGTCGTTTCCATCTGCTCCGGGTCTTGTCGCTTGGGATCGGGCGCGGGTCCCAAACGTGGTTCGAGCAGCAAGCGGGTCAGTTCCTGGGAGGAGCGCACCGCAAGAGTTGGTGCGGCGGCGGCCGCCAGCATGCGGCCGTCCCAGTTGCGCATTAGGTCAGCGGCTTGCTTTGCCCGCTCGGAAGGCTTGGCTGCGTGGTCGACGGCATACACAAATCGTTCGCCAGCGAAGAGATCATTTTCCGACTGAACATCATTCTCCAGCGCCAGCATGTCCGACGCGGCGAACTTTCTTCCAGATTCCAACACGTGATAAATACGGGCCGTCCGCCAAGGCGCCTCCCACTCCACACTGATGGAGTAGGGATAGCCGTCGGGTGTGATCCGCCCGTTCGCAGTCGCGATCACGCCAGACGCCGGATTGTAGATGCTGGGCAGCTTGTCGAAAGGGATGTAACTGGTCCATTCGTGGGCGTCGTCGGCGCCCCTGACGGGGAGACTGCCATCGTCAGAGGCGCGAATCGGAACGTGCCCTGTTGTCTGGTAACCGATATTGCCGTCGACGTCGGCGTAGACAACGTTCTGTCCGGGAGCGTCGAGTTGCGAAAATGCCTTGCGGAATTCGTCCCAGTTCTGTGCCGTGTCAACGTCGAAAAACGGCATGTGCAGGCCGTCGTAGAGCGTCCAGCGCAACGCCACTTGCCGCGTCTCGCCCGGAATTAGTTCGCTGATAATCGGCCCGTGCCGCGTGATCTTTACATCCACCGTCACATCCGGTTTCCCTTTGACGTGAATCACTTCTTGGCGGTGCTCCGGTTGTTTCCAGCCCTGGGGAGTCTGATAAGCACCTTCGTTTTCGTTGAAGTTCTCGATGAAGGCGTCGGTCACGGTGGGGCCGACATTGGTGAATCCCCAGGCGACGCGCTGGTTGTGGCCAACAATCACGTACGGCATTCCCGGCAGCGTTACGCCCGCCACATCCAGCGTGCCCGACTTCAGATGTGCCTCATACCATAAGTTTGGCATCTGATGGCCCAAATGCATATCGTTTGAGAGCAGCGGCTTTCCTGTGACCGTGTGTGCTCCTGAAACTACCCAATCATTCGATCCGTTCACTGCCTCCGGAGCGTGCTGTGCCCAGATGTCGAGAGCACGGTCACGTTGTGTGACGGCATTGTCCGGCCCGGAATCATCATCCTCATCATCATCGTCATCGGAATCGCCCTGGTTCTGCTGATCGTTGATGTCTTCTCGCATCACGGTCGGAGGACGGTCGTGCCACGACCGATTTACGTAAAGATCAGCGGTCAATTCCGGTCCCAGCTTGGCCAAAATCTTCTCTCGCGTGAGCGCGTCCTGGAAGGTGTAAAAGTTGAGATCCTTCACCATCTGGTTGGCGATAACGATGGAATCCTCGGCCTGCCACGGCTTCGGCCGATACTTCAGAATCCGGAACTCGATAGGCAGCGCGCTTTCATGGGCTTCAATGAAGGCATTTACACCGCGCGCGTAGGCGTCAAAATAAGATCGGTCGCGCGGGCTTGCCATGCCCAGAGACTTCTTCGCAGCCGCCCGCAGTCCGAGAATTCGCTGCTCGCGGTCGACTTTGAGTGTGCCCTCGCCCAGAATCTCAGAGAGTTCTCCGGCGCCAAACCGCCGCATCACGTCCATCTGCCAGAGCCGGTCCTGCGCGGTGACATAGCCCTGAGCGGAAAATAAATCCTCCAGAGTGGAGGCGTCAATTGCGGGAACGCCATGACCGTCCCGCGTCACCTTCACCGGCGCCGACAGGCCTTTCACCGAGAGGTTTCCATCCAGCTGAGGCAGGGCGGCACGGGCAATGAAGTAGGCGTAACCCACTGCGCTGGCGGCGGCCAGCAGCAGGATCGCTAGCAGCCACAGGAAAATCCGAAGTCCAGTGGAGCGCCGCGCGATGCGGACTCCAGTCGCGGTGAAAGTGTTCATGAGCAAATTGATTCTAGGGGAGACGGGCATGCGGCACAAACGAAGTTAAGTTGCTTGGCTGCGCGGTCGCTGAAAATGAATTTCATTTTCAACTTGCCCGGGTGCTATCCTGACCTCGCATGTTGCAGAAGCGTATCGATGACCAGCCTTCCATCTCGCGCGAGATGGTGCGCGAAGCTCAGGACATCCTCCACCAGCATCTCAAGCGCGTTGGCCTGAAGCAGACGGCGCAGCGCGACACCATCTTGCGCACGTTTCTGGAGACCCGCGACCATCTCTCCACCGACGAACTGCATCGCCTGGTGCAAAAGAAAGACGCGGGTATCGGCTACACCACGGTTTATCGCACGCTGAAGTTGCTGGCCGAGTGCGGACTGGCCAGCGAAGTCGCCTTCCACGATGGCATTGCCCGTTTCGAGCACCAGTACAACCGGCGCAGCCATCACCACATGGTCTGCACCGGGTGTGGCAGTTCGGTGGAGTTTTTTTCTCGCGAAGTGGACCTGTTGGAACAGGAAATCGGACGCCGTCACAACTACGCTACCACCCGCCACACTTTTCAGATCTACGGTGTGTGCGAGGACTGCCGCAAGAGACAACGCTCCTAGGATGGGAAGCGGGCAGCACTGACTGCCGGCTCAGCCTTTGTTAGAATCCTCTCGCCATGATTGATACGGTTTTAGTAAACGACAAAACGGTAGTGAGTGCGAAAGGCGACGGTCCGGCTGTCGATATCGGCGGCGCGGCCAGTCGCGTGTTTCTGCTGACCTTGGAAATCACCAAGATCATCGAGCAGGAGTCGCTCGATCTTGGCATCCATGGTTCCGCGGATGGCGCGACTTGGGGCGCGAAGCCGCTGGTTTCTTATCCGCAGAAGTTTTATTGCGGGCAGTCTCCGCTTCTCCTCGACCTGACGGCGCATCCCGATGTGAAGCTTGTGCGCGCTCACTGGGAGCCTGCGCGCTGGGGGCGCGGCGTGGAAACGCCGATGTTTGAGTTCGGCGTGAGAGTGAAAGAGATTCCGCCGGACATTCTGCGCGAGGCTACCGCCGAGGCCAAAGCTCTGGCGTAGGAATTGCCAGTTCGATTCTCCGATGAAAAATGATTCACAAATAATTGTGCGTCCAGCGCGCAACGTGCGCGGCAGTGTCAGTCTGCCGGGCGATAAATCCATATCGCACCGCTACGCCATGCTGGCGGCGATCGCCGACGGGCCCTCGCGCCTGGAAAACTACTCGACCGGTGCGGATTGCGCCAGCACGCTCGGTTGCTTGCGCTCGCTGGGAGTGAAGTGGGAGCGCAAGGACGGCGTCGACAACACCATCGAGGTGCAGGGAAGCGGGCTGTCATTGATGGCGCCGAAAGAGGCGCTGGATTGCGGCAATTCCGGTTCGACGATTCGTATGTTGGGCGGAATTGTGGCGGGGCAGAACTTCTGCAGCGAAATGGCGGGGGATGAATCGCTGTCGCGCCGTCCCATGGAACGCGTGATTGTGCCGTTGACAGCCATGGGCGCAGAGATCAGATCGCAGAACGGACACCCTCCGCTGCATATACGGGGCGGCAATCTGAAGGGAATCAGCTATCAGATGCCGGTTGCCAGTGCGCAGGTGAAGACCTGCCTGCTGTTTGCAGGCCTTCTGGCGGACGGCGAAACGCGCATCGAAGAGCCGCTGCGAACCCGGGATCATGGAGAAGTGGCGCTTCGAGCCTTCGGCGCGCACCTGGATCGAAAAGGAAATGAGGTGCGGATTCGCGGCGGCCAGCGTCTGCGCGGCGTCCAGGCGCGAGTCCCCGGCGATCTTTCCAGCGCTGCGTTCTTTCTCTGTGCGGCAGCTCTTTTTCCGGGCTCACAACTCACGGTCGCAAACTTGCTGATGAACCCGACTCGCGCGCGGCTGCTCGATACTTTGATGCAAATCGGCCTGCGCATTTCGGTCACGCAACTGGAAGAGATTCACGGCGAGCTGGTAGGTACGCTTCAGGTCGAGGGGGCACGGCTGAAGGGAGCAACAGTCGCTGGAGCCGACACGGCCGCGCTGATCGATGAGATTCCCGTGCTGGCAGCAATCGCTCCCTATACCGAGCTGGGTATCGAGGTACGGGATGCGAAAGAATTGCGGGTGAAAGAGTCCGATCGCATCGCATCCATTGTCATCAATCTTCGAGCTATGGGTGCAGAGGTGGAAGAGCGTGACGATGGATTGAAAATTCCCGGCGGACAATCGCTTCACGGCACCGAACTGGAATCTTTCAACGATCACCGCATCGCCATGGCCTTCAGCATAGCGGGGCTGCGAGCGCAGGGCGAGACGCTGATTCATGGCAGCCGATGTGCCGCGATCTCCTATCCCGAGTTCTTTTCCGTACTGGAGGGCCTCGTCGAGCGCTGAAGAGCGCGACCCTTCGACTGCGCGGGTAACCGCCAGTGCCCCCATCGAGGTTACGTCTGTTCGATACCTGCGTAATCTAACCAACGCCCGCCAAATTAGAAACAATTCATGACGGATGTCTCAGCGGGCCGGCGAGCGGCCGGGTCGGCGGGACCTTCGAATAAGTGCGCATACTCTCGGGGGATCTCATGCCATACAAGTCACTCATGCTGGCTTTGCTCTTGTTAGCGGCAACAGCCTATGCCAAAGACCTCAAGGCCTATCAGGACGGGAAGTTGCTGCAAATGGATTCCGTGCAATGCGGGACGAACGAGAACGCCAAGAAAGGGAAGACTCAGGAACTTCTCTGCCAGGAATACCTGATACAGACCGATCAGGTTCTCTACCGTATTCGCCCCAAGGATGATAAGCATCCCCTGCTACTGCCGATCGGGCAGAACGCACAATTCCGCCTGGAGAAAAATAAGATGCGGTTGCGTGTCGAAGGCGAAGGCAAGGAGCGCGAATACGTCGTAGTGTCCATCAAACCGCGTGCCGACAGCGCCGCCGCCGATGCGAGCCCGGCCCGCGTGAACCACCTGCAGTAAGACAGGTACTTGATGTTCTGGCGGGTACGGCGCTGCTGGCGGTGCGTATCCTCCGAAACCCGTGTCCAGCAGCCCTCTTAGGCCCCTCTTCATCTGAATTGCACGTTCCGCTCCTGCGTTCTCTCCGCAGCCTCTGTCAGGCAGCGGGAGCAGTGTGTGTGGAACGAACGAAAAAGCGAAGAAGGGTCAACCAACATGAAACGCTGTTTAGGATTCGCCATTATCCTGTTGTTGCTTGGGGCACCAGCGCTGTTAGCGCAAGACCACGTTGAGATCGGCGCCTTCGCCGATTACTTCTGTCTGGACACAACCCCGTTGGAAAATTTTGCCGGCATTGGCGGGCGAGCCGCGGTCGGCAGTCGACCCACCATCCAACTCGAGGCAGAGATGGCTTACGACTTCCAGCGGAGTTACACGCAAACCTACAGCAACGGGATCTCCACGGAACTCGTGAACACAAAACTACGGACGCGGAGCGGCTTCTTTGGTCCGAAATTCCAGACGGGATCGGAGCCGTTCCGAGCGTTTGTGACCGGAAAAGTCGGGTTTGAGAATTTCGGCGTCACCAACAACACCGCGACCGCTCGCGGTGTACCCAGGCGGCGGCTTTGAGGCTTTTGCCGGTCCGATCGGCGTGCGCGCCGAAGTTGGCGACGATATCTACTTCTTGAACGGCGCCCACAACAACCTGGGGGTGAGTTTGGGACCGCAATTCCGCTTCTAGTATCTCTCTGTTTTACCCGCTGGCGGCCTCTCGAGGCCGCCAGATTTTCTTGCCTCGCACGCACGCTAAAGGCGCCGCCGGCTTCATCCGGTTGTGGTAAAGTAGGTGCCACCTGAATGGCCGGGCCGTGGGGGTCTGGGCTGCCTCGTCTCATCCTCGTGTGAATTTCTCCGGGAGGGGTTATGCTGACGCTGCGCGAGCTGTTAAAAGACCGAAAACTTTATTCCATCGATGCTGCCAACACCGTGCTGGAGGCGGCTCGCTTCATGATGGAACACAACATCGGAGCCCTGCCGGTGCTTCGAAACGGCGAACTGGCAGGCATTTTTTCCGAGCGCGATATCATGAACCGGGTCGTGGCTGTGGGGCGGACGCCGGGTCACACCGCAGTCGCAGAAGTGATGACCGCCAACCCCCGTGCCGTGAGTGTGGATGAGAGCGTGGAAGAGTGTCTTTTCATCATGCACGAATTCGGATTCCGGCACCTGCCGATTGTCGAGGGCAAACAGCTCCGTGGATTGGTTTCGCTGCGCGATGTGGTCATGCAACAAGCTGCCGAAATGCAGCGGCAGACTCGGCGCGCGGTTTCGTAAGAGCAAGTTTGCAGGCTCCGCAGTCCGATTACTCCCGCTTTCGCAGCAGGAGTTCGCCTGCCTTCGGAGGCAGCTTAAATGGGAACTCGAAGATTTTTCCGTCCAGCGGCAGGCGCAGAATGAATTCCTCCTGCGCCTTCCATCCGCCGATCCATTTATTGGCCGTATTGAAGAAGATCCAGCCGCTTTCTTCCTGATTGCCGGGGTCCAGATGCGCTGTGGGCAGGCTGCGCTTACCCAGGAACTCGATCAGTTCGCTCACTGATTTCTGGTAATCCTGCAACCGCGCTTCGCGCGCCTGCTTCTGCTCGGGATGCTTCTCGATGGTGCGCCGGGTCTCGTCATCGACCATGTCGGCATCTGCTTGAATCTTTTGGATGTAATCGTCAGGGTCCAGCGAACTCTGAACGACCTTGAAGTGCTTCATGAACTGCAGTGAGATTCCGTCAGTGGTCACGTCGAGGCCGCCGGTTCCCCGATAACGGATGGTCAGAAAGACTCCGAAGATCGGTTCAATGCGGTGGCGAATGATTTGCTCCTCGCGCGCATCCACCGCTAATACGATGCCGAGGTCTCCGGACCACAGGCCGTAGCGGTACTTGCCATCTTCACCGGAGGAGAAAGTGCAGCCGGGCTGGCTCTCGCTCCAGCGCACAGTGACGGGAGCGGCCTTACCTTTATCGTCCTTGGCAGTCGCGGTGGAGGCGAGCGCGCAAACCGCTATTGCCAAAGAGAGAAGGACTTGCAAGCGACGGCGCGTGCCCGTAACTGCGACCGCTTGAGACGACGCCGTACGGAATTGCGGTGCCGTCTGGCGCATCTTCATCTCGACGACCGTGTCAGTTCACCGTGAGGCTGACGGTCGCCGCAGTGGTCGTAGTCGTGGTATTGCTGGGAGATATGCCGTTTGCATCCACACCCGTCAGCGTAACCATGTAGGTATTCTTCGGAGTAACCAAGCCATTGCTGTTGTTGGATATCGTGTGAGTAGAGCCGCAGGACGGCAAAACGAGTATGCTGGTCGCCAGCACGAGCAGCAAAAACAACCCCAGCAGTGTCTTCCTGCATCGTCCGCCGGCGCCGATTCCTGCAAGCGCCAAGCCAGGGACAGCGAGCCAGAGGGCATAAAAGATTCGCGGGATCGCTACCTCACCCTGGTTCTGCAAGATCCCGTAAGTTGAGATCGTGAGAGTAGCCGTAGCTGGCACCCCGCTCGATACGGATACGGTAGGCCCGGTATTGCTTGCATTCTTGAACGAGCAAAAAGGAGCAGCCTTCACGGGAGGCGTGATCGAGAGACAGGAGAGCGTGACGTCTCCGGTATAGCTGGCTATGGGCGTTACCGTGACCGTGGCGTTTGCTCCAAATCCCGCAGACACTGTGCCGGGGCTGATGGCTGTCGATACGGTCAGTGTGTAGGCCTGGGGGACGTCAACCACGTTGAGATACAGCGTGATGCTTTGTGGCGTTGCAGAACCGGCCGTGCCCGTGACGGTGACCGGATATTGACCAGCCGAGACTCCCGCCGTCGTAACTGTGATCGATGGCGTGGCGTCGGGCGTGACAGAAGTAGGGCTGGGGGTGCACACCGGAAGAAGAACAGGAGGTGGGGGGCCCTGGACGGTACAAGTTAGCGCGACCGACCCCGTGTAATTGTTGGGGGGGGCAGGTGTACTGACAGTGATGACGGCCGTCGCCTGGCTGCCAGGGTCCACGCCCGCCGCCGGAGTGAACGCAGAGGCGGTCAGGGTGAAGTTCTGTGCCGCGGCGAGCGGCATGTGGGCTGCAGCGAACAACGATAGCAACAATGCGAAGACAATGGCGTGAATAACCTGCCTAAAATTCAACATGGGTAGATGGGGACTCACTACTTTCGATTCCTCCGATGGCGCAAACGCTGCCCGCCCCTGGCGGGAAAGAATCCCGCCGGCCCGAGGTACCCGCCAAAACGATGTTATATGAGTCCTCTTGCAGAGTGCGTCAGACAAGAATCTTAGACTAGAGTGGCCGCTCGCGCCAATCGCGGGTGCCAAAAAAACAACGGCCGCCTCGGGTGAGGCGGCCGGAAAGTTGGATCAAAGCTGGATCAGTTGACTGTTAACGTTACTGTGGTGGAGTGCGTGGTGGTCGCCGGATCGGTGCCAGTGCCGGTGATGCTGACGGTATAGCTGCCGGCGGTTGTGCATCCGGTGCAACCTCCTCCGCCGCCCCCTCCGCCCCCGCTATTGCTGCTGCCGCCACAAGCGGGCATCAAGAAGAGGGCAGTCAGAACCATCCCAACCATCAAGAAACCGAGCAACTTTTTCCTACGGGAGCGTGCGGAGCTGAAGCCCATCCCGACCAACGACAGACCTGCGATCGGTAGCCACATCGCGTAGAAAAACTTCGATGGACGAACCATCGCGGCGGTGGCGCCTGTGGTTTTGATGGTAACGGTTGAAGTGGCGCCACTGGCGGTCGGCGTCTGGGGGTTGGTGCCGGTTACGCTGCATGTCGGTAATGGAGAACCGGTGCCCGTTACAGCGCAGGTCAGGTTGACGGGCGACGCATACCCGTTAACAGCCGTCAAAGTGACGGTCGAGGTGCCAGAGCCTCCGGGGCTTACCGTCGCGGGCGCGGTGGCAGAAATTGTGAAGTCCGGCGCCGTTACCGTCAGGCTGACCGAAGCTGTTTCAGCTGTGGAAGAGGCGGTGCCGATCACGTTGATCACATAGGTTCCCACCGTTGTCGTGCCGGTCGTTGAAACCGTGAGTGCGGAAGTTCCACTTCCTCCGCTGATGGTCGGTTGCACGAAAGTGCATGTCGGGGCAGAGGTCGGATTCGATGGCGCGGAGGTGATCGCGCACGACAGGTTCACGGTTCCGTTGAAGCTATTCAGCGGCGCGATGGTTACCGTAGATGCTGCCTGGTTTCCCCGATTCAGAGTGGCGGGGCTCAACGCCGTCGCCGAGAGGGTGAAGGCCGGCGCGGTTACGTTCAGGCTGACCGAAGCGGTTTGAGTTGTGTTAGGACCAGTGCCAATTACCGTGATCGCGTATGCGCCGACCGTCGTTGTGCTGGTAGTCGAAACGGTGAGCGTTGAAGTTCCAGCGCCCCCGGTAACCGGTGACGGCGCAAACTGACATGTCGGCGGAGAGGTCGCGCTTGTCGGCTCCGAAGCAACCGTGCACGACAGGCTCACGCTTCCAGTGAAGCCGTTCAGTGCGGTGATAGTGATGGTAGAAGTTGCTGAGCTTCCCTCACCCAATGTGGCGGGGCTTAACGGCGTCGCAGCGAGGGCGAAGGCTTCTTGTGCGTATTTGGCCACGAAGGCGTTAATCTCTTCGGAGGCAATGCTGCGGTTGGTCGACTGATACGGCGAGACAGTCGGAAAGTCTGTGGACCAGGTGTTCCCAGTGACGTAGATATTGGCGCCCGGCCCATCCACCGCAATGGCACCCAAGGCACCCGACCCGCCGCCATTAGGAGTGTTCTCATTGAGAGCACCGCCCAAGTAGGTAGAAAAGATCAACTGCGAACCTGCTGAGTTGACTTCGCTCACGAAAGCATCGTTCCCTCCACTCAAAGTGCTCTGCGTCGGACTGACCACTGGAAAGGTGGTAGATCCGGTTTGTCCTGTTATATAGGCGTTATTGCCTCCGTCGAGCGCGATGGATGTGCCCACATCGTTTGCACCGCCACCGAGGAAGGTCGAATAAACCAAGGCGCTTCCCTTGGGGTTCAGTTCCGTGACGAAGGCGTCACTGGAACCACCGCCGTAGGTGGGCTGCAATGCCGACTGCAAGGGGAAACTGGTCGAGGAACTTGTCTCTCCGGTTACATAAGCGTCACCCGAGGAGTCAACTGCTATGCCTAAACCCTCATCATTCTGAGTGCCGCCCAGGTAAGTCGAGTACACGTAGCTGCTTCCGGCGGCATTGATGACCGTGACGAACGCATTGTAGAGACCGCCGGTGCAAGAGTTACATGCGGTCTGGAATGCCCCGGACGTAAACGGGAATGTCTTGCTTCCCGTGCCGCCGGTGACGTAGACGTTGTTAGCAGAATCCAGAGCAACCGCGCTGGCAAAGTCGGCGGGCCCGCCGCCTAGCCACGTCGAATAGACGAGAGCGCTTAGGGAAGGATTCAGTTTGGTCACGAAACCGTCGTGGGTTGGGACGAAGCTCGTTTGGATCGGATTCTTGACGGGGAAAGCCGACGAAGTCGTGGAACCTACGAGGTAAACGTTCCCGGTGCCATCCACAGCGACACCGTTGGCAATGTCACTGCCGGGACCGCCAAGATAGGTGGAGTGGAGAAGCACATTTCCAGAGGGATTGAGCTCAAAGACGAAAGCGTCAAGACCGCCCGCATTAGAGTTCTGAAATTCTAGCGGCGTAAATGGAAGAGTTGTCGATGATGTGCCACCAGCCACGAACGCGTCTCCGGAAGCATCCACGGCAATAGCGTTTCCGCTGCTGCTGCCGGTGTCGGTGTTGCCGCCGTCAACGTACGTGGAATAAACAAGGGGGCTTTGTCCGTTCGCGGCAAACTTGGTCACAAAGACGGCGAACACGGTACCAGCCACGTTGGGTGTCAAGCCCCCGACGGTGGGAAAGTTTGTGGAGTCGGTCCGCCCCGTTACATAAGCCGCGCCGGTGCTGTCAAAGGCAATGGCATAGGCATCGTCTTCAGTATTTCCACCCAGATAAGTGGCATATGTGACAGTCGGGTCAATCACCAGCTCGCGGCTGCGGTCGTAGCTGGCCAACTCGAAACCAACTTGATTGTCGGCTTTCAGCACGAAGCGCACGTCCACGGGCTGACGTGTGCCGCTCTGCTGCTGGTAAGCCACCGGCTTGTGGAGCACCACGTCGCCTGCGCCGGATGAGACGATTAGGTTGCCCGACGCGTCAGTCGCCAAGTGTTGAACCCCGTTGAAGGCAAGATCGATAGGAGCGGGATTCGATTCCGGAGCGACGATGAAATCGAACTCCAGCTTGCTTTGCTCGCCGTGATACGCCAGGTTGATGCCCGGATAGATATTCTTATACGAGACGCGAGCGTAGTGCGAAACATCCGTATGCCAGTTCTTGGGATCTTTGCCGCGAATGTAGTTGCTCTTGCCCGGAAGTTGGTCAGTCGCAGTCAGTGTCGCGTTGGAGTTTCCCCCAACCAACCGCATACGAACCACTGCTTCCGAGTTCGGTTGAGCGTGCGACTCGCTCTTGGCCTGCAAGGCCAGAGGGCCGTGGCCCGTAGCCCGTTCGCTCGCGGACGACCTGGCATGAAACGCGAACACCGCATCACGGTTCGTCAAAAACAGCGTGTAGCCGTTGGCGTGGGCCATGTACTTCACTTGCGGGTCGGTCTGGCCATAGTTCTGCTCGAACCCTAATGGAAGGCTGGCGAAGCTGGCTTTCACGCGCTCGCGTGCAGGAGGAGGAACGGTCTTCGACTGGGACGCCAGAGACGGGGATAAAGCTGCATGTGCCGCTCGATGTTTGGCCGGGGAAACGGCGAGAAGCGCGACCGCAATCATGGCAACAGCGGCGACGACGCAAGTAGTACAGATCCGTCTAGAAGCAGATGGTTTCGACACCAAAGACCCTCCTGTGATGACACGGTAAAACCCTACTGAGCCAAACGTAACTGGAAGCGATTTACGCTGACAGAACTCACTTGTTCCCAATCGCCAGCCTGCAAGTACAAATTTTCTATGGCTTTTGCGCGAGTATGGTCTGGAACGCTGGGGTTGTCAACGAACTCAAAGATAGCAACTTAGATGCCGCCCGAGGCAAGTTACTAAAGTTTCAGGGAGGTCCCCGAAGTGTTTAGAACAATGACAGTTATCGTCGCGGCGTGTGACGGGATCTAACGCGCGCCGGGGCCCCCGTCGCACTCGGACAAAAGATTTGCATCTCGATTCCTTATTATTTCTTAAGCAGTCCGCCCAAGCCGCCCAGAGGATTTTTCTGCCCGTTCTTACCCCCCAGAGCGTTATTCAGCAAGCTGCCCGCCATGCCTTTTACATCAGGAATAAACTTTGGATCAGAAGTAGTTCCCTGGATGACGAAAGGAATGGCGTCTGCCTTCATTTTGAAATCGAGGGCGTTAGTGGGACTCACCGTTCCAGCTCCCGTGAGCGTCCCGAGCGTTGGAATGGTGAGGTTGATGTCGTCAGCGCGCGTTCCATCCGGGGCCACGCGAACGTTCGCACTAAAGTTCTGGATTACCGTGTCTTTCTCTCCCGAGCCCTTGCCGCCCAGCGACGAGATGGCGGAGAGACTCGAGCCCAGACTGAAACCGGCCAGAGTGGAATTCTCCAGCCGGATCGTACCCGTGGTGACCAGCTTGTCTACGGGGCCAACGATTGTAAAATGGGTCGCCACCGTACCACCTTTGAGCTCCGATTTTGGCGGCAAAGTAACCCCGATCGCCGGCAGCATCGCCTCCAGGTCGTCCACCGGCATGCCCTGTCCGTCCAACTTCATGTTGATGGAAGTGGGAGTTGCATGCGCATCATAGGTGCCGGTAATTTGCTCCACGGCCTTGCCCAGAGCGATTTCGCCTTGAGTTATAGCTCCGGTCTGCTTCGCCAGATCGTAAGTAACGGAGTACTTTACTTGTACCGGCCTTCCGGCGGGCGCTCCCTTCTGCACCACCTGCAACTTTTCAACGTTGAGCGTGCCGACGGTTTTTGCCTCATGCCCATCGCAGGAAACCGTGCCGTCGAAGTCCGCGATGCCGGCAATCCCTGACGCCGAATCGATGAATCCTGAAGCTGCGAGATTCATCTTGCGCACGGTAACTTTGGCCTGCAACGGAGTGAGGGCTGCATTATTCGCGTCGATGGGTCCGGCAGTGCCGTCGAGATCAAGAGTGCCTCCCCCGGGCAGGTTTGCCGTCATCTTGAACGGAAACGAATTGGTGAAAGAAAAATTTGTAACGGTAATGTCCACTTTGTCATAAACTCGCGGCTTCTCAGACGAACCGGCGCGGCTTATGGTCAGCCCGCCGTCACTCACCTTCAGCTTGGAGACAGATAGGTTGGGATTGGAAGACGCGCCTCCGCTTGGTGTGGGCTGCGTTGGCTTCGCCGAACTCTTGGCGCCCAGGCTGGAAAAGTTCCATCTCTCTCCATCCTTCGAACGCACCAGACTGATCTCCGGCTGGTTGAGGGTAAGCTCCGTAACGTTGAGCGACTTGGAAAAAATCAGCGGGATCAGTTCGACGCCAACGCTCAGAGACTTTGCTTGCACGAAAGCGGTCTGGCTGAAAGCGGGATCATCCGCTATGGAAATATCGTCCGCCTTCACCGCGCCCGAAAACAAAGACAGGGAAAGGGTTCCTACCTTCACCGGGCGCCCCAACGCATCGCTCAACTCGGATTCTAACTTCGGCCGAAAGGCATTAGCGTCGATGAAGAAGGGAATTGCGATTACGATCAGGATCAAAACGCCAATGATGATCGCTGCGATTTTGAGGTTGCGATTCATGGGTTAGTTCTCCTGCACAGGTTATAAACACCCGTCGATGCCGCGGGAAGTCAACGTTAAGCCATTCAGCTTTATTGCTCCTCCCCAAGAAGTTCAGGCGACGGTACGGAACCGGTCTCCACTTGTTTCTGGCGCTCGGCCCGGCGTTCGTTGTCAATGCGGACCGAGGTTTCCAGTTCCTTCTTACCTTCCTCTTTGCGTCCCATGTGAAGCAGGATCTGTCCTCTGAGGTAATGAATGTCGGTGCGAACGGAGTCGAGTTTGCCCGCGGAATCAATGGCGGTGAGCGCTTTCTGGTGCTTTTGCGCGCGCAAGTAGATCTTAGCCAGCCCGACATAAGAATTCACCAGGCGCGGGTCACGGCGCAGGGCCTCGCGGTAATTTTTCTCGGCGTCGCTGTCTTGCTGCATCAAAGCGTAGACATTTCCGAGTTCGTCGTAGTCGAAGGCCAGGTCAGGTTCCACCGCCGCATCCTTGAGAAACTCGTCGCGTGCGTGCTCGTAATCCTGCTTTTTCAAATAAGTCAGGCCCAGGTTGAAATGAATAAAAGCCAAGGTCGGATTCGCCTGGGCAGCTGCCTGGAAATCGTCAAGTGCGAGATCGTACTGCTCGAGATTCAGGTGCGCCTTGCCCATGAATAAATGGAACTCGGGCGAGCCTTCGCCGATCTTGATCAACTGCGCCGTAGCTTGCTCATCCAGTTCTTTCATCCCGGCCCGATGAGCCGCGATGGAGAGCACGTAGAGATAACTCAACTGCTCGGACTCGTTCGTCCAGAGCGGTTCCAGCATGTTCGCGGTATCCGCCCAGCGCTCCGCGAAAAAATAACAGAGTCCCAGCAGATGACGAGGCTGGGTAGCGTCCTGCTGATCTCTGATGACGGACTCGAAGAGCGGAATAGCGTTTAGAAATTCATTTTGCCGAAAGTAGACGAGGCCGATGTTGAGTCGAACGCCCGGCACTCGCGGCAGCAGATGTTCCGCCGTTCGCAGCGCCTCCAAAGCTTTAGCCCACTGCTTGCGCCGCATGTACACCACGCCCAGATTTGCATAAGCGGCGCCCACTCGTGGATTCACGGCAATCACCCGCCGGAAGTCGCGCTCCGCTTCGTCCAGCCGGTTTTGATTCAGTGCTTCCTGGCCGGATTGAAAAATTTGTGCCGGGTCAGTGGAGGCGCCAGAAACGGCAATGGGAGCGCTATTTGGAGCTTTCGCTGCCGCTGTCCGGGATGACACTTGCGGCGGCTGGGCTGCTGCCGCGTTGCCCATGATGACGCAGGCCAGCAGTCCCCATCGGATGTGCGCGCTTGACACTGGTCTCACTCTCTGCTGTAGTGTCCGCCAACCTCCGCAATGAATTCAAGCGCGAGGGATGCAGTGCAGGATTTGGCAGCGCGGCACTCCAAGGCAAGGCTTTGATGGTCACGATTCGCGATGTAGCGAAGGAAAGCGGTTTCTCTTCCACCACAGTTTCGATCGTGCTCAATGACGCTCCGCTGGCGCGGTATATTCCCGCTGTCACTAAGAAGCGCATCGAGCGAGCGGCGGAAAAACTTGGCTATCGCCCCAATCAATTTGCGCGCTCCCTGCGCAGCAAGCGCAGTCACACGGTTGGCGTTATGGTTTTTGACATGACCGACCCTTACTGCACGCTGGTGCTGCGCGGCATTGAGAACACACTCTACCAGGCTTCCTACCTGCCGATTCTCACCGACGTGCATAACGAACGCAGCCGCTTTGAGCGCTACCTCGAGATGTTGCTGGACCGCCGCATCGAAGGCTTGATCATTGTGGCGAACTGGCTCTTTCTCAATATCAATTTGCTGGCCGACCTGGAGAAGAGCAGCATCCCTACGGCCATTATCGGTTGCGAACTCAAGGGCGACGCGATGAGTTCGGTTGTTGTCGACAATGAGGTGGGTGGGTACATCGCACTCGAGCATCTCTATTCCCTCGGTCATCGCAAGATTGCCTTTATTCGGGGTCCGAAAACTCTAACCGACAGTTCCCCGCGATGGCGCGGCATTCGCAATAGTGCAAAGGCCTGTGGCCTGGAGCTCGACTCGAAACTGATTCTTGATCTGCCGGAATCGCGCGACCCGCTTTCCAGTTTCGAGATGGGCCAGAAATTGACTGAAGATTTGCTGAAGCAAAAGCGGCAGTTCACAGCGCTGCTCGCCTTCGACGATATGACGGCCTTTGGGGCGATCCGCGCTCTGAGCAAAGGCGGTTTGCGCGTGCCCGAACACTGCTCGGTGATCGGCTTCGACGATGTGGCTCCATCAGCCCTCTACACCCCTCCGCTGACCACGGTACGCCAGCCGATGGAAGCGATGGGCACGAACGCGGTAGGACTCGTGCTGGATGGAATTAAGTGCGTGCTGGAAAAAAAGGAAGTTTCCGCTCACCATCGAAAAGTCGCCCCTGAGTTGGTGATCCGCGGGTCCACGCGCAGCCTGATCTAAATCCTTTTTGCCAGGCCGGATTGCTTTTTTTCTTGACATCAGATGCCCCATAAAAGCACTATTCATACGTTTTAATAAACTTTTTGGTTGGCGCGTGAACGACGGTAATCCGGTAATCCAGGGTGGGGAAGGCAATAGCGAACCGCCTGTAGCAACGGCAGGCTAGGAGAAGGAATTCACCATGAAATTCAACTCAATGCTGCAGCGAATCGGGTCCTTGATCGTCATGCTGATTTTATGCGCGGCGGCTTGGGCCCAGGATACGGCTTCCATCACCGGAACGGTCACGGATCCGACCGGAGCGGCCGTCCCAAATGTGCAAGTCGCGCTCAAGAATTCGGAACATGGCATCAATCGCACCGGTACCAGCAACGGCAGTGGCGATTTTCTCTTCAGCTCCTTGCCCATCGGTTCCTACGATCTAACCGTCAGCGCAACCGGGTTCAAAAAGTATGAAGCCAAGTCCGTTGTGCTGAACATCGCAGAGAAAGCCCGCATCAATGTAGCCCTGGAAGTCGGCACAATTAGCACCGAAGTCGTTGTCGAAGGCTCGGAAGTTGCCCAGGTGGAAACCCAATCTTCCGACTTGAGCAATACAGTCAGCGGCAAGGAAATCAGCCAACTGGAACTGAACGGGCGTGACTTCACCCAGCTTGTGGCGCTGGTCCCCGGAGTTACCGATCAGTCGGGAGCGGATGAAGGCGAGCCGGGCGCATCCACCGTGGCCTTCAGCATCAACGGCGGCCGCACGGAGTACAACAATTTCGAGGTGGATGGCGGCGACGCCCTCGACAATGGCAGCAATACCACGCTCAACGTCTATCCCAGCATTGACGCGATCGCCGAAGTGAAGGTACTCACTTCCAATTACGGCGCACAGTATGGGCGAAACGGTTCCGGCACGGTTGAGGTTGAGACCAAGTCAGGAACCAATCACTTCCACGGCGATTTGTACGAGTTCTTGCGCAATGATGCCTTCAACGCCACCCCAGAGTTCCTGACTTCAGTTCCTGCGTACAAGAAAAACGACTTTGGTTTCACCATCGGGGGGCCGGTTTTCATTCCCGGGCACTACAATACCGAAAAGCAGAAAACATTCTTCTTTTGGTCGGAAGAGTGGCGCCGGGAACTCACTCCGGCATCCGGATTCTTTTCCTCGACATCGGTTCCAACCTTGGCCGAGCGCGGAGGAAATTTCAGCGATGTATGCCCGACTGGAACGACGTTCCAGACCTCGGACCCCGCATTCACGACCAGTTCTTATAATCCCAACTGTCCTACCACTGGTCAGATCAGCACCGTTTTTGACCCGAACCCGGGTTTCGGAACCAACATTCCGGTCTATGGAACTTACCCGAGTAACCAGGTGCCGATCGCGAATCCAACGGTCACCAACTCGCTCTTGGCCATGATCCCCGAACCCAATATTTCCTCGGGAGCACTCGGCAGCGGCGTTCTTGATACGTGGTTCGCAACGCCTACGTTGCCGACGCACTGGCGCCAGGAACTGTTTAAAGTCGACCAAAATATAGGCGAGAAAGTTCGCGCGAGCTTCCGCTACATCCACGACTCCTGGAATCAGCAGTACCCCGTTCCTCTTTGGACCAACGGTACGACTTTTCCAACCATTCAGACCAACTTCAACAATCCTGGCGTCAGCATGGTGGCGCGCATTACGGCGAACGTTACCCCCACCCTCTTAAACGAATTTGTAGCGAGCTACACTACCGACCACATCAGCACCAACCTGACCGGCCCATGGCAGCGCCCTAGCGGATTTCCCGCGATCGGACTTTACAATAACGGCTACGGCAGCAAAGTTCCGGGCATCAGTGTTACTGGGGGAGAGTACGGTGGTGGCTTTTCCGAAGACCCCGGCTACGTTCCGCAGGGACCTTTGAACTCAAATCCTACCTTCAGCTTCCGCGATAATGTCACCAAAATTATCGGTCCTCACAATCTTCAGTTCGGCGTCTACGTAGTAAACGCACATAAGAATGAAATTCCTCAGCCCCAATATGGCGTGAATGGCCAATTATCTTTCAGCAATACCAGCGCTGTGACCAGTGGGAACGCCTTTGCCGATCTGCTGTTGGGCAACATCAGCGGGTATACCCAGGAAGGCGCAGCCCTCAAGATGCACGAGGAATACAACATCTACGAAACCTTCCTGCAAGATGACTGGCATGCGACCAAGCGCCTGACTCTAAATTTGGGACTGCGGTTCAGCTTCTTTGGCACTTATCGTGAGAAGAACAACTTGGCGTGGAATTTCGATCCCTCGCTTTACGTCGCGGGAGCGAGCAGCGTCGATCCCTCGACCGGCCTGGTGGTTGGCAACCCGTTCAACGGATGGGTGGATTGCGGGGTTACCCCGGGCGTCCCCACCGGGTGCCTCAAAAACAAATGGTGGAATCCCGCGCCCCGCATCGGCTTCGCGTTCGATCCCAAAGGCGACGGCAAGTGGGCCATCCGTGGCGGCTATGGAATTTTCTTCGAACACACCAACGGCAACGAATCCAACACGGAGTCTCTGGAGTATGAAAGCAAGAGCACTCCGCTCACCAGCATCCCGAGCCCCTTGTCCGCTGCGAGTTGCGGCGGAACGACCGGGTATGACTGCCTCAACTCGAGTCTGCTCGGCGTCTCTGGCGCCACCACGACCCCGTTGCAGTTCGTATCGTTGCCGAACAAGGCTATCTGGCCCTACATGCAACAGTGGCACTTTGATCTTCAGCACGATCTTGGCAAGAGCACCGTGGCCGCGCTTTCCTATGTGGGCAGCGCGGGCGTGCATCTTACTCGCTCCTACGAATACAACCAAATGTTTCCCGTGCTAGCTAACCAGAATCCCTATGCGCCGGGCCAAGTCATTAGCTCGACAGACTGCGCCAACATAACGAACGGCGTCGATGCTGTTGATGCGTACGGTGTTCCGACGAATGCCGTAACTTCCTATGGAACGCCGGTTCCGTACAGCGCCGGAGTAGGCGGTGGACCCCCGTCGGGCGCAGCGGTAAACCTGTTCGTAGCCTGCGGAAACACCGCGAATCCGTTTCGTCCCTATGCCGGCATCGGCAGCATTCAGCGCAAGGACCAGACAGGGTCTTCTAATTACAATGCCTTGCAACTCTCACTGCGTCACAGTATTGGCGGTTTGGAGCTGAACGCCTCCTACACTTACAGCCATTCGATCGACGATTCCTCCGACTACAATGACACCGGCTTCGTAAACTCTTACGACCTCAATGCCTACCGGGCGAGCTCCAATTTTGATCAGCGCCATAACATCACGCTGGCCTACGTGTACGATCTCCCATTCTTTAAAGAAAAGGGATTGGCACACTCGCTTGCCGGCGGCTGGCAATGGTCTGGCATCACTTTGATCCAGAGTGGTTCGCCCTTCAGCGTATACAACGAAGGCCTTCTAGCTACCGCCGATAACGCCGGCGTAGGCAACGGATTCTCTACCGCCGGTTCCTATCCCGACTTGGTCGGGAATCCCAAGCAGGGAGTTTCAAGCAGCGCTTTGGCCGGCCCCCTGTCGGGGTTCGGTCCACTTCTCTTCAATCCAAGTGCGTTCGTGCTGCCAACCGGCCTCACCTTCGGCGATGCCGGCAGAAACATCCTGCGTAATCCCTGGCGCACGAATTTTGACATGGCATTGATCAAGCATTTCGCCGTCACCGAAGACAAGTACTTTGAATTCCGGGCGGAGGCTTTCAATGTCTTCAATCACGTGGAATACACCTGGTTGGGAGGCGATGCGGGTTCGGCAGCCGATAACTCCGGCCGGGGAACAAATTCCAACGAAATCGCATGCTATGGCGGAGCCAATAACTCCGCTGGCGATCCCAGTTGCGCAGGCAGCAGCTACCTGCGCTCGGCAGGTACGCATCTTCCGCGCATCATGCAACTCGCGCTGAAGTTTATTTTCTAGCAGACTTGAAAATCCTGACATGGCCTGCGCTTTGAAAGGGCGCGGCTTCGAGCCGCGCCGCGAAGCCGGTCGGTCAGCAAGCTTCTCACCCCACAGGCACTCGCTGCGGAACCGCGACAGCCTGGAGTGCGTGTTCCAGGTCGGCGATCAGATCATCTGCGTTCTCGATGCCCACCGAGAGCCGGATCATCTGCTCCGTCACTCCCATCTTGGCGCGCTCTGCGGGGGGAATCATGGCATGCGAGGTCAGCACTGGAATCGATACCAGCGATTCGACTCCTCCCAGGCTCGGCGCCAGCGTGAACAGGCGCATTGCCTCGCTCACGCGTCGCGCGTCTTCGCCCGTGCCTTCGACCTCAAAGCTGACCATGCCTCCGCCGCCGCTCATCTGCTCGCGCGCTACGGCGTATTGCGGATGGCGCTTCAGAAACGGATAATGCACGCTCCGCACCTTGGCATGATCGGCGAGGAACTCCGCGACGCGCTGCGCGTTCTCATTCTGTCGCGCCACTCGCACCGCCAGCGTCTTCAAGCCGCGCACCAGCATCCACGAGGCGTGCGGATCCATGCAATTGCCCAGGGTCGTTCGCGTCTCCCAGATTCGTTCGATCAATTCGTGGCGGCTGGCCACTACGCCGCAAATCAAGTCGGCATGCCCGGCCAGATACTTCGTACCCGAATGCATGATCAGATCAATGCCGAATTCCGCAGGGTGCTGATTGACGGGGGTGCCGAACGTTGCGTCAATCATGCTGAGCAACAGTTTGTGCTGCTTCGCCAGGGCAGCGACTTTCTTGAAATCAACCACGCGCAAGGTAGGGTTGGTCGGCGACTCCAGATAAAGCAACCTCGTGTTGGGACGGATCGCCCGCGCGTGCTGGTCGTAGTCGACAGTATCGACAAACGTGGTCTCAATTCCCATCCGCGGCAGCCATTGCGAGAGAAACTTATTCGCTCCGCCATAGATGTCACGCTGCGCCACCACGTGGTCGCCGCTCTGGAGCAGAGCCATCAGCGTGGTCGTGATCGCGCCCATGCCGGAAGCGAAGGTCAGCGCCGCATCGACGCCCTCTAACGCCGCGATTGTCTTTTCGGCAACCGTATTCGTTGGATTCCCATATCGCGTGTAGAAGTGATCCGTGTGGGTGGCGCTCAATTGCTCGTCATTGTCGGTGACTTCGAACGTGGAAGTCTGATAAATCGGCGGGGAGAGCGGTCCGTTCTTCTTGTTCAGATCTGCGGCGCCCCGGACTGCCTTCGTCTCGGAGTGATGGGAGTGCTGTTTCATGGATGCCTCGCTGCTTCCAGATTAATTGCGTAACGGAACTCCGGCAAGAGAAGGAATGCTCCACACCATTTATAATTCCTGCTTCATGAATCTTGGTTTGAAAGATCGCGTAGCCCTCGTGGCCGCCTCCAGTCAGGGCATTGGCCGCGCCACGGCGGAAGCCTTTGCCGCCGAGGGTTGCCGCGTTGCGATGTGCGCGCGCAATCAACAAACCTTGCAGGCGGCCGCGGAGAAAATAAGAGAGCAGCACGAGGCAGACGTTCTAGCCGAAGCCTTGGACGTCACGGATGCCGCGGCGGTGAGAAGATTTGTAGCTGCGGTTGCGAATAAATTCGGCAGCGTCGATATTTGCGTCACCAATGCTGGCGGCCCGCCTGCCAAAGGATTTCTTTCGGCGAGCCTGGAAGAATGGCAGCGCGCTCTCGACCTGAACTTTCTCAGCACCGTTTACTTTGCGCGCGAAGTCATCCCGCACATGCAGCGAAAGCAATGGGGACGCATTATTACGCTCACATCGATTACGACCAAGCAGCCGGTGACGGATCTGGTGCTTTCGAATGCCGTGCGAGCCGCGGTAGTCGGGTTGGTAAAGAGCCTAGCGAATGAATTTGGCAAAGACGGTATTCTGGTGAATAACGTTGGCCCCGGCTTTACTGCAACCGATCGGCTGAAGGAGTTGGCCACGGCCCGCTCCTCCGCCTCAGGAAAAAGCGAGCAGGAGATTTTTGACGGATGGGCAGCTGACACTCCGCTGAAACGTTTGGGCGAGCCTCGCGAAGTAGCGGAAACGATTGCCTGGCTCGCGTCGGAGCGCGCGTCTTACATCACTGGTCAAACCATCCTCGTAGATGGGGGCATGTACAAAGGCTTATAGATTTCTCGGAGAGAGCATGCGATCGATAGCATCCCGGATGTCGGTTATGAGTGGCGAAGGCGCATTGTCCGTCTTCGCTCGGGCCAAAGAACTGGAAGGTCAAGGACGCTCCATCATCCATCTGGAACTAGGCGAGCCGGACTTCCATCCGGGCGCGTCGGTGGTCGAGTCCGCGGCCAGAGCGCTCGCCGAGGGCAAAGACCGTTATTGCGCCGTGGCTGGCCTTCCGGCCCTTCGTGAAGAGATCGCTCAATACTTGCAACGCACGCGTAGCCTCGATGTTTCCGCGGCGAACATCGTGATCGCTCCGGGCTGCAAGGCTGCGCTCTTCTTCGCTATGATGGTGCTGCTCGAAGCGGGGGACGAAGTACTTTATCCCGATCCTGGTTTTCCCGGCTATTCTTCGATCACGCTCGGTCTCGGCGCGGTGCCGGTACCTTTCGAGCTTTCTTCCAGCAACCATTTCCAGCCTGACGTGACCGAGATCGCCGCCAGGATTACGCGGCGCACGCGCATGCTTATTGCCAACTCTCCTGGCAATCCCACCGGTACGGTCTATACCGACGCGGTGCAGCAAGGGCTGGCAGACCTCGCGGTCAAGCACGATCTCTGGGTTCTCTCCGACGAAATTTATGCGCGCATCAATTACGGCGGCGAGTATCACTCCATGCTGAAGTATGCCGGCATGAAAGAGCGCACGCTGATCATTGATGGTTTCTCCAAGAGCTTCGCTATGACCGGATGGCGGCTCGGCTACACGGTTTCGCCGCGGGAAGTGGTGCCCGCACTGGCCCTGATGGCGGTCAATAGTTACACCTGCGTCGCCGAGTTCACCCAGTACGCCGCCATCGATGCGCTGCGCGATCGCGAGGGAAATACACCGCGCATGGTCGCCGAGTTCACCCGACGCCGGGAACAATTTGTTCGTGATCTGAATGAGGTTCCCGGATTTCGCTGCGCAGCTCCGGAGGGAGCTTTCTATGCCTGGGTCGACATTCGCGGCACTGGCAGCAGCGCCGAGGAAGTCTGCCGGATCCTGTTGGAAGATGCCGGCGTCGCAGCCATCCCCGGAGCGGCGTTCGGCCCGTCAGGCAAGGACTTTGTGCGCTTCTCGTTTGCTTCGTCGGTGGAAAATCTGCGGGAGGCGGCTGCCAGAATCATGAAAGTGTCCGCGGCCTGGCAGGGATCTCTGGTCTGAAAATCGTCGCTGTCAATGAGTGGGAACGCTTTTTTCCGCATAAAGTAAAGTAAGGAACCGTGAACATGAGAAAAATACTCTTTGGAATTCTCGCCGTAGCCAGTGCCGCGATCGGCCAGGAAACCTTCGCAGCGGCTCAGGCCAGTCCTTTTCCCGGTCCGGACGTGCAGCAAATCTACCAGCGTCTTCTGCCACAGATTGAGAAGATCCAGGCTTTCGACCATCACGCTCATCCAGGTTTTTCCGATGACCCCGACGTGGACGCCATGGCCGCGCCTCCTGGCGCCAGCGAAGCGTTGCGCACGCGCGACGACAATCCGGAACTGATTGCCGCGGCCAAAGCTCTGTTTGGGTATCCCTACGCCGATCTTTCCCCGGAACATGCCAAGTGGCTGGTCGCGAAGAAGGCAGAACTGAAGAAGCAATACGCAGGCACGGCGTACTTCAACATGATTCTCGACAAAATTAACACCGAGAGCTCCGTCGCCAACCGAGCCATGATGCCGGACTACCTCGATCCCAAGCGTTTTCCCTGGGTGTTCTTTGCGGATTCTTTCATGTGGCCCTTTAACAACCAGCACGAGACCGCACGCAATCCCGACGAAGGAGTCTTCATCCCGCTGCAGGAGAAAATGCTGCACCGCTGGATGCAGCAGGAAAACGTTACGAAACTTCCGGCCGATTTTGATGGCTATCTGAAGTTCATCAGCCACGTGCTGGAAGACAATCAAAGCAGAGGCGGCATCGCCATGAAGTTTGAGGTGGCCTACTTTCGGCCGACGACCTTCAGCGATCCTGCCCGCGATGAGGCCGCAGATCTTTACCAGCGCTATGCGGCCGGTGGAATTCCCGGCGAAAAAGGCTACCGCACATTCCAGGATTACATTTTCCGCTATCTCGTTCTGGAAGGCGGCCGCTTGCACCTTCCGGTGCACATTCACACCGCGGTGGGCATCGGCGACTACTTCAACCTGTCGCAGAGCAACATCATGAACCTGGAGAGCGTGCTGCGCGACCCGCGCTACCGGGGCACAACATTTGTCATGATCCACGGAGGTTATCCGCTGGAGCGTGAGGCCATCTGGCTCGCCGCCATGAAGAATGTTTATATGGATTCGTCGTTTGGCGAACTCGCCCAGTATCCCTCGGCTTTCAAAGACACGCTCAAAATGTGGCTGGAGACTTTCCCGGACAAGATCACCTTCGGTACCGACTGTTTCCCGTACAATGAGGTTCTGGGTGCGGAAGAGAGCTACTGGCTGGGCGCGGAATCAACACGAATGGCTCTGGCCGCTGCGCTCGCGGAGATGATTTCAGAAAACGAAATCAACGAAGCCCGGGCGCTCGAGCTTGCCCACGCTTATCTTCATGACACAGCCGTGAAGCTATACGGAGGCAAAGTTCACTAACCAAACCGCGTGCTTGCGAAAATCCAGGTACAAATCCAATGGCAATACAAGTGAAATCCAAGAGTTCAGCTAGCAGAAAAAGGAAAGACAATAAGTCCCACTCGCGGGCGCAACGCGCCGTCGCCAAACATGCGGCCAGCAAGACGCCACTGCAATACATTCCGTGGCACACGATCCCGCTGGAAGAACTGAACCCGCTTCTGCAGCGGCAATTCGTGGTCGGGCAGGAAATTATGCTGGCGCGCGTGCTGTTGAAAAAGGGATGCATCGTTCCCGAGCACAGCCACCATAACGAGCAACTGACTTACATTCTGGACGGAATCTTGAAATTCTGGATCGACGGCACGGAAATTGTCGTGCACGCCGGCGAAGTGCTCTGTATTCCGGCGAACATGCCGCACAAAGCGGAAGCGCTGGAAGACACGGTGGACCTTGACGTTTTCACTCCGCCCCGCGCCGATTGGATCAACAAGAGCGACCAATATCTGCGGGGCCAGAAATAACCCGCCACTCCATGCCGCGCTCCGCCACTTCTGATCGAGACTCGGACAGGCAGGGTAGACCAGTGAGCCCGCCTAAGGCTGGGTTTAGCTTTCGCTGCATCGGATGCTGTTTGCTCAGCGCCACTGCGGCTCGGGATTTTCGTTGCGCGCAGTGCAACAATTTATTGGAGATTACCGACCCGTCGTGGAAGTTATCCAGCCTGAACGCGACCGCTTTGAAATCAATGTGGCGGGAACGCCGTTCCTCCAACGCAACTCTCGACCTGAGCGGCGTCTGGCGGTTCCGCGAACTTTTGCCAGTGCCCGACTCCGTGCAACAGGTCGTCACCTTGCGCGAAGGCAACACTCCACTCTACGAACTTCCTCTGTCATCCCGGATCACTGGTGTGTCCCGGCTCTACGGCAAGCATCAGGGGATGAATCCGACAGGTTCGTTCAAAGATGCGGGCATGACGGTGGCCGCCACCTTTGCGAGGCAAGCAGGATATCGCTGGGTGGCCTGCGCCTCTACCGGCAACACATCCGCGTCCATGGCTGCCTATGCGGCGCGGGGCGGCATGCGCAGCTTGGTTCTCGTGCCCGAGGGAAAAATCTCCTGGAGCAAACTATCGCAGGCGCTCGACTATGGTGCCCTCACCTGCCAACTTCGCACCGACTTCGATGGCTGTCTTCGTCTGCTCCAGGAACTCGTCCGGCGCGCCCCTGTCTATCAACTGAACTCCATTAACCCCTTTCGCCTGGAAGGACAGAAAACTCTCGCCCTTGAATTGCTGGAACAACTAGACTGGCAGCCGCCCGACCACATCGTCCTGCCGGGGGGAAACCTGGGGAATAGTTCTGCGATTGGAAAGGCCCTGCTCGAAATGCTCGACATCGGACTCATCTCGCATCTGCCCAAGTTGTCGGTAATCCAAGCCGAAGGCGCGAATTCCTTGGTGCGCACGTTGCGCGAAGCTGAAGGCAAGCGCTTAATCAGCGTGCCGGCAGAGACTCGTGCCACCGCGATCCGCATCGGCAATCCTGCTTCGTGGGAAAAGGCCGTGAAAGTGATTCAGGCCACCGGCGGCGCCTGTGAGCAAGTCAGCGAAGTGGAGATCGCTCAGGCCAAAGCAGAAATAGGCGCCGAAGGCGTTGGCTGCGAGCCTGCATCCGCCGTCACGCTGGCGGGATTGAAGAAATTGGTGCGACAGGGTTTTGTGAAACCGGATGAAACTGTCGTGCTGGTTCTGACCGGAAATTTGCTGAAGGATCCTGACTTCACCATGGAATTCCATCGCGGCGATCTTTTTCGCGGTACCCCGCACGAGCGCGCAGCCGATTCACTGAAGGCGTTGCGCCACCCTCCCATCGTGCTCGATGCGACGTTAGACGCCGTAATCCAGACCTTGGAGAGGGCCGAGAAATCCGATCCCGCGCACCCTAATGCAAAACCGAACGCCTAAGAAAAGGAAGAGGATGCGGCGATCGCCGCTGCATCTGGCCCTTCCGGCAACCTCGGCCAATCTGGGGCCGGCTTTCGATGCCGCTGCTCTGGCGATGGACCTCTACATCACGATTGATGCCTGGCCCGCATCCGACTTTTCTATCGGGGCTACAGGACGCGATCCGCAAATCTGCCAGACCTTGGAGAATCATCTCATCCTCACCACGTACCGCGAGGTTCTCCAAAACCAAGCCGCCGAAGTTATTCCGCTCTCGCTGCGCATCAAGAACGATATTCCCATCGGCAAAGGCTGCGGCTCCTCGGCCGCGGCGCGCCTGGCCGGGATCGCGTTGGCCAATCACTTCGGCCAAATGCGGTGGACCGACTCGCAGATTGTCGGCGAGGCTTCGCGGCGCGAGCACCATCCCGATAACGCCTCCGCCTGCTGGATGGGTGGTCTCACCGTGGCGCGCATGTCGGGAGATGCCGAGGCCCAAGTGGTCAGCATCAAACCGAAAGGGAAGTGGCCGCTGCTGCTCGCCGTGCCGGACCAGGTCCTATCCACGAAAGAAGCCCGCCGGGCGCTCCCGGCGCAGTATTCCCGCGCCGATGCCGTGGTAAACATCCAGAATTCCATGTTGCTGCTGGCTGCATTTATGCAAGGGCGCCATGAATTGCTCGCATCCGCCCTCGAAGATCGTATCCACCAGCCGTATCGTGCTCCGCTCTGTCCGTTACTGCCCTGCCTGCAGGAACTGACAGGGAAGCCGGGGATTCTGGGTGCGGCCCTCAGTGGTGCGGGTCCCTCGGTCGTGGTTTTTCTTGATCCTCGAGTATCGGCGCAGAAGACGGGAAAACTTGTCGCTTCGCATATCGCCGGCAAGGGATTCCGGGCGGAAATTCTTCTCACCTCCATGACTCCTCGTGGAGCTCGGACAAGCCTTCGCCGTCCCCGCATCCAAACGTGAACCCGTGACTGCTCGAGAATTCTTGCATTCCGCTACGCCTGTGGTAGAGTGACGGAAAATGGGCACGGATGTGCCATATCCCTGATCGAATATCCGGGATATTTTAGGTCTTCCCCCCGAATTGAAACTTATCCGTCCCGGTGGTGTTTATTCCATGAGGGGTCGAGGCTTCAGCTGAAGCTCGGGCAAGTCTTTTCAGGGTGAGCGGAGATGAAGTCGAACATGCAATACCGCGTGCAGCCGCGCGAAAGTCTCGTGCAGTCCAACGAGCAAGCCTCGGAGGAGATCCAGAAATTTCTTCGGGCCGTAGACTCTTACCCCGACCGCGTTGCCCAGGAACCCGGGCTCAGCTTCCACCGGCATCTAGCCAATTTCTTCGAAGCTCAATACGATCGTCCGCGGCACTTCATCAAAGCAAGATAACTTAACGACTCGCCGGCGGCACGATGCCATTCATCCGCAGATATTCCACCATCTGTCCGTAGTGGTCGAAGCAATGCGACGCGACGCTGCTTGCCAGTCCCAGCCGCGTCACCGATCCTTCTCCGAACGGACTCTTCAGCGGTTCCACCAGATTCTTTTCGTTCACCGTCTGAATCGCCTTGTGTACATAAGCAAACGAGTTCTTCAGGTAACTTAGAATCTCTGCCTTCGTTTTGACCGACGCCGGTCCGGACTCATCGCCCACGTCCACAGGAACTTTCTCGCTCAGGATGGCCGCGCCAAAAATGTAGTTCACCGCGGCCACGTGCTTTATCTGCTCGCCATAATTGCGCACACCTTTGAATTCACCGTTGGTCGGCGCGAATCCGAACTTGTCTTCCGGCATGGCCTCCGCCGCAGACGTGAACTCATGCTCGACGTTGGTTACGCTATGGTCCAATACCTGGGTGACGGTCCGATGCTCATCCTTCATCTTGTTTTCCTGGGCTGTGCAGACGACTGCCAGCGCCAGAACTGAGAGTGCAAGACAGCCAAATATATTCTTCATCATTACTATTCCCCCTCTGATTGCAATTGGAACGGCCACTGGTGGCTCTTCCAGGCGCGAATCATATAAATCGCCAGGCCCGCCAGCAATATCACCATCGCATACCGGATTTCTTTCTGCCAGTTCGCGCGATTGAACAGAATAAAGACAAATCCCGCAATCGCGACGAGCGCCGGCACCGGATAGAGCCACATGCGGAACGGACGCACCACATCCGGCCGCGTCACTCGAAACACCATCAGCCCAATCGCCTGTACCAGAAACTGCAGAATTAAGCGAATAACCACCAAAGCCGCGATCGCGTCCCTGAGCCGCAGAAAGCAGAACGCCGCCGCTACCACTCCGAGTGATAGTAGCGAAACATGTGGGAAGCGGTACACTGGATGCACCTTGGCAAACGCCTTGAAATAGTTTCCATCCAGCGCAGCCGCATACGGAACCCTCGAATAGCCCAGCGTTAGCGAGAAGACCGATGCAAATGCGGTCACGATTACAAGCCCCGTCACTAACCGCGCTGCCCACGGCCCATAAATCCTCTGCATAAACAATGACACAACGTACAATCCGTTGTTGCTCTGTCCTGCCTGGAGCATCTCCCGCCAGGGAACCACGGCCAGAATGCACAAGTTCATCATTAGATATAGACAGGCCACGATCAGAATGGAAAGCAGCAATGCCCGCGGAATGTTCCGCGTCGGATCCTTTATTTCATCACCCAGGTAACAAACATTGTAGTAGCCCCAGTAATCATAGGTAGCCACCAGAAGGGCTCCGCCCAACCCAGTAAAGAATCCGCGCGAAAGAGTGAAGGCGCCCGGCGGGAAATCGAACGCCCGGGCGGCATTGAAGTGTGTGAGCCCGGCGAAAATAATCCATCCGATCGTTCCCATCACACCCAGCCATAATACTTCCGACAGGCGCCCAATCACCGTGATCTGCCGATAGAGCAACAACACCGTGAAGAAGCAGATGACCACCGCTAGCGCGGTCCCCGGCGTCACAACCCAGCTTACCTGCAGTGATCCAGCCCATGGGATGGGCAACGCTGCGCTGTGTGCGGCGTATACCGTCTCCAGGCCGGGCCAGTAATAGGCAGCGTAGCCTGCCAGCCCGA
>Ga0187847_10000311_pt1 | contig 57175 bp, 53 predicted proteins | sample June2016WEW_4_10_FD_132458 | JGI IMG/M metagenome (GOLD analysis project Ga0187847, IMG submission 132458) | Peatland microbial communities from SPRUCE experiment site at the Marcell Experimental Forest, Minnesota, USA - June2016WEW_4_10 | ecosystem: Environmental > Terrestrial > Soil >...
AGAGATTGCTGGACGGGCCTCCTCATCGTCGTCCGAGTTGGCCGAGGTGCTGCTCGAGACGATCAACATCGCCGTCGTGCCGGGCGAAGCATTCGGCACGCCGGGCTTCTTTCGCATGAGCTACGCGCTCGGCGACGAGGGCATCGTCGAGGGTCTCGATCGGTTCAAGAACCTGGTCGGCGCGGGCTGAGGATTCTCGCACCCCTTTAATCTGTCTGGGTCTAACGAAAGGTGAAGCGGTGTCGCGTGTACTGGTAACGGAAGAGATCGCCGAGTCCGGCCTGCAGGAACTCCGTCACGCCGGTCACGAGGTCGACGTGCGCCTCGGGCTCACGCCGGACGAGCTGATCGAGGCGATCGCCGACGCCCACGCGCTGATCATCCGTTCGGCCACCCAGGTGGACGGTGCGACCCTGGCGGCCGCGAAGGACCTCGTCGTGGTCGGGCGCGCCGGCATCGGACTGGACAACGTGGACGTCGACAAGGCGACCGAACTGGGCGTGATGGTGGTGAACGCCCCGCAGTCGAACATCCTCTCGGCCGCCGAGCAGACCATGGCCCTGCTGCTGGCCCAGGCCCGCAACATCCCCCAGGCCCACTCGGCCCTGAAGGGCGGCAAGTGGGAGCGCAGCAAGTGGGGCGGCGTCGAACTCTACGGCAAGACCCTGGGCGTCGTCGGACTCGGCAAGATCGGGGCGCTGGTCGCCCAGCGGGCGATGGCCTTCGGGATGCGCCTCGTCGCCTACGACCCCTACATCAGCGAGGAGCGGGCCCGCCACATGGGCGTGGAACTGATGGACCTCGACACCCTGTTGGCCCAGAGCGACTTCATCACCATCCACCTGCCCAAGAACAAGGAGACGACCAACCTGCTCAACGCGGAGTCGCTGAAGAAGACCAAGGCCGGCGTGCGCATCATCAACGTGGCGCGCGGCGGCATCGTCAACGAGGTCGACCTGGCCGCGGCGATTCGCGACGGTCACGTCCAGGGCGCCGCGCTCGACGTCTTCGAGAAGGAGCCGACCACGGAGTCGCCGCTGTTCGACCTGGCCTCGGTGGTGGTGGTGCCCCACCTCGGCGCCTCGACCGTCGAGGCCCAGGACAAGGCCGGGGTCACGATCGCCGAGCAGGTGAAGCTGGCCCTCGCCGGCGACTTCGTGCCCTACGCCGTCAACGTCTCCGCGGGCGACGTCTCCAACGTCGTGCGGCCCTTCATGGGTCTCGCCGAGGTGCTCGGCCGTTTCATCGGCGGACTGCTCGACGGTGAGCCGGCCGACCTCGAGGTCGTGTACCAGGGCGAGCTGGCCGGTTCGGGGACCAAGATCCTCACGCTGTGCGCCCTGAAGGGACTGCTGGTGGCGACCGGCCACGACGGGGTCTCGTTCGTCAACGCCCCCCAGCTGGCCGCCGAGCACCACCTCACCTACAGCGAGCTCTCGACCGTCGAGTCGCCCGAGTACGTCAACCTGATCACCGTGCGTTCGGGTGAACACGCCGTCTCGGGGACCTTGATGACGATCGGCAGCCGTCTCGAGACCCGCATCGTCGCCGTGGACGCCCACAGCGTCGAGATCCCGCCGGCCGCCTCGATGCTGGTGGTGCGCAACGACGACCGTCCGGGGATGGTGGGCCTCGTGGGCACGGCGCTCGGTCGGGCCGACGTGTCGATCGCCTCGATGGCCGTCGGCCCCGACGCGCAGTCCCAGACGGCGCTGATGGTGCTCTCGACGGTGTCGCCGACGCCGGTGGAGGTGGTCAGTCAGCTACGCGAGACCGATGGGATCGTCGACATCCATCTGATCACCCTTCGCTGAATGGGTCCCGCGTGACGTCGCCCAGCGAGCCGGCCCGTCGCCACGGCCCCAGCCGTCGGCGGGCGGTCATCGAGTGGCTCGTCATCGTGGTCATCGCGCTGGTCTTCTCGCTGCTGGTGCGCACTTTCATCTTCCAGACCTTCTCCATTCCCTCGAAGTCCATGAACCCCACCCTGAAGAAGGGCGACCGGATCGTGGTCGACAAGTTGAGCGTCGAATTCGGCACCATCAACATCGGTGACATCGTGGTCTTCAAGGCGCCCAAGGCCGTCGCGGCCGACTGCGGTGACGACGTCGCCGACCTCGTCAAGCGCGTGATCGGCGTGCCGGGTGATCACCTGACCTCCAAGGGCAATACGATCTACGTCAACGGCAAGGCCCTCGACCAGAAGTGGACCCACTTCGACACCCTCGGTCCGGCCATCAAGCCGGTCACGGTGCCGGCCGGACAGTACTTCATGATGGGCGACAACCACGACAACTCCTGCGACAGCCGCACCTGGGGGACCGTGCCGAAGTCATCGATCATCGGCAAGGTCTTCCTGCGTATCTGGCCGCTCTCGCGGATCAAGTGGTTCTGAGGTGAGAGCCGCTACGAGAAGTAGCTGATGATGTCGACGCGGTCCATGATCTCCTGGGTGATGAGCGGCATGACGTCGAGGGCCGTCATGTTCTCTCGCACCTGCGCCGCGCCCGACGCGCCGGTGATGACCGTCGAGACGTTGGGGTTCTTGGCGCACCAGGCGAGCGAGAACTGGGTCAACGAGACACCGAGTTCGTCGGAAATCACCTTGAGGTCGGCCACCTTCTTGTTGCGCGCGGGGTCGGTGAGCGAGCCCTGGAGCCACTCGTAGCCGGGCAGTGACGCGCGTGAGCCCTCCGGGATGCCGTTGAGGTACTTGCCGGTCAGCAGTCCCGACGCCAGGGGGGACCAGATCGTGGTGCCCAGTCCGATGTCCTCGTAGAGTCGGGCGTACTCCTTCTCCACCCGGTCACGCCACAGGATGTTGTACTGGGGCTGCTCCATGAGCGGCTTGTGCAGGTGGTGACGGTCCGCGATGTCGTAGGCGGCGCGGATCTCGTCGGCGGTCCATTCCGACGTGCCCCAGTAGAGGGCCTTGCCCGACGAGACCATGTCGCTCATCGCCCAGACCGTCTCCTCGATCGGCGTCTTAGGGTCGGCGCGGTGACAGAACACCAGGTCCACGAAGTCCAGTCCGAACCGCTCGAGCGAGCCGTCGATGGCCTGGCTGAGGTACTTGCGGTTGAGGGTGTTGCGCATATTGACGCCGTCGTGGATGCCCCAGAACAGCTTGGTGGAGACGACGTACTCGTGGCGCTCCCAGCCGAGGTCGCGGAAGGCCTGGCCCATGACCCGCTCGGACTCGCCGGCGGAGTAGGCCTCGGCGTTGTCGAAGAAGTTGACGCCCGCCTCCTTGGCCGCGCTGAGGCATTCGGCGGCCTGGTCGGCCGTCTCGAGCTGGCTCTTGTTGCCGAAGGTCACCCACGAGCCGAACGACAGGACGCTGACGCGCAGCCCCGATCGGCCCAGGCGGCGGTATTCCATCTCTGCCATGTGTTCTCCTTTGCGACCGGCGCGGGTGGCGACAGTTAGTCGGCGGGGCTTTCGGCGACCGTGGGCCACTCGTCGTAGGTGACGGGGTCCGAGTTCTTCGGTCGTTTCACGAGCACGATCACCCCGGCCACGGCCGCGGTGAGTACCAGGAGGAACATCATCTTAAGGAGTGCTTTTAGTAGGCCCACGGAGACACAGGCTAGTCCCTGTGGACATTGGCGGTCCGCGATGTACAATGAGAACGTGACCAGCACGCCGAGTGTCGAGCTACTACTGAGATAGGGCGAGCTCACGTTCGTCCGACCCCCCGCGTCCGCGGGGGTTTTTTGTTTCTGCGGTGATGACGAAAGGATCGAGATGGCGAGCAGCAACCAACGGCCGAGCCCCATGGCCTTCGACAAGTACCGCGCCACGGTGCCGGTGGACCTGCCCGACCGCACCTGGCCCGACCGGCGCCTGGCCCGGGCGCCGCGCTGGTGCAGCGTCGACCTGCGCGACGGCAACCAGGCCCTCATCGACCCGATGGACTTAGAGCGCAAGAACGCCATGTTCGCCCAGCTGGTCACCATGGGCTTTAAGGAGATCGAAGTGGGATTCCCGAGCGCCAGCCAGCCCGACTTCGACTTCGTGCGCCACATCATCGACAACGACCTGGTGCCCGAGGACGTCACCATCCAGGTGCTAACCCAGTGCCGTGAGGACCTGATCCGGCGCACCTACGAGTCTCTCCACGGGGCCCGTCGCGCCATCGTGCACTTCTACAACTCCACCTCCACTCTGCAGCGCCGGGTCGTCTTCGGCCTCGACACCGCCGGCATCACCAAGATCGCGACCGACGCGGCGAGCGTCTGTCGCTCGCTCGAGTCGACCTCGCCCGAGACGGAGTTCCTCTACGAGTACTCCCCGGAGAGCTTCACCGGGACCGAGCTGCCGTACGCGCTCGAGATCTGCAACGAGGTCGTCCACGTCATCGACCCCTCGCCGCAGCGGCCGCTGATCCTCAACCTGCCCGCGACCGTCGAGATGTACACGCCCAACCTCTACGCCGACGCCATCGAGTGGTTCCTGCGCCACGTCCATCGCCGCGACAGCGTCGTGCTCTCGCTGCACCCCCACAACGACCGCGGCACCGCGGTGGCCGCGGCCGAGCTCGGGGTGCTGGCCGGCGCCGACCGGGTCGAGGGCACGCTCTTTGGCAACGGCGAGCGCACCGGCAACGTCGACGTGGTGACCCTGGCCCTCAACCTCTTCTCCCAGGGGGTCGACCCCGAACTCGACATCCGCGACATCGACAAGGCGCGCCACGTGGCCGAGTACGCGAACCGACTGCCGGTGCACATGCGTCACCCCTACGTCGGCGAGCTGGTCTACACGGCCTTCTCCGGCTCCCACCAGGACGCCATCAAGAAGGGCATGACCGCCATCGGCGATCAGTACGACGTCTGGGAGGTGCCGTACCTGCCCATCGATCCCAAGCACACCGGGCGCACCTACGAGGCGATCATCCGCGTCAACTCCCAGTCGGGCAAGGGTGGCGTGGCCTACCTCCTGAGCGCCGAGCACGGCCTCGACCTGCCGCGAGCGATGCAGGTGGAGTTCTCGCGCCAGGTCCAAGAGTTGACGGAGTCGTCGGGGACCGAGATCTCCCCGGCGCAGATCTGGGACGTGTTCACCACCACCTACCTGCCCGAGAACCCGACGATCCAACTGCTCTCGAGCGAGGTCTCCGCCGACCAGAACCACACACGCATCTTCGCCCAGGTCGTCGTCAACGGCCAGCACGTCACCGTCAAGGGCGAGGGCAACGGCCCCATCGACGCCATGATGGCCGGACTTCGCAACGAGATGGATATCCGTTTCAGCGTGCGCGACTACCACGAGCACGCCCTCACCGCCGGATCGGAGGCGTCGGCCGTGGCCTACGTCGAGGCCCAGGGGGAGGACGGCGCGACCTGGTGGGGCGTCGGCATGAGCTCCTCGATCCTCGACGCGTCGCTCGAGGCAGTGATATCCGCGGCCAATCGCCGACGTTGAACGTCGCCAGGGTTAGCCTGGTCCGATGGCATTTCAGTCGTGGTTCGTCGCCCTGGGTTGGGTCGCGGTCGCCCTGGGGCTCGTTTCGACGCTCGCCCAGCACCGCCGGGCGGCCACGCTCGGCGTCGAGGGTATCTCCCTCGCGACCTGGTTCACCTTCTTGCTGCTGGGCAGCTTCTGGATTTCGTACGGCCTTAAGGAGCACTCGTGGATCATCGTCATGGGCAGCCTCATCGTCTGGCCGTGGCAGTTCGCGGTCGTGATTCGCCTGCAACCGTGGCTCCAGTGGCGCATCCCGCTGCGCTGCGCGCTCTTCATCGCGGCCAGCTGCGTGGTGCCGACAGTGCTCGGCGGCTGGTCGGTGGGCGTGTTCGGGGCCGGTGTCGCGATGGTGATCAACCGGATGCCCCAGCTTACGAAACTCGTTCGCCAGCGTGACGCGACGGGCGTGTCGGCCGGGGCCTGGACCCTCTCGGTGCTCGGCTCGTGCCTGTGGATCCTCTACTACGTCGAGTTCCGTCTCGTGGCCGCACTGGTCGCGACGTGCGCGGCCGCGGTGACCAACGTGATGATCGCGCTCCTGGCGAGCTGGCGCCATCGCCAGAGCCGTGACGCCACGGTGCGCGACGAGGTCTTCAGTTCCGCCGCCGCGAACTTCGCGACGTAGGGCGGCCACTCCGCTCGTCGACGGCGCAGCGGGGTATGCCACAATGCACGGGTGAGATGAAGCGAGGAGAGCGCAGTGGCCGTTTGTTCGAAATGTGGGACCGACGTAGGTTCCGATCAGAAGTTCTGCCCGACCTGCGGAGCCGCGATGTCGAGTTCGCCCGGCGACCTGGCCCCGATGCCCACGTTGTCCGAGACGTCGGGCGCCGGTGCCATCAACGACCTCGCGGGATTCTGGTGGCGGGCCCTCAGCTTCATCCTCGACTCGATCGCGGTGCTCATCTTGAGCGAACTGCCGGCGCGCCTCTTGAAGGTCGGTTTCTATCCGACGGTGCTGATCTCGATCGCCGTGATCTTCCTGTACTGGTACCTCTTCGTGGCCTTTCGCGGGGGACAGACGCTCGGCATGAGGATCGTGGCCGTGCGGTGCGTGAACATGGATGGCCTCGGGCCGGTCGACGCGAAGCAGTCGGCCATACGGGCCGGCTTCTACAGCCTCTTGGTGCTGGTCGGGAGCCTCTACCACTACCACACGTACACCCACCCCACGACGGCCCAGACGAGGAAGGCCGGCGAGGAGGCGTTCGTCCTTTTCCTACTCCTCGTCCCGCATCTCGTCGACCTATTGTGGGCCGCCTGGGACAAGAACAAACAGACGCTGCACGACAAAGTCGCCCGCACCGTCGTGATCCGTTCGAAGTTCAACTGAGCATCGGGTAATTCAGAGAGGTTCGTCGCGCCGGGTGGCGGCCCTCGCCGCGGTACGCAATAGTGACGAGTCCGAACTGATGCCGACGAAGGAGTAGCCCCGTTCGTTCAAGCCCTCGACCTGTTCGCCCGACGTCGCGAGGATGCCCGCGGCCACGTGGTTGTTGCGACAGGCCTCGCTCACGCGGTGCAGGGCGTCGAGATAGTCCGAGGACTCGAACTGGCCCGGAATGCCCAACGAGGCGCTGAGGTCGTTGGGCCCGACGAAGAGCACGTCCACGCCCGGGATGGCCGCGATCTCCTCGACGTTAATGAGTGCCTGGAGGGTCTCGATCTGCACGACGCTCAATACGGATGCGTTCACCTGGGACGGGTCGCGACCGTCGCCGCCGAACTGGCGGCCCCGGTTGTAACCGGCGATGCCCCGGTCGCCGCTCGGCGGATACCACAGGTGCGCCAGCGCCTCGACGACCTCCTCGGGCCGTTCGAGGCGGGGGAACATCACGCCGTAGGCGCCCAGGTCCAGGACGTGGCCGGCGCGGATGCGCTCGGCCGACTCCGTGCGCACGAGTACCGGCACGTCGTGGACCGCCCCGGCGAGGATCTGCCCGACCAGGGCCTCCTCGCCGCCGGCGCCGTGCTCGAGGTCGACGAGCAGCCAGTCGAACCCGCTCAGCGCGCACACTTCGGCCGCGAGCACCGAACCGAGATTGAGGAAGGTCCCCCGGGTGGGGGCGAGGGATCGGACCCGTTCGAGCAGCGACGTCATCGCGCGCCGTTCGAGGTGGCGTCGCTCCGCGCACCGATGTTGGACATGTCTCTGCTTTCGTAGGACGAACTGGTTTGAATTAGTCTGCCATTGCGGGCCGCCAGTCGCAATAAGGTCCCGCCGTCAACGAACGAGTCAGCGAGGCGCCAGGCCGTGAGCCCATCATCGATCGCCAGCGTCGAGATCACCCCGGTGGCCTTTCGCGATCCGCCGTTGCTCAACGCGGTGGGGGTGCACGAGCCCTTCGCCATCCGCTCGGTGATCGAGGTGACGACCGACGACGGGGTCAGCGGGCTGGGCGAGTCCTACGGCGACCTCGAGCACCTCGAGCGGCTCCGTCTCGTCGGCGACGAACTGCTCGGTGTCGACGTCTTCGCCACCAACCGGGCCTTCGATAGCGCGGCGAGCACCCTGGCGGGGGCCGTCGGACGCGACGGGCACGGACTGACCGGCGCGATCAGCCACCGGGGCACGGTCATGCGCACCTACGCCGCCTTCGAGGTCGCCTGCCTCGACATCCAGGGCAAACTGCTCGCCCGACCGGTCAGCGACCTGCTCGGGGGCAGCGTGCGCGCGTCGGTCCCGTACTCGGCCTACCTCTTCTACAAGTGGGCCGGCCACCCCGGCGCCGCGCCCGACCGCTTCGGCGAGGTGCTCGACGGCGACGCCATCGTCGAGCAGGCCCGCTGGATGCTCGACGAGTACGGCTTCACGGCGATCAAGCTCAAGGGAGGGGTGCGCCCGCCCGACGAGGAGGTGGCCGCGATACTGGCGTTGCGCGACGCCTTTCCCGAGATACCGCTGCGCCTCGACCCCAATGCGGCCTGGACGGTCGAGACGTCGATCCGGGTGGGCCAGCGCCTCGAGGGGGTCCTCGAGTACCTGGAGGACCCCACGTCGGGCCAGGTCGCGATGGCGCGGGTGGCGCGAGCGGTCTCGATGCCGCTCGCGACCAACATGTGCGTCGTCGGCTTCGAGGACCTGGCCTCGGCGATCGCCCGGGGATCGGTGGGCGTCATCCTCTCGGACCACCACTACTGGGGCGGCCTGCGCCGGGTCCAGGGGCTGGCGGCCATCTGCGAGACCTTCGGGCTCGGGCTCTCGATGCACTCCAACTCGCACCTGGGCATCAGCCTGGCCGCGATGACGCACGTGGCGTCGGCGGTGCCCAACCTCACGTACGCCCTGGACACCCACTGGCCCTGGAAGGATGAGGACGTGATCGCGCCCGGCGTGCTCGAGTTCCACGCCGGGTCGGTGCGCGTGCCCACCACGCCGGGCCTCGGTGTCGAACTCGACCGCGAGGCACTCGAGCGACTCCACCGCCAGTACCTCTCGTGCGGCATCGTCGAGCGCAGCGACACCGCCTACATGCGCCAGGTGGACCCCTCCTTCGACCCGAGCCCCGCCCGCTGGTGAGGGTCGTCGGCTACGCCTACCCCTGGGACTACGAGGGTGACCCCGGTGCGGCCGAGCGATCGCGCGAGACCGGCGTCGACGCCGTCGCGCTGGCCGCCTCGTACCACGCGACCCGGGCCGCGAGCCCCCTGCATCCGACCAGACGTCTGCTCGACGTGGCCGAGTCGGCCTGTTACGTCCCCGTGCGCGACGGGGCCTGGCGCGGCCACCGCCTCGCCCCCCGGCGTCCTTCGTGGACCAACGACGGCGACCTGTTCGCCACCGCCGCGCGCCAACTGGTCGACGTCGGTCTCGAGGTCGAGGCGTGGATCGTGCTCACGCACCACGACCAGTTCGGCCAACGTCATCCCGACCTCGTGGTGCGCAACGCCTTCGGTGACCGTTACGACTACGCGCTCTGCCCGAGCGCCGACGACGTGCGCGAGTACTGCGTCACGCTCGTTCGCGAGATCGCGCGGGACCCGTCCATCGGGGGCGTCGTGCTCGAGGCCTGCGGCCCGATGGGGCTCGAGCACGCGACCCTGCACGACAAGAGCGAGTTCGCGTGCTGGAGCCCGACGGCGCAGCGGCTGCTCGCGATCTGCTTCTGCGCGCGCTGTTGTCGGGCCTTGGCCGACCTGGGAATCGACGTGGATCGACTTCGCCACCTCGTGCGTGAGGGCGTCGACGGCACTTTCGAGTCCGTCGAGGAGGCGCTCGGCGAGGAACTGGCCGAGCCGGTGGCCACCTACCGAGGCGACCTCGCCGCGAGCCTGCGCCGAGAGATCGCCCAGGGCCTTCGTGCGACGCCCCGCGATCTCGCGGTGACAGTGCACGCGTCGGGCGACCGCTGGGCGACGGGCGCCTTCAGCGCGCCCGGCGAGTCGTCAACGCTCGCGGACGTGGACACCGTCGTCGCCAACTGCTGGGACGGCGACCGGGCGCGTCACGAACTGGGATCGCTCAGCCAGCTCCTGCGCGGTCGATGCGCGCTCGGGGCCTACCTGCGCCTCGACCGGGGCTGGCAGGACGGGACCATCGACGCGACCCTCGCCCGGTACGCTCGCTCGGGGATGACCGAACTGCACCTCTACCACCTCGGCCTGGTGTCGCAGCCAGGTCTCGATCTAGCCCGGCGCCTCGCGCGCGCCGGACGCTCACTGGCCGCGCCGGACGGACGGGGGCCGCGGTGAGCGAACGGATACTGATCACGGGCGCCGCCGGCAAGATCGGCACGCTGCTGCGTCGCTCGCTGCGCCGCGAGGACCGTTTCCTGCGCCTGGTGGACATCGCCGAGCAGACCCCGCTCGACGCCGGCGAGTCGGGTGAACTGGTGACGGCATCGATCACCGACCAGGCGGCCATGGACCGGGCCAGTGACGGTATGGACGCCGTCGTCCACCTCGGCGGACTCGCCTCGGGCGGCTTCACCTGGGACGAGTACCTCGACGTGAACATCAACGGGACCCGCGTCGTCTTCGAGGCGGCCCGCCGAGCCGGCGTCACCAGGGTGGTCTTCGCGAGCAGCAACCACGCCGTCGGATTCCACCCGATCACTGCGGGCGAGATCGTGCCCGACTACCTCTTCGCCCGTCCCGACTCCTTCTACGGCGTGTCCAAGGCCGCCGGTGAAGCGCTCGGCACCCTCTACCACGACCGCTACGGCATCGACGTGGTCTGCCTGCGGATCGGTTCCTACCTGTTGGAACCGGAAGCGACGCGAAATCGGTGGAGCTGGCTCTCGCCGGGGGACTGCGTGCGACTCTTCGACGCGGCCATCAGCGCCGCGTCGCCCGGCTTTCGCGTCGTGTGGGGGGTATCGGCCAACCGCGACGGCATACTCTCGCTGAAAGAAGGGTTCGCGATTGGCTACCGTCCCCAGGACGACGCCGCGAACTTTGGCGAGCTGTCCGACGGGCCGGGGGACGCCGCGCGGTGGCGATTCGTCGGCGGGTCCTTCACGGCGCCCGGGTTCGACCGCGACGGCCCCTGACCGGGCGACGCTAGGCCCAGCCCATCTCCTCGAGACGGGGATCGCTGATACCGAAGTGGTGGGCCACTTCGTGGATGACCGTCTTGCGCACCTGGGCCCGCACGTCCTCCTCGCTGAAGCAGACGCGGCAGATGGCTCCCTGGTACAGCGTGATCCGGTCGGGCATCACGCCGCTGTAGGTGAGCGGTCCGCGCTTGGTGAGGGGCACGCCTTCGTAGAGCCCGAAGAGGGCCCGGCCCTGCGCCTCGTCCTCGACGATGATGGCCACGTTCTCCATCTGCGACGCCAGCTCGGGCGGCAGGGTGGCCAGGGCCTCGCCGGCCAGTTCCTCGAAGCGTTCATCGGAGACGACGTACACCATGGCAGCGTACCGGTGGCCTGTCGACGCCGCGCCGCCGGCGCGATCACGACGGGCGGCTACTCGAAGCCGACGTCCACCACCTTGTCCGAGTAGACGTACTTGCCTCCGCGCAGCCACGAGCAGCCGGCCGCGAGCAGGCAGAAGAGGACCGCCGAGTCACAGGCGGCGCGCAGCCCGGTGCGAAAGGGCGCCAGGATGATGGAGGGGAAGAACTTGCGCCCGAGCACCGTGTGGCGCGCGGCCGGCGAGAGGTTCGCGATCACGTGGGCGCCCAGCAGGTGCTGGATCGGGTTGTCGCCGAGGAAGGAGGCGAAGAGCGTCGAGACAGGCGGCAGGTGTGCGGCGTGGCGCGCCGCCGCGAGCGGCACCCCCTGAGCGCTCAGCCCGTGCAGCAGCGCGCCGGGCAGACCCGTGGAGAGCCCGATGATCATCAGGGTGAAGAAGACGCCGATGGAGAGCACCTGACCGGAGTTCTGGAAGGTGGAGTTCATGCCCGATCCGACGCCGCGATGCTGCGGTGGCAGGCTGTTCATCACGCCGGCGCGGTTCGGCGCGGCGAAGGCGCCCATCGCGAGGCCGTTGAGCAGCAACAGCAGTCCGAAGGCCCAGTAGTTGAAGTTGACCGGCAACAGTTCGAGCAGGGCGAAGGCCAGCGCCGCGACGAGCATGCCGCCGGTGGCGAAGGGCCGTGATCCGAAGCGGTCCGAAAGGTAGCCCGAGAGAGGTCCGGCGATGAGGAATCCCGTGGTGAGCGGCAGCATCGCGATGCCGGCCCACAGTGGCGTGCGCGCGAAATCGTAGCCGTGCAGCGGCAGCCAGATGCCCTGGAGCCAGATCACCAGCATGAACATCAGTCCGCCGCGTCCGAGCGAGGAGAGGAAACTCGAGATGCTGCCCGCGGTGAAGGCCCGGATCCGAAAGAGGGAGAGCCGGAACATCGGGTCGGGCGAGTTGATCTCGATGCGACAGAAGATCGCCAGCAGGATGACGCCGATCGCAGCGCAGGTGAGAACGAAGGGGCTCAGCCAACCCATGGCCTGACCGGCGTGGGGCTGGATCCCGTAGGTCACCGACACCAGGATCGCGACGAGGCCCAGCGCGAAGGTGACGTTGCCCGGCCAGTCGATGGAGCGGTCGACGGTGCGCGGGATCTCCTTCAGTTTCTTGTAGGCCCAGACGGTGCCGAAGAGGCCGATGGGCACCGAGACCAGGAAGATGAGCCGCCACTGGATCGGCGCCAGGACGCCGCCGAGCATCAACCCGATGAACGATCCGCTGATGCCGGCGATCTGGTTGATGCCGAGCGCCATGCCGCGCTGGTGCTCGGGGAAAGCGTCGGTCAGGATGGCCGCGGCGTTGGCGATCAGCAACGCCGCGCCCACACCCTGGAAGAGCCGCATGATCACCAGCCAGAGGGCCGCCGCCGTGCCGGACATCCACGTGATCGTGAGCAGCAGCGAGAAGAAGGTGTAGACGACGAAGCCGAGGTTGTACATACGCACCCGGCCGTACATGTCACCGAGGCGGCCGAAGCTGACCACCAGCACGCTGGTGACGACCATGAAGCCGAGGATCATCCAGAGCAGGTAGAAGCTGTTCGACGGCGACAGCGGATCGATGTGGATGCCCCGGAAGATGTCGGGCAGCGCGATGAGCATGATGGAGATGTCAATCGTCGCCATCAGCATCCCGAGCGTCGTGTTGGACAGCACGACCCACTTGTAGCGGTCACCGGTGCCCGTGTTGAGCGGCAACGGCCGGTCGTCGATCTCCTTGGCGTCAACCATCGCGTGCCCGGTGAGGTGATTCGAGCGGGGGGCCCAGGACGAGGGTCGACCTAGTCGTTCGACGTACCCTTCGCCTCGGGTGTCGGCGCGAGCGGCTCCGACGCGACGGGGCCATCGCTGGTGCGGTCCATCCCGGGACGTCCGGCGAGGTCGCGCGCCAGGGGCGGGTCGTACGGATTCTTCTCGAACGTCTCGACGGGCTCGGCGAACGTGCGCGAGAAATAGCGCGAGAGCAGGTAGCTCACGGCCGCCGACGCGAAGAGACCGAGGCCGAAGATCACGAAACCAAGTGCCTCCAGGGCCCGACCGGGGGTGTGGGAGTGGCCCTCGATCGCGAAGCCGACGAGGAAGACGGCGGCACCGAGAACGACGACCGCTTCGGCGGCGTAGAGGTCATGGTCGAGACGGCGCCCAGTGCCAAACCTGTCCTCGTTCACGGCCCTCGCCTTTCTCTGTCACGCCACGGCACCGTCGCACTGGGACGATTAACCAACATCCTAGAAGCCGCCCTCACGTGGCCAACGCTGGGCCGTGGAGTGATGACTAGAAGTTGGAGTTTCCGGCGGCGTAGTCGGACGAGACCGTGGCCACCACGGGTCGAATCACCGACGCGGCGTTCGTGATGAGGCCGAGTTCGCGGTTGTAGTCCAGGGATGACGTGGAGAAGTTCTCGCTGCCCACGAAGACCCGCCCCGTCGTGGCGCTGCAGTCGGCGCAGATCACCTTGGCGTGGATGTACACCTGGTTCGACTCGAGCACGTGCACGTGAACGCCCGCGGCGGCCAGTTGGGCCAGCGCCGAGTGCCAGGACGAGCTGTAGGTCATGGCGACCTCGACGTCGACGCCCCGTCGGGCCGCGGCCTCGAGGGCCGATTCGATGGTGGTCGAGTCCATCTCCTCGGCCTCCACGAGCAGTGTGTGCCGGGCCGATCCGATGAGGGCCACGAGGCCCGCCGTCGATCCCGGGCTCCAGATGAGGTCGCCGCTGCCGGTGCCGAGCGGCGCGCTTCGGTGCACGAAGTCGTCGTCGAACGTCGCGCTCGCGGCTCTAACGTCGCGGGCGTTGTGGTCGAGCACCCAGAAATCTCGCGTCGACGAGTAGTACTGCGCCGTGAGGTTGCCGGTACCCACGTAGAGGGAGGAGCCGTCGATGACGAGGTACTTGGCGTGAAAGATCTGCGAGTTCGGCGCCCACGCGACGTGCACGCCGCCCCGAGTGAGGGCCTGCGCCGCGGGCGTGTTGACGCTCCTGATCCCGTACTCCGAGTCGAGTATCACCCGCACGCTTACGCCGGCCTTCGCCCGGGCGACGAGGTCCGACACCATCGTCGAATCCTCGAGTTCGTACATCGACAGTTCGATGGTGTGACGGGCGCTGGCGATGGCGTGGTCTAGGAACCCGTAGCCGGCGGCCGGTTCGACGTAGGTGCGCAACGTGGTCGACGCGCCGGCCACCGCGCTCGGGGCCACGACGAGCGCCGCGAGCGCGGTGGCCGCGAGGCCCCGCATGGCGCGGGAACGGACCACGCGCGGTCGGGGGAACCGCGTCGCGCGTGGGCTGGTCTGGGGCATCGGTCGGGCTCCTTGACCTCGGGGATGTGGGCGCACGTTACTCCAGCGCTTCCTCGAAGGGTTGTCGAGGGTTCGCGCCGGCCTAAAGAACGTGACCGGCGTCGTCGAAGATGCCGGTTAGGGTCGGCGCGAGGCAGGACCGTTCGTAGGCGGTGATGGCCTCTTCGCGGCGCATCGTGAGCCCGATGTCGTCCCACCCGTTGAGCAGCCTTTGACGGGTCATCGGGTCGAGCGCAAAGGTGCGCAGCCAGCCCGCCTCGGGTACTTCGATTCGCAGATGTTCGACGTCCACGACGACCAATCGGCTCGGTTCGTCCTTCACCAGTTGCATCAGTTGGTCCACGTCATTCGCATCGAGCACCACGGTCACGAGGCCCTGCTTCGCCGAATTGTTGCGAAAGATGTCGCCGAAGGACGGCGAGACCACGGCCTCGAAGCCGTAGTCCATCAGCGCCCACACCGCGTGCTCCCGCGATGAACCGGTGCCGAAGCGAGGACCGGCCACCAGCACCGTCGCGCCCACGAACTGCGCGCGGTTGAGCACGAAGTCGGGGTCGTCGCGCCACTCGGCGAACAGGCCACGACCGAATCCGGTGCGCTCGACTCGCTTCAGCCAGTCCGACGGGATGATCTGGTCGGTGTCGACGTCCGATCGTTCCAGGGGAACGGCGCGACCCTCGATGATCGAGACCGGTTTCACGGGTTCACCTCGTCGGGGCTGGCGAAGCGCCCCTTGATCGCGGTGGCCGCGGCCACGACGGGCGAGACGAGGTGGGTGCGGCCGCCGCGCCCCTGGCGACCCTCGAAGTTGCGGTTGGAGGTCGAGGCGCAACGCTGGCCCGGTTTGAGCGTGTCGGGATTCATGCCCAGGCACATCGAACAGCCCGGTTCGCGCCACTCGAAGCCGGCCGACACGAAGATCTGGTCGAGGCCCTCGTTTTCGGCCTGGCTCTTGACGCGGTGCGAGCCGGGCACGACGAGCGCGCGGACGTCGGGGGCGACGTGGTGGCCCTTCGCCACTGCGGCCGCCGCGCGCAGGTCCTCGATCCGCGAGTTGGTGCACGAACCGATGAAGACCACATCGACCGCTATCTCGCGCAGGGCGGTCCCCGGCTCGAGGCCCATGTAGGCCAGGGCCCGCTCGGTCGCTTCGCGTTGGTCGGGGTCGGCGATCGAGGTCGGTGCCGGCACGACGCCGTCGAGCGACACGACCTGGGCCGGATTGGTGCCCCACGTGACGAAGGGAACGAGGGTCGAAGCGTCGAGCGTGACCTCGGCGTCAAAGACCGCATCGTCGTCGCTGACGAAGGTGCGCCAGCGATCACAGGCCGCGTCGAACTCATCGCCCTCGGGCACACCGGGCCGACCCCGCAGGTACTCGATCGTTGTCTCGTCCGTCGCGACCAGACCGGCCCGAGCGCCGGCCTCGATGCTCATGTTGCATACCGTCATGCGTCCCTCCATGGACAGCGACCGGATCGCCTCGCCGCGGTACTCGATGACGTGGCCGGTCCCGCCTCCGGTGCCGAGGCGACTCACAATCGCGAGCGCGACGTCCTTGGCGCTCACGCCCGGTGGCAGCTGGCCCTCGACGGTCACGGCCATGGACTTGGCCCGCTGCTGGGGCAGGGTCTGGGTCGCCAGCACGTGCTCGACCTCGCTCGTGCCGATGCCGAAGGCCAGGGCGCCGAAGGCGCCGTGGGTCGAGGTGTGCGAATCGCCGCACACGATCGTCATGCCCGGCTGGGTGACGCCGAGTTCGGGACCGATGACGTGGACGATGCCCTGGTTCTCGTGGCCGCGCGGGAACAGGGTGATGTCGAACTCCGCGCAGTTCTCCTCGAGGGCCTCGAGCTGGCGGCGAGAGATGGGGTCGGCAATCGGGGTGGACAGGGGATCGGTCGGCACGTTGTGGTCGGCGGTCGCCAATGTGCGATCGGGCCGACGCACCGTGCGTCCGTTGAGGCGAAGACCGTCGAAGGCCTGCGGGCTCGTCACTTCGTGCACGAGGTGCAGGTCGATGTAGAGAAGGGTCGGCTCGCCCTCGGGCGAGGCAACGACGTGCTCGTCCCAAATCTTGTCGTAGAGAGTCCGTCCGGCCACGATCTAGCGCAGGCCCACGATTTTGACGCGCAGCACGCCCGAGGGGGCCTCGTACTCCACGACCTCGCCCACCGAGTGCTCGAGCAGGGCCTCACCGAGTGGCGAGGTCGGAGAGGCGACCAGCACGCCGTCGGGCTTCTCCTCGATCGATCCGATGAAGAACTCCTGGAATTCGTCGTCGCCGTCGCCCTCGTAGACCACGCGCACGATCGAGGCGTACTGGACGGCATCGGCGTGCTCGTCACGTTCGACGATCTCGTGATTGCGGATGACGTAGTCGATCTGACGGATGCGCGATTCCAGCTTGCCCTGCGCGTCCTTGGCGGCGTGGTAGTCACCGTTCTCCGAGAGATCGCCCATCAGGCGGGCCGACTCGATGGTGCGCGCAATGGAGGTGCGGCCCACCGTCGTGAGCTCTAGGTACTCGGCCTCGAGCTTGTCGAGGGTCTCTTGGGTGATGCGGTGGATCTCGCCGGCCATGGCCCAACCTTCGTCGTGGAGAAGGCCAAATTCTACCGCGCCCCCTTAATTGTTCTCCCTCGGGTTTGCTCGTGCGCGCGTGGGCGAGCAAACTGGGACAACGCAAGGAGGACTGTCGTGAGCAATCAGGGCAACTACCGCGTCGCCGTGCTCGGTGGCGACGGCATCGGACCGGAGGTGACGGCGGCCGCCCTGGACGTCGTGCGCAGCGCCGGCGTCGAGCTCGACACGACGTCATTCGACTTAGGGGCCGCCCGTTACCTGCGCGACGGCGTGGTGCTGGATGACGACACCCTCGAGCAACTGCGAGGCTTCGACGCGATCCTGCTCGGCGCGATCGGGCCGGCCATTGGCGACACCCGCATCCCCGGCGGCGTCCTCGAGCGGGGACTCCTGTTGCGCCTGCGATTCGGGCTCGACCTCTACATCAACTACCGGCCCTTCTGGGGCGTGGCCGGATCGATCGCGGCCGGTTGCGAGTTCGCCATCGTGCGTGAGAACACCGAGGGGCCCTACGTCGGCGAAGGCGGCGTGCTCCGCCGTGGCAGTGCGCACGAGGTGGCGACCCAGGGGTCGGTGAACACCCGCTTCGGCGTGGAGCGCTGCGTGCGCTACGCCTTCGAGCGGGCCCGGTCGTTGGCGGACCCTCGGCTCACCCTCGTGCACAAGACCAACGTGCTCACGTTCTCGGGCGATCTGTGGAGTCGCGTCGTGAACGAGGTCGCCGCCGAGTTCCCCCAGGTCCAGGTCGACTACAACCACGTGGACGCCGCGTGCATCTACCTGGTCGAGAGTCCCGAGCGCTACGGGGTCATCGTGAGCGACAATCTCTTCGGCGACATCCTGTCGGACCTCGCCGGGGCGGTCACCGGCGGCATCGGTTACGCCGCCAGCGCCAACCTGAACCCGGCCCGCACCGGGGCTTCGCTCTTCGAGCCGGTCCACGGGGCGGCCCACGACATCGTGGGCCTCGGACGGGCCAACCCCCTCGCGGCGGTGTCGTCGGCGGTGCTGATGCTCGAGCACCTGGGCGAAGACGAGGCGGCCCAGCGCATCGCGCGTGCGGTGAGGGGTTTTGACGGCGACGTGACGGCGCTGGGCACGCAGGGCGTGACAAATCAACTGAAAGATAGGCTGTAGGGATGCCAATCACCCCGACGAAGAAGATATGGATGGACGGCCAGTTGGTCCCGTGGGAGAAGGCCACGACCCATGTACTGAGCCACACGCTGCATTACGGCACCGGCGCCTTCGAGGGAATCCGGGCCTACGAGACGGCCGACGGCGTGGCGGTCTTTCGCCTGCGCGACCACATGAACCGGCTCCTGCGCAGCTGCAAGATCCTGATGATCGACGTGCCCTACACGCTCAACGAACTATGCGACGCCACGGTCGAGACGATCCAGGCCAACAAGCTCGACACCGGCTGCTACATCCGTCCGCTGGTCTTCCTGGGCTACGGCGAGATGGGCCTCAACCCGCTGACGTCGCCGACCAACGTCGCCATCGCGACCTGGTACTGGGACCTGTACTTCGGCGCCGACGGCGTGGAGCAGGGCGTGCGCATGATGGTCTCCTCCTGGTCGCGCCACAGCCCCAACTCGATGCCGAGCGCCTCCAAGACGGTGGGGGGCTACGTGAACTCGAGCCTCGCCAAGGTCGAGGCGATCAAGGCCGGTTACGACGAGGCGATCATGCTGGGCGCCGACGGGCGGATCTCGGAGTGCACCGGAGAGAACATCTTCATCGTGAACAACGGCGTGCTCATCACGCCGCCGCCGTCCGAGGCCGGTGCGCTGCGCGGCGTCACCCAGGAGAGCGTGGTGCGCATCGCCAACGACCTCGGTTATCGCGTCAGCTTCGAGGCGTTGGTGCGTACCGACCTCTACCTCGCGGACGAGGCCTTCATGACCGGCACCGCCGCCGAGGTCGTGCCGATCCAGTCGGTCGACGACCGCGTCGTCGGCGAGGGCAAGCCCGGACCGATCACGCGGAGCCTCCAGTCGACCTACGCCCAGGCCGTTCGCGGCGAGTTGCCCCAGTACGAGAGCTGGCTCACGAGGATCTGAGCCGAGCACGGGGTAGTCTCGAACTGTGACCCAACCCACGTTTTCGCCCGTTCCCGCCTCCGCGGAAGTCCGTCCGAGCATGTCGACGCCGACGCCCGAGATCGGCCGCAAGCCCAAGGCCGGTCTGCAGCACTCCCTGCACCCCTCGCCGGGCGCGGGCCACGGCACCCCGGCTCCCGGCGAGGGCTTCGCGCTGACGATCGCCCAGCGCGAGTGCGCCAAGTTGGTCTTCGCCCACGGCCACGACGCGGCCGACGTGCAACTGGGAGTGGCGCTCGTCGCGGCCAAGCGGGCCAGCCTGGTCGGACGGGGACCGATCCTCGCCGACGTGCACGTGGCGATGGACCTGTTCTCGCTACGTTCGACGCCGGTCGTCGAACGCGACCAGACGGCCCCCTTCGCCGGCTTGGCGCACAGCTACGCCGCCCAGCGCCGCTTCGTCGACGCCGTGACCCCGGATCAACTGATCACCCCGCCGCCGCGCGGCCACTGACCAGAGCCCGGCCATGAGCTTCGACCTCACCGACGAGCAGCGGGCCTTTCGCGAGGTGATGCACGAGTTCGTCGACCGGCGCGTCACGCCCAACGCCGCGCGCTACGACCGCGAACAGGTCTACCCCCAGGAGAGCTGGGAGGCCTGTCGCGAGATGGACCTGCCAGCGTTATGGGTGCCCGAGGCCTACGGGGGGGCCGGCGCCGACATGGTGACCCAGGCGATCTCGATCGAGGAGATCGCCCGCGGCTGCGCCTCGACGTCGGTGACGATGCTGATCTCGAAGCTGGCCATGCTGCCGATCATGAACTTCGCGAGCGAGGAGATCAAGCAGCGGTACCTGCCCCGTTTCGCGACGGGCGAGATCCAGGGTTCCTACTGCCTCTCCGAGGCCGACGCCGGATCGGACGTGGCGGCGATGAGGTGCCGGGCCGTGCGCGACGGTGACGACTACGTGCTGAACGGGTCGAAGTACTGGATCACCAACGCCGGTGTCTCGGACACCTACACCGTCTTCGCGTCCACGAACCTCGAGGCCAAGAGCCGCGGCATCACTTGCTTCCTCGTGGACAAGCAGCCGGGCGTCTCGTTCCCCAAGTTCGAGGACAAGCTGGGCCTTCGCGGTTCACCGACCGGCGAGGTCTTCTTCGATAACGTGCGCGTGCCCGCCGCCCAGCGCATCGGCGACGAGGGCCAGGGGTTCAAGATCGCCATGCACACGCTCGCGCGCTCGCGCCCGACCATCGGCGCCCAGGCCGTGGGCATCGCCCAGGGGGCCATCGACTTCGCGGGCACCTACATGAAGGGCCGTCAGGCCTTCGGCGGTCCGATCAGCGACCTGCAGGGCCTGCGCTTCATGCTGGCCGACATGGCCATACGTACCGAGGCGGCGCGCGCGCTGGTCTATCGGGCGTGCGCCACGATTGACGCGGGCGACCCCGATGGTCAGCTCGGCTACCTGGGGGCCTCGGCCAAGTCCTTCGCGTCCGACACCGCCATGAGCGTCACGACCGACGCCGTGCAGTTGCTCGGCGGCTACGGCTTCACCAAGGAGTTCCCGGTCGAGCGGTTCATGCGCGACGCCAAGATCACGCAGATCTACGAGGGGACCAACCAGGTCCAGCGCATCGTCGTCGCCAAGCATCTGCTGAAATAATCCCGTGCCCCTACCGACCACGTCCGCGCAGTACGTGCGCCGGGCCGTACTCAAGATCAACGAAACGACCATCCTCGACACAGTCGACTCCTTGGACCTGCGCGGGAACGCCAAGATCAGCGCCGTGATCGGCATGCCCCTGCGCAGCCTCCAACAGCGCCGCGACGTCGTCACGTTCGCCACCACCGCGCCCCTCGCGGCGGTGAAGGCGATGCTGGAACTGCTGGCCGCGGAGCCGCTCGAACGGGTCGTCGCGGCGCTCGGCGAGCACGCGGACACGCCGTCCTTCGACCAGTTGAGCGACGCCGTGGACGGGCTGGTGGCAAACGGTTCGACGCCCGACGACGTGGTGGCCCTCCTGGCCTTCGCCATCGGCGAGGAGTTCCCCGCGGCGCCCCACTGTCGTCGTCTGCTCGAGGAGCGGGCCGAGTTCGCACTACCGGAACTGCCGGCGGCGGCGCCGAGTGCGGCCCTGTTGTCGCCTAAGCAGGTCGATCCCGAAGTACGGGCCCAGCGCCGTGCCCGGCGCGAAGACGAGAAGCGTCGCAAGCGCAACACGGCGCCGGTCAATCCCGCCCATCCGGCGCGGGTGAAGTCGGACAAGAAGATCGGGCCCGTCTCCCCCAAACGAGCGACGGAGCGGCCCGTGCGCGAACCCGAGCGCCGTCGCGTTCTCTTGACCCCCATGGAGCAGGAGCGTTTCAGCGCCGAGCATCCCTTGGCGGGGATGGTCGTCCTGGTGGAGATCCCGTTCGACGCCGTGGACCCCACGGCGCCGGACCAGCACGCCAAGGTCCGACCTGCGCTGGTCGTCGCCGCGTCGGACGTCGGCATCCTGATTCGCGGCATCTATTCCAATCCCTCGCCCACGCGAATGCTGTTCACGCCGTGGCGGCGACTGGGCTTCGACCACCTCTCCTACATCGATGACTCGCGCGTCGCCCTGGCGGCGTCGAGTCTCAACGAGCTCTCGCGACTGGGGCCGCTAGACGACAGCGAGTGGAACGCCCTCGTCTGAGAGTTCGACTCCGACGGCGTCGATGTCGACCGACGCATTGGATGGATGGCTTTCAGGCGTCGGCCGTTCCGCCCCGAAACGGGGACGGCGTGGCCCGGAACTACTGACCGAGAACCGTTAAGGCTTAGGAGGCCTGCGCATCGTGCGCGGCGAGGAACTCGTTCACTGCGCGAAAGTACGGCTCGGGCTCTTCCACGAACGGCATGTGGCTCGACTGCTCGAAGACTATCCAGCGCAGGCCGGCGATCTCGTCGGCGAACGGTTGGGCCGTCTTGGAGGTCACCTCGTCGTAACGGCCGGTGATTAAGAGCGTCGGCGCGACGATGGCCGCCACACGGCCGATGACGCTCCATTCGCGCAGCGTGCCGGTGCAGAACATCTCGTTCGGTCCGATCATCGCGTGGTAGACGGTGGGATCCTGCGCGACGGCGTCGAAGGAGGCCTGGACCTCGCGGGGATAAGGAAGGACGCGGCAGATGTGTCGGTCGTAGAAGGCCTGCGTGGCTTCGACGTACTCGGGGTCGTCGATCGTGCCGTTCGCCTCGTGGCGATCGAGGGCCTCCTGGACCGGCGCCGGCAACTCGAGGCGCAGGCGGTGGGCCTCGTCGAGAAGCACTTGTTCGGACGCGGGGGAGTTGCTCAGTATCAGCGAGCGGAGCCCGGCAGGTCGGCGAATCGCGTGCTCGGCGCCGAGCATGCCGCCCCACGATTGGCCCAGCAGGTGATAGTCGTCGGCGATGGCGAGGTGTCCCAGAAGGGTGTCGAGTTCGTCGAGGAACAGCTGCACGGTCCAGAAGTCCGCTTCCTTGAGTGGAAGGCGGGTCGAGTGGCCACAGCCCAGCTGGTCGTAGTGCACGACCGCTCGACCCGTGGACGCCAACTCACTAAGAGAGAGCACGTAGTCGTGCGTGAACCCCGGCCCGCCGTGGACGACGACGAGCGGGGTGAGGGGCGAGCGAAGGTCGCCGGTGACGCGGTACCAGGTTTCGTAGCCCAAGAAGGGCACGGTGCCGGTCGTGGACGGGGCTCGCACCACGTCAGCGAGCCTTTCCGGATGCCCGGCGGGCGATCCACTCCAGCGCGACCTCGTTGAAGGCGTCGGGGTGCTCCCAGATGCAGCAGTGTCCGCCGGGCGTCGTCGCCCACGTCGAGCCGGGGATCAGGTGATGGAGCCGGCGAGAGAGCTCCACCGGAATCAGGATGTCGTTCTCTCCGGCCACGACCATCGTCGGCACGGCTAGGGCGGCCAGCCGGTCGGTCGTGTCGTGAACCTGTATCGAGTTGAGCTGCGACAGATAGGCCGAGACGGGCTGGTTCATGAAGCGCATCGCCGACTCGATATCGGCCAGTTCGTCGGGCCGATCTTCGAAGAATTCCAACGTGAATCCCCACAGCGTCACGTCGCGCATGATCGCCGGGACGCCGACGATCGGGGCGAGCTCGGCCCAGAGGGCGTACATCCTCGAGCAGAACGGGCCGGGCGCCGCGTAGGTGCAGGCCAGCGTCAGGCTCGCCAGGTCGCCGGGGTAGGCGAGGGCGTACTCCTGCGAGATCATGCCGCCCATGGAGATGCCGAGCATGTGCAAGTCGTGCAGATCGAGGTGCTCTACGAGGGCCTTGGTGTCGTGGGCGAACATCGTTGTGGTGTACGGCCCCGGCGGCGCGGAGCTGTGGCCGATGCCCCGATTGTCGAAGCGAACGACGCGGTACCCGGCGCCGAGAAAAGCCGGCACCTGGAGGGACCACGTCTCTAGGTCGTCGGCCAGGCCGTTGACGAGCAGTATGGTCTCGGCCCCCTCGCCCTCGTCGCGGTAATTGATCTCGATGTCATCGGTGGTAAGTGTCGGCATGGTCTCCTCGCTGTTACTTGGTCGTGGTGTCGCTAACGGGTCGGTCCCTCACGGGCGGGCCCCGTCGTTTTCGCTCCCTCGAGCGAGGGCCAGGCCCGCGATGAAGTGGGCCAGGGTCTGAGCACCCTTGACGATGCTCGCGAGTTCCACGGCCTCGTCGACGCCATGGATCTGACGCGCGACCGGCCCGTAGCACAGCGCCTGCACGGATCCCTGGTTGAGGTAGAAGCGTGCGTCGGTGGTGCTGCCGCCCACGTGGGTCCGCGCCGGCGTGGCGTGCAACCGTTGATGCACCGTCGCGAGCGCGGTCGCGAGCGGCGACCGATCGTCGAGGAGGTACCCCTGCGCACGAAAGCCGGTGGCGACGAAGCTCACGGCGGGACCGTGCGACGGGCTGTCAAGTGGGGACAACTGCGCGCGCACGGTCGCCTCGACCTCGTGAATCGCCCGCTCGGCCGTCCAGGCCCTTGGATGACCGAAGCGCACTCCGAGGGTGACCACCGAGGCGACGCTGGAACGCCAGTCTCCACCCCGAACGAGTCCGACGTTGACGTTGTAGGGCTCGGCCAGTTCGCCAAAGGGGCCGTCGGGATGCTCTCGGGCCACGCGGCGACCCATTTCCTCGAGTGCGGGCACCACGCGCATGGCGACGTCCAGGGGGTGTTCGACGCGGTCGGCCACTTCGGCGTGGCCGCCCGAACCCTGAAAGGTGACGTCGACCCAGACGATGCCGGTACCGCCGATGAGGAGATTGAGATCGGTGGGCTCGGCCACGATCACGAGGTCCGCGACAATCCCCTGGCGCAGCGCGGCCAGCGTCCCGTGGCCGGTGCACTCCTCCTCGATCGCCGAGAGCAGGCCGACGGGCATCTCGAGCGTCGACGGGGCCACGGCTCGTAGGGCGTCGAGGGCCAGGGTGGCCATGGCGATCCCACCCTTCATGTCGCCCGCGCCGCGACCGAAGAGCCAGCCCTCTCGTCGACTGGCCGTCCAGGGTGGGGTGGTCCAGCCCAAGGGATTGGCCGGCACGACGTCAACGTGGCCGTTGATGAGCAGCGCCAGTTCGCCCGGCGCGCTCGACGCGTACACGTTCGCCCGACCGGCGTAGGACAACGGCGCTACGCCGGCGACGGGATCGTGGGCGATCTCCTCGGGTACGGCCAGCTCGGTCACCGTCAGCTTTAGTCGCGCCAACTCTTCGCCCACGATCCGCTGCGCCCCGGCCTCGTTGCCCACGGTGCTCGGCGCCGCGACCAAACGTTCGAGGAAGTTAAAGGCCAGCTCCGAGCGCTCGACCACGGCGTCGCTCAGCCGCAGGGACAGCCGGTTGTCTAGGGGGGCGATGAGCGCGGGAGTATCCATCTAGTTCATCGACCCTAGGGCGACCGTTCGGGATCGGTGGAGCCGTGAAGTCGGGTCGAGTGGCCCGGTCACCGTCCTGTCACCCAGGTCAAAGCCATGTTTTCCCTACATTTCTGATGATTGAGGCGGGTAGTGCGCTCGGTCGGTCCGTGAGAGAGGTTCTTACGACCGGTACTACGTGGAGACCCTTGCAATATTCCGGGCGATTCAGTATCGTCAAGTGTCACATATTACATGGGGGAGCGGGCAGATGAAAGCGTCTTTTGGTCGACGGTGGCAAATCAGTGGAGTGGCGCTCGCGATGGTGGCGTCCATCGCTCTCGCGGGGGTCGGATCGGGCTTCGTGGCCTCGAGCGCCTCGGCCTCATCCTCGTCGGGCGACATCACGTTCGCGCTGCCACCGTCCACCGTGCCCAACTACATCTTCCCGATCTTCAGCGGGGCCCAGGACAGCATCGTCAACGTCTATCAGATGCAACAGATCATGTTCCGCACCCTTTACTACTTCGGCCAGGGAACCTCCCCTGCGGTCAACGAAACGTTGTCGTTGGCGCAGCTGCCGGTCTTCAGTGACGGCGGCAAGACCGTCACGGTGACCCTCAAGAAGTACGACTGGTCGGACGGCGTGCCCGTCACGGCGCGAGACGTGATCTTCTTCATCAACCTGCTCAAGAGCGACCAGAGCGATTGGGCCGACTACGTGCCCGGGGAGTTCCCGAGCAACGTGACGTCGGTGACGTCGCCGAACTCGTCGACGGTTGTCTTCCACTTGAACAAGGCCTATTCCTCGACCTGGTTCCTCTACAACGAGCTGAGCCAGATCACGCCCCTGCCCCAGCAGGCCTGGGACAAGGAGTCGGCCAGCGGAGCGATCGGCAACTACGACGAGACGCCGGCGGGAGCGAAACTCGTCTTTAACTACCTGACCAAGGAGGCCGAGACCCTCAGCACCTACTCGAGCGATCCGCTCTGGCAGACCGTCGACGGGCCCTTCAAGATCAAGCAGTACGAGCCGAGCGGCTACAGCGTGTACGTGCCGAACGAGAAGTATTCCGGCCCGTCCAAGGCGAAGTACTCCGAGTTGATCGAAGAGCCTTTCACCACCGACTCGGCGGAGTTCAACTCGTTGCGCTCCGGTGTGCTCGACTACGGCTACATCCCGCCCCAGGACGCCAGCCAGATCGCGGTGCTCAAGAGTTCCGGGTACAACGTCTCGCCGTGGGTGGGATGGGACATTAACTACTTCCCGATCAACTTCAACAACCCCACCGTGGGCCCGCTGTTCAAGCAGTTGTACATTCGCCAGGTTCTCCAGGAGATGGTGAACCAGCCCGTCGCCATCACTAAGGCCCTTTACGGTTACGGCACGCCGACCTACGGGCCGGTGCCGGTCGCTCCCAAGAACACCTTCACCAGCCCCCAGGAGGCGACGAACCCCTATCCCTTCAGTCCCAAGACGGCCGCGTCGCAACTGAAGAGCCACGGCTGGGACGTCAAGGCCGGTGGCGTCACGACGTGCGCCAGTGCGGGCACCGGGTCGTCGCAGTGCGGAGCGGACATCGCCAAGGGCGCGAAGCTGGTCTTTAATCTTCAGTACGATTCCGGCGTCACCTACACCGCGGTCCAGATGGAGCAGTACAAGTCCAGCCTGGAGCAGGTCGGTATCCAGCTCAACCTGACCAGTGCCCCCTTCGACACGATCATCACGAACGCGGCGCCGTGCAATGAGGGACCGACCTGCACCTGGGAGATGGAGAACTGGGGAGGGGGCTGGACCTTCGGTCCGGACTTCGAGCCGACCGGCGAGACCCTCTTCGCCACCGACTCCGGCTTCAACGAAGGGCGCTACAGCGACGCGACTAACGACGCCAACATCAACGCCACGCACGTGGTGTCGGGAATCTCGGTCTTCTACAAGTACGAGAACTACCTGGCCGACCAGCTTCCGGTCATTTGGCAGCCGGCGCCGGACTACCAGATTTCGGCGATCAGCTCGTCGGTCAAGGGCGTGACCCAGAGCCCCGAGGAGAACTTCACGCCGGAAGATTGGACCATCTCCAAGTAACGTCCCACGGCCAAGCGCCCGTCGAGGGCACCCGATTGATAGTGACGACGCCGTAGTTGGTCGGCGTTCGGGGCGACGGTCCGATTAGAGAATTCGGTCGAGCAGCCCCTCGCTGGTGAGTCGACGCATCCAGGCTTCGATCTCGTCGGGGTCGGTGGGCAGGCCGGCGGTCATGACTCGACAGCCGTCGTGCGTCACCACGACGTCCTCTTCGATTCTGATCCCGATGCCGCGGTACCGTTCGGGGACCGTCAGATCGTTGGGCTGGAAGTAGAGACCCGGCTCCACCGTGAGCACGTTGCCCGCGACGAGCGGATCCTCGGGAAAGATGGTGTCGCGTGCACTGGTGCAGTCGTGCACGTCCAGTCCGAGCATGTGCGAGGTCCCGCAGACGATGTAGCGCGAGTACAGGGGCAATTCTGGGCGCAGCGACTCTTCGGGCCCGACACTGAGGATGCCGAGTTCGAAGAGCCCCTCGGCCAGCACTCGGATGGCCGCACGATGCTGGTCCTGGCCCCGGGCGCCGGGCCGTACCGCGGCGATACCGGCTCTGGTGGCGGCGAGGACAATCTGGTAGATCTCGCGTTGAGCCGGCGTGAACGTGCCGGAGATGGGCAGGGTCCGCGTCACGTCGGAGGTGTAGAGGTCGTGGCCCTCCACGCCGGCGTCGAGCAGGAGGAGGTCCCCGGCGCGCACCTCGCCGTCGTTCCTCGTCCAGTGCAGGATGGTGGCGTGGTCGCCGGCGGCGGCGATGGTGCGATAGCCCACGTCATTGCCGTCGCTGCGGGCGCGCATATTGAAGACCGCTTCGATGATGCGCTCGCTACGACCGATGGTGCCGGGCAGCGCCCGCACGACGTCCTCGAAACCCAAGACGGTCATGTCGACGGCCTCTTGTAGGCGCGCCAGCTCGTACTCGTCCTTCACGAGGCGCAGTTCGCTGAGCGTGCGCGTCAGACGGTAGTCGTCGCCACTGGCCGGCACCATGGCGTCGATCACGTGGTCGTAGCCTCGCACGACCGTGACCGTTTCGAGGCCGGCGCCAATGAGGTCCTTTTCGAGTGACTGGATCGGGGCGGTGGGAACGGCCCAGCGCCGCCGCGCCTCCGCCAGACCCCGACGGGGTCCGACCCAGAGTTCACCGTGTCGAGCGTCGGAGAAGAATTCGTGCGTCGAGCTGTCACGACGTTCCTCGAGGTACAGCGTGGCCACGTCGTCGCCGCCACTCGGGTGGATCACGAGCACGGCGTTTGGATCGTCACAGCCAGTAAGCCAGAAGAAGTCGGAGCCCGGTCGAAAGTTGAACTCCTGGTCGTTGGAGCGGATCTTCGCCCGTCCGGAGGGAATGATCAGGGTTCGGCCGGGGAAGCGGGATTGCACGTCGCGACGGCGGCGCTGTGAATACTCGACCGCGGGGTGGACGGGCTCGTCGATCGTGACGGCGGCCCACTGCTGGGTCATGTACTCCTTGAACGGTCGACCGATCGGCTGGCCCGACGGTTGCCAGATCCAGTGCTCGCTTTCGGGCCGTTGGGGCGTGACGTCGGGCTCGGGAAAACCGGCCTCAGGTTCGGACACGGGTTGAATGTACTGTGTGACGCGCTACCCTGTCAATTACTTCGCTGATTGAGACGGTGGAGACTGGCGAACCGAGGATCATCGTGCGCGCCATCTATATCGTGAAGCATCTGATTTTCTAGGTGTTGGGGGAGACTACGTAACATGGCACCGACGACGATTCAAGTGAGGCGAGTGATGTTCTCAGGACGTGGCGAGGAGGGCGGTTGACCAGCGAAGTGTCCGAGATCGGCGCGCTGCTGCAGTCGTCCAGCCTGCGCTCGAGGGTCGAGAGTTCGTTGGCGTCGGCCATCATCTCAGGCAAGCTGGCCCCGGGCACCCTAGTGTCGGTGCCGACCCTGGCCGCTCAATTCGCCGTCTCGGCCACCCCCGTGCGTGAGGCGATGCTCAACCTCGAGAAGCGGGGTTTCGTCGAGTCGGTGAAGAACAAGGGATTCCGCGTCACCGAGGTGAGCGAGCACGACCTGGTAGAGATCGCCCAACTGCGTCGTTGGGTCGAAGCGCCGGCGATGGCGGCCGTCGCCGAGGGGTTGAAGGACGTGCCGCTCGAGCGATTCCATCAATTGGCCGAGCAGATCGTGGCGAGCGCCGAAGAGGGTGACCTCGAGGCCTACCTCGACGCCGACTCGGCCTTTCACTCGGCCCTGTTGACGCTGACCGGTAACGAGCGGTTGGTCGAGTTCGTCGCCGAACTCCGCCGCCAGACCCGCATGGTCGGTTTGGACGGCCTGCGCCACACCGCCGAGCTAGAACGCTCCGCCCATGAACACCTGGACCTGCTCAACCTGCTCGAACGCGGCGACGCAGAGGGGGCGCGACACTTCATGGAGCACCACATCGGACACGTACTCGGCTGGTGGGCCGGGGTGGCCGAGAGCGCGGAAGAGCCGGGGGCTGACTGAGTTCTTGTGCGACGGAGCATCGTTGGCTATTGTGAAGCGTGACATATTACATGGGCGCAGGCCTGAAGGGAATGTACGGCGCGTGGCGCTGTGGCGTTCGCACCGCCTTCCCATCTGGGGGGCGTGTGAGGACATATTCTGGCGACGGCCACGGGGGGTCGAGTGGGTTCTCGGCCTGATGAGAGGAAGGTCATGAGCACCAGGGAGTTCGATCTCGGAGGCGTCGTCGTGGCCACCACCCTGGCCTTCAAAGAAGACCGCAGCGCGCCGGGCGGCCTCGCGGTCGACTACGACCGTTACGCCGAACACTGCGAGTGGCTGATCTCGAACGGATGTCACGGGGTCGGACCGAACGGTTCGCTCGGCGAGTACTCGTCATTGACCGACGCCGAGCGACGTCGGGTTGTCCAGGTAGCCGTCGAGACGGTGGCCGGTCGCGGCCTGGTGATCGCGGGGGCGCACGGGGTGGGATGGCACCAGGCCAAGGAGTGGGCCGAATTGGCCCAGGAGGATGGAGCCGACGCCGTGTTGCTGCTGCCGCCCACGATCTTTCGAGCGTCGGAGTCCGAGGTGATCGAACACTATTCGCGGGTCGCCGACGTGGGTCTGCCCGTGATGCTCTACAACAATCCCATCGACACCAAGGTGGACATGTCGCCACAACTCGTCGCGCGGCTGTCGGCCATCGACGGCGTCGTGGCCATCAAGGAGTTCTCGGGCGACGTGCGGCGCGTCTTGGAGATTCAAGAGTTGTGCGACATCGACGTGGTGGCCGGAGCGGACGACCTGCTGTTCGAGTCGCTCGTCGACGGCGCGGTCGGCTGGTTCGCCGGGTTCGCCAACGCCTTTCCCAGAGAGGCGGTGGAGATCTTCGACCACGTCACTGCCGGCAAGATCGACGAAGCCCGGGACCTGTACAGGCACCTGGTGGCCGTCTTTCGATGGGACTCGCGCGTCGAGTTCGTCCAGGCGATCAAACTCACCATGGACCTCACGGGTCAGAGCTACGGCGGGCCGACCCGACCGCCACGTGGTCCGTTGAGCGAGGACCACGAGGCCCAGGTTCGTGTTGACGCGCAGCGGGCCATTGACTACCTCGCCCGGCGCGAGGGCGCCGACCGCTAAGTGCGTGCTTCTCGGGTCATCACGGCGGTCGACTCGCATACCGAGGGCATGGCGACCCGGGTGGTCACCGGCGGGGTCGGGGAGGTCCCGGGTGCCACGATGAACGACCGGCGGCTCCACTTCATTGACCACCTCGACCACCTTCGAAGGTTCCTCGTCAATGAGCCGCGCGGCCACGCCGCGATGAGCGGCGCGATCCTCCAGGCCCCGACCCGACCGGACGCCGACTGGGGGGTGCTCTTCATCGAAGTCTCCGGCTGCCTGCCGATGTGCGGGCACGGCACCATCGGCGTGGCGACGGTCCTCGTGGAGACCGGCATGGTCGAGGTTACCGAGCCGGTGACGACCATCCGGCTCGACACGCCGGCCGGTCTGGTGGTGGTCCACGTCAACGTCAGGGACGGCCACGCCGACTCGGTCACGATGCAGAACGTGCCAGCCTTCGCCGTGCGCCTGGATGACGAGCTCGACGTGCCCGGACTGGGCCGCGTGCCCTACAGCCTGGCCTTCGGCGGGAACTTCTACGCCATGGTCAATCTCGCCGACGTGGGCATCGAGTTCGACCGAGCCCGCCATAATGAGATCACGGCGGCCGGACTGGCCATCATGGGGGCCATCAACGAGACCACTGCGCCCCATCACCCCGTCATCGAAGGCGTCGATCACTGCCACCACGTGGAGTTCATCGCCCCGGGGTCGACCTCGCGCCACTCGCGCCACGCGATGTCGATCTTCCCGGGCTGGTTCGACCGGTCACCCTGCGGCACCGGGACCTCGGCGCGCATGGCCGAGCTGTGGGCCCGCGGTGAACTGGCGTTGGAGGAGGACTTCGTGAACGAATCGTTCATCGGCTCTCGATTCGTCGGCCGCCTCATCGCCGAGACCATGCTCGGCGACGTGCCCGCCGTCATTCCGACCATCACGGGCCGAGCGTGGGTGACGGGACTGGGTCAGTACCTGCTCGATCCGAGCGATCCCTTCCCCGAGGGCTTCGAGTTCTAGCGACGCCGCGAGGTGCGTCGACGCAGGATCGACATTCGCCGGGTGTAGCGTCGAGCCGGTTCTTCAATTGCCCGAGGGGGGCGTAAGCCATGACCACCGTTCACCAAAACTTCGTCGCCGGCGAGTGGGCCTCGGGCGATGACACGTCCATCAACACCAACCCCTCGGACACGACCGACGTCGTAGGCGAGTACGAGCGCGGCGACGCGCGTCAGGTCGAGAGCGCCGTCGCGGCCGCCAAGGCGGCCGCCGTGGCGTGGGGCCTCTCCTCGATCCAGGACCGCTCGGACATGCTCGACAAGGTCGGCTCGACGTTGATCGCCCGCTCGCAGGAGTTCGGGACGATCCTCTCGCGTGAGGAGGGCAAGGTCCTGCGCGACGGCGTCGGCGAAGTGGTGCGGGCCGGGCGGATCTTCAAGTTCTTCGCGGGCGAGGCGCTGCGGACCGCCGGCCAGAAGCTGCCCTCGGTGCGACCCGGCGTGGAGGTGGAGATCTCGCGCGAGCCCCTCGGCGTGGTCGGGGTGATCACGCCCTGGAACTTTCCCTTCGCCATACCGGCCTGGAAGATCGCGCCGGCGCTGGCCTTCGGCAACACGGTCGTCTTCAAGCCGGCGGACCTGGTGCCCGGTTCGGCGTGGGAGCTCGCCAACCTGCTCGTCGAGAGCGGGCTGCCACCGGGGGTCTTCAACCTCGTCATGGGCCGGGGTTCGGTCGTGGGCGAAGCAATCATCACGAATCCCGACGTCGCCGCCATCAGCTTCACGGGGTCGCGCGAGACGGGACGGCACGTCGCCGAGGTGGCCGTGGAGCGACTGGCCAAAGTGCAGCTGGAGATGGGCGGCAAGAACCCGCTCGTCATCTTGGATGATGCGGACCTCAACGTGGCCGTCGAATGCGCCTACCAGGGATCGTTCGAACAGACCGGCCAGCGCTGCACCGCCTCGTCGCGGGTCATCGTCACCGCGGGCCTGCACGATCGATTCGTTTCGGCGCTTAAGGAACGGCTCGCCCGGGTGAGCGTCGACGACGCCCTCGACCCCGACACCGATATCGGCCCGGTCGTCGACGAGGGTCAGCTGGCCCAGGACCTGCGTTACATCGAGCTCGGTGTCAACGAGGGTGCGCGACTGGCCTACGGCGGTCGAGTGCTCGAGCGAGCGAAGAAGGGCCACTACCTCGAGCCGGCCCTCTTCGTGGACGCGGACAACGACATGAGGATCTCGCGCGAGGAGATCTTCGGCCCCGTCGTGTCGATCATCCGGGTGCAGGACTACGACGAGGCCCTGGCCGTCGCCAACGACACGGTCTTTGGACTGGCGGCCGGCATCGTCACCACGTCGCTCAAGCACGCCGCCCACTTTCGCCGCGCGAGCCAGGCCGGCATGGTCATGGTCAACCTGCCCACCGCCGGCGTCGACTACCACGTGCCCTTCGGCGGGCGCAAGGGCTCGAGCTACGGACCCCGTGAACAGGGCAGCTACGCCGCCGAGTTCTACACGACCGTCAAGACTGCCTACATCCGACCGTAGGCATTCGCCGTGGGTCGCCCGAGGGCCACGGGCCGATTCGGTGACCAAAGTTGAAGAGGGGCCCACAGTAAGGTGAGCGGGTGAAACTCGCGTCGCGCCGGTGGGTGCACCTCGCCCAACTGTGCGCCGTCGCGCTCGGCCTCGCGCTGATGGCCTCGCTGGTGCTGGTCACCCCCGAGTCGGCGGTGTCGAGCCCGACCACGACGACGGCGCCGACGACCACGACGAGCGTCGCCACCTCGACGTCGACGACTGTCCCCACGTCAACCACGACCACCACGACTACGGCCCTCACGGCGCAGCTGACGTTGCCCTGGCCCAAACAGGGCAGTGCCGCGGTCGCCGTGCCGGCGCTGTCGGTCGCGGCGGCGTCGCCGTCGCAGCCCCGTCAGCCGATCGCCAGTCTCACCAAGATGATGACGACCTGGGTCGTGCTGCACCAGCTGCCGTTGACCTTCGCGCAGGGCGGCCCTTGCCTCGTCGTCACCGACGGGGAGGTCGCGCTCTACCACTACGACGTCGACATCGACCTGTCCAGCGTGACGATCAGGGAGGGTGAGCGACTCTGCGAGGGGACGCTGCTGCGCGGGCTGCTGGTGCACTCCTCGGCCGACTACGCCCAGCTGCTAGTGGCGTTGACCGGGATGGCCATGCCCGCGTTTATCAACGTGATGAACCGTGACGCCCGGGCGCTCGGCATGACGAACACCCACTACGTCGACGTCACCGGGATCTCGCCGTACGACCTCTCGACCGCGAGTGACCAGGCCATCATGGCGGTCCAGCTGATCGGCGCTGAACCGATCGTGCGGCGCATCGTCGCTCTGCCCAAGGTGTGGCTCCCGGTCGTCGGGGCCGTCGTCTCCTACACGCCCCTCGTCGGCATGGACGGCGTCGTCGGGGTGAAATCCGGTTACACCAGCCAGGCCGGCGGATGCGACGTCATGACGATCAACTACACGCTCGATAAAACCGTGGTGACCGCGTTCGCCGTGGTGCTCGGTCAGCACGGCGGCAACGCCCTGGCCGTCGCCGGCGCGGTCAATCTCGCCCTCGAGCGGTCGCTGCGTTCATCGTTTCGTCGCGTGGTCAGCGCCACCGGCGAGAGCGTCGAGTGGATCGGATGGCCCGGCTACGTGACGCCCGTCACGACGACTACGACAACGTCGACGACTACCACGTCGACGACCACCACCACGACCACCACCGACCCGTGAGCCCGTCAGGGCCGCCGGCGGAACACGAAGTAGGCCCGCGACGAGTCGTCGCTCGGCCGCTCGGCCCGGTCGTCGTACTCGCGCACGAGTTCGAACGAGGCGGAGAGCGCTGAACGTATCGCGTCGAGCGACATACCGAGTTCGATGATGCGCTCGTGGTGCAGCGTGAAGCGGCCGTCGTCCTCGTGCTCGAAGACTCGGATGTCCCACGTCGATAGGGCGACCCCGTCGAAGTCGACGTCCATGATGAGGGTGTTGTTCCCGAAGTGATGGACCCAGGGCGCCACGTCGCCCAGTTCGCGCAGTCGGCCCAGCGTGTTGACGTCGAAGAGGAAGAGTCCCCCGGGGACGAGATGCTCGTGGACCCGTTCGAAGAGGTCGGTCCAGCCCTCGAACGTCGTCACGTGGTTGAGGGTGTCGAAGACGCACAGCGCCACGTCGAAGCGCGGGTCCAGGGTGAACGACGTCATGTCGGCTTCGTAGAACGTCGCCCGGGGGCAACGGCGCCGCGCGACCGCCAACATCTCGGGCGAGAGGTCCAGTCCGGTCAGCGTCAGGCCGGACCCGAGTCCGGCGAGGATCGCCCCGGTGCCGCAGCCCAGTTCCAGCACCGACGTCGCGTCGGGGCGAAAGTGGGCGATGTCCTCGAGGATCTCACGGCTGCGCGCCACCGGTTCTCCGTTGACCTCGTCGTAGAAGCGGGCGAACTCGGCGTAGGCGGCCATGGTCCATCATGGCAGCCGTCTGCGGCTGCTTACGAACCGCGCAGCGGTGACGTCAGTAGCCGAGGTCCGGGTCCACGAGGCCCTCGAGCGCTTCGCCGGCGGCCATGCGGCGAACGTTCTCGCGCACCCGGCGCGCGAGCAAGGGCCAGATCATCTCCTCGGTGTCGGCCGTGTGCGGGGTGATGAGGCAGTTGTCCAGGGCCCACAGGGCGTGGCCCATCGGCAGCGGTTCGGGGTCGGTGACGTCGAGGGCGGCGCCGGCGATCGTGTTCGACGTAAGCGCCGTGACGAGCGCGTCGGTGTCGACCAAAGCGCCGCGCCCGACGTTCACCAGGTATGACTCGGGGCCCATCGTGCGCAACTCGTCGCCCGAGATCAGTCCGCGGGTCTTGGGCGTCAAGGCGAGCGCGAGCACCACCACCCGCGCTCCACGGAGGCCCTCGTGCAGCTGGTCGACGCCGAGGGTGCGCACCGCCCCGGCCACCGGCTCGGGGTGCTGGCGCACGACCGTCACCGGCGCGCGAAAGGGTAGGAGCAGTGACAGCAGGGAGGACGTGATGCCGCCGGCGCCGACGATCGTCACTGGTTGGTCGTAGAGGGTCTCGCCGGCCGGTTCGCCCCACGACGACGCGCGGGCCCGACGGGTCAGGCGCCGCAGGCAGGCGAGCGTCAACATCAGCGCGTGCTCGGCGACCGGTTCGGCGTAGGCGCCCTTGGCCGACGTCCACTGGCGCCGGTGATCGATGAGTCCCTCGGCCACCACGTCCTCGACACCGGCGAAGGGCAGCTGGACCCAACCAATGTCGGGATGGGTACCCAGAAAGTCGCGCAGCTGCGCGGCCGCGCGCAGTTGGGCCCAGATCAGACCGTCGGGATGGTCATCGGCGTCGACGACCTCGCCGCCACCGTCAATGATCGCGTCGCGCGCCCAGTCGGCTACGTGGGGGGCGACGGTCACGCGCGGCTTCACGAGGGATCCTCGCGATGGGCGAGGCACGGGGGCGAGGTCGAACCGTCGGACGTCGCCGCGATGGCCTCGTCCGGATTGTCAATCGGCCGCCTCAACGGTGATCCCAGTCCAGACCGGACAGTGTGCTCAGCGCGCGGATCAGCGACTGGGTACCGTTACGACCTCCACCCTGGGCCTGCAGCGCCACGTAGAGCTGATGGGCGAGGGCCAGACCGGGCAGCGACAGCTGCATGCGGCCCGCTTCGGCCAGCGCGATCCCCATGTCCTTGACGAAGTGGTCGACGAGGAAACCGGGGGCCATGTTGCCGGCGATCGCCCGCGGCGCCAGGTTGGTGAGCGACCAACTACCCGCCGCACCCCCGCTGACCGACAACAGCACGGTCTCGAGGTCCAACCCGGCCCGGTAGGCGTAGAGCAGCGCTTCGCAGACCCCCACCATGCCCGACGCGATGAGGATCTGGTTCATCATCTTGGTGTGCTGGCCCGCGCCGTGGTCGCCCTGGCGCACGATGGTGGTGCCCATCACCGACAAGCAGGGCTCGACCGCGTGGACGACGTCAGCGGGGCCGCCCACCATGATCGAGAGGGTGGCGTTCTTCGCTCCGATATCACCGCCCGAGACCGGCGCGTCGAGCGAGTGGACGCCTCGAGTGGCGGCCGTTTCGGCGATCTGCACCGCCAGGGCCGGCTCGCTGGTGGACATGTCTACCAAGATCGCGCCCTCGTGGGCCGACTCGACCAGTCCGCCCGGGCCGAGCACGACCTCGCGGACGTCGGCGGGGAAGCCCAGCATCGTGAAGACGACGTCGCTACGGGCCGCGACGTCGCCCGGCGAGTCGGCCCAGGTGGCGCCCGCGCCGACCAGTTCGTCGGCTTTGGCCCGGGTTCGCGAGAAGAGGGTGACGCTGAAACCGGCGCTGAGCAGGTGCGAACACATCGACGAGCCCATCACGCCCGCCCCGATCCACCCGACGCGCGTCGTGCCGGGCGAGGCTTCGTGCACAGTGGTCATGACATATTTCTAGTCGCTCAAGGGCGTCGACCTTCGTGGGTGCGTACAACGCCACGACTCGCCGGACCCGTTCGCCGCGCCGGCCCGCGCGCGTTCACCTATTTGAGGAGCGAGACCCGTCCGATGTAGGTGTGCTTCTTGCCCAGGTTGTCGGTCACGTTGACGATCCCCGAAAGTGGCGGGTGATCAACAAACGTAGCTATGAAGAGCCTGGCTCCGGACGTCAAATGGGTCACGACGGTCTTGGTCGTGTTGGCGCCGATGCTGTAAGCGCCCGTCGCGAAGACGATGGTCACGTCGCTCAAACTCCTTCGCGTGATTTTCGCGCTGACGCTAATCTGACCGACGCACTTTGACTCCTTGCACGAGATCTTAAGGGGCAACTTCGATGCGAAACTGGAGAGCGCGACGGACCTGGTCACGAGCTTGGTCACGTGCCCGGCGGAGAGGGCCACCGCAGTGGCCGTCGAAGAGACGGGCAGGTAGGTCGAATCACCGGCCTTGGTGGCCGTCACCAGGCAAGTGCCCGCGCCCGTGGCGCTGAGCACCCCGGCCGTGATGAGACAGCCCGACGCGGTGCCGTCAGCGACACTGAAGCTCACGGCGCCGGTACCTGAGCCGCCGCTCGAGGTGAGGGTGAGCGGTACGCCGAGCACGCCGCTGACGCTGGTGAGCGTCAGGGCCGACTGGGCGATGCCGGACACGGCCGTGACGGCGAAGGACTGGTCGATCCAGGACCCGGCGCCGCAGTGGGCGGCCGCCTGGGCGTCGTTGCTCGGCTCGGGCGTGAAGTTCGTCTCACAGAGGTAGACGGTGTAGGTGGTCCCGACGGTCACCGACGCCGGGACGGGGATGGTGCCGCTGAGCACCGGGGCGTGCAGCGTCGTGCCGTCGTAGCAGTCGTTGGAGATCGAGACGTTGACCGCGCTGCCGGCGATCGCCGTGGTGCTGCCCGCGGGGAACCAGTTGACGGCGAGCAGGGCCGCGGGGACCGTACCGTAGGCGCTGCCGCTACAGGAGGGCGGCGCCGCGGTGGCGGCAGCGCCCAGGGCCTGGGCCTGACTCATCTGGATGGCGTTGGCCCACCAGTAGCCGGTGTTGCCCGACGAGTCGCTGACGTTGATCACCCCACCGGGTGCCCCGGTCGTGGGCGTCGCCGAGATCGTCGGGGGGTTCGGTGGCGTGGTCTCGCTGGCGTAGGTCATCAGGAACTCATCGACCGGCTGTTCGGCCGCGGTGGCGACGGCGATCGCGCAGCCGAAGAGGCCGACGTTGATCTCGGCCTGGGAGGGGGGGGCAGGTGGCCTTGGCGTCGGACGCGCTGAACGCGGCGGGCACGGTGAACGTGGCGATCGTGCACTGGCCGGCGACCGCGGCCGGACATCCGGTGTCGGTGGTGCTGGCGGTGAAGGAGCCGAGCGAGGCGATGTCGGCCTCGGAGGTCTCAGAGACCGTTGAGGTGCCTATCGCGTCGAGCAGCGAGGCCTCGGCGACGATAGAGGGGCTGGCACTGGTGTTGCAGTCGAAGGTGACCTTCGTGGTGCCGGCAGTCACGCCGAGGATCAGGGAACCGGCCACCGTGCCGGTACCGGCCGACACCGAGGTCGCGCACGGGGCGCTGGCGGCGAGCGGCCGGACCGCCGCGGACGTGGCCGCGCCCGACGCAATCGTGAGACTCGCGAGAACCAACGCGGTCGCGCCGAACGAAAGGGCGAGCCTCGTGCGGCGTGGTCGATGGTCGATCAGTCGTGTTGTCGAGTTCTTCATCGGCGGTTCTCCTCATTCATAGTGATGCCAATAATCGTGATGAACGCGTTCACGTCCGGTCTAGCACACGGCTTTTTTGTCGCGGCGATCGCCACCGTCGCGTCGTGGTCGCACTGAGGAACTTCCATGAATGATTGGCCACCTCGTTCTCAGGCTTTTCACAGGTTCGCGTCGAGGAGACCACCTCCTGGGGATCCATCGGGGCGATTACAATCGCGCATCGTGAACATCAGGGAGGCCCGTAGCTCGGATTGGCCGGACATCTATCCGATCTTTCACACCATCGTCGAGCAGGGTGAGACCTACGCCTACCCCGACGATCTCTCGAGTGACGCGGCGCGAGAACTGTGGATGGAGCCGCCACCCGGCCACTGCGTCGTCGCGCTCGATGACGGGACCGTGCTCGGCTCGGCGAAGATGGGACCGAATCGCCCCGGGCGCGGGTCGCACGTGGCGACCGCGAGTTTCATGGTGAGCCCCGATCATCAAGGTCACGGCGTCGGGCTCGCCATGGGGACCTACGTGATCGACTGGGCCCGGGCTCAGGGGTATCACGCCATGCAGTTCAACGCCGTCGTCGAGACGAACGTCGGGGCCGTCGCGTTGTGGCAGCGATTGGGCTTCGAGATCCTCACGACGGTACCCGAGGCCTTCGACCACCGCGAGCGGGGGTTGGTCGGCCTTCACGTCATGTATCGCACCCTGACGGCGTGAGCGCTCGGCGTCGCGCGCCGACGCGACGGTCCTAGGATTCGTCGGTGCGAGTAGTCGTCTTCGGTGCCGGCGCCATCGGCGGGGTCATCGGCTCGCGTCTCTTCCAGCACGGCCACGACGTCACCTTCGTCGCGCGCGGGGAGAACTATGTGGCGTTGCGCGATCGCGGCATCCGGCTGGAGACGCCCGACGAGACGCTGAACTTTCGTGTACCCGTCGTCGAGGGACCCGAGTCGCTGTCGTTCACGGGTGACGACGTGGTGATCATGTGCGTCAAGAGCCAGGACACGCTCGCCTCGCTGGAGCGGCTCGCCAGCGTCGCACCCGCGACGACGTCGATCGTCTGCGCGCAGAACGGCGTCGAGAATGAACGGGTCGCGCTACGGCTCTTCGCCCGCGTCTACGCCACGTGCGTGATGTGTCCGGCGTCGCACCTGGAGCCGGGGGTGGCCCAGGCCAACTCGTCGCCGATCCACGGTCTCTTAGACGTCGGCCGCTGGCCGTCGGGGCTCGATGACCGGGCCCGGGAGATGGCGAGCTCACTGAGCGCCGCCCACTTCGATTCGGTCGCGCGCGACGACATCGCTCGGTGGAAATGGGGCAAATTGCTGTCGAACCTGGGCAACGCCGTCGAAGCCGTCTGCGGCCCTTCAGACGGTTCGGGCCCGCTGGTCGCTCGGGCGCGCGACGAAGGGCAGGCGGTGCTGGCACGGGCCGGCATCGACTTCGTCGACCGTGACGAGGAGGAGGCCCGGCGCGCGCAGTTGCTGAACGTGCGACCGATCGCCGATGCGCAACGCGGTGGTGGCTCGACGTGGCAGAGCTTGGTACGCGCTACCGGATCGATCGAGACCGACTACCTGACGGGCGAGATCGTGCTGCTGGGTCGGCTTCACGGCGTCGCCACGCCGGTCAACGAACTGCTCCAGCGTCTGGCCAACCAGCTGGCGCGCGAGCGGCGCGGTCCGGGCGCGTGGCGCGAAGAAGAGGTACTGGCCATGCTCGACGCGACGTAACGGCGTCAGTCGGCGATGAGCAGGAGCACCTTGCCCCGCGCGGCGTCCGCGGGAGGGGTGCGCAGCATCGCGAGCGCCTCGACGTACGCATCCAAGGCGTACTCGTGGGTCACGAGGAACGAGGGGTGCAGCGTCGCGGCGTTCAAGTGGGCGACGACCTCGGCCCACGCCGCGCGGGTGTAACCGAAACTGCCCTGCAGCGTGAGGTCGTCGTTGACGAGGTCGTCGGGGGCGAGCGGCACCACGTCACCGTGCGGCGGCAGCCCGAGCAGGGTCACGGCCCCACCGCGGGCCACGCACTTAAGCGCCGTCGAGACGGCGTCGATATGGCCGGCCGCCTCGATCACGACGTCGTAGCGCTGCGCGGTCGCGGTCGTGACGAACTCGTCCGCGCCGGCCGCCAGGGCCAGGTCGCGCTGGGCGCGACGCAGTCCGAGCACCGTCGTACTTGCCGGCGAGAAGCGCTGCAGCAGATGCACCGCCAGCAGTGCCACCGTGCCGTCGCCGATGACGAGGCAGGAGCTGGCCGGGCGGATTGCGGTGCGCGAGAGGGCGCGCCACACCACGGACATCGGTTCGACGAGCACGGCGTCACGTGCGGACACCGACGGGTCCAGTCGGTGCACGAGAGCCTCGGGCACGCTGATGAGGTCGGCCGCAGCCCCGGGTCGGGTGAAGCCGATCTCGTCGTAGGTCGTACAGCGGTTGGTGGCGCCGATGAGGCATTCGTCGCAGACCCCGCACGGGATGATGCCTTCGACGACGACCAGTCCGTCCTGCTCGCCGCCGACGACGCGGCCGACCCACTCGTGACCCAGTGTCAACGGATAACGCACGTAGGCGGGGTCGATGGTGCCGTCGATGAGCTCGAGGTCGGTGCCGCAGAGTCCGCAGGCGATTGGCGCGACGAGAACGTTGTCGGTCCCGGCGCTCGGTTCACTCAGGCGCTCGAGGGCGACGTGGCCCGGCGAGGCGACCACCAGCGCCCTCACGCCAGGCGCACGTTTCCGATGAGGGCCGAGATCCGTTCGGCGTAGGTGCAGATCGTCGTGCACAGCGGCGCGATCACCCGCTGGGTGATGTCGACCTTGAGCCCGGTCACGCTGACCGCGCCGACGCATTCGCCGCTGTAGTTGAAGATCGGCGCGCCGACACAGATGATGCCCTCGGCCTCCTCCTCGTTGTCGATCGCGTAGCCGACCAGTTGGACGTGCTTGAGCTCGTTCAAGACCGCCTCGATCGACGTGAGGGTGTTGGCGGTGTGCGCGACCATCGTCTCGTGGGCGACGATGCGGCGGACTTCCTCCTCGCTCAACTGGGCCAGGATGGCCTTGCCGGCGCCCGTGCTGTGCGGCGACTCACGCTGGCCGAGGGGAGCGTGAAAGCGCACGGCGCCTCGCCCGTCGACGCGCTCGACGAAGACGGGGTAACCCTCCTCGTTGATCGCGAGTCGCGACGTGAGTCCGGTCTCCTCAGTGAGTTCGTGCAGCAGGGGCAGCGCCACCTTGCCCAGCGACGTCATCTGGGCGACCATGTCGCCGTAGCGCAGGAGTGCGAGACCGAGGTGGTAGCGCGGACCGGGTGCCTCGATTCGCAAGAAGCCGAACGAGGCCAGCGTGCGCGCGGCGGCCATGGTCGAACTCTTGGCCATGTCGAGGCGTTGGGCCATGTCGGTCAGCGTCAGGCCGGCCTCGCCGCTCTCGCCCACGGCCGCGAGCATCTCAAGCGCGCGCGCGACGCTGCGAACTTGGTAGCGACTGGACGTCTCTGAGTTCGGCATCAACGAACACAATACAGAAATTGAAATTAAATTGTGGATTTCGTTGTGCACATGGATGTCATGTGGTTAGATGACGTAAACATAGGCGAACGGAGTTCTGTGATACCGAACGCTAGGGAGTACCGTCGAGCGCGGGTGCTTCGCGCGCGCGAGGGACTGCGCGCGATTCGAGAGTCCCACGACGAGCGCGCGCTCGTCGTGGGGACCTCCGGCTCCGTCTCGTGGGCCACCGGGGGACTCTCCCAGCCGATCGACCGCACCGAACGATTCGGACCGGTGTGGCTGGTCGACGCCGGCGAGCCGACGCTACTGATCAATTCGGTGGAGATGGCGCGTTTCGCCGCCGAAGGGGACCTCGAGGAGCTGGGCTTCAACGTGGTCGCCGTGCCGTGGTACGAAGCGGACGGTTTCATGAGGGCGGTCCGTCACGTGGCCGGCGGCGCCGTCGATGAGATGCTGAGCGACGTCGGTGTCGGGGTCGACGTGTCGGACGACCTGATCACGAGGAGGATGGTACTGGCCGGCGGCGAGCTGGAGATGATCCGATGGTTGGGTGCCGAGAGCGCCCGGGTGCTCGAATCGGCCGTGCGCTCCTGGCAGCCCGGGATATCGGCCGACTTCTCGATCGCGGCCGAAGTCCAGTTCGGCTTGGAGACCATCGGCGCGGACGCCGTCTGTCTCATCGTGGGGGGCGACGAGCGGGTGCGCACGTTCCGCCACCCCCTGATGGACGGGGACATCGTGCACGAGCTGCTCATGGCCGTCGTCGTCGCGCGCTGGAACGGACTGCACGTGGCCGCGACGCGCATGGCGGCGGTGGCGGCGGACACTCGACTGGACGGTGACCTGGCGCTGGTGGGCGAAGTCGCGCGCAAGACCCTGTTAGCCACCGTACCCGGGGCCCACTGGGGTGACGCCTATCGGGCCATGGCCCGCGAGTACCGTCATTCTGGGCACGGTCAAGCGTGGCGCGACCACTATCAGGGGGGGCCTATCGGATACGCTCAACGCGAGTTCGAGTTGTCGCCTGGCGACGAACATTCGCCCTTTTGGACGAGCAGCGTGCAAGAGGGCGTCGCCGTGGCCTGGAACCCCAGCCTGCACGGGGGTGCGAAGGTGGAGGACACGTTCTTGGTGGGTGAATTAGGTAGTGAGTGCATCACCACAACCGGCCTGTGGCCTCGACTCGACGAGGACGATCCTTTGAGCGCCGCCGGACTGTTGGTGTTGAGTTGACAAGGGGGAATCATGACTAGCAAGGAGACCGTTCGCGGAGTCGGCACGCCGGCCGGCAACCGACAGCTCGACACCACCATCGGATTCCACACGGTGGAACTGGCGTCGAGCGTGGCCCGCTTCCCCGATGGCGCCCAGCTGCGGGTGGAGATTCCCTCGGTCGAGAACCCCGCCGCGATGGCCGCGGTGCTCGAAGAGGCCGACCGCCTCGGCGTGACCGTGCACCGGGTGTCCCAGGGCAGCGGAGCGATGCTGCTCAGTGAGGCCGAGCTCGCGGAGATGGCGGCCATGGGGGCCGACCGGGGCATCGAGGTGAGTCTCTTCGTCGGACCACGCGAGGAGTACGGCACGGGCGGGTCCGTCCATTCCAGCGAGGGCCGGTCGATGTCGGGCCACCTGCGAGGCCTGCACCAGTTGCGCTACGCGCTCGAGGACATCCAGCGGGCCCTCGAGAGCGGCATCCGGGGCTTCTTGATCGCCGACATCGGACTGTTGGAGGTCGTCAACGAACTCGTGCTGGCGAACCAGTTGCCTACCGATATCGTCTGGAAGGGTTCGGCCGTGCTGGCCCCCTCCAATCCCGCCTCCTTCCGGCTGCTGGCCAAGCTGGGCGCCGGCACCATCAACGTCCCCTCGGACATGACCCTGATGGAACTGAGCGAATTGCGCGCCGTCGCCGAGACGCCGATCGACCTCTACTTCGAAGCTCCGGACGCGCTGGGCGGCATGGTGCGCGGCCACGAGGTCGTCGAGACGGCGCTGGTGTGCGCGCCGGTGTACGCCAAGTACGGGCTGCGCAACGCCCGGGCGGTCTACCCGGCCGGTCATCACCTGGCGTCCGACGTCGTCGAGAACGTCCGCGAGAAGGTGCGTCGCGCGGCGATCTCGATGGAGTGGATCAAGCGCAGCGAGAGTGACCTCTCCATATCGCTGCCGGGCGCCAAGGGAATCGGGGTTCCGCTGCGATGAGGTTGCGAAGCGACGCGTGGGTGCAGGGTGACGATGAAGTCGCCCTCGACGCCCGCGTCGCGCTGGCGATGGGCGGGCAACCGGTCTCGGCGAGCGGGGGCGTGCCGATCGTCGGCATCGCGAACTCGGCCAGCGACCTCAATCCCTGCAACCAGCCCCTCAACGACCTGATCGGCGCCATCAAGCAGGGCGTCACCGCGAGTGGCGCCGTCGCCGTGGAGTTCCCGGTGATGTCGCTCGGCGAGGACCTCATGAAGCCGGCCGCGATGCTCTATCGCAACCTGGTGGCGATGGAGGTCGAGGAGTCGCTGCGCAGCCAGCCGCTCGACGCGGTCATCGTGCTGGCGGCCTGCGACAAGTCGGTGCCCGCGGCGCTGATGGGGGCATTGAGCACCAACCTGCCCACCCTCTTGTTGACGGCCGGGCCGCGGCCCAGTGCCCGCTTCCAGGGACGGCGCGTCGGCACGGGCACGGACCTGTGGCGACTGTGGGAATCTCGCCGCGCCGGCGCGCTGGGCGATGAGGAGTGGGCCGAGTTCGAGGTCGCCCTGACGCTCGGGCGCGGGACCTGCAACACCATGGGCACGGCGTCGACGATGGGCGCTCTGGCCGAGACGCTCGGCCTCGCGTGGCCCGGAGCCACGTCGATCCCGTCCGGGGACCAGCGCCACCAGCAGGTCGCTCGACTGGCCGCGGCGCGCATCGTCGAGATGGTACGCGCCAATGTCACCCCCTCACACACAATCGACCGCGCCGCGTTCGTCAACGCGGCCCGGGTGCTGAGCGCCATCGGCGGATCGACGAACGCCGTCATCCATCTCACGGCCCTCGCGCGACGTCTGGGCGTGGACTTCGGCCTCGACGACGTCGACGCGGCCGGACGTGACACGCCCGTGCTCGTCGACGTGGAGCCGACGGGACGGGGACTGATGGAGGACTTCGACCGGGCCGGCGCCACGCCGAGCGTGTGGCGAGCTCTCGGCGACGCGCTCGATCGTGGCGTGACCATGGCCGACGGCCGATCGCTGGGCGTCTGGGCCGACGAGGCCGCGGTGAGCGCGCAGGTGATCCGTTCGCTCGACGACCCGGTCGACGCGTCGGGGGCCTTTCGCGTGGTGTACGGCAATCTCGCGCCGCAGGGGGCGCTCATCAAGCGCTGCGCCGCGTCATCGCACCTGCTGCGTCATCGCGGACCGGCGCTGGTGATGCGCTCGTTCGACGACGTCGCGCGCGTCACGACGTCGAACGACGCGGTCGACCCCGAGTCGGTGCTGGTCCTGTCCGGGGCCGGACCGGTCGGGGGACCGGGGATGCCCGAGTGGGGCATGGTCTCGTTGCCTACGAGTGCGCTGCGCGACGGGGTCACCGACATGGTGCGCGTGACCGACGCCCGCATGAGCGGCACCAGCTACGGAACGGTCTTCTTGCACGTCGCCCCCGAGGCGGCGATCGGCGGGCCCCTCGGGCTCGTCGAATCGGGCGACATGATCAGCGTCGACGCCGACGCCGGCACGATCTCGCTCGAGATCGACGACGACGAACTGGCCCGACGGCGCGCCGGCGCCACCTCGCAGCGCCCGAGGTCGCGTGGCTACCTGGCCATGTACCTCGAGCACGTGCAGCAGGCGCCCGACGGGTGCGATTTCGATTTCCTGGCGGGGACGCCAGGGGTGCCACCCCGGCTCGAAGAGCCCGTGGTGGGGAGGTCTTGACCGATGGCACTATCGGCAGGGAACGGCGACCAGAGCGGCTGTCGTACATGAAGAATATGGGGGACTGATGTGAGAAAAAATTGGAGGAGGAACCCAGCGACACTTCTCGCCGCCGCGCTCATCGCCGGTAGCGTACTGGTCGCCGTTCCGATGACGGCTTCGGCGTCGAGCAAGGTGACCCTGACGCTGTGGGAGAACTACGGCACCGAGGGCAACGCCGTGGCGATCAAGAACATCGCCAAGGCCTTCACCAAGGAGAATCCGAACATCCTGGTGAACGTGGTCTCGGAACCGGCGGCCAACTACTTCCCGCTGTTGCAGGCGGCCGAAGTGTCCAAGAGCGGCCCGGACCTGGCGGTCATGTGGACCGGGCTCTACGCGCTGCAGTACGAGAGCATGCTCGCGCCCCTCAAGGGCCACGTCTCGACGGCGGCGCTGGACAAGATGGAGGGACTGGACTGGACGACACCGGGGCTCACCGGGACGTCGGATCCCCTGGTCGTGCCCTTGGAGACCCAGTTCTACATCGGCTTCTACAACAAGTCGCTCTTCGCGAAGGCCGGTATCACGTCGGTGCCCACCGACTGGACCCAGCTCTACAGCGCGTGCGCCAAGCTGAAGAAGATCGGCGTGGGCGGGTTCGCCTACGGCAGCACCGGCCAGTCGCTCGGGGCCGAGTTCTATCCGTGGTACGACCTCAGTTACATGATGATCGGTAACTACTCGGTGGCGCAGTGGAAGGGCCTCTACAACGGCTCGATACCGTGGACCTCGTCCGCGAACAAGGCGTCGTTGGCCGCGTGGCAGAAGCTCAAGACCATGGGCTGCACCAACTCGGACCTCCTGACCGACACCAACAACATCCAGCAGTTCATCTCGGGCAAGTCGGCCATGATCATGGACGGCACCTGGGACACCGCGGAGTACACGTCCAAGATGGGCAACAACGTGGCGCCCTTCGTCCCGCCGTTCTCGGCCAAGCCCATCAAGGGCGTCGTCGACTTCCCCGGTGACGGCATCAGCGTCATGAACTACTCCAAGAACCTGGCCGACGACTACAAGTTCGAGACCTTCATGACCACGCCCACCGCGGCGGCGATCATCAACAAGGCCGGTCTCATCCCCGACTTGGAGGGAACGACGACCAGCAACCCGGTCAACCAGGAGATGTTGAACTTCGTGACCCAGGACCACATGACGGTGTACCCGATGCTCGACAACGTGACCCAGGGCAACGTGGTCAACTCGGGCACCAAGGTGCTCCCGACGGTCCTGGCCGACCAGGAGACGCCGGGGGCGGCGCTGGAGAACATGCAGCAGACCCTGAACCAGCTGCCCGCGAACCAGCGCGGGAAGGGTTACGCCGGATAGTTGCAATACCAGTACTGACGCCTGGTCCGGTGCACGCTGCACCGGACCAGGCGTCGCTCTAGGAGAGGGGCGACGTAGATGGCGCTATCGGCACTCGACCTACGGCGCCACGCCCCCCGCGCCGCAACGGGCGGGGGCCGGCGCTCGACCTCGCTGCTGGCCCGGCGGCGCCGGCGCATGGGGATGCTGCTGACCCTACCGGCGCTGGCGCTGATCACGCTGCTCATCGTGATACCCATCGGCCAGGCCGCCTACTACTCCTTAACCGAGTGGAACGGCGTCACCACGACCTGGATCGGGTTCTCGGCGTGGACCCAGGCCTTCGAGAATCCCACGATGTGGCGCGTCATGGAGAACAACGCGCTGCTCTTGCTGGCCGTGCCCGTAGCGTTGGCGATCCCGCTCGGCATCGCCGTGCTGTTGCACCAACGGGTCACCGGATGGAAGGTCTTCCGCTCGATCTACTTCCTGCCCACGGCCATCTCCTGGGTGGTCATCGGACTGGTGGCCGAGCACTTCTTCGCCTACTCGGGCACCCTCAACTCCATCCTCGACTTCTTCGGTTTCCATAACGCGCACACCAACCTGCTGGGCTATCAGTCGACGGCCCTCATTGCGCTCGGCATCACCTTCATCTTCTCGATGATCGGCACCAACACCATGCTGTTCCTCACGGGGCTGGCGACCCTGGACACCAGCCAGGAGGAGGCCGCCCGCATCGACGGCGCGAGCGCGTGGCGCATCTTTCGCCACATCACGCTGCCGCACCTGACGCGGTTCATCCAGCTGGCCTTCGTCATCACCGTCATCTCGGCCTTTTCGGCCCTCTTCAGCCTGATCTTCGTGATGACGGGCGGCGGACCGGGCTACTCCACGACGACTATGGAGTTCTTCGTCTACCAGACGGGCTTCTCCCAGGCCCAGTTCGGCACGGCCGCGCTCTACGGGCTGATCCTCTTCTTCATCATGGCGATCGTGGGCATATTCCAGCTGCGCCTGCTCGGAGCCAAGGACTGATGACGACCGTCGTCGAACGCACCGTCGCCCCGGCGAAGCCGACCGCCCGTCAAGTACGCCGCCGTCTCGGGCGAGGCGTGCTGCTGCTGATAATGATCGCCGTCGCCGGCGTCATGCTCTATCCCTTCATCGTGATGATCGTCACCAGTTTCAAGACCGAGAGCCAATACCTGCTGGGCCGCGGTACGTCGTTCAAGAGCTGGGAGGACCTCAACCAGACCCTGCCGATCGGGCAGGAACTGCTCAACTCGACCATCATCTGCTCGGCCGCCATCTTCATCGTGTTGGTCGTCGGCGGTGCGGCCGGCTTCGCGTTCGCCAAGTTGCAGTTCCGCGGATCGAACGTCGTCTTCTTGACGGTCGTCAGCGCCATGATGGTCCCGCTGCAGGCCATTCTCATGCCCGAGTACGTCAACATGGCCAAGCTGGGTTTCACGACGAGTTACTTCGGGGCCGTGATCGTCTACGCCGCACTCGGCACGCCCTTCTCCATCTTCCTCTTCACCACGTACTTCCGACGCATCCCCGATGAGCTCATCGAGGCCGGCATCGTCGACGGCCTCGGCTACACCGGGGTGCTGACGCGACTGATCCTGCCCATCGCGCTGCCGGCCATCGCGACGGTGACCGTGCTGCAGTTCATCCAGATCTGGGACGACCTGTTGGTGGGCCTGCTTTTCTTGCAGAACCCCAGCCAGCGACCCATCACGGTGGGCCTCGCCGCGCTCGCGTCGGGACGGGTGACCTCGGTACCGGAACTGCTGGCCGGATCGCTGGTGTCGGCGCTGCCGGCGATGCTCGTCTACCTCGGCTTCCAACGGTTCCTCATCCAGGGCCTGACCATGGGCATCGACCGATGAGGACCGTCGCGGTGGGCCTCGAGCGCACGAAGGTTGTCGACTAGTGGCGGAGATTGAGTTCGATCGGGTCAGCAAGATCTATCCCGGGTCGGACGGCACCTACGCGGTCGACTCGCTGTCGCTCAAGGTCGCCGAGGGTGAGTTCATGGTGCTCGTCGGCCCCTCGGGCTGCGGCAAGACGACGGCGCTGCGCATGGTCGCGGGCCTCGAGGAGATCACCGACGGGACGGTCTCCATTGGCGGGGCGGTGGTGAACAACGTGCTGCCCAAGGACCGCGACATCGCGATGGTCTTTCAGAACTACGCCCTCTATCCCCAAATGAGCGTCGCCCAGAACATGGGTTTCGCCCTCAAGATCCGCGGCGTGGCCAAGTCCGAGATCGCCCGGCGGGTGAACGAGGCGGCGCGGATCTTGCGCCTCGAGGAGTACCTGGATCGCCGCCCCAAGGCCCTGTCGGGTGGACAGCGGCAGCGCGTCGCGATGGGGCGGGCCATCGTGCGCGAGCCCCAAGCCTTCTTGATGGACGAGCCGTTGTCGAACCTCGACGCCCAGCTACGCGTCGAGATGCGCACCGAGATCGCGCGCATCCAACGCCTGCTCGGCGTGGCGACGGTCTACGTGACCCACGACCAGACCGAGGCGATGACGATGGGTGATCGGGTCGCCGTGCTGCGCGGCGGAGTCCTCCAGCAGGTCGACACGCCCCAGGACCTCTACGACTTCCCGGCCAACGAGTTCGTGGCCGGTTTCATCGGTTCGCCGCCCATGAACCTGATCGTGGCGGGCCTCGAGGAGGACGGGGGCCATCTCGTCGCTCGCTTCGGGGACCAGTCGCTGGCCATCCCCGAGCGCTATCGCGCCTCGCACGCGCTCACCCAGTGGATCGGGCGTCAGGTCGTGCTGGGCTTTCGCCCCGAGGACCTCGTCGCCGACACGAGCGCGAGCAATGACCTGGTGCGCGCGCGCGTGGACCTGCGCGAAGCGCTCGGCTCGGAGATCCTGGCCTACCTCGCGATCTCGTCGACGACCGACGTGGTGCTCGACGCGCTGCCCTCCACCGACGCCGAAACCGTGCGCAAGCGCTCCCGGGTGGTCGCGCGCCTCAGCGCGCGGTCCGACGTCGTGGAGGGGGCCCTCATCACGTTGAGCCTCAACACCGACAACCTGCACTTCTTCGACCCCACGTCGGGTGCGACGTTGCGCACCCCAACCTGATGGTGCCGGAGCACCTCGACGACGGGCTCGACCTGGCCACGCTGGCCGAGGGACTGGACCACGTCGAAGGGGTCTGCTGGGATCCCGTGCGGCGTTGCGTGTGGGCCGGGGGCGAGGCCGGCCAGCTCTACCGCGTGGCGTTGGACGGGACGGTCGCCGTCGATCAGGTGGTGCCGGGCGCGCAGTTCCTGGGTCTCGCCCTGGACGGCGACGGTACCCTGTACTGCTGTGACGTCGGGCACGGCTGCGTCTGGCGCGTCGAGCCCGGCGGGGGGCGCGAGCAACACGGCGAGCGGCTCGGCTATCCGAACTACCCGGCCTTCGGTCCCGATGGCACGCTCTACGTCTCGGATTCGGGATCCTTCGTCGAGGCGACCGGGTCCATCGCCGCCATCGCGGCGGACGGTACGACGAGGCGCCTCGCGTTGGACGGAATCGCGTACGCCAACGGTCTGGCGGTGCACGGCGACCACCTCTACTACGTCGAGTCGGCTCGACCGGGCGTCTCGCGGGTCGCCCTGGCGGGGGGAGCGACCGAGGAGGTCGTGCGCATGACGCGCTGCGTGCCTGACGGCCTCTCCTTCGACGAAAACGGCGCCCTGTACATCTCGTGCTACCAGCCCAACCAGCTCTGGCGGCTCTCCCCATCTGGCGAGCTCGACTGCCTGCTCGACGACTGGACGGGGGAGTTCGTGCTCTCGCCGACCAACACGGCCTTCATCGGCGACGACCTGGACCGCCTGGTGCTCGCCTCCCTGTGCGGCCATTCGCTGACGTCGATCGACGTGGGCGTGAGCGGCGCACCCGTGCCCCGTCCTCTTGTGCGGGTGTCGTAGGGCGGCCCGACCGGCCCGGGTCACGCGCGCGCGAAGAGGGGGCGGAAACGAAGCGCGCTCGCGAAGACCGCCAGGTCGGCCAGGGCGAACGTCGCCACCACCAGCGGCACGGCGTGGATGCCCACGAGCGAGACCATCAGGCTCTGCGCGCCGGGGCCGACGACGCCGCCGATCATCATGAACAGGATCATCAGCGCCAGCCCGTCACTGTCGTGGGGACAGAGCAGGGTGTACCAGATCAGTCCCATCGGATAGACGCTGGCCATGACCAGGCCGATCATGGGGTAGGTGAAGGGGGCTAGCGTCGAGGAGTAGGCGACGAGTCCGAGCACGAGCGTGAGGGCCAACCCGCCGAGCACCATGGCCTTCTCCGAGAGCCGCCTCGAGAAGAGGCCGCCGACCACGCGCCCGAGCGCGATGCCGAGCCAGAACCCGGCGGTGACGAGGCTGGCCAGCGACGTCGAGTGTCCCTCACGGTGGATCTGCGACGCGATCCACCCCGACGTGCTCGTCTCGGTCGCGACGTAGAGCGTGCTCGCGACGATGAAGGTGATCAGGATCGGTCGGCGCTGCGACATGGTGGTCAGTTCGCGTTGGTGGACCTCGGCGCGCAGCGCCGGAGCGTGCACCCCGCCGTTGAGGGTGCTGAGCAGCACCGCGACGGCCGCGATGCCGGCGAAGAGCACCGTGTAGTTCCGGGGATGCACCATGATGATGAGCAGCGGCCCGACGATGGCTCCGACGGCGTAGCCGGCGTTGGCCAGGCTGAGCCGGTGGGCCCGGCCCCGCAGCGCCGTGCGCGCGATCAACGTGTTGAGCGAGAAGTCCAAACCGCCGAATCCCAACCCGATGACCAGTACGGCGATCAGGAACGGCACCCAGTGGGTCGACAAGGCCACGCCGGTGGCGCCAGCGCCCATGAGCACTAGCGAGGTGCTGAGCACGACCTTACCGGGGAAGCGCTTCATCGCGGCCCAGCCGAGCGGCACCCCGAAGAAGGCGCCCACGAAGTGGACGCTCAGCACGGCGCCGGCCTCGGGCAGCGAGATGTGGAAGCGGTGCGAGAAGCTGATGAGCAGCGGCCCGTAGAGCGACGAGGTCGCCCCGATGAGCAAGAACGTCGCGGTGGTGCTGGCGAACGCGAAGGGGCGAAAGGAGACCTCGGTGGCGATGGCGTCGGGGCTCGACGCCGGGGTCGAAGAGACCGGTTCGACGCTCACCCGTCGACGCGACGGCTATCGAGCTTCACCGCGTCCCGACGGCACCTATCGGCACGATCGCGTTGCGGTGGGATCACGTCATCAATTCTACTGACCGTCGTTACGGGGCTCCGCGTCACACCGGACCGGTAGATTCTGATGGTGACACGTACGCGCGACGAGAGCGCTCCGATCGACGTGACCGGGCATTAGCCCCGCCTCGCCCACCCGCCCCCTCGGCATCGGCGCGTCGGCGCTGGCGGCCGTGCTGTGGGGCTTCGGCGGCATCTTCGCCGCCCTCACCTACGCCCCCGCACTCGTCCTGTCCTTCTACCGAATCTGGATCGGGGCCGTGCTGTTGAGCCTCATCAGCGTCGCCACCGGTCGCCGGGTCACGTGGGCCACGATGCGCGGTACGTGGGTGGGCGGGCTGTTGCTCGCCGCCGACATGTCGATGTTCTACAGTGCCGTCAAGTTGACCAGCATCGTCGACGCAACGGTGATCGGCGCGCTGCAGCCGGCGCTCGTCATCATTGCGGCGCGACAGCTCTTCGGTGAGCACGTTCGGCGCTCAGACGTGGCGTGGATCGTCCTCGCGATGCTCGGCGTCACCGCGACGGTGCTCGGCCCGGGCGTCGCCAGCACCCACCAGCTGATCGGCGACCTCCTGGCCGTGGGCGCGCTGCTCAGCTGGTCGGCCTACTGGCTGGTCGCCAAGCGGGCCCGCGAGGTGCACGGGGCCCTGCAGTACACCGCGGGCGTGACGATCATGGCGGCCCTCGCGATCACGCCGATCGTGCTCGTGTCCGGTCAGTCGCTCTCGCGCGTGCACGCCGGAGACTGGACGTGGATCGCGCTGCTGGCCGTGGTGCCCGGGAGCGGCCACCTGGTCATGAACTGGGCCCACCGTTACGTCGACGCCTCGATCTCGTCGGTGATCGGTTGTCTCAGCCCGCTGGTCGCGGCGATCGCGGCCATCCCCATCCTCGACCAGTCCCTCACGGCGCTGCAGGTACTCGGCGTGCTCGTCGGCGTGGGCGCCATTGCGGTGGTGGCCGCGCGCCATCGACAGCCGGCGCAGTCGCTGCTCGAGTAGCGGCCGTTACGTGACGTCCGGCGGAGGCTCCCAGTCCTTGAGTCGCTTGCGCCAGTAGGCGCGCGCGATCACCACCGTGACCAGCACGATGAGGATGTAGGCGACGGTCCCCGCCTCCTTCTTGAAGAGGCTGGTGAAGAAGAAGATCACCCAGAGCGGCCCGCCGACCGCCAGGAGCGTCGTGCGTACGCGCGAGGCGATGTAGCGGTTGCGATCCTTGAAGGGCACGGTGGACACCTGAGTTGTCTAACACGCGCCCGGCTCCGGCGCACTCCCTAAGGCCGGCGGGGCCGGTGCGGCGACGGGCCGTTCGCGCGCCGTGGCCCGCCTGCCGCCTCCGCGCCGTCCCGGGCCTGCCTTTTTGGGCCGATCGCGCGGTGTGGGAAGATGGGAACTACAAAGCCAGTGCCGCAGTTCCGACTCAGCGATTGAAGGTCACCGTCTCGTGAGTTATCTGGACGAATATCCGTTGTCCTGGCAGCACTTGGTTGAGGTACTGCCCGACGGTGTCGCGCTGGTCGACGATGACGGCGTGATCCGCCACGCCAACAGTCGCCTCGTCGCCATGAGTCGCCACCCGTTGGACCAACTGGTCGGCCAACGTCTCGAACGGTTAGTACCGGCGCTGCGCTCCCCGGTGCCGGTGCCTCGAAGAGACTTCGCTCATTTGACTCGCGGCGACTCCGGCGATGCCGAAGAGATGACGCTGGTGCGCGCCGACGAGAGCGAGATGGACATCGTCGTGACCCTGTCGCCCCTCACCACCGACGGACGCACCTGGGTGCTGGCCATCATCCGTGACGACCGCGCCCGACGTTTCGCGGATCAGGCTCGGGCCGAAAAGGACCTGCCCTTTCGCCTGGCCTTCGAAGACAACATGGCGCCCATGGCCTTCACCGACCTCGATGACCATATCCTCGCCGTCAACGACGCCTTCTGCCAGATGATCGGCCGAACGAGGGCCGAACTGATGGGGTTCGATTCAAGTTCCTTCACCGTGCCCGAGGACGTGGCCATCTCCGAGGAGTCCCTGCGCCATTCGAAACTGGAGGGCGCGGAACAAACGAGGTACGTAAAGCGCTACCAGCACACGGACGGTCACGTCATCTGGGTCGAGGTATCTCGCTCTCCGGCCCTGGACGATGACGGGCGGATCCTGCACTTCGTCATCTCCGAGCGTGACATCACCGACCTCGTCCAGCGCGACCTCGTGCTGCGGCTTCGATCGGAGGTCAACAAGGTCGCCCTGTCCGCGTCGACGGCGGAGGAGTTCCTCCAGCAGGTGTGCGACGTGCTCGTCGAGGTCGGCGGGTACGCTCTGGCCTGGATCGGCGTCGCCACCGGCGTCGACAACGGAGGCGTCGACGTCCTGTGCGCCGCCGGTGCGACGGATTACCTCTTCGGTGATAGCGCTCCGTGGTGGGGAACGCCCGCGAGCGGGGAGGGCATCGCCGGTGAGGCCCTGCGCAGCGGCGTGAGCCAGGTCGTGAACGACCCCGTAAATAGCAAGACCCACGAGAGGTGGCCCGGGCGCGTCAGGGAGTTCGGCTTCGGCTCGTGGGTGGCGATACCGGACAACTACGGCGTGCGGCGCGGGGCGCTGGTCGTCTACGACCGGCGCAAGTTCGCCTTCGACGAGACGACCGTGGAGGGACTCGAAGAGATCATTCGAGAGTCTGAGCTGGCCGTCGTGCACGTGCGTTCGGTGAACGCGACGGCGGCGGCGCTGGAAGAGACGACCCTGGCCATTGCCGAGATGCACGGGGCCGAACGGGCCCTCACCGAATCGGAGCGGCGATTTCGCCTGGCCTTCGAGGACAACATGGCCCCCATGGTCTTCACCGACCTCCAAAACCGGGCGACCGCCGTCAACGACGCATTCTGTCGCTTGGTCGGTTACTCGAAAGCGGAGCTCATCGGGCGCGACTCCTCGCACTTTACGCTCGCCGACGACGTTGGCATCTCGGAGGAGAATCACGAACGTCTGCGTGATAACGGGGCTGACCAACTGCGTTACTTGAAGCGCTACCAGCACAAGGACGGACGGGTGATCGTCGCGGAGATGTCGACGTCGGCGGCGCGCGACGAGACGGGCACCGCGCTCTACTACGTGGCTTCGGTGCGCGACGTCACCGAGGAGAGGGCCCTCACCGCCCAGCTCTCGCACCAGGCGCTGCACGATCCCCTCACGGGGCTGGCTAACCGCGTGCTCTTCGAGGACCGCCTCGCCCAGGCGCACGCGCGGGCGGTGCGCGACAACGGGATCGGTGCGGTGCTGCTGCTGGACCTCGACGACTTCAAGGGAGTCAACGACACCCATGGCCACCTCGTCGGTGACCAGTTGCTCATGGGGATCGCGCGGCGCTTCGAGTTGGTGACGCGCACGTCGGACACCTTGTGCCGTTTCGGCGGCGACGAGTTCCTCTACCTTGCCGAGGGCCTCTCGAGTCCCGAAGAGGCCGAGGAGGTGGCCCGGCGGCTGCTCGACACGCTCTCGGTGCCCTTCTCCTTCGAGGGATTGCACCTGGCCCAGCACGCGAGCATCGGGATCGTGGTGTGGGACGCCATGAGCACCGACTTCGCGGAGTTCGTCCAGAACGCCGACGTGGCGTTATACGAGGCGAAGCGCCAGCACCGCGGCGGGCTGTCGGTCTTCACGCCGAGCATGCACCAGACGGCGATCAGCCGGTTCGAGATCGTCCAGGAGCTACGTCACGCCCTGCAGTTCGGCGAGCTGGCGATGCACTACCAACCCATCGTCGACCTGGCCTCGGCGCACGTCGTTGGTTTCGAGGCCCTGATGCGCTGGAACCACCCCGAACGGGGATGGGTGCCGCCCAGCGTCTTCATCCCGCTCGCCGAGCAGAGTGACCTGATCCTCGAGCTGGGACAGTTCGCGATGCGCGAGTCGCTGCTCGCCTCGAGCACGTGGGAGCAGAGCGGCCAGGGTGCGTCGCCGGCCTACGTCTCGGTGAACCTCTCGGCCCACCAGTTCCGAGACCCCGGACTAGTGGCGATGATCGAGGGGGCCCTGGCCGCGAGCGGGGTGGAC